>CAAGKR010478455.1_pt1 | contig 11061 bp, 16 predicted proteins | sample 2556971 | NCBI WGS metagenome assembly CAAGKR01 (sample SAMEA5207829, study PRJEB30636) | soil metagenome | biome: forest; feature: boreal; material: soil | place: USA | collected 2011-09 | depth 1 m
CGGGCATACGCGTTCCATACTATGGCCCGTGTCAAGCGTGGGACAACGACGGAGGGCTCGTGGTAGTGGGTCAGTTTGAATCCAACAGTTTCACGATCTCCGCGAGCGTCCACACATGATCGGTCACACCAGCGGCCATCGCGGGGGTCGTCGGGTACTTCGTCGAGAGCGTCTTGTGCGGCCGTGCGAAGTTGTAGTGCATGAAGTGCAGGCTCACCGCTGCTGCGAGGTTCTCCGCCTTCTTGGAGAATCCGTTGGTCAGCCGGGTGAAGCGGCGCATCCCCATTCGCATCGTGAGGTTCTGGCGCTCGACGTAGCTCGTGGATATCTTCGCGTCGTCCGGGTCGCCTTGGATGGTCCGCTTCTCGATTCCGATGCACTCCACCGGTGAGTAGCGGCGCTCGTCTCCGGCGGTCCCGTAGAGCTTCTGGATGATCGCGTAGTCGATGTCGCAGCCGAACACCGCTTCGACGGCGGTGAGGTAGGCCGCGTGGCCGTCCGTGCTTAGCTGCACGCGGTTGCGGAGGCGGTTCGACACGTCCGACAGGAACATGATCGCATCGTCGGTGTCGCGCTGACCGACCAGCCACGACGGGACGAGCTTGGTGTCGGCGTCGATGGCAACCCACGTCCACACCGAGCCGACGCCATCCACGCCGCGCTGCTCTTCCGGAAGGTTCTTGTCTTTCGCGTAGACGAACGACCATATCTCGTCGCACTGGATGTTCTTGCAGGGAAGGTCGCGCAGCACGCGGTCCTGATACTCGCTGCACGCTTGCCCGAGATCGACGAGCAGCTTCGTCACCGTGTTCTTAGCGGCGCCCGTGATGCGAACAGTCGCGCGGATGCTCATGCCTTCGACGAGGCATCCGATGACTTGCGCGCGCTTCTCTGTACTGAGCTTGTTCATGTGACCATTATGCTTGAGCGGTCAAGATAATGCAAGCACTTTCTACGTGATTGCTTGCATCTTCTCCGACCCATGCATAGAATGCAAGCAACCGATGCAAGGAAGGTGGATTCCATGGCTGACAATGAGCATGAAGAGCGCACTGCCTCAGACGAGGATCGTCGCGAGGCAAAATCACGCGGCGGAATCGCAAGAGCGCAGCGTCTGACGCCCGAAGAGCGCAGCGCGATCGCGAAGAGGGCCGCGGCGGCTAGATGGAACGTGGATCTGGGCGAGGCGATCTGCGGGTCGCCTGATCAACCCCTGCGCATCGGTGACATCGAGATTGAATGCTACGTGCTGGCTGACGGCACCCGCGTGTTGACTCAGGCCAGCTTCCTTGAGGCGCTCGGGCGGCATCGCAAGGCGAACGTGCGGCGTGAGGGCGGAGAAGAGCTGCCGCCGATCCTCCAAGGCAAAGCGATCAACCCCTACATCCCCCAGGATATTCGAGAGAAGAGCCGCCCCATCACGTTCCGCCTTCCCGAAGGCGGTCGCGCGAGCGGGTACAACGCCGAACTTCTTCCGGCGGTGTGCGAGGTCTATTTGAAGGCGCGTGACGCCGGGACTCTTCCGAAGAACCAAGAGCACGTCGCGCAGCAGGCAGACATCCTTGTGCGCGGGCTGGCGCGCGTCGGCATCATCGCGCTAGTTGACGAGGCAACTGGATACCAGGAGGTCAGAGCGCGAGACGCACTATCGCGGATACTGGAGGCGTTCATCGCCAAGGAACTTCAGCCATGGGTACGCACGTTCCCCGATGACTTCTACCGCGAACTCTTCCGCCTGCGCGGATTGGACTACCCGACCGCCACAGTTCAACGGCCCCAGTATTTCGGCCATCTCACCAACGACATCGTCTACCGACGGCTGGCGCCCGGCGTCCTGAAGGAGTTGAAGAGCGTCACGCAGCGCGACGACAGCGGCCGGCCGAGGCACCGGTTCTTCCAGCGGCTCACCACTAACGTCGGGTACCCGAAGCTCCGGGAACATCTTGGATCGGTTGTCACGCTGATGAAGCTCAGCACCGACTGGCCGGATTTCGTAATGAAGTTGGATCAGATCCACCCCAAGAGGGGCGCGCAGATGGCGCTGCCCTTCGATGATGACGCGACACCGGACACGGGCAAGGGTCTCTAGCTCTTCCCCCACCGTGCAGCAGCGGCCTTCTTTGCAATCTCGCTGCGCTGCTCGGGGGTGAGCTTCGCGGCGCGCGCCTTGCCGCCCACGAGTCCGCCCTTGCGGCCAAGCTCGACTGCGGCGGCGCTCTTCTCGTGTTCGACCGGCGGCGTATCTCCGACCGCTTCGCCCACGATGGACGCAGCGAGGCGGTTCAGGTCGGCGGGCCTGTGCGTGCTTGAGCGCTTAGGCATAAACGCACCATACCACAATGACGCTAGTGGCCGCACTGTTCGAGGAACCACTGCCGACTGTCCTCCAACGCCTCATGCCAGCCGTCCTCGGCTGGCACTCCGAGTTCTACGACGCAGAATCGGATGATGTCCTCGATAAGCACGTAGCCAGTGGGAGTGTGGGCGTCGTTGATGTCCAACTGCCCGATCCCCAAGGGAATACTGGCCTCCCGAACTTGCATGTGGTGACGGCACCACCGCTTGTCCTCCGGCCAGGTGCGTCGGTAGTCCCACCTCATCTTCGGCTTAGGCTTGCCGACTGGACCGATGCCATAGCGATACCGGATCGTGCACAGTTTGCCCTGGTCGCTCATGGCACACTCTTGCCCGACATACAGACACACCTTGCCAAACCCGTCCGTGTCCAAGGGCGCGTAGCTGGGGTTTGCGAAGGCGAAGGCGCGTATCTGATCACCCTTGGCATAGGGCAGATGGATCAAGGGGTGCATCGTGATGGTCGCGTGCAGGACGATGTTGAGGTGCTCGACGAAATCGCCAAACGCCGCATGCAGCGTCGGGGGCATCAGCGCGAGCGAAGATACGCGTCAATCGAAAGGCGCAGACGTGTTTCTCGGTAGTTCGCGGGTTCAACGTCTCCTTGAGCGCGACTGATTGCGGCATCGGCCCCACCGCGAATCTTCGCGGCCTTCGCCTCAGCCTCGATGTACTCGCGGAACTGCGTCTTGTTGAGCGCGCGTCCAGCCTCGATGGCGGCGCGCGTGTCGGGACTCATTGTGATCTCCCCCTAGAGAGACGTTTAGTCACCGTCTGTCCCCTTGTGACCCTTGTCGCCATTCTTTGTACCACGTCGACATGACATCACGCCACGATTCGAGCCCGTTTGCGACTCGCCTGCCGGCTCACCATGCTACTCCTCGACTTCGTTCCCCCACGAGGTCCAGCCGCCCTTGGGCTGGCGAGCGAACAGTTCGAGGTATGGTCCAGGACTGCACGACTCGATGATCCCGTACTGCTCGTCCGGCTTGCGTGAGTGCTCGCGCTTCCGAGTTGTCATGATGTTCGTCTGCCGTCTGCCGGGGTCTCCGGTTCGCAGGCCGCCGCGTACGCCGAACAGAAGCATCTCTGTCACGTTGCGGAAGTAGAAACCGACGCCGCGCCCGTCGGGGCCACCGTCCTTCCGGATCTTGTACCAGACGATGTTCGTCTTGTACTCGAAGCCCCAGTGCTCCATGACGGTCAACCCGTCGCGGATCATGGCGTTGGGCACCCATAGGTACAGGTGGCTCTTGTCGAGCGCGAGCTTCTGAATCGGAAGCTCCGCGATCTCCTGCGTCGTCATGGTCGTGTAGCGCGCCAGCCGCTTGTGCTCGGGCGCCATCTTGCCTGTGCGGTTGGCGAAGCGCCACGGCGGATCGGCGAGGACCGTGCCGAACGAATGGAAGTCGCGGCTCAGAAGGTCGCGCGCTGCGTCTCCGGGTTTCGGTGCTGGTACCACGGTGCCTCAGTCCTCCACATACACACTGCGAGTGATGCCGAACACGAGCAACGGGCACCCGCCACCACCGCCGCCAGCGACGCGGGGAAGCAGCTTGCCCATATGCGTCGTTGACTGGCCGGTTGACTTGCCCTTTCCCAGCTCCGTGAAGAGGTCGAGAATCTCCTCCGAACGGGTGATGATTACGCCCACGCTCACGACGCGGAGATCGAACAGTAGGCGGAAGTTGTTCAGGTCGCGGTCGAAGAACGGGTCCTTGTTGTTCCACTCGATCTCGACAGCGACGCCGTTCTTGTAGGCATCCACCTTGTGAGTCGGCGACACGCGCTCGTCCTCGTCCACCACGATCCGAGTGTCGAACTTGCGCTCACGCCATCCCTGACCCGTGAACTCGTGGTCGAAGTACTTGGAGATCGGCGACAGGTTGCCTCCAGCGGCAACGATGTCGCTGCGCTTGAGCCGATAGTTGGTCAGCACGTCGATCAGGTCGCGCCACTCCTTCGGGAAGTCCTCTTTCAGGATGGCGCACGCGTGCTTCCACTCGTAAACCTCGTACGCTTGGTTCAGGAACGCGGGTAGCAGGTCCAGAGTCATCGGTCCCCCGGGAGTCGGGAACGGGCACGACCCCATCATACGGGAAGCCCTGACATGGGCGTGTCAACCCCGTCCGCGCCTCAAACTGACCCACTACCGGGCTCGTGCCGGGCCTCTCGTCACCGCATCCCTCGAAGACGAGCGCCCCGCGCGCCGATGCCTTCTACATGCCCGAGCCGGGCACGGCGGTACCTTGGGCGGAGTGTAGCGCGGCCGGGGAGCTAGGCGGTCTTCGAGGCCTCGATGCGGGCGGCGAGCCACTCGGCCCACTCGGCCACGCCCGCGCCGGTCTTGGCGCTCATGCGGAAGATCGGCGCGCTGCCGTTGAGGCGGCGCACCGACTCGGTGAACGCCTCCTCGTCGAAGTCGAAGAAGCCGGCGGCGTCGACCTTGTTGAGCAGCACGGCCTCGGCCATCGCGAAGATCGCCGGGTACTTGAGCGGCTTGTCGTCCCCTTCGGGGACCGAGAGGATCACGATACGGGCGCCCTGGCCCAGGTCGAACTCCGCGGGGCACACGAGGTTGCCGACGTTCTCGATGATGACCAGGTCGAGGTCGGCCAGGGGCAGCGCGTCCAGCGCCCGCGAGATCATCTCCGCCTCGAGGTGGCACGCGCCGCCCGTGTTGATCTGCACGGCGGGTATGCCGTGCGCCTTCACCTTGTCGGCGTCGACGCGGCTCGCGATGTCGCCCTCGATGACCGCGATGCGGTAGCGCTCGCGCAGAGCGGCGATGGTGGCGAGGATCGTGGTCGTCTTGCCGGCGCCCGGCGAGGCGAGCACGTCGAGCGCGAACGTCCCGGTGCCGGCGAGACGCACGCGGTTGCCGTCGGCGAGCGCCTCGTTGCGGGCGAGGATCGGCCGGGACAGATCGATCTCCATGCGCGTCACTCCTCGTCCGGGACGTCGACGTCCATCTTGTCGATCAGCAGGTCGTCGCCCGAGATGACCTCGGTCATCTGTCCTCCGCATGCGGTGCAGCGCCTGTCGTAGCGGTCGTGGTCGAACTCGGCGCCGCAGGCCAGGCACAGCGAGCGTCCGGGGGTCGCGGTGATCTCGAGGACGGCTCCCTCCGCCAGCGTACCCGGCGTCATGCACTCCCACGCGAACTGCATCGAGTCGGGAACGAGGGCGGTCAGCTCCCCCACGGTCAGGCGCACGACGTTGACCCGCGTCGCTCCCGCCGACCTGCTCGCCTCGATCACCGCGTCGAGCACCTCTCGCGTCACCCCCATCTCGTGCACTACGCGAGCGCCTCTTCCGCTTCCGCCGCCTGCCGCTTGATCCGCCCGCGCAGCATGAGCCGGCACGCGACCATCGAGAGCTCGTAGAGCAGGAGCAGCGCGATGGCCAGGCCGCCCATGCTGACCGGCGACCAGTCGGGCGTGACGAGACACGCGACGGTGATGAGGACCATGTAGATGACACGCCAGTTCGAGCGCAGCGTCTTGTAGGGCACCACCCCGAAGTAGACCAGGTAGAACACGATGATCGGCGTCTGGAAGGCGATCCCGAACGCCAGCAGGAAGAACTCCACCACGGCGAGCATGTCCGACGCCTGCGGCATGAACGCCATGATCGTCCCCGATTGGCCGGCGAGCCATCCGAAGCTTGCCGGCAGGATGAGCGTGTAGCACAGCGCGCAACCGGCCGCGAACAGCACGACCATCGCCGCGAATGTGGGCAGCACGAACTTGCGCTCCTGCGGCCGCAACGCGGGCAGCAGGAAGCCCATGAGCTGCCACATGATGATGGGGCTGGTCACGACGATCGCCGCCCAGAAGGCGAGTCCGAAGCGCAGCGTCATCGGGTCGAGGACGCCGATCGCGATCGGCGAGTTGCCCTTCAGGACCGGCAGCACCGGCGCCATCACGAACTTGTAGACGGGGTCGGTGAAGAAGTAGCCGATGACCGTGACGACGATCACGACGCCCACGACGACGAACATGCGCTTGCGCAGTTCGTCGAGGTGCTTGAGGAAGGGCATCCTGGCGGGACCTATCGGCATGGCGTCTCGGAGTCGCCCGGAGGCTACTCCTCCTCCTCGTCGGCTTCGTCAGCGGACGGGGCGGCGGAGGACCGCGGCGCTGCCGGCGCGCGCGGCGCCTTCGGCTCCGTCTTCGGGAGGGGGACCTCTTCGGAGACGGGTTCCTCGTCGGTAACGGGCTGCTCGTCGGCAGCCGCGGCCGCGGCGTCCGACGCCGCCTTCTCGGCGGCCGCTTCGGTGAGTGCGCCCGAGGCCGCGCCCGCCTTCGCGATACGCTCCTCGATGGTCATGGTGTCCTTCGTGGGCCCCTCGGCGCGGTAGATCTCGTTGCTGAGGGTCTGCTCCATGATGCTCTTGTACTTGTTGAACTCGCGCGTGAAGCGGCCGATGGTGCGTGCGACCTGGGGGATCTTGTCCGGGCCGAACAGCAGGAGACCGACGACCACGATGATGAGGATCTCCTGCCCACCGAGGCTGAACACGGTATCGCTACGCTCCCCGTGCGGCGTCGACGGTCGCGTGGAGAGAGAAGACGCGATCGAGCCCGGTGATGCGCAGGATCTTGATGACGGCCTCGTCGGCGGAGACGAGACGCAGGTCCCCGCCGGCCTCGCGCGCACGGCGCAGCGCGCCGATGAGGACCCCGAGCCCGGACGAGTCGATGAACGGGACCTCCGACAGATCGGCGATGGTCACCATGCATCCGTCACCCGTCGCCGCGGCGAGCGCCGCCTTCAGCGACGGCGATGTGTGGACGTCGACCTCACCGACCACCCGCACGACACAGGTCTCGCCGTCCCGGAACGTGCTGAGCTCAAGTTCCATGTCGGTCAGCTCCCTCAGCTGGGCTATTCGTACGCGTGACGCTGGGGTGACATTGTAGCGCGACAGTGTCGCGCCGCAGCCGCCCTCCGGGCCGGTCATCGGGTGTTCACGTGCGGCGCGAGCGCCGGACCCTACGGCGTGGTGGTGGTGGCGGAGCCCAGTGCCGCGATGTTGTCCTTCGCCGCCTGCGCCATGTCGCCCGTGGGCGCGACGGCGAGGTACGCCTCGAACGCCGCCTTGCCCTTGGCGTTGTCTCCCGAACTCGCGTAGAAGACGCCGAGGTTGAACAGGTTCGGCGCGAACTTGGGGTCGGCCGTGCGGACCTTCTCGCCTTCGGCGATCGCCGCGGCGGCGTCACCCGAGTAGAAGAGGGTCACCGCGTAGTCGCCCATCACGGTGGTATCGCCGGGCTTCACCGCAAGGGCGCGTGCGTAGAAGGTCGAGGCGGACTTCCAGATCTGCGCGTCCTGGCCGGTGTTGTTGGCGCCCAGCGCGGTCCTGACGCTCTGACCCCACCCGTAGTAGTTCTGCGCCTGGAGAACGAGCAGGTCGTAGTTCTTCGGGTCGGCCGTGAGCGACGCCTCCGCGCTCTTGATGATCGGCGAGTACTGCAGGGCGATCGTGTCGATCGTCTGCGTGGTGCTCGTGGACGCGGGCGCGGTCGCCGGGCCGTTCTGGGAGGCGACGCTGCACGCGGTGGCCATCGAGGAGAAGCCGATGCCCACGACGAAGGTCGCGGCGACGAATATGATGAGTACCTTCATCCACATCGGCGTGCGGCTCTTGTCGATAGCCATCTCAGGTCTCCTCCGTGTGTATGGGCCTGCAGGCGGTCCCGACCGCGGCTCAAGCCGCGGTTCGCGAGACCGGGAGCAGTGTGCCTCGGCCGCTTCGCGCGGCGCGACGCTAGGGAGCGGTCGCCGCGGGCGCGGTGCCGCTGGTGCTGACCGACGGGTGACCCGGCGGCAGGGTCGTCGTCGTGAGCTGATCCTGGGTCAGGGTCGGGGCGGGCTGGCCGCTCCCGGACGGGGCCGGCAGCGACGACGAGATGCCTGCCGCCGCGCCTCCGCCGAGCGCGGAGCCGAGCATGAACCCGAGGATCGCGCCGAGGAGCAGACCGATCACGCCGATCAGCGCGCCGATCGCGTAGTACTGCTCGCCGATGGGAGCGGCGGGTTCGGAGACGGGGTGCGGCACGGCCTTGGCCGACGCCTTCGCGGGCGCGGCCTTCGCGGGCGCCGCGGAGGAGGCCTTCGCAGGGGTCTTGGCGGGAGTCTTCGCGGGCTTCGCCGGCGGCTTGGCCGCGGGCTCCTCGTCGAAGAAGAAGTCCTGTTCGCTCACGTGCGTACCCTACCTTCCGTCCACGTCCGAGGGACTTTCAGAGCCGCTTCCGGAGACCGGGGCGGCGGGCAGACCGGGCGCGATTATAGCACGCACCCGAGGGCGGTACCGCTCGCCGGAGAGGGCGTCGCGGCCTCGCGCGCGCAGCACCAGAAGCGCCGCGACGACCGCCAGCACCGCGCCCACCGCCCCGCCGACGTCGGGCGTCACGCCGAGCGTCAGACCGGCCAGATAACCGCCCGCGTATCCCGCGAGCAGGCCGACCGCGGGCAGGATGAAGACGATCACGCCGGCGCGGGTGTCAGCGCCCTCCGGGATCTCCACCTCGACCTCGTCGCCGACCACGGCGCCCAGCTTGTTGCGAGCGCCCTCGATCCGTACGCCGTCGCGGTCGACGTGGCAGCACGCGGCGCACGAGCCGCATGCCGAACCCGCTGCGACGCGCACGTCGACGGAGTCCGCCGACGCCGAGATCACGGTCCCTCGCTCGATCATGCCGGCCATCTACGCACTCACCCCCCGCAACTTCTCGCGGATCTGCCGGGCGCGCGCGAGCGCGCGCTCCTTGTCCACAAGAGGATAGTCCCCGGAATCGAACACCCAGCGCCCGGCGACCATCGTCGCCAGGACGTCCTTCTGGTTCGCCGTGTGCACCAGGGCACTGTAGGGATCGGCGGTCGGGACCATGTGGGGGCTCGAGGAGAGGTCCACGGCGATGACGTCCGCGCGCTTGCCTACTTCGAGCGAGCCGATCTCGTGTTCCAGGCCCAGGGCGCGGGCGCCGTGGATCGTCGCGAGCCGGATGAAGGTCCGGGCGGTGAAGTAGCGGTAGAAGTCGGTCTCGCCGGCGACGCCGCGCTGCAGCAGCAGCCCGATGCGCATCTCGTCGAAGGGGTCGACGGTGTTGTTCGAGGCGGGCGAGTCGGTGCCGAGCCCCACGGTCAGCCCATGTTCGAAGAACGACCGCAGCGGCGCTATGCCCATGCCCAGCTTCGCGTTGCAGCGCGGGCAGTGCGCCACCGCCACGCCGTGCTGGGCGAGCACGTCGACGTCGTGCTCGTCGACCTGCACGCAGTGCACCGCCAGCACGCGCGGCACGTCGAACAACCCCCATTGCAGCACGTACTCCACGGGGCTCACGCCCGTCGGCATCCACGGGACGTCGCTCCATCCCGACTGCTCGCGGAAGTCCTGCGCGAGGTTCGAGGAGCCGTATCGCACGAAGTCGTACTCGTCGCGCGAGCCCGCCAGGTGGATCGCGACGGGAAGGTCGCGCTCGGTGGCGAGGGCGGCCGCTGCGCTGAACAGCAGGGGGTGGCAGGTGTAGGGAGAGTGGGGTGCGATGCCGATCTCAATCGGCGCGTCGCCCGCGGTGGCCTTCCACGCCTCGATGTCGGCGGTGGCCGTCTCGATCCGAGCGGCGACCTGCGATTTGTCCATCGTCGAGACCTCGCGGTAGACCACACCCGCCAGCCCCGTGTCCCGGGCCGCCTTGACGGAGTTCCCCGAGTTCGTGATGTCCGCGATCGTCGTGATACCGGAGCCGACGGTCTCCATGGCTCCCAGCACCGCCGAGTCCATCCAGTCCTCGGCCGACAGGCGCGGCTCCTTCTTCTGGACCTGCATCTTCCACGCCGTGTAGGGCACATCGTCCACCGCGCCCCGGAACACGGAGTACTCGAGGTGGGTGTGCACGTCGACGAAGCCCGGCATCAGCACGGCGAGGCCGAAGTCGCGGACCTCCTCCTGCGGGTGGGCGGACGCGAGTTCGGCGCGCGTGCCGACCGCGACGATGCGGTCGCCGCGCACCAGCACGGCGCCGTCCTCGATGTGCGGAGCCGACACGGGCAGCACGTACTTGGCGGTGAGGAGCATTTCGGCGGCCTTTCGACGCGGCGCGCGAGCGGTCGTGCGGTCTATGGTAGCGCGCGGCCCGCTACTTCGTGGACACGTGCAGGTTGACGGCCCCGAAGAGCATCGGGACCCACCGCACCCGGGCGAACCCGGCCTCGCGCAGTTCCTGGGCAAGCCGTTCCGGCGCGGGGAACTGCATGATCGAGTCGTTGAGGTACTGGTAGGACGCCCGGTCGCGCGCCACGATCGCGCCGAGCAGCGGGACGATGGAGCCGGTGTAGAGCTTGAACAGCGGCCGGAAGACCCGGCTGCGGGGGGCTGTGAACTCGAGGATGAGGTACCGTCCCCCCTCCTTCAGCACACGGCGTGCCTCCCTGAACCCGGCCGCGCGGTCGGGCATGTTGCGGATGCCGAACGACACCGTCACGACGTCGAAGGAGGCGTCGGGGAAGGTCAGCGCCTGCCCGTCCTGGGTCTCGAAGGTCAGCTCGGTCGGACCGCTCCATCCCGCTGCCTTCGCGCGCGCGATGTCGAGCATCTCGGGGACGAAGTCGCTCGCGACCACGCGCGCGGGGATCCCCGTGCGCGCGAGCGCGAGCGCGAGGTCCCCGGTGCCCGAGGCGACGTCGAGCACGGTGCAACCC
>CAAGKR010321593.1_pt1 | contig 11058 bp, 8 predicted proteins | sample 2556971 | NCBI WGS metagenome assembly CAAGKR01 (sample SAMEA5207829, study PRJEB30636) | soil metagenome | biome: forest; feature: boreal; material: soil | place: USA | collected 2011-09 | depth 1 m
GAACACCAACGGAGGGCGTCCCTTTTGAAACAAGAAGTTAGTCATCCCCGACCCTGAAATGCTAGACAATACTCATGCTTCCAGCGTAAACAGGCAGGACTCCCCCTAAAACTCCTTTTTTTACAACACACCCTATTTCTACCTCCTTACTTCCGCTGCCAGAGTAGTGTATAATCGATTGGTCAGACGATCAGAAAGGGGCTGTCAGATGAGCAAACATGAAGTATTTAGCCCGCAGGAACGGGCTTTGTCATTTCTCGCGGGACTGGTTAATCTCGTAGTTGGACTCGGTTTTTTCTTTCTGCCGGAACTTCACCCTCCGCTGTGGCCTACCAGTATTCCCGTCATACTGGATCGTTTCATTGGTGCGATTATTCTGGGCAACGCAGCCGGGGCTTTCTGGCTTGTGACAGAACGAGAATGGGCGCGCGTGCGGCCTCTGGCGATTGTCGCAGTAGTCTACGGCACGATGGTGGCGGTCGCGTTGCTCTACCACCTGTTATGGTTAGGCGCGTCCAGCACGTTCTGGATTTACTTTCTATTTGATGTGCCGTTCTTACTGGTCTATTACGGACTGTTCATCTATCATGATATTGCGCCGCGTATGGCAAAAAGAGCGGCGCGCCGTGTTATGAAACAGGCGCAGGAATAGACAAGAAAGCGATAGAGCGTTAGTATGCAGGCTCCGTTTGCTGATCCACTCCCCGGCATAGAGCTACTCTCACGACTTCTTCCCCTGGGTGGGCGTGAGGGCGAAATGCAGGTAATATGCAACCTGCTGGATACTGTCGCGCTTCAGCGAGCGTATGGCGTGCGTGCGTTGATAATGAGCGGCGCAACAGGCGTAGGGAAAACGCGCCTGCTCGCGGAAATGTGCCAGGAAGCCGAAAAAAGAGGTTTCCACTTGCTCGAAGGTCGCGCCTATGAGGTTAGCAGGTTGTTTCCCTATATGCCGTTCACCGAGGCCTTGCGACCCGTCATACGCGCAAGTTCGCTAAAGACACTGCGCTACCTGGTCGGGCTGGATACCAACGCATCGGACAGGCTACCGGACGACGATGCCCCGGATACAGGCGCGTCCATCTCGCTGGTTGGTCCTCCTATGGTTGCCGCGCTGGCGCGTCTTTTTCCCGACTTGCCGCACATCTTGAAGGTCGCTATCGCATCAGAACCGCTTACTCCCGACCAGGAAAAATTCCGCCTTTTCGATGCCATAGCGACCTTGTTGGAGCGCATGGCGGCGGAATATCCCGTCATGTTGAGCATTGACAACTTGCAGTGGGCGGACAGCGCCAGCCTGGAACTGACCATGTACCTGACCGTGCGTTTGCGCGGCAGTCGCGTCGCGTTGGTCGGAGTTACTCGTCCTCCGGCACGACCAATCGGCGATGATACTGGCGATAGCATCGAAACAGAACGGCAGGCAGCCGCAACAATGCAGATACTGGGTGAGCTTATGCGCCAGGGCCTGCTGCTATTTCTCCAGGTGCAGCCTCTCAGCATGGAGGGCGCGCATCAACACCTGCGGGCATTGCTCCCCGGCACCATCGCGGGCGCGGAAGCGCTAGTAACGCGGGCGGGCGGCAATCCTTTTTTCCTGGAAGAACTGGTGCGAATACTCACCATGAACGGCCAGCTTGAGCAACGCAATGGTGTCTGGGACGTGTCGAGGGCCAGCGCAACAGAGTTACCCGCAAGCATTGCCCTGGCCGTCATGGAGCGACTGGGTACATTGAGCAAAGCTTGCCTGGAAGTAGTACGCATTGCAGCGCTTTTTGGCCGTTCGTTCCCACTACCCGCCCTGGTGGCGGTAACGGGTGAAAGTGAACACTGGGCACTGGCACGGATGAGTGAGGCGGAACAAGCTTTGATTATTACGCCTTCATCGCACCATACGTCCTCTGAAAACCATGAAGATGATTTCGCGGACGACGATGGTGTAACCCGGCATCCTCCCTCTATTACCTACCTCTTTTGTCAAAGTATTGTACAGGAGGTTTTGAGCGATCAGGTATCAGTGCAGCGAGCCAGCATCTTGCATGGCAAAATCGGTGCTGCATTAGAGGCATATTATGCCCGGCGGGGTATACAGGCTCCTGCTGCTGAACTGGCTCGTCATTACGTATTGAGCGGCGAATCCAGGGCCGCCCTGCGCTGGAGCTTGCAAGCCGGGGAAGACGCGGTCAGACAGCAGGCGCCCCGTGAAGCCATCGGCCACTTCCGTTCCGCGCTCAAGCTTATGCAGACCGATTCCTTCGCGGCGGATGAGGAGTCGCGGCCCTTGTTGGCGCAAGTCTATGTCTTGATCGGTGAAAGCTGGTTCAAAGTTGGAGAATTGAACCAGGCGGCAAAGTCATTTCAGAAGACGTTAGAACAGATACAACGCGAGATGGAATCTTCCATTACCTACGCGCCTGACAACCTGCAGGTATCGTTGATAGCACGAGCTAACCGGATGCTGGCGGATGTCTATCGTATGCAGGGGAAGTATGAATTGACGCTGGCTCACCTGCAAGCCGCTCGCAGCGCATTGGACGCGGATGCTCGCGAAACAGGCGAACTCGTTGCGCCGGTCGAGCAAGGGCATCCGTATGCCTGGATGACCGCGCGCAGCTTCTCCGGCCAGCGCGAACAGCCCACCAGTCGCCTGCTCAGTTCGGAGCGTGTCCTGCTTCTACAGGCGCAAGGAACGCTGGATTTGCTGCTTGGGCGAGACGAGGAATCCGAAAGAAACCTGTGGCAATCGTATCAGCTCGCGACCGAGTTGGGCGACAGGGGAAGCCAGGCCTTCGCGCTGCACTTCATAAGCTGGATTCGGGGCTGGGGTTCGCATATTCACGAGGCCATTCGCCTGCAAAGCCAGGCTCACGAATTGTACGTAGCCATTGGCGATCCATTCCGCGCCGCCCTGGGAGATCAGGGGTTGGGCATCATCTACCAGGCCCTGGGCGAGATGGAAAAGGCCCGTTTGCACAACGTGCGCGGCTTCGAGATGGCCCGCCGCTATGGTGTGCGTCACGTGCTGGGATGGCTGCACTGGAATATGGGGGTGATGGCGCTGGCCGAAGGCAAATGGGCGGAATGTCAATCGCGTATGCAGCAAGCCATGCAGGAGGCCGAGGCCACCAGCAACGAGCGTTTGAAGCCCATCATCATGCAGTTACAGGCAGAACTCGCCTTTCGCAGGGGCGCGTGGCACGAGGCGGAGCAGCAATTCCAGGCATCAATCAGCGCCGCCATCAACACCGAGTGGTATCCCAGCACCCTGGCGCTGTATGGTCACTTCCTGGCCGTGACGGGGCGCAAGGCGGAGGCAAAAGCGCAACTGCAACAGGCTGCTGCCCTGCAAGAGCCGACCGGGTATAGTGGTCATTACTACATCCCATTTCTCGCCGAGGGCTTCCTGCATATTGGCGCACCGGAGCAGGCTAACACGTACATCGAGCGTATTCAGAAATTGCGCGGCTTTATGTATTACGGCATTGCAGTTGACCGCATCAGAGGCGAGGTAGCGGCGCTGAGTGGCCACTGGGATGAGGCGGAGCAGGCATTCGACGATGGACTCAAACTGTGTCGCCGCGCGGGCAACCAGCCGGAGGAGGCCGCTATTCTGTACGAGCAGGCGCGTACTCTCATTATGCGCGCAGGCAGGCAGGACATCTCCTCGCCGGGTACATTTGACACGATTCAACGGCTATGCCAGACCGCGCGCGACATCTTTATGCAGTACGAAATGCACAGAGCCGTCAACATGGCAGATACGCTGCTAGAGGGTTTGCGCCAGCTCGATGCGCGCGCGACTCCCGAAGCCCCGCGCAAAATTGGTGAGCAACATCTGGCACGTGAAGACTATATCCTTGACCTGCACCTGACGAACCGCGAAGTAGACGTGCTGCGCCTCGTGGCCGAGGGCCAGACCGACCGCGAAGTAGCCGAGGCCCTGGTCATCAGCCCCAGAACAGTCAATCGCCACCTCAGCAACATCTTCGTCAAGCTGGATGTGCCGGGCAGGGCCGCCGCCGTCGCCTATGCTATCCGGCAAGGGCTGGTTGGGTAAAGCCCCATACCTCTCACAGGCTAGACTACCATTGTCCACTGTAACATGGTGCATTTGGTGGGCTTCTGTATAGTAATGGTGAGTGGCAAGTACATTCCAACGCGCAATGCGCGCTCGTGGCTGTTCACCATTTTAAGGGCGGTCAACTGGCGAACCAGGGTGCGTTGTTACATGAAAGTAAAGGCAACATACAGTTGCTCTATCTGGAAGGAGTATATTTACTCATATGGCTACACTATCACCTGAAAAGACTCATCCTGTTGTTGGTAAAGATGAGCTAATTCACCAGGTTGCCGCTAAATCCGGCCTGACCCTGAAAGACACCAGCAAAGTTATCGATGCGTTCACCGAAGTGGTGCGCGAGGAAATTGCCCAGGATCACGAAGTGCGTCTGATGGGATTCGGCACGTGGAATCTGCGTAAAGTCGCCGCGCGTAAGGTCAAGTCCATTCGCGGTGGTAAGCAGATCACCATTCCCGCTGGCAAACGTGTTGGCTTCACCGTTGGCGCAGTGCTTTCCCAGGCTGCTACCGGCATCACCGCCACAGCGAAAACACCCGCCAAAAAAATCACGCCTGCTACCCCCAAAGCGTTGCAAAACGGCACGAAGAAGAAGTAGACGCGAGTTTTTCCGTAAGAAGAGCAGGCCGCGCATTCCTATTTCAAGTTCTGTGATATACGGCCTGCTCTTCTTGCTGAGATAAAGTATGTCTGTTAAAATGACAGGGAAAGAATGATAGAAGTGTCCTTCTTCTACGCTACACAACCAGGGGAAGCAGGTTATGGAAGAACCACCTATTCCGCCGATCACCAGTCCAGGCTTGATTGGAAGGGCAAATCATCTCGCGACGCTGCGCCAACTCGTTGAGAACGCCAAACGTGGAGAGACGCGCCTGGCGCTCATCAGCGGTGAGGCCGGGATCGGCAAATCGCGCCTCGTTACAGAGGTAAAAGCCTATGCCGCGGCTCAAGGATTTCTCCTGTTACAGGGACACTGCTTTCCCACCGATCTTACCTATCCTTATGCTCCATTGCTTGACCTGTTACGCTCACTCGTCGTTTCCCGCACACCAGTGACTTCCGCTGCCAAACTGGAAGAACTGGTCCGTGATATCTATCCTTTGCTGCCTGAGCTAGTTCCCGTTCAACCTGGTCCGCTTCTTCACCTCGAACCAGAGCAGGAAAAGCGCCGTCTTTTTGCGGTGCTGGCAACCTTTTTCTTGCGCCTATCCACGCAATCGCCTGTACTTCTGATCATTGAGGACGCGCATTGGAGCGACGATACCAGCCTGGATTTTCTCCACTATCTGACACGACTCTCTACATCTCACTCACTCCTGCTTATCGTCACCTATCGCCATGATGAGATGCGCCCAGAACTGCGAAGCTGGCTCGCGCAACTCGACCGGGAACGCCTTGCGCAGGAGATTCATCTGGAACCTTTCTCGCGCGGTGATCTCGACACGATGCTGTCAACGATCTTTGAACAGCAACACACATCATTTGACATGCGCCGCTTTCTACATAGTGAATTCCTGGATACGCTCTACGCCCTGACGGAAGGCAATCCCTTTTTTGTAGAAGAAACGCTCAGTTCACTCATTGCCGGGGGCGACATTTTCTATATACATGGGTACTGGAATCGCAAGGCGCTGAGTGACGCGCGTATCCCACGCAGCATACAGGATGCCGTACAGCGCCGAACCGAACATCTAAGTGAGGCGGCCAGGCACGTTTTGACCCTGGCCGCTGTTGCAGGGCGGCATTTCGACTTTGTTCTCCTCCAGCTACTCACCAAATTTGACGAACAACAGCTACTCCTGGTTATGAAACAGTTAGTTTCGGCCCAACTCGTGGTCGAAGTATCCACCGAGCAATTCGCTTTTCGCCATGCATTGACGCGCCAGTCCATTTATGCGCAGTTGCTTGCGCGTGAACGCTCCATATTACATCGCACCATTGCCCAAACAATGGAACAACTCCCTACCACTACACCGGATGCGCACCTGGAAGACCTGGCATATCACTATTATAGGGCGAGAGATTGGCTGAAAACAGTGGATTATGCGCAGCGGGCTGGAGAAAAGGCCCTGAGGTTCTATGCCCATCGAGCCGCTATAGACTATTTCACATGGGGGCTGGATGCTCTCGATCACCTGTCACAGACACCTGCGCCTATGCAGTACCGCGCGCGAGGCCAGGTCTACGAGACGCTGGGTGAGTTTGAACAGGCTCAACATGATTACACACGGGCATTGGAGGCGGCCCGCGAGATTCATGACCACACGGCAGAATGGCAAAGTGTGATAGACCTGGGATTTCTATGGGCGGGACGTGATTATACTCAGGCGGAGACCTGGTTTCGACAGGCGCTGGTTCTATCGCAATCGCTCAACGATCCAGCGCTACATGCTCGTAGTCTTAACCGCATCGGCAATTGGCATTTGAATGTGGAGCAACCCTATGAAGGGCTACGCTATCACCACGAAGCCCTGGCAGTATTTCGCGAACTCCATGATGAGTCCGGTATCGCTGAGACGCTGGATTTACTGGGGATGGCGAGCTTTATCGGTGGCGATCTGGCGCAGGGTACTGTTTACTATCAACAGGCCATCGCGCTCTTTAGTAAATCTGGCAATCGGCAGGGACTCACATCAAGCCTGGCAACATTAGTGCTGCGCGGTCCAACATTTCAAACAGACGCCATGCTTTCGGCTGCAAGTTTATCCGAGGCGCGCAACGATGCTGAACACGCACTCAGCGTTGCACGCGAGATCGGCCACCGCTCAAGTGAAGCGTACGCGCTCTTCCAGCTAGCCTTGTGCCTGGGTTCGCAGGGAGAGTACGGTCAGGCATTAGCCATAGGCGAGCAGAGTTTGCGTATCGCGGAAGAGATAGAGCACAGCCAGTGGCAAACGGCAGCACAGACCGTCCTGGGTGGAATTTACAACGGTATGCTCGCCTTTTCAGAGGCGCGCGAGTGCTTCGAGCAGGCATTATCACGTGCGCGAGAGATTGGGTCGTTAATTTGGATTCGTCTTGCCACAGGATACCTCGCCTCAACAGCTATTATGCTGCATGATACGATGCTAGCAGAACAGGCGCTTCGAGTTGTGCTCAGCCCAGGGAATCCCATCCGAACTATGGCGCAGTGTATGCTCTGGTGCGCTCAGGTAGAATTGGCGCTTGCACAGGCACAGCCAGCCCAGGCCCTGGAAATTATCGACCAGTCTTCTGCATCTAGCACGCCTGCGCTGGAAGGCCTGCGCATTTTGAAATTGCGCGGAGAATCTCTGGTAGCCTTACGGCGATTATCCGAGGCCGAGATAGCATTCAAAGCCGCGTTAGAGGTTGCCCAAACACAGGGAGCGCGACCAGCGCAATGGCGCATTTGTGTCGCGCTGGGCAATCTCTATCAGGCTCAGGAGCGTAAAACCGAGGCAGAAGAGATGTTCATCATGGCAAGAACGCTGATCGAGGAACTCGCCGCCACCATTCCGCAGAAGCCTTTGCGAGATAATTTCCACTACAAAGCCAGCGCGTTGCTTCCTGGTACGCGCCCGATCACGCAGGGCGCGAAACAGACGCCCAGGGGGCTTACCGAACGCGAACGTGAAGTCACGATCTTGATAGCGCAGGGAAACTCAAATCAGATGATTGCCGATGCGCTGGTTGTCACCAAACGAACCGTCGAGACACACATCGGTAATATCATGTTCAAGCTAGGCCGCACCTCACGCACGCAAATCGCTGTATGGGCTGTCGAAACAGGCCTGGTGAGCAAGGCTGAATAAGTTCATGTATCTCGTCTGTCTGCTACGAGCGCTTTACCGATAATCTCCGTGTGCCCGTACACAACTTCTCCGTGTTTACCACGATGGTTTATCGCCGCAATCTAGCTACAATGAGAGAGTCAGCCGTGAGTTGTTCTGATGCTGACGGTCTACTTCAAGTCACTGCTAAAGAAAGGAGGAACAAACATGTCAACGATGCAAACGAAGAGTTTGAACACACCTGAAGAGGTCAGAGCCCTAACCCAGTACAAGCATTGAAGTGATCACCCTTCCCATGCGGTAGAGGTAGAGCAGATGCCAACTCGCAGAAACTCGTACCTTTGCAAAGGAGAACAGACTATGTTCGCTATCGATATCCAGCTTACTCATCGGGAACGAGAAGTACTGGGCCTACTAGTAGCAGGCCACACCGATCGCAAAATTGCAAAATCCCTTACTATCAGTCCTCGTACAGTCAACAGGCATATGAGCAACATTTTTGTCAAATTGGACGTACCGAGCCGCGCTGCCGCCGCCGCTCATGCCGTCCGTAGAGGATTAATTTGATCGCTTTCCTCCTCCAGCGGGCGAAACGGGAAAGAAATGAGAGCACAGCAATGACAGATGTATTGAAATTGATGGCGATTCTGGCCCACCCTGATGACGAAGCGCTTGGCAACGGCGGCATACTTGCGAAATATGCCGCGGAAGGCATCAAAACGTATCTCGTGACCGCCACGCGAGGTGAGCGCGGATGGCTTGGCGATAAGCAAGATTACCCAGGATCGGAAGCCTTCGGTAAGATGCGCGAGAACGAACTGCTGGAGGCAGCAGAGGTACTCGATATTCGCTACGTGGATTTTCTCAATTACATGGATGGAGACCTGGACAAGGCCCACCCGGCAGAGGCCATTGCGAAGATCGTTGGACATCTACGGCATGTGCGACCCGATGTAGTAGTCACCTTTGGGCCATATGGAGGATATGGGCATCCAGACCATATAGCCATTTCCCAGTTCACCTCCGCCGCCATTGTCGAGGCCGCCAACCCTGATTCTTTGTATTATCGTGACCTGGCTCCTCACAGTGTCTCCAAACTGTACTATATGGCTGAGAGTGAGGAGGTATTCGCTGTCTATCAAGCCGTCTTTGGCGACCTGGTCATGCACATAGATGGCGCGAAACGCGGCATGGTCACCTGGCCCGCCTGGTCAGTATCGGCTCGCATTGACACATGGGACTACTGGCGCACCGTCGCCCGTGCCATTTCCTGTCATCGAACACAGGCACCCGCCTATAACGTGCTCGAACAACTTTCGGAGAAACAACGTAAAATGTTGTGGGGAACGCAGAGCTATTATCGTGCTTTTAGCCTCGTCAATGGAGGAAGACAGGTGGAGACAGACCTGTTTGAAGGCTTGAGGTAGAAGAAAGGATTATCTCATGAACGCAGCGGACATTTTGAAATACGGTCAAATGACGGTCCTTCAGGCCATTGAGGGCTTTCCTGAAGAGGTATGGGAGAAAACAGGGGCCTGTGGTATATGGTCGGTCAAAGATATCATTGCCCACCTGGCCTCTTACGAGCTGGTGCTGGTCGATGTGCTTGCCGCGTTTACCGGCGGGAAATCCACCCCCATGCTGGATGCCTTTACTGAACAGGGGAGTAAATTCAACGATATCGAGGTAAACAATCGCCGGGGGAAGACGGTGCAAGAGGCGCTGGCAGAGTTCAACGACGCGCATAGCCAGGTGATGTCGCTGATTACAAAAATCGCCCCGGAAATGCTCCGTCGAAATGGCACGCTTCCCTGGTATGGTATGGACTACGCGCTGGACGATGTGATTGTGTACATGAACTACGGGCACAAACGCGAGCATAGCGCGCAGATCGCCGCGTTTCGTGACCGGTTGTAAAGTAGCGTGAGCACTTCCCGACAATAAGAGAGACGATGCCGCTTCTCGCAGGAGAAGCGGCATCGTCTCTCAACATGCGCAGTGGCGCTATTGCCCGTGCTTTTGCAGGTATTGCTGCATGGTTTCTCTCATTACTATGCGCTACCTCCTATGGAGGGAATTTTCGCTTTCTGTTTTTTGAAACTGCCCGTTTGGCTTTATGCCAAGCGGGCAGTTTGGCCCAAAGTGGAAAAGAGGCATGTAACTCTGTCATTTACACTCAGCCATGGGAATCGATCGCTCCCCCGTTCATTAGTTCACCTTCCTGCTCTTGCCTGCCCAATACTTGTCGGAAAGATTCCGTTTCAGGATTTTCCCTGCACCACTCTTGGGCAGAGCATCCGGCAGAAACTCGATGCTGCGCGGCACTTTATACCCGGCGATCTGCGCGCGGGCGTGTGCGATCAACTCCTCGCCGGTCGCACTCATGCCGGGTTTACAGACCACCACGGCGTGCACTGCTTCGCCCCACGTTTTGTGGGGAATGCTAATCACTACTACTTCCAGGACCGCAGGATGCGTGTAGAGTGCGTTCTCTACCTCGACCGAGTAAATGTTTTCGCCACCGGAGATAATCATATCCTTGGCCCGGTCGACAATGTAGATGTAGTCCTCCTCATCCACCGTGGCCAGATCGCCGGTATGCATCCAGCCGTCAACAATGGCAGCAGCAGTCGCCTCCGGCATGCGCCAATAGCCCAGCATGATATTTGGTCCCCGCGCAATAATCTCACCAACCTCTCCTGGTTTCACTGCTTCGCCCGCGAAGTTCACCACACGAACATCGACGCCAAGGACTTCCTTGCCACAAGAGGTCAGACGACGCACTTGTTCAGGAGTGCCATCCAGCACGTGATCCCATGCATTATTCAACCTGTAGTAAAACGGCTGGTTTCTCCCTGGCCGTTATCGTAGAAGTACAAGTGAATGCGCCATGCTGAATTACGGGAGCGGAAGCCCCCATACCTGTTCTGCGCCAGAGATGTTCTTTTGTCTCGTCGAAGTTCCTATAAGCACGTTGTTTATGAGTTTTCTATGAGCAACCGCCTCAAAACTTTCCCCACCAGGTTCTTGGGGAGTTCGTTGCGGAACTCGATCAGCCGTGGTACCTTGTACGCATCAAGTCTCTCACGACAAAGGGCAAGTAATTCGTCCGGCGTAGCCTTTTCACCACGTTTGAGCACGACGACAGCCTTTATCAACGGCGAAGGGTGGGTGGTACCTTCCTCGCGAGAACCATCTGTCCCTGTCGGGGCAGGTATACCGACGACA
>CAAGKR010468914.1_pt1 | contig 11058 bp, 12 predicted proteins | sample 2556971 | NCBI WGS metagenome assembly CAAGKR01 (sample SAMEA5207829, study PRJEB30636) | soil metagenome | biome: forest; feature: boreal; material: soil | place: USA | collected 2011-09 | depth 1 m
CGAGCCGCAGCGCGAAGCCGACCTCGCCGAGGTCGAGCTCTTGCTCGTCGAGAAGCTCGCGCAGAGTGCTCAGGCGCTGCAACTCGGGCGGACCGTAGAGTCGGTAGCCGGAGCCTGACCGAGCGGGCTCGACGAGCCCGATGCTCTCGATATAGCGCAGCATCCGCGCCGACCACCCGGTCGTCTCGGCTGCCTCGTTGATCGTTAGCGCATCGACGCTCGCAGTCTGCATTCAGCGGACCTTATCAAGACTCTGTCAAGGTTGAGAGGGCTGTGGGCCAAGCGGGGCAAGGACGCACCGACCGAAATGTGCTCTGCACATGAGGGAGGGAGGACGCCGCACCGCGCCGCGCCCACAGTCGTCTCAACCGGCGAGGTCTGCCTTGAGCTGCTGGATCAGCTTCACTGGGCCCGGATCGACGCCGCGCAGGACGGCCAGGTAGATCGAGACAAGGTCGCCGAGCAGGACCAGGGAGATGATGCGCTCGATCGTGGTCTGTCCGCGGGTCTCGAGGCGGAAGCTCGCGGCGGCGTTGCCCGCGATCAGCTTCTCGGTGAGGTCCATGCGCTCCTTTACGCGCGGATGGGCGTCCGAGTCGTCGAGGAACACGGCCGAGAAGCGCCCGATGCCAAGCGCTCCCTCCCAACCCTCGAGCTCGTTGTGGTCGAGCTCTGGCAACTCGTGGGCAAAGGCCGGCTGCTTGGAGTTCTCGTTGATCTGGGTCTTCCAGCGGTAGGCGATCGGGACCGTGAGCCCTGCCCCGGCGATCACCGGGGCGGTGCCGAGCAGGCCACGCGCGATTCGCTTGGCCAGCGAGTCCTCGGGGGCATCGGGGCCCCACTCGGCGACCAGCTGCTCGGTGTGGGAGGCGGCGACGTCGATCTCGGAGGTCAGGCGCGGGCCGGCCCCGCACAGTGCCGCCACCTCGAGCGCCGCCACCGTCATGTAGGCGACCGCTGCACGCGGCTGGAAGCCGGCGGGGAGCGGGATCACGGGGACGCCGTCCTGGCGCGCCATCTCCGCCAAGCGCCCCCCGGTCGTGACGACCACGCGCTGAGCACCGAGCGCTCCGGCGGACTCGTAACAGGCAAGGGTCTCCTCGGTGTTGCCGGAGTAGCTCGCACACAAGACAGTCGTCTCGGGAGTGGTCCACGGCGGCAGCCCGTAGGCGCGCGTCACGAAGATCGGTCGCGAGGCGTGGTCGCCGAGCGCGGCGCGCGCCAGGGCGCCCCCAATTGCCGAGCCGCCCATCCCGGCCACCACGAGCCCGGCCGGGGTGTCCCACTCGGCCATGATCGCCGACTCCACGCGCCACAGCCCATCGCGCAGGTGCTCTGGCAGCGAGAGCACGTCGCTCAGCTGGCCGGACGAGTCCACACGGGCGATCGCCTCGCGCGAGAGCGCGTCGGTGGTCGATGTGGCAGCGCCGCCTTCGCTCATGTGCTCGTCTCCTGTCGAGGATGGACCTTGGGGCGTGGGAACCCGAAGGCTCGCGTCAGGATACCTGGCGCGGGGGACTGGATCGCGGCCAGTGTGCCCGGAACACTAGAACTTGATCGCACCGTCGGGCAGCGTTACGCCCGGGAATATGCGCGCGCCGCCGGCAATCGTGTTATCCGCGCCCACGGTGACCCCCTCGCCCAGCACGGCGCCCTCCTCGATGCGAGTGCCGGCGCCGATGCGGCACCCGGCCGCCACGATGCAGTCGCGCAAGGTGCAGTTCTCGCCGATGTCGCTGCCGTTGAGGATCACCGAGCGCTCGACGGTGCTGCCGGCGCCGATCCGCACATCGTGGCCGAGCACGACGAGACTGCCGACGTGCGCTCCCTCGCCCACGCTCGCGCCGGGCTCGATCATGGCCGGCGGGATCGCCCGCCCGAGTACCTGGGCGTCGTCGGATACCGACATGTAGGTGTCGCCGAGGCGCTCGCGCACCCCTGTTTGGACGTTGCCCTCGAGAATGTCGAATGTGGCCTGCAAGTAGCGCGCGGGCGTACCGATGTCCAGCCAGTAGCTCTCAGAGGGGAAGCCATACAGACCGGCGCCGATAAGCCGCGGCCAAATCTCGCGCTCGATCGACACGTTGCGAGCGGGGGGCACAAGCTCGAGGATCTCGCGCTCGAGCACATAGGCGCCGGCGCTGATCAGGTTCGTGTCGATCGTGTCAGAGCTCGGCTTCTCGACGAAGTCCCTCACAGCGCGGTTGTCGTCCAGGTGGACAAGACCGTAGGCGCTCGGGTCCTCCACGGGCACGAGCGCCAGCGTCGCGGTAGCCCCGGTGCGCTCGTGCTGGGCGAGTTGCTCGGTCAAGTCGATGTCGGTGAGCACGTCCCCGTTGAGCATCAGGAAACGCTCGTCGAGCAAGGACTCGGCGAACTTGAGCGCCCCAGCCGTGCCGCGCGGGTCGGGCTCCTCGACGAAGCGCAGCCTGATGCCGTGGGCCGAGCCGTCGCCGAGCACGTTGCGAACGCTCGTTGCGAGAAACCCGCACGACATGATCACATCGTCGATGCCGTGCGAGCACAGCCACTCGAGCATGTAGGAGATGAACGGTCGGTCCACGAGCGGGACGACGGGCTTGGGGACTGTCGATGTGAGCGGGCGCAAGCGGGTTCCCTCACCGCCGACCAGGATCACGGCCTGCACAGTGGCCTCCCCATCGGCTTCCGAGCTCGATCGGGCCGGCTCCCTTGCATGCCGGGAGGCGCGATGGCTCTCATCGGCCTCTACCGATCCCCTCGTAGGTGAGACCAGCGGCGCACACGGCATCTCCGTCTAGGGCGTTGCGCCCGTCGACAAGGAGCGTTCCCTGCATCGCGCGGGCTACCTCGCTCCAATCGAGCTCTAGGAACTCGGGCCACTCGGTGACCAGGATAACCGCGTCGGCGTCGGCGATCGCGTCAGAGGCCGAGTCGGCGTATTCGAGCTGGGGCATCAGTGCCCGTGCGGCCTCCTCGGCGATCGGGTCGTATGCGCGCACATGCGCGCCCTCGGCCTGCAGCCGCGCGGCCAGCACGAGCGACGAGGCGCCGCGCATGTCGTCGGTGTTGGGCTTGAACGCGAGGCCCAAGAGCGCCACCTTGCGACCGGCGAGCTCGCCGAGATGGCGCTGCAGCTTGGACACCACTCGGCGCTTCTGCAGCTCGTTGACCTCGATCACGGCGTTGAGCAGCTGGAAGTGATAGCCCGAGTTGCCCGCGAGCAGCTTCAGCGCGCTCACGTCCTTGGTGAAGCAGCTGCCGCCATACCCGAGCCCAGCCTGCAGGAACTTCGGGCCGATGCGATCGTCGAGGCCCATCCCGCGGGCAACCTCCACGACGTCGGCCCCCACCTCCTCACAGACGTTGGCGATCTCGTTGATGAACGAGATCTTCGTCGCGAGGAAGGCGTTTGCCGCAAGCTTGATCATCTCGGCGCTCGCGATGTCGGTGCTCACGAGCGGAGCGCCAAACGGCTCGTACAGCTCCACCACCGCCTGTTGCGCCCAGTCGCCCTCCCCGCCCACCACCACGCGGTCGGGGTGCAGGAAGTCACGCACAGCCGAGCCCTCCTTCAGGAACTCGGGGCAGGAGACGTAGCTGAAGCCGGCCTTGCCGCCATCCTTAAAGATGCGCTTGATGTTGGCGCCGGTGCCGCACGGGACGGTGGACTTCATCACGAGCGCATGGCCGTCGGGAGTGGGCATCGAATCGACAACGCTGTGCACGGCCGAGAGGTCCGCGTCGCCCGAGTGCGTCGGCGGCGTGCCCACCGCGACGAACAGCAGTCGCGCATGCTCGAGCGCCGGGGCGAGATCGGTGGAGAAGCGCAGGCGCGCGCTGTTGCGCGCCATCATCTCCTCGAGGCCCGGCTCGTAGATCGGGATCTCGCCGCGCTTCAAGCGCTCGATCTTCTCGGCGTCGACGTCGACGCACCACACCTCGGTGCCAAGCTCGGCAAAGCCGACCGCCGTGACGAGCCCGACGTAGCCGGTGCCGATCACCCCGATCGGTTCGCGCTCAGAGGCCATGAGGCGAGAAGGCTAGTCGCTGGCGCCGAGCCGTGACGGCCGAGGCCCACTCACCAGAGGGTGGGCACGTCGTAAGCGGCGATCTGCTTGTCGCTTGTCACGACGGCGAGTCCTTCACACTTCGCCTGCGCGACGATCATCCGATCGAAGGGGTCACCGTGATGGGGAGGCAGCGCCCCGGCAACGATCGCATGGCGAGCCAGCACGGGTAGTTCGACGAACCCCCGCTGCTGCATGGTGTTGAGCAGTCGGTCAGGCACGTCAAGCTTACCCTTGGCGCTCTTGATCGCTATCTCCCAAATCGATGCAGCGCTGAAGAACAACGGCACGGAACCCTCTTCCATTGCTTCGCGTGCCACAAGGCTGAGGCGAGACTCCTCACCTCGCCACCAAAGCAACGCGTGAGTGTCGGCAAGGAGCGCGCTCAATCGCGCATACCAAACAGACGCTCGATCTCCTCGTCCGGCTCGTCGAAGTCGTCGCTCATCCAGATCTGGCCGCGCAGGTCGCCGGGCACACGACGCTTGGGCTCTGGCTTGTAGCCAATGAGCTTGGCCACGGGCGACTGGCCTCGACGGATCACGATCTCCTCACCATGTGACGCGCGCTCGATGAGACGCGAGAGCTGTGTCTTGGCCTCGGTGACGGTAACAGTCTCCGACATGACTGTCAGCGTAGCAAACCTGGTTGACCTGGTCTACTCCTGACCAGGTCGGAGGAGCCCTACTCGCCCACCGCGAGGAACGCCTCGAAGCGCTTGGCGTCGCGCAGCGCGCGGGCGCGCTCCTCGCTGCCGTCCTCCGCGCGCTCGGCGGCCGCGCGCGCCTCTGAGAGCCGCGTCTCGAAGGTGGGGCGGTCGAGCGCCTCGGGGGCGATCGCCTCCTCAACGAGCACCAGTGCGTGGTTCTCGGAGAACTGGAGGTAGCCCTCGGCTTGCGCGAAGCGCACGATCTCAGACTCCGAGCGGTACAGGCGCAGCTCAGTGGGTTCGAGCTGAGCCAGCAGCGGCGCATGATTGGCGAGGATGCCGATCGAGCCCACGGAGGTACGCGTGGAGAGCATCTCGATCTCCTCGTTGAACACCTCCCCCTCGGGGGTCAACACTTCGACGGGGAACTTCGTGCGCGCCACTAGCGCGACTCCCAATCAAAATCATTTTGTTGTTGACAGCGGCACATGTGCCGCTGTCCGGGACGGTACATGTACCGTCCCGCAGGGGCGCGCATGCGCGCCCCTGTAATGGCAGGCATCGAATAAGACATGTGCCGTCCCGCGAAACCGCACATGTGCGGCTCCGTTCCTTTAATTGGCATTGGCGTCAGCCACCACGTCGTCGATCGTGCCCTTCAAGAAGAACGCCCGCTCGGGGACCTCGTCGTGCTTGCCCTCGATGATCTCCTGGAAGCCGCGGATCGTCTCCGCGATCGGCACGTAGGCGCCCGGGGTCCCGGTGAACTGTTCGGCGACGAAGAAGGGCTGGGAGAGGAAGCGCTCGATCTTGCGCGCGCGCTGGACGGTGAGCTTGTCCTCGTCGGAGAGCTCGTCGATGCCGAGGATCGCGATGATGTCCTGCAGCTCCTTGTAGCGCTGCAAGATCTCCTTGACGCGGTTGGCCACGCGAAAGTGGTCCTCGCCGACGATGTCGGCCTTGAGGATCGTCGAGGTCGAGTCGAGCGGATCGACCGCCGGGTAGATCCCCTTTTCGGAGATCGCCCGCGATAGCGCGGTGGTGGCGTTGAGGTGAGCGAACACCGATGCCGGGGCCGGATCGGTGTAGTCGTCGGCCGGCACGTAGATCGCCTGCACCGAGGTGACAGAGCCACGCTTGGTGGAGGTGATGCGCTCCTGCAATTGGCCCATCTCGGTCTCGAGCGTCGGCTGGTAGCCGACCTGCGAGGGCATCCGCCCGAGCAGCGCCGAGACCTCCGAGCCGGCCTGGACGAAGCGGAAGATGTTGTCGATGAACAGCAGCACATCCTGACCCTCGTCGCGGAAGTGTTCGGCCATCGTGAGACCCGACAGCGCCACGCGCATTCGTGCTCCGGGCGGCTCGTTCATCTGACCGAAGACGAGCATCGTCTTGTCGAGGACGCCCGACTCCTTCATCTCGAGCCACAAGTCGTTGCCCTCGCGCGAGCGCTCGCCCACGCCGCAGAACGCGGACAGGCCGCCGTGCTCCTTGGCGAGGTTGTGGATCAGCTCCTGGATCAGCACGGTCTTGCCGACGCCGGCGCCGCCGAACAGGCCGACCTTGCCGCCCTTGGCGTAGGGGGCGAGCAGATCTACGACCTTGATGCCCGTCTCGAACATTTCGGTGGTGGGGGTCAGGTCCTCCACCTTCGGGGCGGGCTGATGGATCTGACGGCGCGGCGTGTCTGTGGGCAGCGCCTCGCCGAGGTCGATCGGTTCGCCCAGCAGGTTGAAGATGCGCCCGAGCGTAGCCTCGCCCACGGGCACCGTGATCGGACCGCCCGTATCGATCGCCTCGGCGCCGCGCGCCAAGCCGTCGGTCGTGTCCATCGCCACCACGCGCACGCGATCGTCGCCCAGGTGCTGCTGCACCTCGCACACGAGCACCTCGCTTCCAAACTCGCCGGCTCCCTCGCCTGCCACGTCAGGGCGCGCAATCGTGATCGCGTGGTTGATCTCGGGGAGCTTGTCGGGGAACACGACGTCGAGCACGACGCCCTGGATCTCCTCGATGCGCCCGACGTTGCGCACGCCTGCGTCTTTGGCGGGCGCTTCCTGAGTTGTCGGCTTGGTGGCGATGCTGGCGTCCATTTCTCTTTGTTCTCCTAGGTTTTATCCAAGTTCGGTAGTCGTCAAGCTGGTCTGGGGTGGCGATGAGCAAGCCAGACAAGGACGCAGTGAGTGAAGTGTGCTCCGCACACGAACGAGCGAGGACGCAGTATGGCGCCGCTCAGCGTCACGCCAGACCCTCGGCGCCTGCTACTACCTCCATTATCTCTTGCGTGATCTCAGCCTGGCGGGCTCGGTTCATCTGAAGCGTGTATTCCTCGATTAGCGTGCCCGCGTTCTCGGAGGCGTTGCGCATGGCGGTCATCTGCGCGCCGAAGAAGCCCGCGGTCGACTCGATCAGAGCACGGTAGATCGAGATCTCCACATAGTCGGGCACGAGGCGCTTGAGGATCTCCTCGGGGCCGGGCTCGTATTCGACGAGCGCAGGCGGGGTGCTCGTCCGCTCACTCGCGGATGTCGTGCCGGCGGCGCCTCCTGTGGCGCCGGCCGTGCCCTCGGCGTTGTCGCCGCCGCCTAGAACCGAATGGGAGAGCGGCAACAGCGTCTCACGCGTCACGTGCTGGGTTAGCGGGGAGACATAGGAGTTGTAGAGGATCTCCACGCGGTCGAGACGACCGTCCACGTAGGCGCCGATCAGGTCGTCGGCGATCCCACGCGCGTCGGCGTATGCGGGACGATCGGTGAAGCCCGTGTAGCTGCCGCTCAACTCGCGCCCGCGAAACGTGAGCGAGGACACCCCGCGACGGCCGGTGGCATACCACACGCTCTGAAGTCCCTCCTCGGCAAGCTCCGAGGCGGCGCGCACACCAGCGCGAATGATCTGCGAGTTGAAGGCCCCCGCGAGTCCGCGGTCGCCGGTGATCAGCAACAGGCCCACGTTCTCGACCGTGTCGTGCTCGGAGAGCAGCGGGAGCGAGGATGCCTCCGCCCCGGCCGCCTGGGCGGCCTGGTAGGTCATCCGGCGGATCGCATCCGCGTAAGGACGTAGCTTGGCGATGCGCTGCTCGGCGCGGCGCAGGCGCGCGGCGGCCACCATCTCCATCGCACGGGTGATCTTCTGAATGTTCTTGACCGAGGAGATCCGGTTCTTGACGTCGCGTTGGGAGGCCATGGCTAAACCGCGACGGTCTCCTCGAGCGGCTGGCCCTCCTCGTCGAGGTCGTAGCCGAAGTCGCCTGCGAACGACTCGACCGCCTCGCGGGCGCCCTTTTGAGTGTCCTCCGACCAGTCGCCACCGGCGATCTTCGAGCGCAACTCGCCGTGTTCTGAGTGGCAGCGTTCGGTCAGCTCCGTCAGGAACTCGGGAACGCGATCGGCGTTGATGCGATCGAGGAAGCCCGTCGTGGCGGCAAAGATCTGAATCACCTGGTCCTCGACCGGCAGCGGCGCACGCTCGCCCTGGTTGAGCGTCTTTACGATGCGCTCCCCGCGAGCCAGGGTTCGCTGCGTGTCGGCGTCGAGATCTGAGCCGAACTGCGCAAACGCCTCGAGGTCGCGGTACTGCGAGAGCTCGAGCTTGATGCGGCCCGCCACCTTCTTCATCGGCGAGATCTGTGCGTTGCCGCCCACGCGCGACACCGAGATGCCCACGTTGATCGCCGGACGCACACCCGAGTTGAACAGCTTCGGCTCGAGGAAGATCTGCCCGTCGGTAATCGAGATCACATTCGTCGGGATGTAGGCGGACACGTCGCCCGCCTGTGTCTCGATCACGGGCAGCGCGGTGAGCGAGCCGCCGCCGAGCTCGTCGTTGAGCTTGACGGCGCGCTCGAGTAGGCGCGAGTGCAGATAGAAGACATCGCCTGGATAGGCCTCGCGTCCCGGTGGCCGGCGCAAGAGCAAGGACATCTGCCGGTAGGCGTAGGCGTGCTTGGTCAGGTCGTCGTATACGCACAAGGCGTGCTTGCCGTTGTAGAGGAAGTGCTCGCCCATCGCACACCCCGCATAGGGGGCCATGAACTTGATCGGGGCCGCCTCGTCGGCCGAGGCGGCGACGATGATCGTGTTCTCCAAGGCGCCCGCTTCGTCAAGTGTCTTGGCGAGCGCCACGACCGTCGACATACGCTGGCCGATCGCCACGTACACGGAGATCACACCGGTGTCGCGGTTGTTGATGATCGTGTCGATCGCGATCGCCGTCTTACCGGTCTGGCGGTCGCCGATGATGAGCTCTCGCTGACCGCGGCCGATCGGGATCATCGCGTCGATCGCCTTCAGGCCGGTCTGCATAGGTTCGGTCACGGGCTGGCGCTGCACCACGCCCGGCGCCTTGAACTCGGCGGGTCGCAGCTCGGTCGTGTTGACCTCGCCCTTGCCGTCCAGGGGACGCCCGAGCGGATCGACGATACGCCCAAGCAGGGCCTCCCCGACGGGGATCTCCAGCAGCCGTCCGGTGCGCTTGACCGTATCCCCCTCGGAGATGCGCTCCCAGTCGCCGAACAGCACCGCGCCGACGTTGTCGGACTCGAGGTTCAGGGCGAGGCCGGTCACGCCGTGGGGCAGCTCGAGCATCTCGAAGGACATGCAATTCTCCAGGCCGTGCAGACGCGCGATGCCGTCGGCCACGGACAGCACGGTACCGACCTCGGTGAGCTCGGCGTCACCGGCGCCGAGCCCCTCGATGCGGCTCTTGAGGATGCTTGTGATCTCATCTGGGTTGATCTGCATGTCGTTTCCTAGGGTTCGTGGAAAAAAGCGTTGAAGAAGGGTTCCTAAGCTGCTGCTCGCGCGACCTGTTTGCGCATCTGCTCGAGTCGGTTGCGGATTGAGGCATCGAGGATCGAGTTGCCGACCTGCACGACGATCCCGCCGAGGATGTCCGGGTCGACGCGCTTGGTGAGCGTGACGGTGCGCCCCGTGCGCTCGCCGATGCGCGCGCCGAGGTCTTCGATGGTCTGCTCGTCGAGCTCGACCGCGCTCGTGAGCACGACCGGCAGCAGCCTATTCTCCTGCTCCCACAGGCGGTCGTACTCGCTGCGTATGCGGAAGATCACCGGCATGCGGTGGTTCTCGATCAACAGCTCCAGGAAGTTCACGAGCCGCTCGTCCGCGCCGTCGAGCAGCTTCTCGAGCGATTCCTGCTTCTCCTTGGTGGAGAAGTAGGGCGAAAAGAAGAACAGCTCCAGGTCGCGGTTGTCCTTCACGGCGTCGGCGAATTGTCCGAGCTGCGCGCGCAGCTCGTCGAGCTTGCCCTGCTCGCGGGCGACCTCGAACAGCGAGCGTGCGTATACCCGGGCGAGCTCCTCCATCAGTCGCTCGCTCCGAGAACGCCCGGATCTCGTGCGGGACCGGCCACTAGCTCTCGCTCCCGGTGGCGGAAACTCCCGAGAAGTCGAGCTCGCCGAGCGCTTCCTCGACGAGGCGTCGCTGGTCGGCGTCGTCGAGCACCTTGCGCGTCACCTTCTCCGTGGCCAGCACGGTCAGGTTGGCGACCTCGCCGCGCAGTTCCTGCAGCGCGCGCGCTGTGGCCGCCTCGATGTCGCGGGCCGCGCGGGCCGATGCCTCGGCCGCAATCTGTCGGCCGTTCTCCTTTGACTCGCGCTCGTGAGTCTCGGCCGTCGCTCGCGCGCGTTGCACGATCTCATCGGACTGCGCGCGAGCCTCGACCAGGCGCTCGCGGTATTCGGCCAGCAGCTTCTCGGCTTCCTCGCGCGTGCGCTGAGCGCTGTCGATCGAGTCCTCGATCGCTTTCTGGCGCTTCTCCAGGGCCTCTGAGATGCGCGGGAAGACGAACTTTGCGAGCAGCCACATCGATATGCCGAATACGATCAGCACCCAGAGCATCAGGCCGATGCCCGGCTGCACCAGGAAGCTGCTGCTGCTGGCCGCGAAGATGCTGTGCATCAGACGATGAACGCCGCGAGCAGACCGGCGACGAGGCCATAGAAGAAGCACGCCTCGGTCAGGGCGAAGCCGAGCCATTGCAGCGAGGTGATCTCGTCGCGCATCTCCGGCTGGCGCGTGATGCCCTCGATCACCTTGCCCCACACGAGACCGATGCCGACGCCGGCGCCCACGGCGCCGAGGCCGCCGCCGACACCGAGGCCGATGGACTTCCCCGCCTTGGCGATTTCTTCGGATACCGCGAAGACTGTGATGAGAGCTGTGAGCACGTCGATTGACTCCTTTAGTGATGGTCGGCGACCGCGCCGCCGAGGTAGATAGCGGTTAGGGTGGCGAAGATAAACGCCTGCAGGCCGGCGATCAGCACGGCCTCGAACATGAAGATCGCGATCGCGAGCGGCAATGTGAACCAGGCGATCGCCGCAACACCGAGCAGCACCGCGAG
>CAAGKR010209263.1_pt1 | contig 11057 bp, 14 predicted proteins | sample 2556971 | NCBI WGS metagenome assembly CAAGKR01 (sample SAMEA5207829, study PRJEB30636) | soil metagenome | biome: forest; feature: boreal; material: soil | place: USA | collected 2011-09 | depth 1 m
CCCCGAGAGCGGTGTCGACGCGCTCGCGGCATGGGGCGCCGAGCACGCCGAAGGCACCGAACGCGCCAGCGCCTGACGCGGGCGCGGCCTGCGAGCGCGCTCCCACACGACTTGCTTGCTGACAACTCTTGTCGATAGGTTCGCATCCGATGCGGACGGCCGACGAGCTCATGACGGCGATGCGGGATCGGGGCCTGCGGGTCACGCCCCAGCGCATGTGCATCGTGGCGCACCTCTTCGGGAACGCGACGCACCCCACAGTCGATGCCCTCTACGAGGCGACGCGCGTCCAGATGCCGACGATCTCCCTCAAGACCGTCTACCAGACCGTCCACGACCTCGAGGCGCTCGGTGAGGTTCGGTTGCTCGACGTCGGAACCGGTCAGGTTCGCGTCGACCCCAACGTCGAGCACCGGCATCACCACGTCGTGTGCAACGACTGCGGACGGGTGTGCGATGTACTCGTCGACTTCCCCGGCCTGACTTTGCCCCGCCGCTATCGATTCGGCTTTACCGTCGACGCGGTCGACGTCATCTTCCGTGGCACCTGTGACCAGTGCAGCAGTGCTGCGTCGCGACGGTCCCGCTGATTCCCGATCACTGCACTACAGCCAAAGCGTCACCCAGCCAACAAGGAGCAACGATGCCCGATCTGCAAGGGTCGAAGACCCACGAGAACCTGAAGGAGGCCTTCGCGGGCGAGAGCCAGGCGAACCGGCGCTACCTCTACTTCGCTCAGAAGGCGGACGTCGAGGGCTACCCGGACGTCGCCGCGCTCTTCCGCTCGGTCGCCGAAGGTGAGACGGGTCATGCGTTCGGCCACTTCGACTTCCTCGCCGAGGTCGGCGACCCGGTGACGGGTGTCGCCGTCGGCGCGACCGACGACAACCTGAAGTCGGCGGTCGCCGGTGAGACCTACGAGTACACCGAGATGTACCCGGGCTTCGCGCGCACGGCACGCGACGAGGGCTTCGAGGAGATCGCCGAGTGGCTCGAGACGCTGGCCCGGGCCGAGAAGAGCCACGCCGGTCGGTTCCAACAGGGGCTCGAATCGCTCGCCTGAGGATCGCCAATCCGTCGAGGTCACGGCCCCGGGCGTCCCGGGGCCGTGGCGTCCCCGGCGAGGAGCCGCATGTCTCCCAACCAGCCGTCTCTGTACGACCCGCTCGACCCGTCGTACCTCGACCCACAGACGGCGCGCGACGAGCGCGATCGCACGTTTCACATCTGTAGCGATTGCCGCATCTGCGTCAAGCTCTGCCCGAGCTTCAAGTCGCTCTTCCGGATGGTCGACGAGCGCGGCGGCAACGAGGTCACAGGGGAGCTGAGCGCAGCCGAGCACCAGCAGGTCGTCGACGAGTGCTACCAGTGCAAGCTCTGCTACGTGATCTGCCCGTACACGCCCGACCAGCAGCAGGAATGGGTCATCGACTTCCCCCGCCTCATGCTGCGAACGCTCGCCATCCGGCAAAATGTTGGCAAGGTCGATCGCAGCGCGGCCCTGCTCGCCCGCACCGATCTGCAAGGAAAGGTCGCGACGACGTTCGCCCCGGTCGTCAACCGCGTCAACCGCATCGGCTTCGTGCGTTCCGCGATCGAGAAGACGGCCGGCATCTCGAAGGTCCGCATGCTCCCGACCTACGCGCGTGAGCGGTTCTCGCGATGGTTCGGGCGCAGGAACCGCATCACCCATGGTGGACCGCGAGGCACGGTCGCGTTGTTTCCGACGTGCCTCGTCGAGTACCAGGAACCCGCGATCGGCAAGGCGCTCGTAGGCGTCTACGAGCACAACGGGTTCGCGTGCGAGCTGCCGCCGGGTCAGGTGTGCTGCGGGATGCCATGGCTCGACGCCGGCAACGTCGACAAGTTCCGCGAGCACGCGCAGCGCAACGTCGCCGCGCTGCTCCCCGCGGTCGAGGCCGGCCAACCGATCGTGGTGCCCCAGCCGACCTGCGCGTACGTCATCAAGAACGAGTACCCCGACTTCCTGGGCACCGACGCCGCGCGGCGCGTCGCCGAGAACACGTACGACGCGTCGGAATACCTCATGGCCCGTCACCGCGAGCAACCACTCGACACCGAGTTCTCGGGCATGACCTACGCCACGATCACGTGGCAGGCGGCATGCCACTACCGCGCGCAGCACATCGGGCCGAAGAGCCGCGACCTGATGGCGCTCACGGGTGCCAAGGTGCAGATGGTGGAGCGGTGCTCAGCGATCGACGGAACCTGGGGTCTGCGGGCCGAGAACGTGGAGATGGCGAAGCGGGTCGCCAGGCCGCTGATGGATGCGGTCTCGAAGTCGCAGGCCGAGCTCATCGCGGGCGACTGCCATCTCGCGAACACCGCGATCCACGAGGAGACGGGAAGACGGCCGGTGCACCCGTTGCAGGTGCTGGCCCGCGCCTACGGCGTCGAGGAGGATTGAAGCAGTGCGAAAGCTGACGGTCGACGACATCCTCGATCTGCGGGCCTACGAACGCGAGCGCGACGAGATGCGAGCCGCGATCATCGCGTTGAAGCGCAGGCGTCGGGTCGCGCTCGGCGAGTTGGTCACCGTCGTGTTCGAGAACACCGAGACGATGCGGTGGCAGGTCATGGAGATGGCGCGCGCGGAGCGCATGCTGCGCGACGAGCAGATCGCCCACGAGGTCGCCACGTACAACGAGCTCGTCCCCGACGAGGGCGAGCTCTCCGCGACGCTCTTCCTCGAGCTCCGGTCGGACGCCGAGCTGCGCGAGTGGCTGGCCAAGCTCGTCGGCATCGAGGGCTGCGTCGCGCTGGTGCTGGCCGACGGCACCACCATCGTGGGTGAGCCCACCGACGAAGAGCGGCTGACGCGCGACGATGTCACCGCAGCCGTGCATTTCCTGCGCTTCCGAGTCGGGGCGGCGGCCAGCAAGATCGCGGCGGCCCCGGTGAAGCTCGTGGTCACGCATCCCGAGTACGCGGCCGAGACCGTGCTCGACGCCGCCCAGCACGCCGAGCTGGCCGCCGACCTCGCTGCGCCCGGCGCGACCGGCGGCTCCTGAGCCGTGTCCTCTCCTGAGCCCGTGCACATCGCCATCCGTCGTCTCGATCCCGATCTTCCCCTCCCGGCGCGCCAGCACGCCGACGACGCCGGCTACGACCTGGTGGCGCGCGTCGACGCGACGCTCGCTCCGGGTGGCGGTCGGGCCATCATCCCGACCGGTGTCGCGGTCGCCATTCCGCCGGGCTACGCCGGCTTCGTCCAGCCGCGATCGGGGCTGGCGTTGCGCTCCGGCATCACGGTGCTCAACACGCCCGGTCTCGTCGACGCGGGCTACCGCGACGAGCTGCGGGTGATCCTGGTGAACCTCGATCCGGCCGACGAGTTCACGGTGCGGCGCGGCGATCGCATCGCCCAGCTCGTGGTGCAGCGGGTCGAGGCGCTCGAGTGGCGGGTGGTCGACGACCTCGACGACACCGACCGCGGCCTGGGCGGCTTCGGCTCGACCGGGTCGTGATGTCGTGATGTCCTGATGTCCCTGGTGTCCCCGATGGAGCGATCGTCGCGTCTGGCATAACGTGCGAGCCGGCAAGGGGGCTGTGTGCACGATCGACGATTCCGGTTCGGTGTGATCGTTCCGAAGGCGAGCTCTGCGGTCGAGTTCACCGAGATCGCGCGCCGGGCAGAGGGGCTCGGCTACTCGACGCTGTTCGTGCCCGATCACTTCGTCGAGCATCCGTTGGCGCCGGTGCCCGCGCTCGCGGCGGCGGCCGCCGTCACCACGACGCTGCGCGTCGGACCGCTCGTCCTCGGCAACGACTACAAGCACCCGGTGGTGCTGGCCCGCGAGGCCGCGACCATCGACCTGCTCTCGAACGGCCGGCTCGAATTCGGCATCGGCGCAGGCTGGATGACCGTCGACTACGAGAAGGCCGGGCTCCCACTCGACCGGCCGAGCATCCGCATCGCCCGCCTCGCGGAATCGATCACCGTCCTCAAGGGCCTCTTCGCCGACGGTCCGTTCTCGTTCCGCGGCGAGCACTACACGGTGACCGACCTCGACGGGCAGCCGAAGCCGGTGCAGCGGCCGCATCCGCCGTTCGTGATCGGCGGCGGCGGCCCGAAGGTGCTCGCGCTCGCGGCCCGTGAAGCGCAGATCGTCGGCATCAACGCCAATCTGCGGTCGGGGGACGGCAACTCGAGCGACGCGGCGAGCTCGCTCACCGGCGCGCGCACCGACGAGAAGCTGCAGTGGCTGCGCGAGGCCGCCGGCGCGCACTTCGACGATCTGGAGATCCAGACCCTCGTCGGGTTCGTCCACTTCACCGACGACCGGGCGCCGGTCGCGGAGGCGATGGCCGCCGGCTTCGGTGTGACACCCGACGACGCGATCCAGGCGCCGGTGACGCTCGTCGGCACCGAGTCGCAGATGGTCGAGCTCCTCGAAGCCCGGCGGGAACGTTGGCAGATGAGCTACACCGTCGTACCGCACGAAGGGATGGCGCAGTTCGCGCCCATCGTCGCCCAGCTCGCCGGTACCTGAGGGAGAAGAAAGCAGCGATGAGGCACGCGTTCCGATTCGGTGTGCAGGCGTCCGACGCGACCTCGGCGAGCGACTGGCGCGACAAGGCGCGCCGCATGGAGGACCTCGGGTACTCGACGCTCTATATGCCCGACCACTTCGTCGACACTCGCCTCGCACCGCTGCCCGCGATGGCGATCGCCGCCGCGCACACGACCACCTTGCGTGTGGGTGCACTTGTGTTCGACAACGACTACAAGCACCCCGCGATCCTCGCCAAGGAGATGGCGACGATCGACCAGCTCACCGACGGGCGGTGCGAGCTCGGTATCGGCGCCGGGTGGATGAAGACCGACTACGAGGCGCTCGGGATCCCCTACGACTCCGCGGGCGTGCGCATCGAGCGGCTCGACGAGGCGCTGCAGGTGATCAAGGGCTGCTGGGCGGACGGGCCCTTCAGCTTCGAGGGCACGCACTACTGCGTGCGCGACTACGACTCGCAACCGAAGCCGGCGCAGCAGCCCCGCCTGCCGATCCTGATCGGTGGCGGCGGGCCCAAAGTGCTGCGGCTCGCCGGGCGCGAGGCCGACATCGTCGGGATCAACCCCAACCTGCGCGCGGGCGCCGTCACCACCGACGCCGCCGCGAGCGCGAGCCAGGCCGAGACGGTCAAGAAGCTCGGCTGGATCAGGGAGGGTGCGGGGGAGCGCTTCGACGACATCGAGCTCCAGATCCGGTACTTCGTCTGCGCGATCACCGATGACGCCCTGGGCTTCGCGACCGCCGTCGCGCCCGGCTTCGACAGCACGCCCGAAGAGGTGCTCGGCTCGGGCGCCGCGCTCCTCGGGACCATCCCCGAGATGCTCGACCAGCTGGTCGCGCGGCGCGCCGACTGGGGCGTCAGCAACATCGTCGTGGGCGACGATCTCTTTGTGGAGTTCGCCCCGATCGTCGCGGCCCTCGCCGGCACCTGAGGACCGCGCGAACCCTGTTGGGTCAAGCGACGGACGACCCAGTTAACGTCCCGACCGCCGTGGATGTCATCGAGGTCGTCTACGCGGGGGCTGGCGAGCAGGCGCGCCTGATCCGCGATGCTGAGCTATCGGCGCGGGAACTTGTCGAGGCGACGCTGGAGCGGATCGACAGATTGAACCCGCGCCTCAATGCGTACCGCGTCGTCTTCGCTGACCGCGCGCTGGACGAAGCCGACCAGGCGGACGCGCTCCGCTCCGCCGGGGAGGACCGCCCGCTGCTCGGCGTCCCCGTCGCGATCAAGGACGACGCGGATGTCGCCGGAGAGGTGACGGCGTGGGGCACCGACGCGTTCGGTCCACCGAAACTCGTCGACTCCGACGTCGTCACACGGCTGCGCGCGGCCGGCGCGATCGTGATCGGTAAGACGCACGTGCCCGAAATGACGTTGTGGCCGTGGACCGCGTCGATGACGTGGGGCGCCGCGCGCAACCCGTGGGACACGCAGCGCACGCCGGGCGGATCGTCGGGTGGCTCCGCGGTGGCCGCGGCGACCGGAATGTGCGGCGTGGCTCTGGGTTCGGACGGAGGCGGATCGATCCGTCACCCCTCGGCACTGACGGGACTGTTCGGCATCAAGCCCCAACGCGACCGCGTTCCGCTCGGGCCCGAACACCACGACGCCTGGAACGGACTGACCGCGTACGGGCCGCTCGCCCGTACGGTCCGCGACGCCGCCGTGTTCCTGGACGCCACGGCCGATCACCTGCCCGACGGCGGGTTCAGCTCGGCGCTCGACGCATCGCCCGAGCCGCTACGGATCGCGGTCTCGTTCAAGCCTCCGCCCGGTTCGCTCGCCCGTCTCACCGACGAACACCGAGCCGCGATCGAACAAACGGCGGTGCTTCTGCGTTCGCTCGGCCACGACGTCTTCGAGCAAGAGGTGGACTACGGGTTCAACGCAATGTGGAACGTGTCCGTCCGCTACATCAAGGGCCTCCAGCACGATGTCACGACGATGGCGCGCCCTGAGCGCCTGGAGCGCAACACGCGGCGCCTCGCCGCGCTCGGCCGTCGGCTCCCTGACGGTTGGCTCGCGACTGCGCGCAATAAGGAGCGCGTGATCGCGGGCCGGATGAACCAGGCCTTCGACCGAGCGGACGTCGTGCTGACGCCGATGGTCGGGGGTCCGCCACCTCTCATCACCGAGGTCGCGGGCCACGGCCTGGCCCGATCGCTTTACCGATCGAACGCAGCCGCGTGGGCAGCCCCGTGGAATGCGATCGGCCAGCCGGCCGCTTCCGTCCCGGCCGGCTTCGATTCCCAGGGGTTGCCACTGGCAGTTCAGCTCTGCGGCCGACCGAGCGACGAGGCGACGCTGCTGAGGGTCGCGGCGCAAATCGAGGAGGCACGCCCGTGGGCAGGCCGCAGACCGCCCGTCGACGGACCCGCGGCCACATCGCACGACCACTCGGATCGATGCTCGGGCTGATACCGATCCGCCGATCGGCTCGCCTCGATCCCACCATCTCGCAGATGAACCGCTCAGTCGCCGAGCTGCTCGGGGATCCACCGGCCGAGCAGCTCGCGCAGCTCGTCGCGCGCTTCGTCGAGGAGGTGGCCGGCGCCGGGAAAGACCACGAGCTCTCCGTGCCCCGCGAGGAGGCGGACGACCTCGCTCGTCTGCGCAGGCAGGATCTCGTCGCGATCGCCGTGACAGAGCAGCAGTGGGGTCGCGCCGAGCTGCGCCGCGTCCTCGCACCCGGCCGACTGGGTCGCGAGCGTCACGACGCCGCGTGCGAGCGCGCCGAACGCAAGCGCGGCCTGGATCGCGACGGCGCCTCCGAAGCTGTGGCCGACGGTGACGACGCCCTTCGCCCCGCCTTGTACCGCGAGGTCGGCGGCGGCGGCGAAATCGTGTACGCAGGCGGGGAGGGGGTTCGGCCTGCGGTAGCCGACGCGGATCGTCGCGATGTCGTCACGCGCGAACCGCTCGCCGAGGTCGTGGTAGATCCCGCCCGCCGGTCCGAGGAGGCTCCCCATCCCGCCGCCGCCGGTGATGACGACCCTGGAGGTGTCGCGGGGCCCGTGCCAGAGCAGCGTCAGCAGGCCCTTGAGCGTGTACACCTCGACGTGGTGCAGTGCGGGCGTGATCGCGACCTCGCAGACCGCGAGTGGTTCGAGGAGCATGAGCGGGGAGCGCGCGCCTCCCTCTTCGGGCATGATGGCACGCTACGTCAGGGGGACGATCGTGGCCGACGAGCGAGTGCTGGGAGACGTCGGAACCCGTCTCGTGTGGGAGAACGACCGGGTTCGCATCTGGGAGATGATGCTCGAGCCGGGGGAGCGCTCGGCGGTGCACGAGCACACGCTCGACTACCTGCTCATCCCGCTGGCCGGCGACCGCATCGGCGTCGCCGTCGAGCCCGACACCGCAGGCGCGTACCGCGAGTCGGGCGACTTCCCCGTGCCGATCGGCAAGGCACAGTTCATCGCGCGGGGCGGCATCGAGACTGCGGTGAACTGCGGAAGCGAGACCTACCGAGAGATCCTCGTCGAGCTCAAGGACGTCTGAGCCCCGACCGAAGGGCTGCGAGGGAGAGCGCGGATCGCGCTCTCCCTCGCAGCTTCGGGGCACGTGTGGGTCAGGCGGCGGCGCTGCCGGCGACCCAGTCGCGCTTGGGGCTGTACTGGTAGTTGGTGATCAGGCTCACGGCGAGCACGGCGACACCGGCCACGATGTAGAACGCGGTCAGCCCGCCGTCGCGGCTGTGGAAGTTGAGGGCGAACGGCGAGAGCACGAGCAGCGCGGCGGCGAGGTAGTCGCCGGCCGAGTGCACGGTGAAGGGCAGCACCTTCACGACGCCGAGCGGGTACTTGGTGAGCATGCTCACCACGAGGATCACGGCGCCGACGGCGACACCGGCCGCGACGGCCTTGTTGCTGCCACCCACGGCGAGGGCGACGATGACGAGCAGTCCGCCGACCGCGTAGTCGGCAACGGCGTGCAGCCACGCCGGAAGGAGTCGGACGATGGACATTGGTTCCCCCTGTTGTCGGTGCACGGCTCCCGGCCGTGCGTTCACAGGGGTCTTCGTTGCCCGGGGCGTGGGGGGATGAGCGCGACGTTCGTCTTCACAGAACCTCGACACCCACTCCGAGCAATCACACCAGTTACAACAGGGTGATGAGCACCTCGCGGGTGGCGGCGCGGTCGGCTCGCGAGCCGAAGAGCGCCGGCGCGAAATCGGTGACGCCGATCTCGGCGAGGTGCATGACTGCGTGCTTCACCGTCGCGGCGTCGCCGACGATCGCGACATCGGCCGGTCCGGCCGCTCCCTCGCGGTCGAGCATGGCGCGATACGACGGCAGCATGCCGTAGACCGCGAACTCTTCGGCGGCGCGGGCGCGCGCACCGGAAGGATCGTCGGTGACGCACACGGGAAGCGACGCGCACACTCGGGGGTCGGGTCTTCCGGCCGCGCTCGCCGCCGCGGTGATCGCAGGGATGGTGTGACCGGCGAGCGTCGCGGGCCCGGTCATCCAGGTGATCGTCCCGTCGGCGACGGTGCCCGCGAGCTCGAGCATCTTGGGAGCGAGCGCCGCGAGCAGGATCGGGCACGGCGGCGCGTCGGCGACGCTCACGGCGCCGTGCGCGCGCAGGGTCTCACCGTCGTACTCGACCGCGCCGCCGTGTACGAGCGGGGCGAGGATCGAGAGGTACTCGCGCATGTGACGCGCGGGCTTCTCGAACGACATCCCGAACATGTTCTCGATGACGATCTGGTGCGAGAGGCCGATGCCGAGCACGAACCGCCCGCCGGACGCGGCCTGGGCGGTGAGCGCCTGCTGGGCGAGCATCATCGGGTGTCGGGGATACGTCGGCACCACGGCCGTGCCCAGCTCGACGCGGGGCACTTCGCGCCCCACGATCGCGAGCGTGGTGATCGCGTCCATGGCGAAGATCTGCGGCAACCAGTACGACGCGAAGCCGTCGGCTTCGGCTTGCCGGGCGTCGGCGAGACGTCGTCGATCGTGCGGTTCGCGGTGTCGCCGCCAAAGATTCCGATGCGCATGATTCTGTCCTCACGGTCCGGCGCGCAGGCTAACCCGCGCGCCGCTGACGACCGTGGGTCAGGTCACGGCGGTGCGGCCGAGCGCGGCCAGCGCGAAGAGCGCGGGCTTGGGCGTGTCGTCGGGGCGCCGCAAGCCGAACCAGTCGCCCTGGTCGTTCGGGTTCACACCCTTGTCCTGGTAGTCGAACCAGCAGAGCGGACCGGCCCACGAGTAGCTGTCCAACAGTCGGTACGCGGTCGTGAGGATGCTCGACTGGGAGGCTTCCGACGGGTAGTGCTGCGTCGAGGCACCGTGGGTGGGCGCTCCGTACTCGGTGGCCCAGATCTTCTTGGCGCCGGCGCCGCCCGCGACCATGAGCCGGCGCACCGTGAGCATGCCGGTCCAACCGCGCGTGCCGTTGTCGGGCGCGAATTGGGGATACGTGTACGGGTGGTAGGTGATGGCGTCGAAGCAGCCCTTCGCTCCGTCGGCGTAGAGGTTGCGCACGAACGTCGGACCGGAGAACCCGCGGCCGCCGTCCTTCATGCCTCCGAGCCCGCCGGTGAGCACGATGCTGTGGGGCAACGGCTTCGGGACGCCGGGAGGAGGGCGGGCACGGGGGCGGGAAGGAGGGCGGGGAGGGGATCGAGAGCCGTGGCGTAGAGTGCGGACTTGGCCGCCACCGATCCTCCCCGCTCCGGCCACGCTGGGATCGTGTTGGTGGCCGGACCGCCGGGTTCGGGCAAGGGCACGCAGTGCAACCTGCTCGCTCAGGCCTGCGGATGGGGTCATCTCTCGAGCGGCGAGCTCTTTCGCGACGAGATCGCACGCGACACGCCGTTGGGCCGGCGCCTGGCGTCGTCGATCGACTCCGGGGCGTTCGTACCCGACGACCTCACCGTCGACGTCGTGCTCCGTGCACTCGATGAGATGAGCGTCGAGAACGTGTTGCTCGACGGGTTTCCGCGGACGTTGCCGCAGGCCCACGCGCTGCTCGGCCGGCCGACCCGGCACGTCGTGCGCCTCGTGATCGAGCTCGTGGTGCCGACGAGCGTGGCGTTCGATCGTTTGGCCCGACGCTCGCGCTCCGACGACGACACCACCGCGATTCGCCTGCGACTCGCCCTCTACGAATCCCAGACCCGCCCGGCCCTCGATTGGCTCGCCGGCCTCGGCCTCGTCGTCACGGTCGACGGCGATCAGCCGCCCGAAGCCGTCGGCGCGGCAATCGGATGTCGACTCGCCGCGATGGACGCGACGACCGCGACTCGCGCGTCCTCGTCGGCCTCGGCCTCGACTGCTTCTCCTGCCTGAGTCGGAGGCCAGCACGCGAGTGCGCCGAGCACGGCGAGCGGGAGCAACACGCGCGAGAAATCTCGCCACGAGGCCCACACCAGCTGGCCGAGCAGCGCGGCGAAGACGACGTGAGTGGTGACGAAGAGCCGGAGCGCCGGGTGCTTCAGTCTGATCGCGGCGACGATGGCGAGCGCGAGGAGGCTGAGCGCGACCTGCGCGCTGATCGGCGTCCAGTGCTCC
>CAAGKR010167490.1_pt1 | contig 11055 bp, 6 predicted proteins | sample 2556971 | NCBI WGS metagenome assembly CAAGKR01 (sample SAMEA5207829, study PRJEB30636) | soil metagenome | biome: forest; feature: boreal; material: soil | place: USA | collected 2011-09 | depth 1 m
GCTCCGGAGACGGCCGCGCGGGTCCGATCCATGGCCTCGGCAAACAGGCTCTGGGGCGCCGAGAACCACACCGACGCTCGACCGTACCAAGGGATCCGGCAGCGGACGCCGATGCATGCAGAGGGCCCCGCAGAGGGCAAGATCACCACGTTGCCAGTGCTCGCCGGGCTTCATCATGAGTATCGAAGGGCTGCATTACAGCAGCGCGGAAGCCGGCGAGTTCTTGCCGATCGGGCAAGTAGCCAACACGCCACTTCAGGCCGCCCAGCCAGAGCCACTTGCGCGTTTTCTTACCCCGCCCGTCCGCACGGTGCTTCGTCGAGCACTTCACGCACCCTGCTCCTCAGCGAATCCGGGGTGATCGGCTTCTGAAGGTACGCGATGTGCGCTTCGAGAACGCCATGCCGGACGATGCTGTCGTCTGTGTAGCCGGACATGCAGAGCACCTTCATGTCGGGTCGAACGCTCGCGAGACGCTTCGCGAGCGCAGGGCCGCTCATCTGCGGCATGACGACGTCGCTGAGGAGGAGATGGATCGTGCCGGGGTGCTCCTCCGAGTGCAGGAGCGCCTCTCCGGCGTTGCGCGCCTCGAGGACGCGATAGCCGCTCTTGCGGAGGATGATCTGGGCGACGGACCGTACCTGGTCATCGTCCTCGACGAGCAAGATCGTCTCGGTACCGGTCGACCTCAGGGGTGGGTGGGTCTGGTGGGCGATTTCGACGTCCGCGTCCACGCGCGGCAGGTAGACCTTGAAGGTCGACCCCTGTCCCACTTCGCTGTAGACCCAGAGGCTTCCGCCGCTCTGTTGAACGGCACCGAAGACGGTCGAGAGCCCCAACCCCGTCCCCTTGCCACGCTCCTTGGTGGTGAAGAACGGCTCGAAGATCCGCTTGAGCGTTGCCTTCTCGATGCCGGTGCCGGTGTCGGTCACCGCCAGCATGACGTGCGGGCCTGGCGTCACCCCGAGATGACTCTCCGCATACGCTTCGTCGAGAATGATGTTCGCGGTCTCCATCGTGAGCTTGCCCCCCGTGGGCATGGCGTCGCGCGCGTTCACGACGAGGTTCATGATGACCTGCTCCATGATGCTCGGATCGACACGCACCCGGCCCAGCGGCTGCGCGGGAAGCGAGACGAGGTCCACGTCCGCCCCCACGATGCGTCGGAGCATCTTGTCCATGCCCGTGAGCACATCGTTCAGGTCGAGAACCTTCGGTGCGAGGACCTGCTGGCGGCTGAACATGAGAAGCTGCCGAGTGAGATCGGCCGCGCGCACGCCGGCTTTCCGGATCTCCTCAATGTCCGCGCGGGTCGGGTCGCCCGGCTTCATTTCCACTAGCAGCGTGTCCGTGTAACTGAGGACGACGGACAGGAGGTTGTTGAAATCGTGGGCCACGCCGCCGGCAAGCCGCCCGACGGCCTCCATCTTCTGCGACTGGCGTAGCTGCTCCTCCAGCCGAAGGCGCTCCGTGATATCGCTGCCCACTGCCAGTCCGCACGCGCGACCGCCGAGCGTGAAGCCGTGGACGGTCACCTCGACCGGAAAGACCTCGCCGTTCCTCTTGCGGTGTCTCGCCGTCCGGGACCTGGGCTGGGGGGTAATGTTGTGCACGGACGCGAGCAACTCGGGCACGTCCTCGGGCGGACGAAGGTCCTCGATCGTCATCGCGAGGTACTCCTCGTGCGAGTATCCGTAGTTGCGGACGGCGGCGTCGTTGACGTCGTGGATCCGGAGGGTCTCCAGGTCGTACATCCACTTCGGCAATGGACTGTTCTCGAACATCAGCCGATAACGGTCCTCTGCCGCACGTGCGTCGTCCTTTGCCCTCTCGGCGGCATCTCGTGCGGCTCGCTCGGCCGCGTAGGCGCGGGCGTTGCTGATGGCGAGCGCCGCGTGGTCGGCGAGGGCCTGCGCCAGGTCCCGGTCGCGCTCGTCAAAGCGTGGCAAGGATGGACCGAAGCGAAACACTGCGAGCGATCCGATCGATCTCCCGCCCGCGCGCAGGACCACGAGCAGATGGCTGTGGATGCCGAGCGTCTCGTAGACCCACACCATCTGGGGCGTGGCCGTCGCTCGCAACTGCTCCATGTCGACGACCGGAACGAGGACCGGCTCGCCGGTTTCGATCACGCGTCGAAGGCCCGCGTGTTCGCCCACGTTGTGGGGGGCCTCAACGTGCGCTCGAACCTCGGCCATGGTTTGCGCGTCACGGACGTGGCCCTCGGCGGGGAGGTGGGTGGCGACCGGCGAGAGCCAACCTCCGTCAGAGAGGAGGCGCAAGACGCAGCCATCCTTGCCGCCCACGGTGCGGACGACCACATCGAGCAGGTGCTGGTAGTCGCCCGTCGCTTCGGCGAAGGTCCGCAGTGCGCCGGAGAGGAAGTGGAGTCCTCCATCGAGGGCTTGAGCCGTCAGCCCCACCGACCGCGTCACGCCCTCTCCAGTGCCAAAACTCACAGGAGTTGGGCCGTCACCGTCCGCATGTGGCGCAAGCCCCCCGAGCCGTTGCGACCCAATGGCATCGTGCAAGTGTCCCCCTGCCATCAGACCGCCCCCCTACCGTGAATTACACGGTCCATAACCGTACCATGAACGCTACGCCGATCGCGCCACGAGGACCAGCGCTCCACGATGCCGGCAAAGCTCAGCCGAGGAGAAGTACCGTTGCGGAGCCGTCGTCCTATCGGCCTTCCGCCTCGGCGATGGCGGCCTCGAGCACACGATCGTTCAGGGATACGTCGCGATTTGCCACGCAGCCGGGCGGCCGTCTGGTCTCTGGCGCGTGCCCGGCTACGGGCAACTCCACAATCGTAGGGGGTCACGCGGGATCACGTGTGGCACTTTTCACTCCGTCGATCGCGACTCATTCACGATCTGGCGCGCGCGCCGCAGCATCGCCGCGTCGATTCCTTCCAACAGAGCGCCGAGCTCGCGCGGCGTGAGGAGCACTTCGCGCGCGCCAGGCGGGATGACGAGGGGAATACGGAACGTCCCGCGATGTGAAGTCAGAGGAGAGCGCCGCCGTCGGCGCCCTCCTCTGCTCCCCGAACCGTACTTGCACCTCTCAGCGCATACGGCTCTCCATTCGAGTGCCCGTGATGGTCGCAGTCTCCGCGTAGCTGCCGCGGTTCACTGCGAGCTTGCGTTGCATCTCACCGATGTCCATAGGTCTTCACCTCGTCAAACCGGTTACCCTGCCCGCCAGCCACCCAAACTGCTCCCCTTCGCCATGTGCCGGGCTTTCCCCGACTCGGACTACTACCGGAGCTCCGCCAACATGCGCGGTCTCGAGGAGTGCCTCTTCGCACCCGCGCATGCCTTCCCCTGTTGAGGCACGTGGACTCAAACGTGTCAGGTCGGACGCCCGCCGCAACCCTTGCCCTTGCGTGCTGCGAGTTGCCATCGACCAGTTGCGCTGTTGCGTTCCGGTCAACCTCCAGGCGGCACGATGCCGCCCCTGAACCTTCCCCGACTCGAATGGGGTCGGTCGCCGATGGAGAGCCTGTTAGACGGCCATGGACGCTCGATCTCCATCCACCCCGACGAACGCATGCTCATCCAGCTTCGCTCGCTCAAGTCCACCGCCGACGGCCGCAAAGACCTTCGACAGCGCGTCGCAATCGAGCACGCCCTCGCGGTCAGACTAGGTAATACTGCGCCTTCGGTCGAGGCTCGGTGTCGATGCCCAACAACGCATAGGCCTTGCGCACGGCTTGGAGTGTGGCGGAATCGGCTTCCCCTTCTACTTCGATGAACACGTGATCGAACGGCAAGAAGCGCTCGAAGTGGACGCGCTGCATACTGTCCAGCAGATCGGGCCGCACGCCGGCAAGTAGTACCGTAAGGCCTTTCGCGGCCGCGTCACGCAAGAAGTGCTCGAGGCGCTCGACGCAAACCGCGTCCGGGTTGCGCATGCGCTTGAGTCGAATGACCAGGTGCTGCAGGCCACGCCCGCGCGCCTCCGCCAGTGTGTTCTCGAAGAAGCGCTCAAGCTCTGGCGCTGCGCCGAAGAATAACTCGCCCTCGAGAGCATAGATGAGGACGTGATCGGAGGGGATGTCGCCAGGCATGCGCTCGCGCACGACGCGCTCCACGGTCACGATCAGCTCCGTGGCCTTCAGCTGCGCCGCGCGAGGTACGAACAGCAGCACCGACAGCAACACGCCGATCAAGATCGCGTACTCGATGCCGATCGCGAGCCCGGTCAAGCAGGTGACGACGACGAGCGCGGCGTCGTAGCGCGAGGCGCGGGCGGTGTAGCTGATTCGCTCGAAATCGATCAGCCGCGCGGCCGAAACGATCAAGAGGCCCGCGAGCGCGGCCTTTGGAATGTAGCGCGTCAGCGGCGCCAAGAGCAGCACGATCACCGACACGAAGATCGCCGTGTACACGCCCGAGGCCTTGGTGGCGGCACCGGCTTGATGGTTGATCGCCGAGCGCGACAGCGAGCCGGCGCCGGGCATGCAGCGAAAGAACGCGCCGGTCAGATTGCCGATGCCTTCGGCCAAGCATTGCCGGTTGAAATCGAGCGGCTGGCGCGTCTTGTAGGCGATGGCCTTGGCGATCGCGAGCGTCTCGAGCAGACCCAGGAGCGCGATCGCAAACGCGCTCGACGACAGTTGGCCGAGCCAGCGCCACTGAATCACCGGAACGTGCAGCCCCGGCAGCGCCGCGGGGACCTCCTCGATCAGCGAGACCGCGGCTTTCCCGAGCGCGTTCGGCTGCGACCAACCGGCGAGATACGCAGGAATCGTCACCAAGAGCAGCACCACGAACATGTCCAGCTGCGGCAGCCGATAGCGGCGGACGACGCGCCGCCCCAAGATCGCCAGCACGATGCTCCCGCCGGTGATGGCGACGGCCTTGAAGTTGACCGGTGCGGTTTGGATCAAGGTAAGCCAGAGTCGATAGAACACGTGCTGGTGGCCGCTGCCCTGACTCTTCAAGCCGAGCGCGTTGCCGATCTGCCCGACGATCGTGAGCGTGGCGGCGCCGCTCATGAACCCGGTGATCACCGACTCGGAGATGTAGCGACTGAGATCGCCCAGCCGTAGCACCGAGATCAGAATTTGAATGACGCCGATCATCGCCGCGAGCAAGAACATCGCCTCGTACGCGTCCAAGCGCGCTTCGGGATCGATGAACGACAGCGCGCTGAACACCACCAACGAGACCGCGCCGGTCGGGCCGTTGATCAGATGCGAGGACGCGCCGAACACGGAACCGACGGCCGTGAACACGATCGCGGTGAACAGCCCGAAACGCGGATCGACGCCGGCGATCAACGCGTACGCCATGCTCTGCGGCAGCGAGATCACGGCGACCGTCAGGGCGGCCTGCAGATCGCGCCGCGCCTCGACCGATCCATATCGCTTGCGTGCGACCGAACGACTCGCGGATTCACCGAGCGGATCTTCGCTGCGTTTCAAACGGTTCCGGGCGCGCGCCCACCCGCGCGGCTTAGCGGGGCTTGGGTCGATAAACGGTGTTGATAATGCCGTCTTCGGCGAAGAATCGTTGTTGAGCATCGTCCCAGTCCCTTGCGATCGCGGTGATTGGAAACAGGTTCGTTTGTGCGAAGCGGGCGGCGTACTTCGCGAGGACCTTGGGATCCGACGGGCGATAGCCGTTCTGTGCGATCACCTCTTGCGCTTCGGGCGTGAAGAGAAACTCGAGGTAGGCACGCGCCACCGCTTCGCTGTGATGCGCGGTGACATTGCGGTCGACCCACGCGACGACCGGCTCGGCGAGGATGCTGAGCGGCGGGTACACGATCTCGAGCTCGCCTTTCGACTCGCTGACTTCGCGTAGCGCTTCGTTTTCCCAGGTCAAGTTCACGTGGCCGAGCTTCTCGACCGCGAACGCGAGCGCGGTCGCACGCGCGCCCGCCTCGAGGAACGGTGCGTGCTCGTAGAGCGTCTTAAGGTAGCTGCGCGCCTCGGCTTCGCTGCCGCCACGCGTCACGATCGCGCCCCACGCGGCGAGCGCAGCCAGCTTGCCATTCCCCGAGCTCAGCGGGTCGGGCGTAATGACCTCGACGCCCGGCTTGATCAAGTCCGGCCAGTCGTGCAGACCCAGGGGATTGCCGCGCCGCACTACGAAGACGATCGTCGAGTGGTATGGTTGTGCGTGATTTGGCAGGCGTTCGGCCCAATCCGCGGCGATCAATCCGCGCTTTTGCAGGCCTTGGATGTCGGAGACCAAACCGAGCGTGACCACGTCCGCGATCTGTTCGTCGTTGATCACGGACCGAGCTTGATGCGAGGAGCCGGCGTGCGACTGCTTGATGGCGACGCGTGTATGCGTCGTGCGTTCGTAAGCGGCGACGAAGAGCGGATTCAACTGCTGATAGAGCTCGCGCGTCGGATCGTAGGAGACGTTGAGCAGCTGGATCGGTGCGGCGCGGTCGACGTTGCGCCAGGCGATCGCGCTGGTCGCAAGTGCCACCAAGGCGAGAGCGACCACGTTGAGAGCGCGGGTGCTGGTCATTGCGCTTTCTCGTGGACGAAGTGGTCTGCGGCGTCGCGCGCACTCGCGTCGCTGGGCGCATCCACCGCGCCTGGAATGTCTGTCATGCTAGACGTTAGGTCTTGTCATCGAGCCGCCACAGACGCAACCATGAAATCGCGCCGACGTTGCAAGTCCGCCGCCGGCGCCGCATCCGCCCCGCTCGGGGGCGCGCGCTCCGCGATGTGGCGCCAGGCGATCAGAGCTCCGCGCGAGGATGCGTTGGCCTCCGAAGCACGAGATTCGCGAACCGTTCGCGCTTCCGTTCGGCCGCGGATGCCAGCCTGCCGAGAGCGATCGCGTGACGTGTGTAGATCACGCCAGTGCCGACGTGGGAAAGAAGGCCGGTGTGGAGGGCGCTGAGGTTCGCGAGCAGCGCGCCGCCGACCCCCAGTAGATTCGCCGAATACACGGCGCGATAATCGCTCGCCGACCGGGTTGCGTGCGCGCGTCCCAAGTCGATGAGCTCCACGAGACCGGCGATACCCTTGCGCGGTAGGAAGACGTCGGCCGCGTCCTCTCGCGAACGAGAAAGGGCGGCCACGGAGACGCTGACCGCGTATGTTGCGAGCGCGGACCTCACCCTCGGATCGGAGCCGTCGCCGACCCACAGCGCCACCCCGCCTATGCCGACGAGGCGCTCGGATTCTGCGCCGCGGCCCTCGCGCGTGACGTCGATCCCGAGCCCCCGTGCGAGGGCCTGAGACGGTTCGTCGCCGTCTCGAGAGACGTAGACGATCCGCGCGTTCGGGTTCTGCGCGGCGAGCGCCGACACGACCTCCTTGCCCACTGGTTCGCCGCTCCGCGAAAAGCCGATGACGCCGATGACCTTTCCGTCCCTGACAACCCAGAGCGGGGTGAGGGGTCGGTCGCTCGTCGTGTTTCTGTCGACCAAGGCGCTCACAGCATCGTCTCGCCGCACGAGCGCGGTGTGAAAGCGGCTGGGCCTCTCGACCTTCGACGCCGCAAGGTAATCCGCGGTGGCGATCTCGATGATGTTTCCCTGAGGGTCGCGGTAGCGGCTCGCGCCCGCCAAGAGGTCCACCGACGCCGTGCCGACAGCGGGGATTTTCCGCTTCGCCGCGAAGGCCGAGAGAGCCAGGCCCTGCTCGGTTCGGCATCGGCGGTAAGCGATCAGCGCGTAGGCGACGACGAAGTTGGGAGACACGCCTTGGACGGCCTCCACCCTCACCACGCGCAGGCGCCGGCGGTCGATGCCGGCGCTGGCGTCGATGACGAACGCGTCGACCGCGGAGAGTCGATCGAGCGCCGCGGGATTCCGAAACAGGATGCCGCGGTCGAAACCATCCGCCAGCCCCCGAAGCGCGGAGAGCTGAGCGCTCAGCCGCGGCCCGGTGGCGTAGTCGGGACGAAGGATCGCCAGAGCCGGCCTTATTGTGCCGGTCGCGAGCAGCGTCAACGCCGAGAGGGCGAGAATGGGTTTGACGTTCCGGTTCGCGATGCGCTCGGCTTCGTGCGACGAGGGCAGTCCGGGGAGGGGAGCGTGGGGCAATAGCGAAGCCACGAAGCTCGCGGTCGTCTGCTCCCCGGCGCGCTCGACGCGGATCGTCAAGGAGCCATCGAGGACAACCGTACCCGCCGCCACGGGATCGCCCGGCCCGCTCTGCTCGACCCGCGTCTCGCCGAAGGGCGCGTCGGGCGCGATCGCCGCGCGGCCGCTTTGGACGACGCCGTCGACGGCAACCGTCTCGCCGCGCCGTACCACGACGATTGCGTCCTTTGCGAGGTTGGTGGCGTCGACCTCGCGTTCGCGGCCGTCGGCCAGCACCGTCCGGGCCCAACCTGGGCGGCGACGTGCCCCGCCGAACAGGCGACGCTGGCTGATCACGATCTTGCGCCGGGCGAGGTGCGGCCAAAGTTGCATCAGCGCGGCCATCAAGCTCGCCGTGAACGGCATGCCGGTGATCAGCATGAACGCGAGGCCGGTGGTGTACAGCGTCGAGAGGCCGACGTCGCCGTGCCGCAGCTGCTTCGTGGCGTTCACCACGTTCGGAAGACTGTAGAGCGTGACTCCGGCGACGGCGATTGGCTTCAGCGCCGGAAGGACGTACTGACCCGCATAGGCGAGGCCCGTGAGTCCAAAAGCGGCGAAGAGGCGCTTTCGCGACGGTGGGCCGTCGAGACCGTCGAGCAAACGCGGCCACGCCCTCTCGAGCCCCCTCGTGATCCGCTCGGCCGTGGTGTCGGCCATGAACCGGATGGAGACGAGGCCCGTGACGGCGCTCGCGCGATAGCGTTCCACGCCCTGGAGTGCGGCCAGCTCCTCCTCGAGGCGAAAGACGATGTCGCGCCGGTTGCGGAGGACGGGATGGGAAATGCGCAGCGTGTTCGGGCCCTGGCGATGCACTCGCCAGGTGCAAAGCACACGCCCCACACGACTGACGCGAATCGGACGCTCCTCGGCGCGATCGAGGTACACGAGACCCGCATCGACTGGGGCATCGAGCTCGTTCGCGATCGAAGGCGCATCCGAAGCACGAAAAGCGTGGCTGAGCTTGCGCCAAATCTGTACTGGATCGAGGGCGTTGGCGTAGCCAATGCGGCCATAAGACGAGTCCCGCCGCACCTCGATGTCTTTTACCTCGTTCACGGCGAAGGCCGAAGCCAAGAAGGCTCGCAACCGAGGCGTTTCACCACTGCCAAAGAGCTCTGAGTTCCAGATGGAAATACCGTCGGCGCCCAGAGCGATGCGGAATGCGGGACTGTTGACCATTACGAGCCGGTGGAACGGGAGAGGCGAAACGGCAAGAGCGTGAGCGCGTAGCTCCGAGAGGCGCTACCAGCTCGGTCGTCGAAAATCAAACGATCCAAGACGCCACGTCCCTCATACCAAACCATAGGCGACGAGCTGTCGCGTGCGGAGGACTCATTCCGGCACCTGGAAAGCGCAGAGCGGATCCCGTGTCGTTCCGTCATGCCGCGTAAGCCGCGTACGTCGGGTCGGATCGAAGCGCGATTCGAGGCTGTGTCCCATCCGTAGGCCGAGCAGCCCCGGCTCCCTTTGAGCCCCTGCGAGTTGATTGACCAGGAGCGCCAGACTTTTCCGGGTCCCATAGCATCATGATGAGGTCGGACCAGCGCAGGGAAAGGAGGGCGGCGAGTCGATCGTACCCGCGGCGCTCGAGGAGGGCGGCGACCGCTCGCAACCCGAGCCTGCGCGCGATCCTCCGCAGCCATTTGGCACCCTTCGTGCGCACGGCACGGGCGGAAAAGCCGGAGGCCGCGAGCATGATGAGAGAAGAGATGCCGACCGCGAAGCCGATGACGACCGCGAGCCCGTCCTGCTCCGCGAGCCCGAACGACATGACGAAGACGGCGGTCGCGTGCAGTGCGTTGAATCCCAGGAGCGGCTCCGCGATCGCGATCGCCAAGACAAAGACGAGAAGCCCGATGGCGCGCCGGGCGTAGGGGTGGCTGACCCAGCCCCAGCGCGGCCGTGCCACCTTCTCGGCGGCCTCGAGCAACGGCAGGGCGGCATGGATGGCTACCGCGAGTGCCCTCCGGGACACGACCTTCTTCCGGATAAAGCCAGGCAGCTTGATCGTGCGTCGTCCCGCCACGAGGTGGCAAGCGAGCGCGCCGGTCGACAACGACACGGTCCCGCGCTCGGTGGGCACGGGAACGATTGCCGGGACGGAAAACATCATGAGTGCGGCTTCGAGGCGATGACTTCCGATCGACGACAGAATGCGCTGGAGATTGAACGTCTTCACCCCGGGGTTTTTGGTGAGAATGCCGCGGAGCACCTCGGAGGTCCGCGGCGAGGCCGGTTCCGCCGAGTCGCCGACTTCGGGGGCTAGGGCGAAGGCCGCTGCCGCCTCTGCGACCGCCTCGGGCCTCGTCTCCGTTGCTCCTTCCGCCGGCGAGAAGCGGGGGACATCCTCTCGCTTCGCGAAGCCGCGGTCAGCCTTTGAAGCCGACGCGGCAACACCCGTCGTCTCGTGGTTCGTTTTCATGAAGCGTGCCCTTCCGTCAATGGTCAGGTGCGGTCGCAAGTTGGATTCGTTCGAGGCAGCCGCGCCCGCCTCCAACCCCCGCAAATTCACTGCGCTCCGCGCGAAGACACACCGCGTTCAAACGCCCGGAAGACGCGAGGTGACTTTATCAACACAACAATGTGACAAGCGTTTGACGAGGCGTCCTCAACCTGTGTACGTTCCGTTCGTTCGGCCGTCTGACATGTCCATTAAAGTAGACCCACGATTGTCGCCCGCGCTTCCTTTGTCAAGCAATGCGCCCTTGGACTGCGTGGGGGTGGGGGCGAACCAGATCAAGGAGGGCGCTGAGCGGATCGTTGAACGCGTCGTCGGCGCGGTCGTGACGCCGGCGCGTCCGAGTCTTCGCCAATCCTGCCTTTCCTATTCGGAGGTTCTTGCTCAGTCTGTCTCCGTCGTGGCGCCGTCGACGGTGCCGGCTGCGCTTTTGGGGCTGATCTTCGCCCGAGCCGGTAACGCGACATGGCTCAGTTTTTTGTTGGGGGCGCTCGGCCTAACTCTCGTCGGAATCAACATCAATCAGTTCGCCC
>CAAGKR010037582.1_pt1 | contig 11054 bp, 8 predicted proteins | sample 2556971 | NCBI WGS metagenome assembly CAAGKR01 (sample SAMEA5207829, study PRJEB30636) | soil metagenome | biome: forest; feature: boreal; material: soil | place: USA | collected 2011-09 | depth 1 m
AATCCAGTCGAAAGGTGTAGGCTGACTGCACTCTGAACGGGAGCCTTCTAAAAGTCGGGTCCGATGAAACCGGCAGAGTCGCCGCGCTTTGGGCGAGTGATGCGGCAAGCACGGCTGAATCGGCGCTCAGCAACGACTCGATCGAATCGATCGGAATTGCACTCACATTTCCGCGTACAAATCCGACACGCCAACCCGGATGGGCAGATTTCGTTCTGCCGACAGGCCAAGCGCTGCACTCTTGCTTCGAGTCGGCTCCCGCTGTTAACGGTGAGACCGTGGTAGAATCAACTCTTCCGCTCCGACTGAAAAGCTCGAAGACGAAACCAGAGACAGGTGGGGTAACATCCTGGATTGATTCGGTCGTACTGTCCGTTGCCTCTGGCAATACTATCGAAACACTGTCAGAACTGTTCCCGGCAGACAGCAGCATTACTGGACCGGCGTTCACATTCCAGTTGGTATTGCTGACCGGGCCCAGGGAAAGCACGGGCGGGAGAGATCTGCCAGCGGCGTCGGTGCTGTCTCGCGCCTTATCTCGGCAGGCGAGTACAATGAGCAGCGGAACGAAGATCCTACTGAGAACGACCAAGCGACCTGCCATAGGGTTAAATCTGCCTGTCACATCTTCCAGCGTCGAGAGTACGTATGCCGTGCTACGTCACGATACGTATTTGAGTGGCAGATTCAGCGGTGTAGAGTTTCTCATGTGCGACTTTAACGCGCGGAGCAACCGATGCAGGCAACAGCCGTAATTAGTACCGGCTCCACGGTAGACGGTTCAAATGTCACGGCCAGAGGGGATCTGAATCCGCCCTTGGCTCCCGCACGGGAGCGATTCAGCTGGGCGCTTTACGATTTTGCCAATACCGTTTTTTCGATGAATATCGCTACGCTCTACTTCTCAGCGTGGCTGGTAAAAGATCTGGGTCATTCCAATACTCTCTACGCTACGGTAAATGGAATAGCATCCGCGCTTGTAGTGGTTTCGATCCCCCTTTTTGGTGCCATTTCCGACGCAACACAAAGGCGGAAGCCCTGGGTTGTCGGCTTCACTCTCATTGCATGCATCTCCACGATATTGATTGCCATTCTCGGCCAGATCGGACTGCCTCTCATTGGCGAGGGTGTCACAGCGTTTGCGCCGTCGTCCGCCTTGATGCCGCCCGGTGTCGCGTTGTTCGCAGTGCTCGCAGCGTTCACCATCGCGAACTACGCGTATCAGGGCGCGCAGCCGTTCTACAACGCAATGCTGCCGGAGCTCGTTCCCGTGGATCACCGAGGCCGTCTTTCGGGAATGGGCGCCGCGTTTGGCTATGCCGGCTCAATCACCGGTGTTCTGCTGACATTTCCATTCTTCACCGGATCACTGCCGATACTCGGAGCGATTCCCAGGTACGTTATTCGTTTCTTGCGAAATGCAGTCCCATTCACGGCCCACGGTGGACGTGTTTCCACATTCGTCCCGACAGCGATTCTCTTCCTTCTGTTCTCACTACCACTGTTTTTCTTCTGCCACGATCACAATGCAGTACGTGGAAAGGGGCGCATTCCGTGGCGTGAAGCATTCGGCGATGTACGTCACACCTTGAAAGAGGCAAAAAAATATCCGGGAACGCTGAGATTCATCCTCACGTCCTTCCTGTATCAGGATGCAATGGGGACAATCATCGCGAACATGGCACTCTACGCGATCTTCGCGATGGGATTCAAGGACGGTTCTGAGGCAACTCTATTCGTGATACTTACGATTCCAGCGGTCATCGGGAGTTATGGCATCGGTCGCTTGGTAGATCGGTTCGGACCAAAGCGTACGCTATCCTGGGTCCTCATGGGATGGGTCGTGCTTCTGGTGGCAATGATCGTGGTACCGACGAGTGGCGCTTTCTGGATCGTAGGCGCAGGTATAGGACTGATTTACGGAGGTGTGTCGACTGCTGAGCGTCCGCTGCTACTGAGCCTTGTTCCCGACGTCGAGGCTGGGCGCTTCTTCAGCTTGATGGTGCTTTCGTCGAGGGCCGCAGCTGTTGTCGGTCCATTCGTATGGGCATTCGCCGTCGATGGACTGAAGTCTTCGATGGGAACCGGGTTCGCGTATCGGGCTGGAGTCGCAACAGTTGCAATCGGGATGATTCTAGCGCTCCTGATGTTGCGCGGGGTTCCCAACAACTTTACCAGGTCCGACCGCTCGAGATGATTTACGGCTTATTGCGGTGGATCACCGGAATAGCGCTACACTGGTTCTATAGCGATATCCGCATAGTGGGAGCGGAAAAGATTCCAGCGAGCGGCCCCTTGTTGATCGCGGCCAATCACCAAAATGCGCTGGTTGATTCCCTGATAGTCGGGTGGCTCGTTCCTCGTCGCATTGCGATGACCGCGAAGGCAACACTTACCGACAATCCATTCATTGCGATTCTCTTCAGATTATTGCATGTCGTGCCGCTTCGTCGAGTAAGTGACGAGGCAAGGAAGCAAAACGGATTGCCGGTTGATAGATCGCGCAATGCGCGAGCGTTCGAGGAGATATTGAATCTCCTCGGAAGAAACGGGGCGCTGTTGATCTTTCCCGAAGGCAAGAGCCACAACGAGACCGGACTCGAGCCGCTCAAGACGGGGTTGGCGCGACTCGCGCTCCAGGCGCGAGACGAGAGCGCAATCACTGGACTCAGGATTCTCCCTCTTGGTCTCGTCTTCGAAGACAAGGGTACGCCGGGCACGGTTGTCGGCGCGCACGTTGGGACAGCCATCGAGATGGATTCCTGGCGAGGCAAAGATCACACAAAGCTCACGCAGGAAATTGCCGATCGTTTACGGGCCGTCTCTGAGGAAGCCGGATTGCCGCCACAAGATTTCAGTCGTGCGAGGGAGAGCGACAACGTTGTGAACGAAAGAGCCATTGCCCTTGCAGCGTGGTGGGGCCGTCTCACGCACGAGTTACCGGTGAGAATAGCGAGAAACATGGCGGTCAAGCGCAGCACGGACGCGGATGAGCCGGCAATGTTCACGATCATATTTGGCGTCGGGCTGGTTCTTCTTACCTACGTCATACACCTCACAATCGTAGGTATGATCGTTCATTCTTTCTTGTTCGACTGTTTGTATCTGGCCGGGTTGCTGAGCGGGGCATACTGGGCAGCATTTCAACAACACCCGCGGCGTTACTAGCGCGTTAGAGCTTCGTTTCCAACCAGTTTTTCCCAACCCCCAGATCTACCATCAAAGGCACGGATAGCTCCGCCGCGTGCTCCATCTCGTACTTCACGAGATCCTGCACCTGATCGAGCTCGCTCGGGATTACCTCGAAGAGCAGCTCGTCATGAACCTGGAGCAACATTTTGCTCTGCAGCTTCCGGCTCTTTAGCGCATCATCGATCCTGATCATCGCGATCTTGATTAGGTCAGCTGCGGAGCCCTGGATTGGGGAGTTGGCTGCCGTTCTCTCACCGAATGCCCGAATGTTGAAATTCCGCTCTCGCAATTCCGGTATGTACCGTCGCCTGCCAAAAATTGTTTGCACATATCCGTGCTCACGGGCAAAAGCCACCATCGAGTCGAGGTAATTCCTCACACCCTGGAAACGTTCGAAGTAGCGAGCGATAAACTCCTTTGCTTCGGCGTGCTCGATCCCCAACTGACGAGACAACGCGTGAGGCCCCTGTCCGTAGATCGTAGCAAAATTGATTGTCTTCGCGCGGGCGCGCATTGTACTTGTCACTTCCGACAGCGGTACTTCAAAAATCAAGGCTGCTGTCTGACTATGGATGTCTCCGCCCGCCTGGAAAGCCTCTACAAAGGCCGGGTCTTGCGACAGGTGTGCAAGAAGTCGTAGCTCGATCTGCGAATAGTCCGCCGCGAGCAGCAGCCATCCTTCACGCGGAATGAAGCCGCGCCTGATGTCACGGCCCAATTCCCTGCGAATCGGAATATTCTGCAGATTCGGATCACTTGAAGAGAGTCGCCCGGTGCTCGCCACCGTTTGGTTGAACGACGTATGCAGCCTGCCCGTATGTGGGTTTACCAGCCGCGGCAGGGCATCCAGATAAGTGCTCTCGAGCTTGGCCAGCTCCCTGTACTCCATCAGAAGCACCGGTAGCTCATGACCCTCTTCCGCGAGCTCCTTGAGTACACTGGCGTCGGTGGACGGCCCTGTGCTCGTTTTCTTGATAACTGGAAGATTCAACTTCCCGAATAGTATCTCTCGGAGCTGCAGATTCGAATTGATGTTGAATTCCGTTCCCGCAGCTTCGTAAACCTGCCTTTCAACCGCTTCGCGTTCTGACTGAAAGCGCTGCTTCAGGGATGAGAACCATGGCAGATCAATCGTTATTCCGGTCCATTCCATCTCCGCCAGCACATCCACCAGAGGTATTTCCACACCATCGAAAAGCCGTGTGAGCTCGTGCGATTCAAGCTGCGGCTCAAAGACTCTCCGCATCTGGAGAGTCATGTCGGCATCTTCACATGAATAATCGCGCGCTGCTTCGATGGGACACTCATCAAAGGGGATAGCCGAGCGGCCTTTTCCGCAAAGATCCGTGTACGAAGTCATGGTGTGATCGAGGAACTCGAGCGCCAACACGTCGAGCCCGTGGGACCGCCGACCAGGATCCAGAACGTAGCTCGCTAGCATCGTATCGAAATCGAGGCCCGCCAGATTCACACCTGCGCAGCGCAACGCGAGCTTATCGTACTTGGAATTCTGGGCTGTTTTCCTAATAGAGGGATCTTCGAGAAGGTTTCGAAGAGGCTCCATTTCCGCTGAGTCGAGCGGAGGAAGATTGCGCACATTCGCAGGCTTGCTGGTGCGCAGCATCCTCGCTGCTATTCCTTCCGATTCGTTACCGCCTTTCTTTTTCTTGGGCGTCTCATCCGGGGTCGCTTCGTCACCTCCACGAATGAGCCCGCGTTCCTCGGGCGCGTCGGTCGCGGACCGATCTCCCGGCGCATCAACCAGGAGCTCACCCTGGCCTGCCTGGGGCAATCTGTGCCTGAGAGGGAAGTAGTACGCCTCACCCTCACGTACTGCGATCGAGATGGAAACCAGCGAAGAGCGCAAAGGATCGGCAATCTGCGGACTATCCGGATCGATCAGTGTCTCGGTGCCGATCGAGATTACTTTCGCTTCCCTTGCGCGAGCTATGAGACGATCCAGGGCTTGAATAGAGTCAATCGTTACGTAATTGGCCTGCTTTGGCTTCTGCTGTTCGACAGGCGCCTGTACAGCGATGTCCTTCGCGAGGGAGTGAAACTCGAGTTCGAGAAAGAGATCCCTCAGCCTATGGTAGTCGGGGTCTTTTACTCTGAGAGAGTCGAGGTCGAATGCGACCGACAAATCATCGCGGATTGTAACTAATTCTTTGGAAAGGCGAGCGTTTTCAGCATGCTCGAGAAGTGCCTCACGGGGCCGCTTCTTGGTGATCTCACTGGCGTGAGCCAGAATCGATTCAAGGTGCCCGTACTGCTTGACGAGCTCGGACGCAGTCTTGTCCCCTATACCCCGCACTCCCGGCACATTGTCGGATGAATCACCGACCAGCGCAAGGTAGTCAGTGACGAATTCCGGAGCGACTCCAAGGCGTTCCTCCGCATTCTCAACGCCGACCCAATGTTCTTCGACGTTAGCCGGGCCGCCGCGACCCGGATTGAGAAGCCAGACTCCAGGCTTCACCAGCTGCTGAAAGTCTTTGTCTCCGGACACTACCACCACATTTACGCCGGCGTCGACGCTCTTCGCCACCAGTGTTCCTATAACATCGTCGGCCTCATATCCAGGAAGCGACATGATCGGAATACGATAGGCGTCCAGCATTTCGCATATGCGATCCATTCCGCGATCGAAATCCGACTGGAGCTCTTCGCTAAGCTTCTCGCGAGTTGCTTTGTACGCTGGATACCGCTCATGGCGAAAGGAAAGGCCTGAGTCGTGGACCCAGCCGAGATATTCCGGCTTATGCTTGGTGATGAGTCGCTGGAGAAAGTTGGCTATGCCCCAGCTCGCTGAAGTGTTCTCCCCTTTGCCCGTGGTAAGAGGTCGCGAGATCAGAGCAAAAAAAGCGCGATAGATGAGGGCGTATCCATCTACAAGAAACAGTCGTGGACTTTCCGGAGCTTTCATGAAGTCAATATAAAACGCCCTCGCTCAGGAAGAGCGTGAGGGCGTTTTGAATTCATTTTCGCTGCTGCTCGACTACAGACCTAATGTTGGCGACGAGCGCTGACCGAGAGAAATTCCGTTTCGCTCGGTCGAGTCAACCTCCATCGCCCCGCATCCTCATAAAAGACGAGCTGCGAGTTGTATTGACGATACTGCCAGATCTGAAGGCGGGCAGCGGAGGCAACCTGTGTCGGTGAGAGCGTTTGATTGACACTCCGATCGAATATCTCGTCAGGCTCTCCCAGCGCAACGAAAACCATCCCGCGATCAGACAGCCATCCAGGATTCCGATCCATTCTGAATTGGGCGTTGGCTTGCTGAATCCTCCCAAAGTAGGCCTGCAGGTCTTCGTTGGTGGGGGTTTCCGGAATTGGGTCGGTTGCACGCAGAAACTCTGCCCACATTGTTGCGCGTTTTTCCAAAGGAGCGTTTCGAAGCGCGCTGAGGCGGGAGGGGGTTGCAAAGAATCGCAGGTAGCCGACCATGTCTTCGAACGACATGAGGGGAATGTCTTCGCCAAAGCTCACGAACAGCGGTGCGTCCACGCTGTCTGCGCCTCCCGCATCACGACGAATAAAGAAGACCCGAGCAATTCCCACCCCAACAGTTGAGATCGGAACGTTCACGACGCCGCTGAAGAGCGCTCCGTTCCGTCCCAGCGCGGCGGAGTCACGCCATATCTGGGCACCCTTGTCATTCCGCACGACGAAGTTGACAGGAAGCCGAATGCCCTGCCCATAACCTTCGACATAGATCGCTACGGTGCTGTCGCGACCAAACACCGCGCTCGAACGGGGACTGGCCAGCAATCGCGGAGCGGAGTCCAGAACTGAGCGGCCAGTTGCTTCATAAACAAGGGTCGGAGTGGACAGACGTCCTGCGACCAGGGATGGTACCGTGACGGTAGCTTGCTGAGACGCAGCACGGGATCCGCCAACATCGCGAACCGTCGCTGAGAGGGTGTACACGCCGGGCGGGATGTGAAAATAATGTTGGAAGATCACGCTCTCATCTGTGCGGTTGGTTTCTCTAAATGAGCCAACGCGCACTATCTCCATCACATTTATATTCGCCGCCTCAATTCCACCCCGAGTAAGTATGAGCTTCACTTCGTAAGGGGCACGATATCTGTCGCCTTCCCTCGTGAAGGTGAGGGCGCGGTTGGGAATCGAGAGACTGGCCAGAACAAGTGTTGTATCAGGAGAGGCGCTGGCAAAGGAAGAAAGCCTTCCCACGAATGCAAGAGGGTTTGGGGCGGCCAGCAAGCCAATCTGTCGATAGATGTCGCTCACATCGGGGGCTGGACTCCCCTCTGCCGGTAGGGCCCGGGGGTTGGGTTGGGAGTTTCCACCCGATGTTGCAGAGCTGCACGCGAGAGCTGAGGCCAGAACCAGCAGCCCCGAAAAACATTTCTTGAAAATCAGCATGAGTGGTTAATACCCTATCCGGTTTCGCCAGTTTCTATTAGCTTCGCGGCGTGTCTCGAGAACAGATGGTCGGCGCTTCCGTAGCTGGCTATAGCGTCAGAAAAGAAGTAGGCGAGGGCGGAACTTCAGCCGTATACCTGGCCGAACACCCGAATCATGGCACCGTCGCCCTCAAAGTGCTACGGGAAAAACTGCGCCAGGATGCGACGGCTGTAACCCGTTTTGTCCGAGAAGCGAAATACGGCGCCCGCGTAAAGCATCCCAATGTCGTCGAGACCATTGAAATAGGACAGTCCGAGAATGGTCTTCATTTTCTCGCCATCGAGTGGGCCGAGGGCGAGATTCTCGATCGTTACGCCAAGCAGTACGCGCCGCTGCCGAGAGATGAGGTGTCGACCATCGTCTCGCAGATAGCCGCAGGTGTCCAGGCGGCTCATGATGCAGGGATCGTGCATCGTGATTTGAAGCCCGAAAACGTGATGTACGACGCAAAAACGCGCTCCGTTAAACTGCTCGATTTCGGCATTGCGACAGACACATCACAGGCTTCAGGCGACGAGCGGCTCACGCGTGCGGGGTTCTTCGTCGGGACTCTCATGTACATCGCCCCAGAAGCGCTATCCGGCGAAATTGTGACCGCCGCCGCTGACCAGTACAGTCTCGCGACCATAGCCTATTACCTCCTCACGCGTTGTCTGCCGTATACCGCAAAGGCGCCAAGAGAGATGTTTACCCAGCTTCTCACGATGCCGCCGATTCCTCTCAAGGATGCCGGAGAAGGTAATTTCGATTTTGCGCCTGAACTTGATTCTGTTGTGATGCGCGCTTTGTCACGATCTCCCGCTGACCGATACCCAAGCGTGATCGCCTTCGCCAACGTATTCGCGGAGGCCGCTCTTATCCCGCCGGAGCGGCTGAAGATTCTCGACAAGTTCAAAGGACTACTTAGACGTAGCCGTTAGGTCGTCAGGATCAACGGGGACCCAAAGAGTAAAGGTCGATCCTTTTCCCGGCTCACTCTCGAGCTCAACCATCCCTCCGATGAGGCCAGCAAGTCGCCGAGAGATCGCCAGCCCCAGCCCAGTACCACGCTCCACGGAGTTACCCCGTGACCCCGCATCAACCTGCTCAAATTCCTCGAAGATCCGGCTTTGATCCGCCGGATGAATTCCGATTCCCGTGTCGATGACCTGTATTCCAATCCATGGATTGGCCGGGTACGGAACCCGATCTGGCAATGGAGGACCGCTATCGGAAAGTGAGCCGACGAGACGAGTACGAATGACGATTCCTCCTTCATTCGTATATTTCACAGCGTTTCCGAGAAGATTCACGAGAATCTGGCGCAGGTGAGTAGGGTCGGTTCTGATTCGCGGCAAGGCTGCGCCCATGACGAGAGACAGGCTGAGCCCTTTTTCGCTGACCAGTGATTCTATCTCGCTCCCGACATCCAGAACGAAAGGACGCAGGTCTATTGTCTCCGTATGAATCTCGAGCCGGCCCGCCGCCATCTTTGCCAGATCGAGAACCTGGTCAACCAGGTGGCGAAGGTGATTGGCGGATGCTTCAATGCGCTCGACAGGCTTCACCTGACGCGGAGCAAGCTCTCCGTATACGCCTTCGCGAAGAAGGTCGACAAAACCGACAATAGCATTGAGAGGAGTACGAAGCTCGTGAGACACGTTCGCGAGGAACTCGCTCTTCATCCGGTTCACGCGCAACAATTCCGAGGAAAGCCGCTCCAGCTCTTTGGAGCGTTCCACAAGACTCCGGGCCTGTCGGCGCTCGTGGCGCAACACCAGGGCAAGGCCCAGAACGGTCGCGAGCGACACAATCCATCCAATGAGACCTGTCCAGGAATCAAATCCAATCGGTGAAAACGAATGCATTGACTCCAATCATAAGAATCCATAACCTCTCGCACCATGACCGACTACTCAGCGCTGGTCACACTGCTTGCTGAACGTTCCGCGAGGCGCGGTCGCTTCACGCTTGCTTCAGGGAAGCAGTCGGACTTTTACATTGATGCCCGTTTGACGACAATGAGTCCTGAGGGATTGTCGATCATTGGTTCTCTCGCACTCTTGACACTCCGGGAATCCGGCTGGAAAGTCGACGCCGTTGGAGGCCTCACACTCGGCGCTGATCCGATCTCTTACGCGATCAGTTATGCCAGTGCTGCTTCAGACCATCCACTACGTGCATTCACTGTGCGGAAAGAGCCGAAGGCTCACGGCACGGGAAAGCTTCTCGAAGGACCTATCAGGGAAGGAGACCGCGTCGCAGTAATAGAGGACGTAATAACCACGGGCGGTTCCGCACTGCGCGCGATCGAAGCTGTGCGTAGCGCAAAAGCGTCCGTAGCTGGTGTTCTAGCGCTGGTAGACCGTGAGGAGGGTGGGCGACAAGCGATCGAAAAGGCTGGCGTCAGTGTTATAAGCCTCGTGACCGCGAATCAGATCATCGCTGCCCTCACTGGCTAGCACTGTCCCCACGTATAGGTTTATGTGATTTCGGAATCCAGCCCGGGTAGGCTGCCGATGGGCGAAATGTGCAAAGCACCTCTACGTAAGGGAGGACGAGGTCCGTTCTAAAGAACTGAAGCATGCCCTGTCCATCGTAGGTGCTTCTGAACCTGACTGGAGACATTTTCATCACGGTGCGTACATGCCGGCCGAAGCTCTGTGGTGACGAGTAATCCAAGTGATTTGCTACCCGAGCTACCGATAGTCCTGGATTCTCAAAAAGCCGAGCGGCTCGTATCAATCTCGCGAGGGACAGATAGCGCTTGGGAGCCGGCAGCTTTGCCCTGAAGAAGCGACTCATCAAAGTACTCGGAAGAATATTCAGGTGACGCGCAAGTTGGCGTACCGTCGAGATCCGCGGAGATGTATCAAAAAGGAGCTCGAAGAATCTCCAGCAATCCTTGGACACTCCCGGTAAGTCCAGACCAATCTGGGTAAGAGCCGACCGCTGCAGGTCGGTTGACCCCTGGGACGCCAGCAGGTTTCTGAGAGTTTGCCAACCTGCCGGCATTCTTGCGTCAACGAGCGTTCGAATTCCAAGCTGTCCAAGAGCCAGAGTACTATGTGGGGTCGAGCTCTGGGTTTCAGTCAACAGCGCTACAGCCGGAACTCTCGGGAACTCCCGAACCATTGCAGCCACTTGTGCGGAGCTTTGGGAGCCATACCGCATGACGGATATGAGGACCAGACCTGCCTTTTGTTCCCTGAGATCAGAAAGAACTTCCTCCAGTGATTCCCGATGCAACGCGTCACACAACCCATGTGCTGCTGCATCCACCCTCGATCGCTCGAGTGGAGTGAGAATGGTCGAGACGGGAATACGCGGCGAGCTGCGCTTTGGATCTGAGGGCATATGATCCTCACGGTTGAGGGGTGGGAAAACCGGACCGCTGAGGAAGGATACGAGGGCACGTCAGATGATCGTCACAGGTTGACATGCTCAGA
>CAAGKR010212833.1_pt1 | contig 11054 bp, 7 predicted proteins | sample 2556971 | NCBI WGS metagenome assembly CAAGKR01 (sample SAMEA5207829, study PRJEB30636) | soil metagenome | biome: forest; feature: boreal; material: soil | place: USA | collected 2011-09 | depth 1 m
AGGACTGGATTTGGGAGAGTCGATTTCCTCAGCTCGTAGAAATCTCTCTGCGCAAACTAACCCCAACTGGGTCGTTAGCCAAGGAGACATGACCACGTATCGCGGCGAGCAGAGAGACATCGTCTACAGCATCGGCGTCATACATCATCTAAAACATCCGAGCGTCGGCTTTGAGTCGGTGGTTGCCAATACGAAACCAGGAGGGCGATTTCATTGTTGGGTATATGCGCGAGAAGGAAACGCTGTGATAATTTGGCTCGTAGATCCTATTCGGAGAGTGGCTTCTCACCTACCGTGGTGGTTCACTAAATATGTTTTGGCGATGCCTCTGGTCGTTCCGTACTACTTCTATGCAAAGCTGCTTTATCGGCTTCGCAAGATCGAATCCCTGCGCTCATTACCACTTTTCGACTACAGTCAGTGGATTGCTAGCCGCGAGTTTTCGTTTTTTCGACACGTAGCTTTTGACCAGCTAGTAACCCCGCAGACCGCATACATAGATCGCAACACAATCGAGCGCTGGTTGACCAAGAGTCAGCGCGTTGAACCAGGCTCCACCTATTTAGTCTTTCGAAACGGAAATTCTTGGAAATTTGGCGGCATCGCGCGGTGAATCTCTTGCTCATCAACTATGAGTTTCCTCCGATCGGAGGCGGCGCCGCAAACGCGACGCAATCCATAGGCCGAGCATTTGTTCAAAAGGGGCACAACGTAACAGTTCTCACCTCAGCCCTAAAGAGGATGCCGGAAATGACAATGGAAGATGAGATGCATGTTCATCGTCTAGCCACTGGTCGGAAGCACGCCGATAGAGGAAGTTTTAGAGAAATGATTTCCTTCATTGTGAAGAGTCGACGAAAGGTGTTGGAGCTTCATGAAAGGCAGCGGTTTGATGCCAGTATCGCATTTTTCACGATTCCATCGGGCCCTGCTTCATTATTTCTCTATAGGGTAAAGCAAGTCCCCTATCTTGTTTCTCTTCGCGGCGGAGACGTTCCAGGGCACGTGCCAAAGCACAAAGCCTTGCACGTCTTGACCCAGGTATTGCGGCACAGTGTACTTCGTTCAGCGAAAGCCATTATTGCCAATTCTGAAGGGTTGGCAGATACTAGCCGCGCGAGCGATCCGTTTCCCGTCCATGTGCTGCCGAACGGAGTTGATTGCAGCCGATTCCATCCGAGGAACGCTTCAAAAAGACGCGGAGACGCGAGCGAACTGCTACGCCTCCTCTTTGTCGGTCGCATCCATCGTGAAAAGAATCTGGGAGTCCTATTCAAACAGATCGAGCTTCTTGGTGGCGAGAGACGGTCGAGATTGCAGCTTTCTATCATAGGCGATGGGGCGCAGCGCTCCGAGCTTGAGGCATTCGCGGCTCGCGTCGGAATAGCCTCACGGATCCGGTGGCTCGGCTGGCGGGCGAAAGTCGAGCTGCCAGATTTATACCGCGATGCGGATGCATTGATAAATCCCTCGCAATACGAAGGGATGCCAAACGTTGTTTTAGAAGCGATGGCTACCGGAATTCCTGTGGTCGCAAGTGACGTGCCTGGGAATCGTTCGGTGGTCGACCGGGACGTCACTGGGTTGCTCTTCCCTCTAGGAAGGCCCGCGGATCTCGGGCAATCGATTTGTCGTCTTATGGATGATCCAGCTTTGGGGTCGAGCTTAGGCGCAGCTGCTAGGCAAAAAGCCGAGCGATCTTTTTCGTGGCCAGCCACGGCACAGAGTTATCTTGAGCTTTTGGCCCCGGCACTCTCTACATCTGGCCTCAAATGAGCGAGAAATTTGCAGTGATCGGTCTGGGTTACGTCGGCTTGCCGGTGGCTGTAGCGTTTGCAGAGAGGTACGGAGAGGTCGTCGGATTTGATATTAACAGTGCAAAAATTGCAGCACTGAAGGGCGGCTATGACCCGACGGCACAATTTTCTAAAGCTGATCTCAAGGCGTCAAAGCTAACGCTGACCGACGATGCAAGCGCCCTATCTGGGTGCACTTTTTTTATTGTGAGCGTTCCGACTCCGATAGACCTCTACAAGCGCCCCGATCTCCAAATGCTTGAATCTGCATCCGCGATCGTAGGAGGCGTGATCTCTCGAGGCGCTGTTGTGGTTTATGAATCGACGGTCTACCCGGGCGTGACGGAAGACGTTTGTGCTCCAATCTTGGAAAAGAGATCCGGGCTAAAATCCGGGCGAGATTTCTTCCTGGGATATTCTCCTGAGAGAATCAATCCAGGAGATGCCGAGCACACTTTCAAACGGATTGTTAAAGTAGTCTCAGGTGATTCGCCAACGACTCTAGACCGAGTAGCCAACGCCTACGGCGGCGTGATTGACGCAGGAGTCCATCGGGCGGAAAGCATAAAGGTTGCCGAGGCCGCAAAGGTGATAGAAAATACCCAGCGTGATCTGAATATAGCGCTCATGAATGAGTTAGCCATCATTTTCGACCGGATGGGTGTTGATACCAGGGATGTTTTGCGGGCAGCCGGAACCAAGTGGAATTTCCTCGGATTCACTCCAGGTCTCGTCGGCGGACATTGCATCGGAGTCGATCCCTATTACCTAACCTCTAAGGCGGAGCAGCTTGGCTACAACCCGCAGGTTATATTGGCTGGGAGGAAGATCAATGACAGTATGGGGGAGTTTATTGCGCAGAAGGCTGTTAAGCTCCTCATCGGAAGATCCTTTCAAATCAAGGGATCGCGAATTGGGATTCTTGGCCTGTCGTTCAAGGAAAACGTTCCCGACCTTCGGAACAGTCGCGTGCCGAGCATCATCGATGAGCTCCAATCCTTTGGAGCCGATGTAATAGTGCATGATCCACTCGGCGCGGCCGAGGAAGCCTCACATGAGTACAATATTGAATTTACGTCACTTGACAATTTCCGTGATCTTGACTGTTTGATCCTTGCGGTGCCGCACCGGGATTATTTGCATCGTGGGGTCGAGTACCTTCAGTCGCGCCTAAAGGGGAATGGCGTCTTTATCGATATAAAGGCCGCATACTCCTCAAAAGATTTCCCCGAAGGAATCTGTTACTGGCGGCTTTGAGATGTCACCTATCTCGGCGTTTTAGAGAGAAATATTATGATTCTTGTTACAGGAGCTGCGGGCTTCATTGGATTTCATGTCTGTCATCGCCTGCTTCGCGACGGACATACCGTCCATGGCCTCGATAGCGTCAATGATTACTATGATGTGAACATCAAGGAGGCGCGTTTGCGGATTCTGCATCAGCATCCAGGCTTTCGCATGCACCGCGCAGAGCTATCGGATGACAAAATAGTGTCGTCTATTTTCAACGTATCCCGTCCGGAATATGTTGTGAATCTTGCTGCACAGGCGGGCGTTCGGCATTCGCTAACGAATCCTAGGGCCTATATTGATAGCAATATCACTGGATTCTTGAACGTATTAGAGGGGTGCCGGCACAATGGAATAAAACATCTCGTATTCGCGTCCTCGAGCTCTGTCTATGGCCTGAACAGCACAATGCCGTTCTCGTGCCATCAGAATGTTGATCACCCAGTTAGCCTATACGCGGCGACCAAGAAGGCCAACGAATTGATGGCCCATAGTTACAGCCATCTTTATGCCCTGCCTGCCACCGGTCTTCGGTTTTTTACCGTATATGGTCCGTGGGGCCGACCGGATATGGCATTGTTCTTATTTACGAAGGCGATTTTGGACGAGAGACCAATTGATGTGTTCAACGAGGGTAAAATGAAACGTGATTTCACATATGTGGACGACATTGTGGAAGGCGTTGTTAGGCTGGTTTTCCGGCCGGCTGTCGGAAACGCTAGTTGGAATTCGGCGGCCCCGGATAGTGCAACGAGCTTAGCGCCTTATCGCCTTTTTAATATCGGGAATCATTCGCCCGTCGAGTTGCTGAGGTTTATTGAGATTATAGAGAATTGCTTGGGAAAAAAGGCACTCAAGCGGATGCTTCCACTTCAGCCCGGCGATGTTCCGATGTCCTTTGCCGATGTTTCGGATCTGACGCGAGATGTTGGATTTGCTCCAAATACCCCTATAGAGGTTGGCGTCCGACGTTTTGTGGAGTGGTATCGGGAATACTATCGGGTGTAGCGTGCACCTGCGCCGTTTCGGTTAAGTGTTTATTTCGGATAAAGCGGACTTAAACGAATGGAGCGACTAACAGACGGCGACATGGAGCCTGCGACGCTCCTTACATATCAACGAAAACGTGCCCCAGCATCGGGACTGATAGCTGTTGGCCTTTCTGCACTTGGTTGCTGTTCACTAGTAGCATACGGCGACTGGCTGCCAAAGGGAGTGACCCTTTTACATGGGTATTTCGGGGTAGGCATTGGTGCAACTGGCGCTGTCGCCGCTCTCTTATTGCCCGGGAAAATGCGCCTTTGCATCGTGATTGCCTGGTTGGCTCTTTGGTTCACAGCGGGCTACAGTGAGCTGCGGGCAAGTGGTGTTACAGACGGTACCGTAATCGGAGGTATAATACCATACTCTGACTCGTACAACTATCTCCGGGACACTTCGCTCCTTATTGAGGGCCATAACATGACTTATTCCGGTTCGCGCCGACCTCTTTCAGATAGTTACCTCGCTTCGTCGCTCTACCTTTTTCGGAATAACTTGGCAAATGCACTGGCCATGATTGGAATGTTGAGTGCCGTAGCCGTAGGGCTCGCAGCGGTCGAGATACGCGAGCGTATGGGAGTCACCGCAGCCGCAATCTGGGTCTGGTTGATAATTGCATATTACCGTAGGTATCTCGGCGAATTGATGAGCGAACATGTTGGCGTAGCGCTCGGCTCCCTTTCCGTCGCTATCCTTGGCCGTGCATATTCGACCCTCTCAACCCGCTGGCTATGCCTGGGCTTATTCGTCCTAAGCTTGGCCTTGAATGCGCGGGCCGGTGCGTTTTTGGTGTTACCGAGTTTGGTGCTCGCGTCCGTTTGGCATTGGAGACGCGAAAAAAAGCTCCGGATACTCGGCATTGCGTTCTTCAGCATAGTCGCAGCCTTCATTGTAGACATTGCCTTTATCAAAATCCTGGGACCAAGTGACGGTAAAGTTATGTCAAATTACCACAATGTCGCCTACGGTATAGTCTTTGGAGGCGATTGGCACAAGGCCGCCGCAGATATACCGAACTATGTGGGGATGGACGAGGCAGAACAAGCGAGGGAAGTCTACAAGCGAATCAGTTTTGCTCTAACGTCAGATCCATTTTTGTTATGGCGAGCGGTAGAGCGAAACTGGGCGGCTTTCTTTCTTCATAGCGATCGGGCCTTGGGCCCGTATTCATTTCTAAGGGACCCCCGCCTTGAGCGCATCCTCATGCTAATCTCGGGTGCCGGCATATGCTGCGCGTTTGCCCCTAGCGGGAGTTTCTCCACCCTGGTGTTGGCCGCGGCAGCAGGAATCATTCTTTCGGTTCCATTTGTACCTACTGCCGATGCCGATCTGATGCGCGCATATGCTGCAACGATGCCGCTAATGTTCGTTGTTCCGTCTTTCGCAGCCTATGGATGGAAGGAATGGATCATTTTGTTTAGAAGAATTCATCAGAGTGAAGGTGCCGTCTGCCGAACTCGGGATTCTGAAAAACGCAAAGGCTATGGACTGCAGTTTTGGAGCGTTGGATTTCTAGCAATAACACTCTTGTTCCCGCTAACGGCGCGCTTTATCGCTCCTATGGACCCTGGTTCAAGCGCCAATGTTGTCCCCTCGGGAATACAGATAAACGGAGATCTCTCGCGTTCTGCGTGGATAGAATTCGCTAATAATGGAAAAAATGCGTTCGACCCCCACTTCATTAGCCCCGAAGCTTTCCGTGCTGGAATCTACGGAATGTACCGTGACTTCTATCCGCGTCAGGCCGCATTCCTTGACTCTGTGGCGCACGCGGGAGTCATTTTGGTTTCAGCTGACTCGACAAATGGAGCTTTTCTCGTTGTCGACGCCAGGCACAAAAGCCCAAGTGGAACATTCTCTTTCATCGCGCACCCACATTTGTCGGACCCGGATTATAATCCCAGTTTCATCGATGACAGCCTGCCGGGCACGATTTCTTCAACCACTACGAGGTGATGCCATGGTTGCACGCATTACCAAGGCATCATGGCCCTTGTCTATCCCATCCGTTAGCGTCGAGATTCTAGGCGATGACTGAATTAGTGCCAGAAGATGCCTCCAGCCGGTCAGGAATGGTAGACAAGGCATTGACGCTGATTGCACTGGTTCTCCTTTTACTCTTGGCACGAAGCATTCATGGCCTGTGGACTGCCACTGTGCCATTGTCGGGAGCCAACGGTTTCGGAACGGCCTCGGTTCCATATTCGGACGCTCTCGATCCTTGGCTGCACGGTGCTTTGAGCTATTTCCTCCACAATAGACCTTTTGATAATCTATATCGCCCGACTATCGGTCTGTTCTATGGCACGATAATATCGATCACAAGCCGCACAGAATCCATCCCGGTATTTTCGGATGTAATATGCTATGCGGGATTCTTTGGACTATTTATCTGCGGTGGTCGAGGCTACCGTCTGCCTTTGACTGGTACCTTGGCGATACTCGTTGTTTTCTTTGGGTACATTATTCGCCCACTGAACCCGGAAACACTGTGCATTGATTTCTGGGCGCTCGGCGTAACACTTGCGGGTGTATGGATGCTGGCGTTGGGTGATGCTAAAGATGCTCCCTCGCCATCGACTGTGGCGGCGGGATTTTTTTTACTAGGCCTAGTAGCTTGCGTGCGAGGCCCACAGATTGGATCGGGAATTGTCCTGTTTATACTTGTCGTACCCGGATGGCTCCGTCGACGGCAATGGTTTGCCGTTGTGGTATTCGCCGTTCTCTTCGCCCTCCCTACGCTAATCGACAGCACGATAAGACGGCTTTATCACAGCGAAGACAACGTCTCGGTAGTTCTCTATTCGTTCTATTCCGACCCAACGCATCAGTGGAATCCGACGATAGGCGCGAGGTATATTCATGAACGTCCTGCGACTTTGGAAGTCCTAAGAAACTACCTAAGGCTGCTGTTTAGCAGGGATGGCTTAACTATCTATTCCCGCAATTGCGCCGTGGTTCTCAGTCACGCAAGCTCGTTGCTAGGCGATAAGCGATTCTTACTCACATTCGTCTCGGTTGTCCTTTTTGGATTGCGACGGCACTTGATCTGGCTTCGGCGAATTCACCTGGAGCGTCGACAGCTCGTTTTAGGGTCGATCACAATCGCATTCGTGGGAGCTTTAGCTGTTTTTGTGCCAGCTCCGTACTTCCGATTAGCGAGTGTGGTAGGAGCAATTGGCTTAATAGGGATATTTGCTGTTTTTACGAGGCGAAGATTACTCGCTGGTCTTATGCTTGGATTTTGCGGCGCCCTAGCGGTGCACGCTGCGTTGGGAATTGCAGGTGGTATACGGGTAATCGAAACCTACGAGACGCTCCTGCTTGCTGGAATTATTGTATTTGCGGCAGGAGACTGCAATCTGGAGCCATGTGAAATGCGGCGTTTGCCGTGGTTGGCGGGGACCGTTTTCATAATGACGGCCGCCATGTACACTGGTAATCTTTTTGTTGGACGAGAAGGAAAGTCTCGTATGCGCGAAGAGCTAAGTAACCCTCAATCCGCGATGAAGATATCAGGTAGCGAGGTGCAGGACAGGAGCCTTTATCTAGAGGGCGACTTCAGCGTCTTTTTCACCAAGTTCGACCGGCTGCCATTCGGTACGGTGCGCCATTATTCAAAGATTGAAGCGCCAAACGGATTCGCCAATGGTTCCCTTATCAATCCCTGCATCGTTTCATGGACTACGGGCGGCCCTCAACCGCTTCGAATATTTTAAACAAATGGAATGCTTGTCGATATAATATACGACCGCTTCAACACTAAGGACTGCTGTAGCAGCGCAAGTGTCGGTCGGTATTTAGCAATACTTTAATGATTTACATTACACAGTGCTTTCTCGTGTTTGGGGTGCCGACCCTTTTTGGCTGGGTGATCCTTAGGCGGATTTTTAGAGAAGCCAACGTATTGGTTCTTTGCCCTTGCTCAATTATTTTGGGATTGGCCGCGCTCATGGCGGTCGTAAATGAGCTGCGCTTTTTCCTAGCAATGGGTCCGGCGCTTTGGTTCTCCTACAAACTTTTGCTCGTTGCATCACTATTGCTGGTCGCAATCTACCCATGCCGAGCGGGTCCTCCCCTTCTTCCTGCCTCGGTAAAACGCACTGGCCCACTCACCTTGCTTCTGCTGGGCGTGGGATTCTCAGCGGTATATTACGGGATTCCGGCGTTTCGCGGAATACTCGGCGACGCGTGGTGGTTCCATTATCCAACAGCGATCCAGATTCAGAATGTTGAGAGGTTTCCATTGAACCATGTTTTTGCTCCGGACACACATCTCTACTATCACTATGGTCCGGACATATTAGCGGCCTCTTGGGCTTTTCTATTGGATAGACCTGTCCAGACTGCATTCGCGCTTTATATACTGATCCTTGCACCGTGCTCATTTCTCTTGGCCTTCGCCTTGCTCGAGCGAATTGCTCGGAATTATTGGTCGGCATTGTTTGGAGCATCTTTTCTCATAGTTGGAGGAAATCTCAGGTTCCTGCTGTTCCTATCGGGAAAATATTTTTCAGGCATCGGTTCGATGCAGGTGTTCAATAGCCAGATCGTTCAGGGTATGATTCAGCTTATGTTCACGCCCTCACATACCTTGGGGCTTCCTCTCAACTTGGCGGCTGTCCTGATGTTCAGGAAGGTATGTATCGGCCGCTCTTTGCTCGCCGCAAGTACTCTGGGGCTTTTCTTAGGAACATTCACTCTTGTTTCGGAGTGGTATTTCCTGCCTCTTGTGTGCGGATTGCTCCTGCTTGGCTTGGGAAGTGTCCCCCGTCTAGCGACTGTCAGGTCAAAAGTAGAGACTAGAACATTTGTGTTGGCGGTACTCCCAAGCGTCATCGCAATATTCTGGGGATCCTTCAATAATAGCTATGTCTCGGGTATATTTGGGCATTATTGGATGAGTTACCAAGACATCGGCGAGGTATCGCGAGCCAGGCACGTTTCGAAGCCCTTGATTGCGTCGGCGGCTTCTGAAGAGCTTCGGAGCAGACCCTTTGACGCAAACGGCTCAAAGACGAGTGGTTCCCCGAAACCCACCGCTGCTATTGCCAAGCAAGTAGCTTGGACTCCGCCCGACTTGGTTCCGTTGAGTTTGAATACCTCCCATTTTGGAAAGGTTCCATCCTGGGAGTCGGCAGATTCCAATGGCTCCTCGTTTGTTCCGATAATTAGTGTTCAGTTTTTCCTGGAAGCGCTGCCGATTCTTCTCATTGGTATTCCATTTAGCATTTGGATTGCTCGCAAAGCCAGGAGCCGTGTCGTGATCCTATTGTCGTGGCTTGCGATTTCCTCCGCAGTTCCACCGATTTTCTTGGATTGGGGCTATCGGTCCACAGATTTCCTGCGCTTTTTTACGGCATCCTTTTCCTACTCCGCCATATTTTGCGGCTGGTTTGCCGGAATACTTGTTGTTCGGAAAACGTTTCGATCGCGAGCATTGGGAACGCTAATTGTAATTTGTTGCATGGTAAACCCGGTGGGGCTTGGCGTGGTTGGGCTAATACCGGGAAATATCGAGAAGGTCAAACAGTTGGCGAGCACTGCTAGTTCGCTTTCGACACTGAGCGTTTCTGCGCATTCTCGGACAGCGTCGGCCAAAACAGATCTGGCAAAAGATGTGCTATCGAATTCTAGGGACGACAAGCATAATGCATTTGAGCGATTGGCTGTCGAAACGGGCGACTATTTGTTTCCCGTTTCACATGGGCGCGATCGCGCAATAGTCGTCGTTAGCCCTCGCGATTTGCCCCCGTTGGCGCATTTTCCGGAGTGGATGAAGATGGCCACTTTAAGTAGGCTGTCGTTGCCAGTCGGTTGGCATTGGAACGAGTCTCTTTATTCAGACTACTACAGATCTGCGGTGCTGGATTTGAATCCTGAAGCATTGATCGCATTGGACGCGAAATGGATAATCATCTCAAATGTCTTTGAGGATAAGATACCTACAGCGGTCGAGAATGCGCTGGCAGACAAATCCAAATTTGCCGAGGTTGCTACGTTCCGTGACGGCGACTATTATATGAGCACTTTTCTGGTGAATCGATAATCCTATATCTGGGTTCGCTTACGCCTAAAAATGCGGCGATTGTTGAGACTGAATATAATGTGCCTTTGGTACTGGCCCGCGAGCCAGTTCCTTAACGATGTCGGCAAATGTTGGTCCAGCCAGATCCCAGCGCGATTAGCGAATGGCTTCCAGAAGCTTGCTTCGGCGTCCGCAAATATGACGCGGGTTAGCGTGGCGCCGCCCCATACCCGGGCATAGTCGCTTTGCTGTGGGAAGGTACCAAACAAGGGCAGCTTCCGCCATTTTTGGGCTTCTACCAGAAGTCCGGTGGGTGCTCCATTTATGAAAGCGGCACGGCTTCGGAGTTCATCTGGATCACGCATGAAGTAGAATTTCATTCTAGAGCTCAATTCCGCTCCTGGAAAAGGATGGGTGAAGAGCAGTAGCTGTTTCACTTGAACCCCTGACTCGCGGGAAAAAATCCTGTAGATTAGCTCTGGGCTGAATTGATAGAAGCCATGACCGCAATAGTTGTTTGCCGGCATGCTCCAGAAGATAGTGCCCCCCGTCTTGACCATCCGAAGGCAACTTTCGACTGCAATAGGGAAGTTGAATACGTGTTCGAGGGTGCCTGCATCAATCACAAGATCGAAGCTTTCATTCCACGCTTCGGGGACTGGGAGATTTAGATCGTGAATCCGCGACGCGCCCTCGTAATCTGATGCCTCAAGCGCGATTGTTTCTCTCGCGCCAAGCCATTCATGGAAGAAAGCTTCAGCATAGCCCCCAAATATGAGCTGCTTGTCATTTTCAGCAAGAATTTGAAATTCCTCTTTAATTTGTTTCGTTTCAGAATTGGGCACCAACCAATTTTAACGTCCAATAGTCAATATCCGATCAAAACATACACCGCGTTG
>CAAGKR010478572.1_pt1 | contig 11053 bp, 8 predicted proteins | sample 2556971 | NCBI WGS metagenome assembly CAAGKR01 (sample SAMEA5207829, study PRJEB30636) | soil metagenome | biome: forest; feature: boreal; material: soil | place: USA | collected 2011-09 | depth 1 m
CGCTCACGGGCGCCTGTGGGGTCTGCGTGGAGATTGGCCCCCCGTTCCTGCTCCGTGCCTGCGACGCGCTATGCTCGAGTCGGTATCCGCCACCTGACCGGGGGCGGGGACGTACATCGGAGGAACGCACATGGAACCCAGCCAGCGAGTCCTGCTCGTCGAAGACGAGCGGTCGATACGCGATGCCGTCACCGCATACCTCGAGCGCGAGGGCTACTGGGTCACCCCGGTCGCCGACGGAGCAGAGGCGCTCGACCAGGCCGCGAAGAAGGCGTTCGACCTGGTCGTGCTCGATCTCAACCTCCCCAAGGTCTCCGGTGAAGAGGTCTGTCGTCGGATCCGCGATGTCTCGGACGTCCCGATCATCATGCTGACGGCGAAGGGGGCCGAGGAGGAGCGCATCCGCGGCTTCGAGATCGGCGCGGACGACTACCTCGTCAAGCCGTTCTCGCCCCGCGAGCTGACCGCGCGCGTCCGCGCCCTGATCCGGCGCGCCCACGCTGAGTCCGACCCGCAGCGCGACCGTATGGACTTCGGCGACCTCGTCATCGACCTGCGCGGCCACCGCGTCCACCTCGGCGGCCAGGAGATCGAGCTCACCGCGAGCGAGTACAAGCTCCTCGTGACGCTCGCGCGCTATCCGGGCCGCGTCTATCCCCGGATGGAACTGGTCGAAAAGGTCCTCGGTTACGACTTCGAAGGCTACGAGCGGGCGATCGATTCGCACGTGAAGAACCTGCGCGCGAAGCTCAACGACGATCCGCGCGAGCCCCGCTTCATCCAAACGGTGACCGGTGTCGGCTATCGCTTCGAGCCCCAGCCTGTCGACGGCGGGACGCCCGCTTCATGAGGCGTATCAGCCTCGGCGCCCAGCTCGGGCTCGCGTTCGCGGTCGTGGCCGCGTCGACGGCGGCCCTTGTCGCGATCGTCATGGTCTTCACCTGGCAGAACGTGTTCGAGAGCTATGTGCGCGAACGTGTCCAGGCGAATGCGTCCAGCTTCGCGAAGATGGCGAGTGACTCGTTCGTCACGCTCGGGGTGTGGAACACCCACGACCTGGAGGTCCTGACGGCGGTCGCGCGGAGCAACAGGATGCGCGCTCAGCTGCTCGACGCCCACGGGAACGTGATCGCCGACAGCTACTACCTGACGGGCGAACCGCCGCTCCCCGGCGCCTCCAGCGAGATCGAGCCCTCGTCACCCACGACGTCGACCCTCGCTCCCATGAGCGGCCCGGTGGTCACCGCTCCCGTGTACGTCGGCTCGGTGCAGGTCGGGACGCTGCGGCTCGCGTCCGCGTCGCCCGGTTCGCTGCTCACCGATTCGGACCTGGCGTTCCGCGACGCCTCGTTCGCCGGGCTCGGGCTCGCCGCGGTCCTCGCTGTCGCATTCGCGACCGCCGGCGGCGTGTTCTACTCGCGCGTGTTCGCCCACCCCATCGAGCGAGTCACGCGGACCGCGGCCTCGCTGCGCTCCGGTGCGCTGGATGCCCGGACCGGCATGTCCGGAGAGGACCCGGTCGGCGTGCTCGGTCGGACCCTCGACGAGATGGCCGCCTCCATCCAAGCGGAGCGGGAGTTCGAGCGCAGGCTGACCGCCGATGTCGCGCACGAACTGCGGACCCCCCTGCAGGCGATCCAGGCGACGGTCGAGGCCATCCAGGACGGCGTCCTTCCGGCCGACGGCGAGCACCTCGGCGTCGTCCGCGACGAGACGGTGCGCCTCGGGCGTCTTGCCGATTCGATCCTCGAACTCTCCCGCCTCGAGAACCGCAGCGCGCCGTTCAAGATGGCGCCCATCGACCCGGCGCTGCCCCTGACTCGCGCCGTTGAGAGCCACCGGGCCCTGCTCGAGTCCATCGAACTCGATCTCGTCTCGGACATCACGGAGGGCACTCTCATCTCCGGGGACGTCGACCGGCTGACCCAGGCGTTCGGCAACCTGCTCTCGAACGCCGCGCGCTACACGCCGGCCGGCGGCAAGGTGACGGTCGGGCTCGTCGCGGAGTCGAAGCAGGTGGTCGTGTCCGTCCGCGACACCGGCATCGGCATCCCCGAAGACCAGCGCGACCGGATCTTCACCCGCTTCTGGCGTTCGGAAGCCGCGCGCGAACGCTCGCGCTCGGGCTTCGGGGTCGGCCTCGCCATGGTGCGTGAGATCGTCGACCAGCACGGCGGGACCGTGTCGTTCCGCTCGAACGAACCCGACCCCGGGACGACGTTCGAGGTCCGACTGCCCCTCGCGAAGCAGCGCCAGCAGAAGGTGTGAGCGCCGCCGCCCGTCCCCGGGGCCGCTAGGGCTCCAGGATCACGGGCAGCTTCACGACGTCGATCGGCGTGCCGTCCTTCTGTGAGTCCGCGTACACGCGGATCGAACCGACCCCCGCCGCGGCGTCGGACAGGTCGGGGATGATGGACCACACGCCACGCGTGCCCGTCCCGCTCGAGGCCTGCACGCTCTCCTTCGAGACGATCGACCCCGTCGAGTCGCGCACCTCGATCGTGAACGCAGCCTCGAACACGTTGGCGGTCCCGCTGATGGCGGCGCCCGCCTTCAGGGTACCCCGCCATGCGGGCTGGTCGACGAGGATTGCCGGGCTCTCGCTCTCGCACGCCTTCCGGTTCCTCGGCGCGTTCAGCACGATCCCATCGCCGCCGAAGACGGTGACGGTCTTCCCGTCGAGCTTGAAGGTGACTGCGTCGACTCCGGGGAACTGGGTCGCCGTGTAGACGACCTGCGCCAGCCGGTCGAACATCGAGAGCGACCCGCCGCCGGAGGCGAACGCCGCGTTGAAGTCGACGGTCGCGACGTTGGCCGAGATCGAGACCCCGAGCAGCTTGGTGCCCTTGGGCACCATCGTGGAAAGCCCGCCGGCGCGCTCGCTCGACGTCGGTCCGGCGAGCAGCGACTGCAGCGCCGACTTCAGCAGCGCACGGGTCCCCGCGGTGGTGGTCCGCGCCGCCGGCTGCATCTTCTCGTTGTACGCGAAGTAGACCTTGATCGCGATGGGCGCACTCGGGCCGCTGGGCCGGGCCGCGTCCGTGGCGGGGGAGGCGGTCTCCGTGGCTCCGGGCAGCATCCTCGTCGGGGTAGGGGCGGAGGTCGGCGCGGGAGGGGCCGCCTGCGTGCAGGCGCCGATCGCGATGGTCGCGCACAGCGTGACGAACGTCCCGAGAAGCCTGCGATTCATCTTCGGATCGCCCCTTTCGAGGACTCGTGATGAGCTCCGGGGGCGCCGGCACGGTTCCAGCCGCGGGCTCCCTTGCTGCCGTCTTCCATTATGCTCCCGGGTGCGGTAGTGTCCTTCTCGACCTTTAATCCGGTTCCGTGAGGCCGGCAAGGGACGACACAAGAACGCGACCGGTTCGTTGACCGATGGTCGCGGGAGCAGACCTCCGCTTGTCTCGATGCCTTTCGCCAAGCCGCGGAAGGCGTCTTTTTGTGTCGCGGCCCTCGGGGAACGGGGGCGGCAGACGCGGGAGGTGGAGTCGAGCATGGCGAACCGAACGAAGGCCGTGGTCATGGACGCGACGGCCGTCGACCGGGCGATCACGCGCATCGCCCACGAGATCCTGGAGGAGAACAAGGGCGCCGAGGGCCTGGCGTTCGTCGGCATCGTGACGCGCGGCGCGCACCTGGCGCAACGGCTCGCGAAGCGTGTCGAGGAGATCGAGGGGGCGCACGTGCCGGTCGGCACGTTGGACATCTCCTTCTACCGTGACGACGTCGCGACGCGCAACAACCCGGAGGTGCACCGCACCGATCTGCCCTTCGACCCGTCGGAGATCTGCGTCGTGCTCGTCGACGACGTGCTGTTCACCGGCCGCACGATACGGGCGGCGATGGACGCGCTGATGGACTACGGGAGACCCTCGTGCATCCGGCTGGCGGTGCTGGTCGACCGCGGTCACCGTGAGCTGCCCGTGCGCGCCGACTACGTGGGCAAGAACGTGCCGACCTCCAGTCGCGAGCGCGTGCGCGTGCACCTGTCCGAGAGCGATGGAGAGGACGCGGTCCTCATCTTCGAGGGTGAGGAGGCGCCGACGTGCTGAGTTCCCGCCACATCCTGGGCACCGACGACCTCACGCCGGACGACATCGCGCGGATCCTGGAGACGGCCGAGTCCTTCGCCGCCGTCAACGAGCGGCGCATCAAGAAGCTGCCGACGCTACGCGGCCTCACTGTCATCAACCTCTTCCTCGAGCCGTCCACCCGTACGCGGACGAGCTTCGAGATCGCTGCCAAGCGCCTGTCGGCCGACGGCATCAACTTCACCGCGAGCGCGTCGGCCACCGTCAAGGGCGAGTCGCTCCGCGACACGGCCGCCACGCTGTCGGCGATGTCGTGCGACCTGGTGATCATCCGTCACAAGTACGCCGGCGCCCCGCGCATCCTGTCGGAGATGATGGACTGCTCGGTGGTCAACGGCGGGGACGGCATGCACCAGCATCCGACCCAGGCGCTGCTGGACCTCTACACGATGAAGCAGCGCCTCGGACACCTGGAGGGGCTCAGGGTCGGGATCGTCGGCGACATCGCCCACTCCCGCGTCGCGGGCTCGCTGATCCCGGCGCTTCTGAAGGTGGGCGCGACGCCCATCGTCATCGCACCTCCGACGCTCCTGCCCTCGAGGCCCGACGTGCTCGGCGCGGAGGTCTCGTGGGACCTCGACGAAGCGCTCCCTTCCTTGGACGTCGCGTACATGCTCAGGATCCAGATGGAGCGCGCCGACGCCACGCCGTTCCCGAGTCTGCGCGAGTACGCCCGCTTCTACGGCATGAACTCCGTGCGGCTGGCGGCCATGAAGCCGTCGGCGATCGTGATGCATCCGGGACCCATGAACCGCGGCGTCGAGATCTCGGCTGACGTGGCCGACGGCGATCGCTCGCTCGTCCTTGAACAGGTCGAATCGGGAGTCGCCGTCCGCATGGCCGTCATGTACCTGCTTCTGGGAGGTGCCGACAGTGGCGCTGCTGCTTAGGAACGCTCGGGTCGTCGATCCCGCCGTCGGACTCGACGCGGTGTGCGACATCGTCGTCCGCGACGGTCTCGTCGCCGAGATCGGCGCCGACCTGAAGATCGCCAAGGGAGAGACCGTCGAGTGCGCGGAGAAGGTCGTGCTGCCCGGACTGGCGGACGTCCACACCCATCTGCGCGAGCCCGGCCGCGAGGACGAGGAGTCCGTCCGCAGCGGCACGCGCGCCGCCGCCCACGGCGGGGTCACCGCGATCTGCGCGATGCCCAACACGGACCCGGTGGCCGACGAGGGATCCTCGGTGCGCTTCCTGCGCGAGCGCGCGGAGGCGGAGGGCGCGGTTCGCGTCTACCCGCTCGGTGCGATCACGGCCAAGCAGGAGGGCCGCGCACTCGCCGAGATCGGCGACATGGTCGGTGAGGGGGCCGTCGCGCTCTCCGACGATGGCCACGGCGTCCAGAGCGCCGGCATGATGCGCATGGCCATGGACTACATCAAGCGTTTCCGCGTGCCGGTCGTGAGCCACTGCGAGGACGAGTCGCTCGCGGGCAGGGGCGTCGTGAACGAAGGTGTCGTTTCCACCCGGCTCGGTCTCTCGGGCTGGCCCGCGGCGGCGGAGGAGACGCAGGTCGCCCGCGACATACGCCTGTGCGAACTCACCGGCTGCCGGCTGCATCTAGCGCACCTCTCGACGGCCGGGTCCGTCGAACTGGTGCGGCGGGCGAAGGCCGCCGGACTGCCCGTCACGTGCGAGGTCACGCCGCACCACCTCTTCCTCACCGAGGACGACCTCACCGAGTCCTACGACACGAACCTGAAGATGAACCCGCCGCTTCGCACGAAGGCCGACGCGGAGGCCCTGCTCGCGGGGCTGCTCGACGGCACGGTGGATTGCATCGCGACCGACCATGCTCCGCACGCGCCGCACGAGAAGGCGCTCGAGTTCGAGCTCGCGCCGTTCGGGACGACGGGGCTCGAGACCGCGCTGTCGCTCGTCGTGACGCATCTGGTCGCCGGGAAGAAGGCCGACTGGGCGCAGGTGGTGCAGTGGATGTCGATCGGCCCGAGGGCCGCGCTCGGCCTGCCCGTCGCGCGGATCGAGGTCGGGGCCGTCGCGGACCTGACGATCGTCGATCCCGAGGCGAAGGTCGAGGTGAGCCCCGAGTGGTTCGCGAGCAGGAGCCGCAACTCGGCGTTCCTCGGACACAAGCTCCTCGGCAAGGCGAGCGACGTTCTCGTGGGCGGGTACTTCGCGCTCCGTAACGGTAAGGTGGTCCTGTGACGCGCGCCGGCGCGGGCGCATGCTCGCGCACACGTAGGAGGGCCGGGGAGTGACTCCGCAGGTCAGGGCGATGCTCGCCCTCGAGGACGGGACCGTCTTCGAGGGCTGGTCGTGCGGCGCCCTTGGAGAGGCGGATGGCGAGGCCGTCTTCAACACGTCGCTCCAGGGCTACCAAGAGGTCGTCACCGACCCGAGCTACGCCGGGCAGATCGTGACCATGACGATGCCCCAGATCGGCAACTACGGCGTCAACGGCGTCGACATGGAGTCGCGCGGTTCCTTCATGCGCGGTCTCGTGGTGCGCGAGATGAGCCGCGTCACGTCGTCGTGGAGGGCCGAGTCCTCGCTGTCCGAGTTCCTGGCGGGGGAGGGCGTCGTCGCGATCGAGGGGGTCGACACGCGCAGGCTCACGCGCCACATCCGCGAGCGGGGCGCGATGCGCGCGGTCATCTCCACCGTCGACCTCGACGCGGCGTCTCTGGTGGCGAAGGCCGCTGCGTCGCCGGGCCTGGTGGGCCGCGACCTCGTCCGCGAGGTGGCCGTCTCGTCCGCCTTCGAGTGGGGGAGCGAGGACCCGAGCGGCTGCGTGCCGGTGGACACGGGCGTCCTGCCGGTCACCCCGGCGTACCGGGTGGTCGCGTTCGACTCGGGGGTGAAGTGGGGCATCCTGCGCCGGCTGTCCGAGGCGGGCTGCGCCGTGCGGGTCGTGCCGCCGACGACGAGCGCGGAGGAGGTCCTCGCCCTCGGCTGCGACGGGGTCTTCCTCGCCAACGGTCCCGGCGATCCAGCGGCCGTCGACTACCTGTACGCGACGGTGCGGGACCTGCTCGGCGTCGTGCCGCTCTTCGGGATCTGTCTCGGCCACCAGATGCTCGCGCTGGCCGTCGGAGCGTCCACGTTCAAGCTGCGCTACGGCCATCGGGGCGGCAACCAGCCCGTGATGAACCTGCTGAGCGGCCGGGTCGAGATCACGAGCCAGAACCACGGCTTCTGCGTGGACTTCGGCTCGATCGGGCCACTGGACGCGAGCCGCAGCGGCGGTCTGGCGCACGACCCGGGCGATGCGGGCGCCTGGGTCCGCGCCGGCGTCGCGCCCGTCGTCGACAGCGCGTCCTACGGCCCCGTGCAGCTCACGCACGTGAACCTGAACGACATGACGGTCGAGGGTCTCCGGGTGCTCGACCGTCGCGCGTTCTCGGTGCAGTACCATCCGGAGGCGTCGCCGGGACCGCACGACGCGCGGTATCTGTTCGGTTCGTTCACCGCGCTCATGGACGGGCGCGAGGAGTATCTGTCGGGTGCCGATCCGCGCTTCGCCGACCGGGGTCGGGGACGCGCGGAGATGGGGGGCTAGGGGATGTTGAGGACGGTTCTTCTCCCGGTCGACTTCTCGGCCGAGTCGGACCTGGTCATGCGCTTCTGCACGGGGCTCGCCGACCTGGGTGTCCGCAGGGTCGTGTGCTCGAACGTCGTCGACGTGTCGGGCCTCGAGGGGCCTGCGATCGAGCGAGCGGTCGAAGGAGCGCGGGACCGGATGCGAACGGCCACGAAGCCGCTCTCGAACGCCGGTCTGGACGTCGAGGTCCGGATACCGACGGGCGACCCCGAGCACGAGTTGCTCGCGCTCGCGGCGGAAGCCCACGTCGACGCGGTCGTGTGCGGCTCGACGGGGAAGACGCTCGCCGACCGGTTGGCCCACGGCTCGGTGTCGGAGGCGCTCGCGAGCACCTCCGGCGTCCCCGCGCTCACCGTCCGCTACGACCTGCTTCGCGCGGTGGCCGATCCGTCCGCGCTCGCGCGCGGGTTCGGCCGCATGATGATCGTCCCGACGGACTTCTCCGGCACCGCGGCCCGCGCCCTCAACGTCGCCTTCTCGTTCCCGAAGAAGACGGTCGGGACCATCCGGCTGCTGCACGTGGTCGTCTCGGAAGCCAAGGGCGCCGCCCAGGCCATGGCCACGGAGACGGGAGCGGAGTTCCAGCTCCGCAACCTTGCGGCGATCGCCAAGGAGCGGGGACTGTCGGCCACTCCGGTGATCGGGCACGGCAGTGCCGAGCGCGCGATCCTGAACGAGGTCGCGGCGAGCCGCGCCACGGGCGTGGTCATCGGATCGCGAGGCCGGACCCCCTACCAGGAGTCGATCATGGGCTCGGTGTCGTTGACGCTCATGCGCCAGGCGCCGTGCCCCGTCCTCATCGTGCCGTAGCGTCACCCCGTCAGGAGCGCTCCTTGCCGCGTCGCAACGACATACGCACGATCCTCGTCATCGGCTCCGGCCCCATCGTCATCGGGCAGGCGTGCGAGTTCGACTACTCGGGCGCGCAGGCGTGCAAGGTGCTGCGCGAGGACGGCTACCGCGTCGTGCTCGTCAACAGCAACCCGGCGACGATCATGACCGACCCCGAGTTCGCCGATCGGACCTACGTCGAGCCGGTCACGCCCGAGTTCGTGGAGAAGGTCATCGCGGTCGAGCGCCCCGATGCGCTCCTGCCCACGCTCGGCGGCCAGACCGGTCTGAACTGCGCGGTCGCCCTCGCCGAGTCCGGCGTGCTCGAGCGCTACGGCGTGGAGCTGATCGGCGCCAAGCTCGAGGTCATCAAGAAGGGCGAGGACCGTCGCCTGTTCGCCGCCGCGATGGGGGCGATCGGCCTCGAGGTCCCTCGCGGCGACTATGCGTACAAGGTCACGGACGCCGAGCGCTTCGCCGGAGAGGCGGGCTTCCCGGTGGTGGTGCGCCCGTCGTTCACGATGGGGGGCGCCGGCGGCGGCATCGCCTACAACGTCGATGAGCTGCGCGAGATCGTGAGCCACGGCATCGCTCTGTCGCCGATCGGCGAGGTGTTGGTCGAGGAGAGCGTGATCGGCTGGAAAGAGTTCGAGATGGAGGTCATGCGCGACCGCAACGACAACGCGGTCATCGTCTGCTCCATCGAGAACATCGACGCGATGGGGGTGCACACGGGCGACTCCATCACCGTGGCGCCGGCCCAGACGCTCACCGACCGCGAGTACCAGACCATGCGCGACGCCAGTCTCGCGATCCTGCGCGAGATCGGCGTCGAGACCGGCGGCAGCAACGTCCAGTTCGCGGTCAACCCCGCCGACGGGCGCATGGTCGTCATCGAGATGAACCCGCGTGTGTCGCGCTCCTCCGCACTCGCGAGCAAGGCGACCGGCTTCCCGATCGCCAAGATCGCGGCCAAGCTCGCCGTCGGCTACACGCTCGACGAGATCTCGAACGACATCACCAAGGTGACGCCCGCCTGCTTCGAGCCCTCGATCGACTACACGGTCGTCAAGGTCCCGAGGTGGGCGTTCGAGAAGTTCAAGGGCACCGACACGACGCTCACGACGCGCATGAAGTCCGTGGGCGAGGCGATGGCCATCGGGCGCACCTTCGCGGAGGCGCTCGGCAAGGCCTTCCGCTCCCTCGAGAACGGGCGCTACGGGCTGGGGGCAGACGGCAAGGACGTGTTCGACGAGCTCAAGTTCGACCGGGGCCTGACCGTCCCCAACGAGAATCGGATGTACTACGTCGCCGACGCCCTGTGGCGAGGTCGGAGTGTCGAGGAGGTCGCCGGGCTGACGCACATCGACCCGTGGTTCCTCGACAGAGTGAAGGCTATCGTCGAGGTCGAGGGTATGGTGCGGCAGGTCACGGTCCACACGATCGACGCCGCGCTCATGCGGAGGGCGAAGCAGCATGGCCTGTCCGACCCGCAGCTGGCCTACCTCATGAAGTCCGACGAGGCGTCCGTGCGCGCGCGCAGGCTCGACCTCGGGGTGACGGCGACATTCAAGTCGGTCGACACCTGCGCCGGCGAGTTCCTCGCGACCACGCCCTACTACTACAAGACGTACGAGGAGGAGGACGAGGTCGCGCCCGGCGCGCGTCCCCGCGTGATGATCCTGGGAGCGGGACCCAACCGCATCGGGCAGGGCATCGAGTTCGACTACTGCTGCGTGCACGCGTCCTACGCGCTCCACGACGCCGGGTTCGAGACCGTCATGGTCAACTGCAACCCCGAGACGGTCTCGACGGACTACGACACCTCCGACCGCCTGTACTTCGAACCGCTCACGTTCGAGGACGTCATGGATGTCGTCGAGGCGGAGAGGCCCGTGGGCGTGCTCGTGACGTTCGGCGGGCAGACGCCGCTGAAGCTGGCGCGCCGCCTGGAGGAGGCCGGAGTGCCGATCCTCGGCACCAAGCCGGAGGCGATCGACCTGGCCGAGGACCGGGAGCGCTTCGCCGACGTGCTCGACAGGCTGGCGATCGCCTACCCGGCCGCCGGCATCGCGCGTTCGGCCGAGGAGGCCATCGAGGTCGCGGCCCGCATCGGGTATCCGCTGCTGGTCAGACCTTCGTACGTGCTCGGCGGCCGCGGCATGGTGATCGCGTACAACGAGGAGTACATGCTCAAGCACGTCGCCGAGGCGCTGGTCGTGAGCCCGGAGCACCCCGTGTTGCTCGACCGCTTCCTGGAGGGCGCGATCGAGGTGGACGTGGACGCGGTGTGCGACGGCGCCGATGTCTACATCGGTGGCGTCATGGAGCACATCGAGGAGGCCGGCATCCACTCCGGTGACTCCGCGTGCTGCATCCCGCCGTTCACGCTCTCACAGACCGTCAGCGGTGAGATCTGCGGCCACACGCGACGCATCGCGCTCGAGATCGGCACGCACGGACTGATCAACATCCAGTTCGCCGTGAAGGACGAGACGGTCTACGTGCTCGAGGTGAACCCGCGGGCCAGCCGCACGGTGCCGTTCGTGAGCAAGGCCACCGGTGTGCC
>CAAGKR010532101.1_pt1 | contig 11051 bp, 9 predicted proteins | sample 2556971 | NCBI WGS metagenome assembly CAAGKR01 (sample SAMEA5207829, study PRJEB30636) | soil metagenome | biome: forest; feature: boreal; material: soil | place: USA | collected 2011-09 | depth 1 m
CGGTCGCCGGATGGCCTACCCCGGAGTACGTGACCATCACGCTGGTGGCCGCCGTGTCCACGATGATGGGCGTTTATCGTGTGGGCTGCGGAATGACGCACGGCTACGAGCGCGCCGCATTCGAACTCGCCGAGCGACGCGAAGAACTTTGCACCGAGAATGAAGATCGGACCCGCGCGCTGGAAGGAATGGCCGCGCGCCTGGCGCATGAGGTCAAAAATCCCCTTGCCGCCATCAAGGGGCTGTCGACCCACATGGCCCGCAATGCAACGGATCCGAAGACGGCGGAGCGCCTCGCCATCGTCGCCGCCGAAGCGGATCGGCTCCAGTCGGTGGTCGAAGGCTTTCTGTCGTTCTCGCGCGGTCTCGAGGACCTGAAACCCGCGTCGACGAATCTCTACGAGGTTGCCCGCGAGCTCTCCGTGCTGCTCGAAACCCGCGGTCAGGATGCTGGCGTCACGCTGGGGATCGACGGTGACCAAACCCTGACCGTGGAGGCGGACGCGCGCAAAGTTCGCCAGGCCCTCCTGAATGTCGTCCTGAACGCGATCCAAGCTTCACCGCGCGGCTCGAACGTGGCCATTCGGGTCATGCCCGATTGCGGCGGAGCGCGGGTCATCGTGCAGGATGACGGAGTCGGAATGACGCCCGAGGTCATCGAACGCATACGCAAACCGTATTTCACGACGAAGGAGGGGGGCACGGGACTCGGCGTCGCCGTGGCGCGGGGGCTCATCGATCAGCACGGCGGGCAACTGGATTACAAGAGCGTTGTCGGCAAGGGAACGGCCGTGACGATTCGCTTGCCCGCACGGGCGGTCGCCGGCGCCGTGCTGCCCAATCTGCGCGGTCCCAAGCCCGATTGCATCGAAGCGGAGCCCGCACAACCGCGCCGTGCCCTGAGTTCATGAGCCGCGTCATCGTCATCGACGACGATGCCTCCCTCCGCTTCACGCTGGAGGCGGTGCTGAGCGACGCGGGGTTTGTCATCGAGGCGTGTGAAAGTGGTCCGAGCGGTCTCGCTGCCTTCGACACGCGCGGGGCGGACGTCGTGCTGACCGATCTGGCCATGCCTGGAATGGACGGAATGGGGGTCCTCGAACGAATGCGCGCGAGCGATCCCAGCGTGCCCGTCCTGATGCTCACGGCGCACGGCTCCGAGCGCGTCGCGGTCCTGGCGATAAAGTCGGGCGCGTTCGATTATCTCCCCAAGCCATTCGACCCGGACGAGCTCGTGCTGGCCGTCCGGCGCGCAACCGAATGGCGAGAGCTTCGCCTGCAGAACGCGCGGCTGCGCACCGAAGCCGCGCTCGGGCGGACCATCGTGTCCGAAAGCCCGGCCATGAAGCGCGTGATGGATGTCGTCGCGCGCGTGGCCCCCAAGGACGTGACCGTCCTGCTCTCGGGCGAGAGCGGGGCCGGCAAAGACGTTCTGGCGAGCGTTCTTCACGCCCATTCCCGCCGGGCGGACAAGCCGCTCGTGCGTTTCAACGCGGCGGCCATCCCCGGCGAACTCGCCGAGGCGGAGCTCTTCGGGCACACGAAGGGCGCGTTTACCGGGGCCCAATCGGCGCGCATGGGCTACTTCCAGCAAGCTCACAAGGGAACGCTCTTCATCGACGAGATCGGCGAGCTGCCCCTCGCGATCCAGGCGAAGGTGCTTCGTGCATCGCAGTCGGGCGAGGTTCAGCAAGTCGGCGGCAGGCCGGAAGTCGTCGACGTGCGCCTCATCGCCGCCAGCAACCGGGATCTCGCCAGCGAAGTCAAAGCGGGTCGCTTTCGGGAGGACCTCTACTATCGCCTCAACGTCGTACCCGTTCGCGTACCACCGCTTCGGGAGCGCCCCGAAGACGTCGAGCCGCTCATTCGCACGTTCGTCCGCCGGTATGCCGAGCGGTACGGAATGGGCGGCGTAGAAGTCGAGCCGGCGCTGGTCGAGGCGCTGCGCGCGAACGCGTGGCCCGGCAATGTCCGCGAGCTGGAGAACGCCGTGGCGCGCCTTCTCGCGCTCGCCCCGGACGAGCGCATCACGCTCGCCCTATGGTTGTCCCTGTCCGAAGGCCCCGCCGCGTCGACCCCCCTTACGGCCGCCGGCGATCCCGGTCCGGGCCATCCGCTGCGGGCTCGAGTGGAGGCCTTCGAGCGCGCGCTCATCGCGGAGTCGTTCGAGCTTGCGGGCAGAAACCAGAGCGAGACCGCTCGTCGGCTCGGCGTCTCGCGGCCTGCCCTGATCGAAAAGCTCCACAAGTACGGACTCATCGGGAGATGATCTCGCGGCGCGAGTGGCTTTTTTTTTCGCTCTCGGTTGCCGCTCTCGCACGTTGTTCTCGGAGCCCGCAGCGCACCCTTGCCACCTTTGCGGCAGCGCGAGTCGTTTCGCTCTCGCCGGCGACGACCGAAGCGCTCTTTGCGATTGGAGCCGGAGGGCAGGTCGTCGGGCGAACCCGCTTTTGCGACTTTCCGGCCGAGGCTTCGGCGCTCCCCGCCGTGGGCGGGTTCATGGACGCGGACTTCGAGGCCATTCTGTCGCTCGCGCCGGATCTCGTCGTCGGTCCGCCGGGGCCGGAGTCGACGCGTCTCATCGCGAAGCTCGAGCCGCGCGGCATCGGCACATGGTTTCCCGCGATCGACTCGCTCGCGTCGATCGAGGCGATGATTTGCGGCCTCGGCGAGCGGACCGCGCATGCGGAACGCGCGCGTCGCGTGGCGTCCGACGTCGAAAGCCGGACGCTCGCGGTCGAGCGCGCGGTGGCCGCCGAGCCCGCGCCCCGTGTCCTCCTGGTCGTTGGGAGCGCGCCCGTGATCGCAGCGGGACCCGCGAGTTTTCTCGATGAGCTGATCCATCGCGCGAAGGCGATCAACGTGGTGACGGCAGGGACCGCGTGGCAAACGATTGAGCTCGAGCGCGTGGTGGAAATCGATCCGGACGTCGTCATCGATGCCTCCGACGACAGCCGCGACGCGCGCTCGCCCATTGCGGCGCGGTCGCCCGGCTGGAGCCAGGTTCGAGCGGTTCGCACGGGTCATGTGATCGCCATGAGCGACTCGCGCGTGCTCCGTCCGGGACCTCGCGTGGCGGAAGGTCTCGCGGTGCTCGCACGCGCGCTCCACCCGAACGCAAGCCTCTGACGCGCCGCGGGTCCAAGTCGCAGTCGCCGTCTATCTCGCCGGAAAGGCGACACTCCCGCGATCCGCCGCCCCAACATTTCCGTCTTTCCCTCTCCCGTCTTCCCATCTACCCGCCTTCCTGTTCAATTCGCCCCTCTCCCCTCTCCCCAAGTCTTTCGTTCTCCCCAAGTCTTTCGGGTCAATTCTCCTCACGATGGCCAAGACACGGCTCGACCAATTGCTCGTGACCCGCGGGCTCGCGCCATCGCGCGCGAGGGCCCAGGCCGTCGCTCTTTCGGGCAACGTCTTCGTCGCCGGCGCGAGGGTCGACAAGGCCGGCGCGCTCGTGGCCGACGACGCCGTCATCGAAGTGCGCGGGGCCGATCATGGCTATGTGTCGCGTGGCGGCGTGAAGCTCGCGGGCGCCCTCGACGCATTTGCCCTTGATGTCCGCGGCCTTCGTTGCCTGGACCTGGGCGCGTCGACGGGCGGGTTTACCGATTGCCTACTCCAGCGAGGGGCCGCGAAGGTCGTTGCGGTGGACGTTGGCTACGGCCAACTTGCGCACAAGCTCCGGATCGATCCGCGGGTGGTCGTCATGGAGCGAACCAACGCGCGCTCGCTCGACGCGGCCGCGATTGGGGGTCCCTCCGACCTTACGGTGGTGGATGCGTCGTTCATCGGGCTCGGCGCGCTCATCCCCGCCATCGCGCGCTGCACCCGCGAAGGCGGAGAGCTCGTGGCGCTCGTCAAACCGCAGTTCGAAGTCGGCCGCGAACACGCTTCCCGGGGCCGCGGCGTCGTGCGAGACGAGACGGTGCGCTCCGAGGCCGTGGCCCTCGCCGCGCAGGCAGTCGCCGCCGGCGGGTTTCACGTGCGCGCCCAGGACGACAGCGTGCTCGCCGGCCCGAAGGGCAATCGCGAAGTGTTCCTGCTCGCGCGCCGAACCGGCCGGCTATAGTGGCGCCCCTTCATGAAAGCGGCCCCGCGGCTCGGCGCAATCTTCCTCACTGTGTTCGTCGACCTGCTCGGTTTTGGGCTCGTCCTGCCGTTCCTCGCCAAGGAGGCGCACGACACGTTCGGCGTGAGCGCGTTCGTCGCCACGCTCCTCGGATCGATCTACTCCCTGATGCAGTTTCTCTTCGTGCCGGTGTGGGGTCGCGTATCGGATCGCGTCGGGCGTCGCCCGGTGTTGCTTTGGTCCGTCGCAGGCACGGCGGCGAGCATGACGGCGCTCGGCGCGGGAATCGCGTGGGGGCATAGCGTCGTATGGCTCTTTGCCGCGCGGGCATTCAGCGGCATCGCGACGGCGAACCTCGGGACGGCGAGCGCGTACATCGCGGACATCACCAAGCCTGAAGATCGCGCGAAAGGCATGGGCCTCATCGGGGCGGCGTTCGGGCTGGGCTTCATCATCGGCCCGGGCGTCGGGGGTGCGCTCTCCCAAATTGCGATCGACGGCCGCAACGGGGCCGTGCCCTGCTTTCTCGCCGCGGGCCTCAGCGCCGTGAATCTCGTGTGGGTCGCGCTGGGGGTCGCCGAGTCGCTGCCGCCGGCAAGCCGCGCCGGCAAGCCGCTCCGCAACCTGAGCCCCCTCAACGTGACGGCCATGCGAAGGGCGTTCGAACTGCCCGGCGTCGGGGTTGCGATCATGGTCAACTTTCTCGTCATTCTGAGCTTTACGAATCTCGATCAGACATTCACCTTCTTTTGCGCCGATCTCTTCGGGATCGACGAACGCGGCACGGGCTACGTCCTGGCCTTCATCGGCATCGTCGCGGCCTTGGTTCAGGGCGGTCTCGTGCGAACGCTGTCCGGCCGTGTCGACGAAGCGATGCTCATCCGCGTGGGCGCGTTGATTCAATCCGTTGCCTTCGCGGGTCTCGTGGCCGCGGGGACCCTAGGCTCGCACGCGGCGCTCTTTGCCTCCGGGGGCCTCTTGGCGCTTGGCAACGGCCTCACGCAGCCGGCCACGTCGGCGTTCATCTCGCGAAGGGCGCCGTCTGACCGCCAGGGAGGGACTCTCGGCACCAACCAGTCGTTCGCCAGTCTAGCGCGGAGCTTCGGCCCTGCCCTCGGCGGATGGCTCTACGGGAGCGTCGGCCCACGGGCCCCCTACGCGGCGGCGTCGGGGGGAATGCTGGTCGCGCTTGCGCTCGCGGTCGCCTTGCGTAAGTCGGCCCCCCGCCCCACGATTGCCACCGCGCCGTGAACCTGCCCGACCCGCCCGACCCGTCGGCGTACCCCATCGCCGAGACGGACCCGCTCCCATCCATCCCGAAGCGGTCCCTCCTCACGCGGGCTCGCGATTATTGTCTCGCGGAAGACCCCACGCTGCTCACCGCGCTCGTGCCGGCGTGCTTCCTGTCGATGACGCTCTACACGCGCCATCCCGCGACGAACTTCATCTTCGACGAGCAAGAGGCGCTTCTCGCGAACCCCTACGTGCGCGCCAGCGTGGACAAGGGCGTGAACATCAGCTGGCTCTCGGCCTTCAAGCGGGACTTTTGGGGCCTGACGCCGGAGCACACGATAGGCTCCTATCGGCCGCTGCCGGATATCGTGTGGCGCGCGCTCTGGAAGATCGGCGCGCGCGAGCAGGGCGCGTTTCCTCACGCCTACCTCAACGTCATGCTCCATGGATTGAACGGAGCGCTCCTTGTCCTTCTCATCCTCCGCTGGACGAAAGACCGACTCACTGCGTGGCTTTCCGGCCTTCTCTTCGTCGCCACCGCCGTCGCGACCGAAGCGGTCACCGGAGTCGTCGGACTGGCGGACGTTTTGGGGGGCACAGGCGTCCTCTTGGCGCTGCTCGCGCTCGGGCTCGACTTCGGGCTCATGCCGTTTGCGGTCGTTGGGGCGACGCTTCTCGGCCTCTATTCCAAGGAGAGCGCCCTCTGCATCGTTGCGCTCGCGCCGCTCGCCGCGCTGCTCACGGCGCAGATCACGCATCCGGAGCGGCCCCTCCGCTGGGCACGTTGCGTCGTTGCGTCCGCGGCGACGTGCGGCGCATTCGTGTTTTACGTCGAGATGCGCCGCCGGCTCTTTCCCGTGGTGACCCCCGGCGACCTGACGGCCCGGGCAAACGCTGGAGCACCCCGGCTGCACAGGGCCTTCGCGGCTGCGCTGCGCTGGTACGCGCAGCCGATGTTGCCGCACGACCCGCTCAACAATCCCTTTATCGACGCGACTCCTCCCTTCCGAATCGCGGGCGCGCTTCGCGTGTACGCCCGTGGCCTTGGCCAGGTGCTCTTTCCGTGGACGCTGTCCGGGGACTACTCCGCTCCTCAAGAGCCCGTGCCCGAGCGGCTCGTCTTTCCGGAGAGCGTGGCCGGCGCGGTGGCTGCGGCTGTGCCCATCGTTCTGTGCCCGATCCTGACCGTCTGGTCATGGCTCGTCGCTCGCCGAGAAGCGGCGCGGTCGTTGTGGACCTACGGCCCGGCCGTGCCTTCGCGCGTGCGAGGGTTCGGGCTCGCTCCGGTCATCGCGTTCGCGATGGCGTGGATCGTCATCTCGTATTTTCCCGTCTCCAACATCCCCGTGGTCTTGCCCACGGTTCGGGCCGAGCGGTTCTGGTACTTCCCCGCGATTGGAACGGCCATCTTGCTCGGCGTGGCGTTTGCCACGCTCCTTCGTGCGGCTCGCAAGACGCGCCTCTTTCCGCTCGCCGCTGGGCTTGTCCTCCTATTTTTCGGATTCCAGTGCTTCGCCGCTCGACGGCACGCGTTCGATTACACGAACGATCTCGTTTTCTGGGATGCCACGCGAAAAGCGGTTCCAAGGAGCGCCAAGGCGCACCTCAACTATTCGGTCATGCTCGGCGCCAGGGGCGACCTGCCCGGCCGCCTCGCCGCGAATGCCGTGGCTCTGGAGCTGGCTCCGCAGTGGCCCATGGCGAGCGTCTACATGGGCGATACGCTCTGTCGAATGCACAGAGCCCCCGAGGCCGTGCCGTACTTTTTGCGCGGCTTCGAGCTCGGGCCCAACGAGATGAGCCTCATCGCGCTCGGGATGCAGTGCTTGTGGGACGAACGGGCGCTCGAAGCCACGGCCTCCGCGCGCGCGCCGCTGCAAGACGAGGCCGACGCGCACCCCGGATCGTGGGTGAAGTATCTCGTCGACGACATCTTCGCGAACGGCGAGGAGAACCACGGCGTCAATCCAAAGTACCGGCCCCGCGGCTACAACGAAGGGCCGAAGAAGGACGAATAGCCGCCTCGGTGGGAAACGCGCCGCCGCGTTGCGCGGTCGGCAAAGCGCACGGAGCGCGCTGCTCAGCCGAATCGGTACTTGAAGAACGCCGCGTACGACGGCAGCGCGTCCCGCCAGAAGCGGATCTTCTTTCCCTCCGCGAATCCGCGCGCCACGTAGTTGACCGGAACCTCCATGGGAGAATTTCCGTTACGCGCGAGCTTGCAGGCGAGTTCGATGTCGAGCTCGAAGCCATTGCTCTCGAGATAGAGCCCGTCGAGGCATTCGGCGCGGAACACCTTGTACATCGTATTCACGTCGGTCACGCGCTGCTGGTAGAGAAGGCCGTACGTCTTCGCGAAGACGACCTGCGCGAAGTTCAGCGCCAGGCCCCGGATGGGCGTCGCGTCGTACTTGCGCACCTTCCAGTCGTCCAAGCCGAGGCTCCTCGAGCCCAGCACGAACGTGGCCTTGTGTTGGAGAATCGGCTCCAAGAGAGCGTCGTAGTCGTCGATGTCGTACTCGAAGTCCGCATCCTGAATGAGCACGATGGTACCGGTCACGTGCGCGAGGCCCGTGCGCACGGCGTGGCCCTTTCCGCGCGGACGGTCTTCGTAAATCACCCGGACGCCGGGCCTCTTTTCGTACTGGGCGACGATGGCTCGCGTGCCATCCGTGCTGTTGCTCTCAACGATGATGACTTCTTTCTCGATAGGGAGCGTCTTGGCCAAGAGAGCCTCGATGACCTGCGCCGCGTAGCGAACCTCGTTGTAGACGGGAAGGACGACCGATAGCTTCTCGCCGGTCTGGGCTTCGAGCGCGGGCCGCCCGAACACCGCTACGCGATTGCCTGCACGAACCGGCAGGGGCGTGTTGCCGAGCGGCGTACGGCCCGCCAGCCGGAGAAGGCGTGAACGCGGCGCCACGCGCTCCCCCAGGTACCGAGCGGTGTGCGTCACGGGCATCGCGTATTGCGTCTTGAGCACGAGGTTATACGGCGCCATCAGTGCAGCGAGATTGCCCGTGTTGAAGAACGCCGTCTTGTATTGGAAAAATTGTGGCCAATGCCTGCGCATCACCCGCGCGGGCAGCGAGTCTGCGTTGGTATAGGTGACCACGAACGAGGTCGCCGCCGGCACCGCAAGGACGATCTGGCTCAATACGGTGGCCGGGTCGCTGCAAGCCTCCAAGAGCTCGTGCAAGATGACCACCTGCGGTTCTCGGGCGAGCAACTCCCTCGCCCACGCGATGTCCGATGCCGTCGCCAGCCGGGCGAAGCGTTCGTCATCGATCTCGGCCACATCGAGGCCCGCGCGCGCTGCCTGCTCCAACCCCCGAAACTCGCGGGAAAATCGCCCGAGCAAGAGGGTGCGCCGCAAGGGCCGGTGGGCCATATGCTCGTAGTCGATGGCGACATGACCCAGCAGCAGCCCGAAGTCTCGAAGCAATAGCCTTCGTTCGCGCGGATTGCCCGTTCGGCCGCCGCGGTCCATGTCGAAGTAATTGACGCCCCCGTGCTGTCGCGCGGGGTTCACGTAGACCATGCCGCAAGCCCCGCAGCGCACGAACCGCACACCGGTCCTGTGAAACAAGTAGCGCGGGTTGTCTGCCCGGCATGCGGGGCAGGGCACGAAGCGCCGGTGCGCTCGCGCCGTGCTTACCGCGACCGTGGGCGCGAACTCGAACTCGGGTGGCTGCGCTGCGCTCTCCGGCATCGCGGGGAGCAATACCATAGCGCGCTACGCGCGGTGTTCTACGTACGGGTTGTCCTGTAGAAAGTGCAGAGTCTCGACGATGCTCTCTTTGATGCTTTTGGTGGGCGCCCACCCGAGCTCGCGGATGCGGGTCGTATCGAGGTCGATCCGCGGACTGTCGCCGACCCAGCCTCGCTGCCCGCCGGTGTACTCGAGGCGGGGGGTGACGCGCATCGCGGCTTTGATGACTTCGATGCTGTCATTGACTCGAATGGTCTCGCGGTGGCCGAGGTTGAAGATGTTGATGGGTTCGCGGGCGCCCCCAATGGCGACGAACATCGCGGCCACGCAATCCATCACGTGCAAGTAGCTCTTCTCTTGGTGGCCGTTGCCGAGCACTTCGAGTCGCGACGGATCGCGTCTCAGCTTGGCCCAGAAGTCTCTCACGTGGCCGTGCGTGTATCGCGGACCGAGCAAGGACACGAAACGGAAGATCCATGTTCGAAAACCGAAGCCGAGCGCATACGCCGTGAGTAGCCCTTCGGCGGCGACCTTCGACGTGGCGTAAATGGACGTCTGCACCGGGAACGGCGCGTCCTCCGGAGTTGGAAAGACGCGCGCTTCGCCGTACACGGAGCCCGTGGACGAAAAACCAATCTCACGGACTCCTGCGCCGCGCATCGCTTCGAGCACGTTCTGCGTCGCGATGACGTTTTGGTCGATGCATTTACGCGGCTCGACGAGGTTGTCCTTGATGTCCGCGTTGGCGGCGAAGTGAAACACTCGGTCGACGCCTTGCATCGCGCCGTCGACCGATGCCTGGGAGAGTAGGTCTCCCTCCACGATTCGCAGCCGTTCGCGCGCGGGCACGAACTGCCGGAATCCGGTCGAGAAATTGTCAAACACCGTTACGCGGCAGCCCCGTTGCAGGAGCGCGTCGACGACGTGACTGCCGATGAATCCGGCCCCGCCCGTCACGAGGACGTGTTTCCCGCCCCAGTCCATTCCGAGCGACGTCACTTGCTCTTTTTGCTCTTTTGGCGGTTTCGCCACGCGGTATTGAACTCGTCGATCGTCTCGATCGTGCGCGGATTCCACACCATCTTGCGAAGGATGGGGGGCGCGATCGTCGGAACGTGGGCGCCGGCTTCCAGCGCCTCGTTGACGTCCATCATGTGGCGCATCGAGCCGACGATGATCTTCGCTGCGAGGCCCTCGCGGTCAAGGACCTGGCGGGTGTTTGCGATCACCGGTCGCACGTCGTACCCCATGTCGCGCACGCGGCCGCTGAAGATGCTCACGTACGTGGCCCCGGCGAGCGCCGCCAAGTAGGCCTGGTTCATCGCCATCAAGCACGTGACGTTCGTTTTGATCCCGCGCTTTACGAGCTGATGCAGGACCCGAAGCCCCGTTTCGCTGAACGGAACCTTGACGGTAATCCGCTCGGGATTCCACGCGTGGTACTGGAGAGACTCCTGAAGCATCTCGCTCTCGGTCTCGGTCGTCAGCTCGACCGATACGTCGCCCCAACTCACCGCGAGAACCTCTCGGATTCGCTCGCCAAGGTCTGCGTCGGGGGCCTCGCGCGCAATGATGAGAGGATTCGTGGTGACGCCGGAAATCACGCCCCACGCATACAGGTCTTTGATTTCTTTTGGGTCTGAGCTGTCAATGAAAATGGCCATCGTTACGCTTTCCTTTTTAGCACGTTCGCTATCGGCGCCGGAGGATCTCCTCGGCCAGTTGCAGCAGCGTTGCGCCATACGCGTCGGGCGAGGCGAGAGGCCCTGCGTCCCGCGCCCCGACGCCGGGGCCGCGAATGTTCTCTTGTGACAAGCTTTCCGGCCAGCCCTTCAGCGGACAGAGCTCGCAGCGCATGGTGGCGAACACGAGGCCCGTGTGCAATCCGGCGGCCCTGCCCGCCTGCACGTCACCGGCGCTGTCGCCAATCATCCACGACGCTCGCCGGTCACCGCCGAGGCGGGTCATCAATGCGTTGAGCATTCCGGGCTTCGGCTTGCGGCAATCGCATGGCCCACGTAGCGCCCGATCCCCCCC
>CAAGKR010328148.1_pt1 | contig 11044 bp, 10 predicted proteins | sample 2556971 | NCBI WGS metagenome assembly CAAGKR01 (sample SAMEA5207829, study PRJEB30636) | soil metagenome | biome: forest; feature: boreal; material: soil | place: USA | collected 2011-09 | depth 1 m
CCGACGGTATGTTCCGCCCGCATCGCCTCGGGGGAGGGTTTCATGCGCATCGCCAATGTGGACGGTCGGCTGAAGCTGCTCGTCGCCGGCGGAGCAGTCGATGTCGAGGCGGCGGCCGCAGGTCAGTTCGGTCACGACCCACAAGCGGCCTACGAGCGCTTCGACGATCTGCAGCACTGGGCCGCCACCGTTGGCCAGCCTGAGGAGGCTTTCAGCCCCGAGTCCGCCGGCCCTCCAGCCCCGGCGCCGCGCCAGGTGTTCGCGATCGGACTCAACTATCTCGATCACGCCACCGAATCTGGCTTCGAGGCGCCGAAGGCTCCGGTCGTGTTCACGAAGTACGTGAGTTCGTTCTCCGGCCCGGTTTCCCAGGTGACCCTTCCGGAGGGGTCGATCGACTGGGAGGTCGAAGTCGTCGCTGTGATCGCCAAGACGGCGCGGGCGGTCCCCGCCGAGCGAGGCTGGGAACACGTCGCCGGCCTGACCGTGGGGCAGGACCTCTCCGAGCGGGTACTGCAACAGAGCGGGCCCGCTCCGCAATTCGGGCTGGCCAAATCCCTTCCGGGCTTCTCACCCATGGGTCCTGCTCTGGTCACCCTCGACGAGATCGACCAGCCCGAGGACCTCGGGCTGGGCTGCGCCGTCAATGGGGAAGAGATGCAGAAGGGCAGCACCGCCGACATGATCTTCTCGATCCCTCAGCTCGTCGCCTACCTCTCGAGCCTCGTCACGCTGTTCCCGGGCGACGTGATCTACACCGGCACTCCCCCCGGGGTCGGCATGGGACGCACGCCACCCCGCTACTTGAGCGACGGTGACCGTTTGCACAGCTGGGTCGAGGGCATCGGCGAACTCCAGCAGCACTTCGTCAGCGCGCCCACCAACAACTGACAGGGAGCCGTTCTCATGCCACTGCACCAGTTGAGCTCGGTCACGATCGGTGTCCCCGCGCCCGATTCGGTGGCTCCCTTCTACACGGATTTTGGTTTGAAAGACGAAGGTAATGGGGCCTTCTCGACCGTCGAGGGTGGGCGGCAGCTGTTCTTGGAGCAGGCGCCCAGTCGACGACTGATCGAACTCGTCGTAGGTGTCGATGACCGCGAGGACTTGGCCCGAGTCAACCACGCGCTCGTCGCGGCTGGGCATCGGCCGAACGTCGAACATCGGCGCCTCAGCGTCGTCGAGCCCAACACCGGTGTGCGCGTCGCGCTCGAGACCAAGCCCCGCGGCACCCAGGCGCCCGCTGCCTCCGAGGTCTACAACGGCCCGGGCCGACCAGAACGACCCGGACAGCGGTCGCCGGCGCTATCCCGGCCCGACTCGGTTCGACCTCGCAAGCTCGGTCACGTGGTGGTGACCACCACGAACCTCGCCGCCAGCTCCGCGTTCTTCAGTGATCTCATGGGCTTCAAGGTGAGCGATTACATCGGCGACGTCGGCGTGTTCATGCGCTGCTCCGTCGACCACCACAACCTGTTGCTCTTGGATGCACCAATCGTCTATCTGCATCACACCGCCTGGGAGGTCGACGACATCGACGAGGTCGGCCGGGGCGCGTCCGCCATGCTCGACGGCAATCCGGAGCGGCACGTGTGGGGACCAGGCCGTCACCACGCAGGCTCGAACTTCTTTTGGTATCTGCGCGATCCGGCGGGCAACTACAGCGAGTACTACGCCGATCTGGACTACATCCCGGAAGGCGCGGCATGGATCCCGCAATCTCACGAAGGGCACCTCGGCCTCTACAACTGGGGGCCACCACCGCCGGCCTCGTTCCTTACGCCTGACGACCTGATGGAGATCGCCGGCTCGGCGCGCTCCGCAAAAGCATGACCTACGAAAAGAGGACATGATGCATTCGAAGCTAAATCGCCGCCGAGTGGGCGTGGCCACCGTGGCTGTCTTCCTCGCCTGTCTCACGGCAGCGTGGACCAGCAGCAGCCAGTCCGGCTCGAGTTCGAGCAGCGTCGGTGCTGCGAATTCGGGCGCCGGGATCGCAGCGGCCAAGGCTGCACTGGCTCCCTACGAAGGCCATCCGAGCGCCTTTCCCGCGACCCAATCGCTGGCGAAACGTCCCGCGCCCGGGAGCCGGTTTGTTTTCCTCCAGTGCGCAACGCCAGTATGCGCCCAAATCGCCAAGCTCCTCGTCGCCCCAGCCAAGGCGCTCGGCGTCACCCTCAGCGTGGTTAACAGCGGCCTGACAGCCGTCAGCTCCCAGGCCGCGGCGTCGACCGCTATCGCCGAGAAGCCGGCCGCCGTGCTCATCTCCGCCGTAGACCCGCAGCTTTTCGGCGGGGCGCTGCACCAACTTGTCTCCGCCGGCGTAGCCGTGACGGGTGTCGGGATCGTCAACGGAAAGCCTTACGGCGTGGAGGAGAGCGTGGGAGGGGCAGCGAGTGACCAGCTGGCCGGCAAGCTCATGGCCGACTGGGTGGCCGTCAACAAGGGCCCGAAGGCCAACGTGGTCTTCTTCGGAACGCCGCAGCTGACTTTCTCGCCGCTCATGCAAGCCAGCTTCCAATCGGCGCTGGCACAGGCATGTCGGTCATGCCAAGCGAGTTTTCAGCAGATCTCGGTGCTGACCTTCGGAAGCACTGCCCCGACGGCTGTGGTGAGCTACCTCCAGGCTCATCCCGAAACGAACACCGCCGTCTTCGCCACCATGGAGGCGGCAACCGGCCTGGCTGCCGCTCTCAAGGACGCCGCCATCCACGTCACGACACTGGGTTTCGCTCCCAGCCCCAGCAACCTCCAAGACATCAAGAACGGCGGCCTCACGGCTGGTTTGGGTCTCGACACGCCGGTCATGGCATGGACCCATGTGAACGTCACGGCCCGCTTGCTGGCGCATCAGAAGACGGATCCCTCAAACCTTGGCGTAGATCTCCAGTTCTTGACACAGAAAGATGTCACCACCGCCGACACCGTTAACGGTTGGACTGGCTACCCGGACATGGCACAGCGGTTCGCAAAACTGTGGCCCTCCAGCAAGTAGGCGCAGCGGGCCTATTGGACCAGCCCGGTCGTCCTCGGGTGGCCGACCGGGATGTGCCCCTGCTTCGGATCACGGGAATTTCCAAGAGCTTCGCCGGAACGAAGGCGCTAGACGACGTCACGCTTGAGGTTTTCTCCGGTGAGGTGTTAGCGGTCGTCGGCCAAAACGGTTCGGGCAAGTCGACCCTGGTGAAGATCCTCGCTGGGATCCACCCGCCCGATCCCGGCGGTGCAGTCGAGGTGCGGGACTCGACGGGGAACCTCCGCGGGTTGCACGGCGTGCAGCAGCAGAGCCTGCATTTCATCCACCAGGATCTTGGACTGCTTCCGATGTTGAGTACGACCGAGAATCTCGACCTCGGCCGGTCGTTAGGGCTACGGGCCATATTGCCGGGGAACCGGGGCGACGAACACAAGCAAGCCGCGGCGCTCGTCGGGCGCTTCGGCGCCGCGATCGACGTTCGCGCGCCCGTCGCTGAGCTCTCGCCCGCAGAGAAGGCCATCGTCGCAATTGCCCGCGCCATGGACGGTTGGAACCGACCCGACAATGTGCTGGTGCTGGACGAGCCGACGGCGGCTTTTCACAGGGACGAGGTTCAGCGTCTCTTTGAGGCGGTTCGGCGCGTTGCCGCTGAGGGCGCAGGAGTCATGTTCATCTCTCATCGCCTCGACGAGGTGCATGCGCTCGCCGATCGGGTTATCGCGCTGCGGGACGGGAAAAAGGTAGCGGAGGCCGTCGCTGGCGAGTTTGACGACGAGTCGCTGGTCAGGGCGATCGTCGGCTCGAGCGTGGCTGAGACCCGCAAGGTGACGAAGACACCCGGCCGCGAAATCGCCGCCACCGCTGAAGCGCTGAGCGGAAGGAAGATTCGACGACTGAGCTTCTCGGTACGCAGGGGCGAGATCGTGGGCGTCGCCGGCGTGCTGGGGTCGGGTCGCGAAGAGATGGGGGCGCTGCTGTTCGGCGCCGAGTGCCGAACCAGCGGAGCCGTCAGACTCGATGGGGAGGAGTTGCCAGCCGGAGACATGGCTGCAGCTATCGACCGGGGCGTGGCCTTCCTGCCCGCTGACCGCACGCGCCACGGCGCCGTACTGCTCATGAACATGAGAGAAAACCTGACACTGCCCACGCTGGGCCGCCTACGGGGCCTCGGCCGGCTCAACCTGAGAGCCGAACGCGAGGAGAGCAGACATTGGTCGGACGCGGTCGGGTTGCGCCCTCCCGAGCCCGAGCGGCCCCTGAATCAATTCAGCGGAGGGAACCAGCAGAAGGTCGTCTTGGCCAAATGGCTTCGCACCCGGCCCCGCCTGCTCGTGCTCGATGAGCCGACCGGGGGTGTCGACGTCGGCGCCAAAGCAACGATTTACGAGCTGATCATGCAGGCCGCGTCCGAAGGGACCGCCATCGTTGTGTCCTCATCGGACACCAAGGAGCTGGCGGCGATCTGCGACAGGGTCATCGTCCTCGAAGGGGGGCAGCTCGCCTGCGAACTCGAAGGGGACGCCCTGACCGAACCAGCCTTGCTGAGAGCAACCATTGGCGCGGCCAGCCGAGCAGGAACCAGCACCCGGTGAAACCGCGCTGGCTCGAGATCGTCCGATGACGGCACCTTCGATCGCCAAGCCCCGGTCCGAGACGCCTGTTGATACAGGCTGGCAGGTTCCCTCTCGGTCGGCGCGTCTGAGGCGGGCCATGTCGTTCCGCAACGTCAGCGCGCTCTACATCTTCGCTCTTCTCTTCGCCGTGTTCTCGCTGTGGGAGCCCAGCACCTTTCTCACCACCCAGACGTGGCGGTCGCTGGTTGACAATCAGGCAATCACCGGATTGGTGGCGGTCGCGCTCGTCGTTCCCCTCTCCGCCGGTGTCGTCGATCTGGCCATCGGCTCGGAGGTGGGAATCGGTGCGATCTTCGTAGCCTGGCTGTTGGCTCACCACGGGCTGCCGATTCCGGTCGCGGTCGTGCTCACGCTCCTCGTGGGCGCCATGATCGGAGTGGTTATCAGCCAGCTCATCGTGCGCGCCCGCATCGGTTCTTTCATCGCGACGCTGGGGATGAGCTCGGTTCTGCTCGCCATCACGAACTGGATCTCCGGGGGTCAACAGATCCTGAACCTCGGGCCGAGCTTTCAGGCGATCGCTACCGACACGTTTCTCGGTGTCACGTCTCCGGTGTATGTCCTGGCGATCGTCTCTCTGCTCGTCTGGTACTTCCTAGAACGGACACCTTCGGGACGCCGGGTCTACGCCACCGGTGGCAACGCCGAGGCCGCCAGGCTGGCCGGGGTTCGAACCTCGCGTGTGATCCTGCTCGCCGCGGTGACCTGTGGTGTCATCACCGCGCTGGCTGGGATCCTGGAAAGCTCACAGCTCGCAACTGGGGACCCCACGATCTCCATCGCCTACCTGCTTCCAGCATTCGCGGCTTGCTTCTTGGGCTCGACACAGTTTCGCGGCGGTCGATTTAACGTCTTGGGCACGCTGGTCGCGGTCGCGGTCCTAGCAATGGGGGTCAAGGGGTTTCAGCTCGCGGGAGCACCGGTGTGGCTTCCCGACCTGTTCAACGGGCTTGCTCTGCTCCTCGCCGTCGGATTTGCCCAAGTCCAGCGAGCGCCGACAGCCCGGATGGCGGGTATCCGTCGAACGCTGCGACACCTCGGGGGGACCACCCGAGACGCACAGGCGTAGGAGCAGGGCGATGGCCGTCTCATGACCAGTAGGTGTCTGCCGCGACGCTGCCAGAGGAGGCGTCGGCGTGACGGCCGATGACCAGACGGAAAGAAAGCTGCCGCCATCTACCCCGGTGTTGGTAGTCGGCGGAGGTCCCGTCGGTCTTGCCACCGCCGTGGAACTCGCCCATCACGGGGTTGTCTCTGTTGTTATCGAACTCCGGGACGAGGTGTCCTGGCTGCGCCCTCGAGCGAAGACCACGTCGGCACGGACGATGGAGCATTTTCGTCGCTGGGGCTTGGCGAGGACCTTGCGCGATTGCGCACCGCTGCCGGTGGCGTGGTCCGACGAAGCGGTCTTCTGCACGAATTTGCTCGGACGAGAGATCACACGCTTCGACCGTTGCTTCGGGCTCGATCTTGCCGGTTCTGACCTCGTGGCTGAATGTGGGCAGCAAGTACCGCAACCAGTCGTGGAATACGTCCTTCGCGAAGCGGTAGGCCGCCTGCCCAATGTCGAGCTGTTCACCGGCATGCGGGCGATCGCGGTTCGAGAGCGCCCGGACGGCGTGGAGATTGACGTCGTGGACCGCCTCGGAAATCAGCAGCCGATCCATGCCGACTACGTGGTCGGCTGTGAAGGGGCGCGCAGCGTGGTCCGCGATGCCATTGGCGCTCGCTACGAAGGAACCGGCGACAGCCGCCCGAACTTTAATGTCGTGTTTCGAGCGCCAACCCTCGCCGACCAGGTGCCGTACGGGCCGGCCGTGCACTACTGGGTACTCAACCCCGAGCAGCCAGGGCTCGTCGGCCGCCTCGACTTGACCGATACGTGGTGGTGCATCGCCCAAGGGGTCGATACCGCCACCGGTGAAGCCAACCCGGAGCTTCTCGTGCACAATCTGGTGGGCGCGGACACGCCGATATCGGTGCTGGCCACCGACGCCTGGCAGGCCCGCATGCTGTTGGTGGACCGCTACGCCAGCCAGCGGATGTTTCTCGCCGGCGATGCGGCCCATCAAAATCCGCCCTGGGGCGGCCATGGGTTCAATACCGGCATTGGTGACGGCGTGAACATCGGCTGGAAATTGGCTGCGGTCATCAAACAATGGGCGCCACCGACCCTCCTCGCGAGTTACGAGCCCGAGCGGCGGCCGGTGGCCGCCCAAACAATCGACGAAGCCGTCCGAAACATGACCACCCTCGCCCCCGAGCTTGCAGACGCGCGGCTCACCGGGTCCGACGCCGAGTTCGCCGAGGTGCGTCCGAGCGTGGCGGCCGCGATCCACGCCACCAAGGACAGCGAATTCCACAGCCTTGTTTTGACCTTGGGCTACGACTATCGAGATTCCCCCATCGTCGCCACCGAGGACCATCCAGAGCCGAGTTCTGTCCACGACTACGAGCCGACCGCTGCCCCCGGTCATCGGCTTCCACACCGATGGCTCGCTCCCGGAGTCTCGCTCTACGACCAGCTCGCGGCGGACTTCACACTGGTTGGCGATTTCTCGAGGCCAGCCGGTGATCGGCTCATCGACGCCGCCAGAGCCGAACGTGTCCCCCTTGGCCGGCTCGACCTGCGCGGTGAGGACTGGAGAGAACGCTTCGGCGCCGCCCTTGTCTTGGTTCGTCCCGACCAGCACGTCGCGTGGCGAGGCGACGATACGGACGACGCCGTTGGCGTCATCCGTCGAGCCGTGGGATACCCGCCAGGGCGCTCGTGCTCAGGCTCAACCGCCGCCGAAAGGACGAACTGATGCCCGACGAAAGCCAGGTCCACGTAACGGAGTGGGGTCGCGGCCCGCGGGTAGTTCTCGTCCACGGCGGCACACCAGGGGGCGCTCCTGTCGCCTTCAATGCCCAGAAGGAGCTCGAGGAGCGTTGGCACCTCGTCCTGCCCGACCGCCCCGGCCACGGGCAGAGCCCACGCCAGGGGCGCGAAGACTTCGAGCGCGACGCCGAGTTCCTCGCCCCCCTACTTGGGGACAGGTCACATCTGGTTGGCCACTCCTACGGAGGCGTGGTGGCGCTCTACATGGCGACTCTCCGCCCGAACGCGGTCAGCTCGTTGACCCTGATCGAGCCCCCCGCCTTCTGCTTCGGCGCAGGAGATCCAGTCGTCGATGAAATGGCCCGCGCCAACCGAGAGCTGTTCGAAAACCCTCCTGCTGACCCGGTAGATCTGATGAGACGTTTCTTTGCGCTGGTCGGCATCGACGTCCAGATACCCGACCCGGCACCAGAGCCCTTCCCGGCCATCGCACAAGGCTTCGCACAGGACTTCGCTGACATCCGCGGGCCCGACGAGGCCCATATCGACGCCAGGGCCCTGACCGTCGGGAACTACCCGATCCAAGTGTTGACCTCTGGCCGAATCGCCGGCTTCGAACGGATCGCCGATGCCATTGCTGCCCAGACGAGCGGGGAACACATCGTCGTTCCCGGCACCGACCACGCTGTGCAGAACGCCGGAACGTCCGTGAACAAGTTGCTCGAAGACTTCTGGTCTGCGGCAGACGGCAGCAACGACGCGGCGGTGAAGAGATGCACGGCGGAAGAGACAGGCCCGTGAGCGCGGTGAACACCACCCAACAACAAGCAGACGAACCCGGCTTACCCGTCGCCATGCTCTGAACGGCGTCGAGCTACCTCTGGAGAGCAAGCCCTCCTCGTTCGTTCCGACCGACAGATCGCCGCCCGAACAACCCGAATCGACGGAATCGATCTTCTCACCACCCCACCACCGGCCACTTCTACGCCATCACCCAACGAAGTCAGAGGAGCAATCAGGATGACTGCCAACGCAATCGAACTCGATACACGTTCTGGACGAATCACTGGCATCGCCGCCGAAGGGCAGCCGGGCAAGCCCCTGATCGTTTGCATCCCCGGCGGAAGCTACAACGCCCACTACTTCGACCTACCCGGGCACTCCCTCATCGAAGCCGCCCAGGAGAGAGGCTTCCCCGTGGTCGCACTCGACCGCCCCGGCTACGGTGGCAGCGATCCGGTCGAGGGCCCGACACGGTTCGCGCGGAACGCCGACGTTCTCGGCGACGCCATCGGCGAACTCTGGCGACAGCACTCTGACACCGCACCCGGCGTCGTTCTCATCGGCCACTCCATGGGCGGAGCGATCGCACTCCATATCGCAAGCCGCCCACAAGCGTGGCCGCTGCTTGGCGTCTCAGCGACCGCGATCCACGTCGAAGCGCCCGACGAGGTCCTCCAGGCATGGGACGCCGTGCCGGACGGCGTCGTCGTGGACTTCACGCACGAGATGCGTCTCATGTTCATGTATGGCCGCGAGGGGACCTTCGACCCAGAAGTGCTCGGTTTGGCAGAGAAGGCCTCGGAAGGTATCCCCGTCGAAGAGCTCCGGGAGGTCGTCGGCGGATGGATCACCGATTTCCCGGCGATCGCCGCTGCCGTCGAGGTCCCGGTTCACTACGGCCTCGCCGAGGACGAAAATCTCTGGATCTCGAGTCCCGAGAGCGTGCGCGCGTTCGGCGATGCGTTCACGCGCTCCCCGCGAGTCGCCGCGGAGCAGGTGAAGGGCGTCGGACACAACATCGATCACCACGTCGACTCCCAAGCGTTCCATCAGCGTCAACTCGACTTCGCCGAATCGGTGAAACCCTGAGCTGAGCTGCTCTGGGGCACCCACGGCCGTGTCTGTGACCAGGGCCGTCGCGTCCCGCGCGCCCGCGCTTACAGGCGGCGCCGAACCCGTACGCCGTTCATGTCCGTTCTGCAGATCCCAGCATCCCATCAAGTCCTTCTGCATGAGGTCACTCGAGAACCCGCCATCCCGACGCTTGGGCCGCTCGACTTGGCGAGGAGTGACACCGAGTAATCGGGATTGCAGTCTTGACGGTTGAAGTTGAAGAGCACGGCCGTGAAGCGTAACTGCTGCCCCGACCTGCATACGCCACCTGCCTACCTTGCAGAGGGACGGTATTGGTGGTGCCGTCTTGATTGCGCCAGGGAGCGCCTCGCGGCCGCGGTCTCTTGGGTGACTGGATTGACTCGGCCCCCTTCAGGCCGGTAATTGGAGTGCCCGGCGAACGGCGTCGCTTAGCCGGCTGAGGTGTTCTGTGGACAGGAGCCGCTGTTCGGTTCCGAACAGTCCGCCCCAATGCGGATCGTGGAATCTCATTCCTTCCCAGACCCGTGTGCTCGCATATCGGGGAATAACGTGCATGTGCACCTGAGGGTCGACGTTCATGAGAAAGGCATGGTTGTAGGCGTCCGGTGCGAAGATGATGTCGAGCGCGGCGGTCAGTAGCCGCAGGTGCTCGAAGAGACTCGACCATTCGTCGGCGTGAAGCTCAGGCACTGAGCCACAAGGCCGGTTGGCGATCACGACGCACTTGCCGAGCAGATTCTGGTTCCGGTTCACAGCCAGCGTCCAGAGCCCGCTGCGCTGGATCTCAGTTCCCGCTGCTACTTCGATCACCGCGACCTCCTGTCCAGATCTGGCTTCCGGCGAACACTACGGCGGGGACACGTTCGAGCATGCGAGGTTGACATGGGTACCCATGACGTCACGCCCAAGCGCAAGGAAGACCCCACATCCCGCGGTATCGCTTAGGTGTCCGGCCCCCGGTCTCCTAGATTGCGCTGATGGGCGCGCACGCTGATCCCGAAGGGCTGAGCAGCCCGCTACTCGGCTTGCTCGACGAGCTGCAAACGATCGCGCGCAACGGCCTCGAATACACGACGGATCCCTTTGACCGTGAGCGCTATGCGCAGCTGCTCGCGGTCACGGTCGCCGCCTATGGTGCTGTTCTCGACGTCCCCGCCCTCGAGATTCGCGCTCGCCTGGCACGCGAGTTCGGCTACATCACCCCCAAAGTCGGCGCCGACGCCGCGATCTTCGATGACGCCGGGCGTATCCTGGTCATGTGACGAAGTGACGATGGACGCTGGTGCCTTCCCGGTGGCTGGGTGAACCCGAACGAATCACCAGCCCAGGCCGCCGTTCGTGAGACCCAAGAAGAGACCGGATTGGTTGTGCGGCCAGTCAAACTCGTGGACGTGTTCTTCCGTCCGCCCCACGAGACGTACGGGCCGCACTCCGCGGTCGCGATTGTGTATCGCTGTGAGGCGTTCTCGGGTGCCTTGGCGGGGTCACATGAGAGTTCAGAACTGGCGTATCGGCGGCTTGAAGACATCGAAACCTGGCACGAACAGCATGAGCAGTATGCGAAGGCAGCCGCCGCAACACGGGATGCCGGCTAGGGGCTAATTGCCGACTCGTGCGCACGCTGCCCACCGCTCTTGCAGTGGGATGGCCTGAGTAACTCGGGGTGGCGGTCCCGATTGACGGCTGGTTGGCTAGAAGCGGTGGGTCCGTCGCAGTTGTTTGGGGCGGCCGTCG
>CAAGKR010128757.1_pt1 | contig 11043 bp, 8 predicted proteins | sample 2556971 | NCBI WGS metagenome assembly CAAGKR01 (sample SAMEA5207829, study PRJEB30636) | soil metagenome | biome: forest; feature: boreal; material: soil | place: USA | collected 2011-09 | depth 1 m
AAGTACTGCCCCTTGGTGTAACTGGCAACACGTCTGATTCTGGATCAGAAGAGTCCTAGTTCGAGCCTAGGAGGGGCAATTGGGGATCCCGCGTTCTCCTGAACGGGGTCCTTTTTTTGTCGGAGCATGATCTAAAGCGATTCGTTTGACGTCCTTTGCTGCGGAAGGTAATTGACGACACCGAAAGCCATTTCCTTCTTGAATGCGGCACGTGAACCAATCAAAGAGTTTATTGCTCGCGCGGGGTTTGCCGATGCGAACGCCATCGTAGACGCAGTTATTTGGGCAATCGACGCATTGCAGGAGTATACAGAAGAGGGCAAGCACCTATATCCTGAGGTCGTTGTGACGACTTCGATCGAAGGTCTGACCAAGCCGCTCGCCTACCACAATCTTGTCGTGGTCGGGGAAGAGCCTCTCAAGTCGGTTTTCCCCCGAGCACTAAAGATTTGTGCACCCCTGGCGACTGATGATTGGGCAATATGGATCGAAATAAACGGCGATAATGCCCGTTTCGGGCTCGTTGATGGCGTGGCAAGTGAGCTGAGCCCAACACTTCAAAACCAGCTAGTCGGTGAGTTAGCGATCCGTGATGGCGGCGGCACTCCAGTCGTTTACATGAGATCTGTGGGGACTCGAAAAGTTGAACTCCAGAGCAAGGATGAGGGGCTATCTATCCCTGCGGGACTTGCAGAGCTCAGCTCTGACGAAGACGAGCTGCTGCGGTTTGTGGAACATCTGATAAAAGACGTCCCGGAGGGAAGGCGAACCGTGGCGCGGGGTTTCTTCCTAAAGGTTATCGGCGACGCGATACGCGCAACGCACGGGTGTATGCTCGCGGTGGTACCACGTGAGTCCACAGCTGTGGAGAAAACGAAGACCAAGCTCCCGGACGGAGTCTATTTCGACCCGCCGATTAATTTCATGGGGCTGCTTCGCGAATCTGACGAACTACGCAGCAGGGAGTCGTCTACGAAAGTACGCGCATTCGTGACGCTATTACGCGGCATGATATCACAGGACGGCATAACTATGTTTTCGACGGACGGAAATGTGGTCGGTTACAATCTTTTCGTCGCGGTTTCAGGGTCTGCTCCCGTGGCTGGCGGTGCTAGAAAACGAGCCCTCGAGGCGCTGCATTTGCTAGGCATTTGCTCTTGCGTGCTGTCGTTTTCGCACGATGGCGCTCTCTCGTTCAAAGAAGGCTAACCCTTATGCCGACTACTAGGTCCGATACTGCTCTCACTCCTTGGGTAGGCCCGGCCGGAGTGGTGATTCCGGCGTCGGCCAGCGACGCTGGCGCTATTGTCCCCTTCGCGAAGGGGCTTCGCCAGTCAGAACAGCGAAGGATTGTGGAAGCCTTCACGAGCGGTTTCTACGAAATGGGAGCCGAATTCGTTTGGCGACGTGCCATGACCCGGCTCCGGCAGACAATAGCTGCTCTTGGAATGGATTTCATAGCGGAAATGTTAGGGAGGACGGACGTCAAAGGTGCAAGCAGTGCGGAATCAGTTTTAACCGACTTTGACACTATCCAACTCGCCGAACAGCTAGGCATCGTCAACACTACCGGTGCGCTAAAGCTGCGCCACGCGTTTGAGCTCCTGTCCCACTATGCCGGCGGTGATGTTGATGAAGATATCCCTATCCCTGACGCGCTCGGAATCGTTCGTGCTTGCGTTCAGTTCGCGTTAGGCATGGAAGAAATGCAAGTCGCGGTGAACTTCTCTCGATTTCGGAGCGAACTACTTTCACGAACCTTTGCTCCAACTGATCCGTACGTCGACCAGCTCGCAGGTTCGCCGCCTTTTTTCCTGAGCACTGCGCTGAGAGCGCTGCTTGCCGCCGTCAGGTCAGAAGAGAGCGCGCGACTTCAACACGCACTTGAGAACATCGTTGTCGTCCTGCCTGTTGTCTGGCAGCGGTTGCCCGAGCAGGATCGATGGGCGCTCGGCAAGGCATACGCTGAGGCGACAGCGTCTGGCGAAACTAGTAAGGTTGCAGAACTAAAAAGGGCACTTCTAAAGGTTTCTGGATTTGACTACGTCCCGGAGAACTTGCGTTCAACTACGTACAAGCGCGCGGCGCAGGAAGTTATCGACGCCCATTTCAGCTTTGGGAATTACGAAGCCGAGATCAAGCCGACCAGACATCTCGCCAGCCTTGGCACGGCAATACCCAAACCTGCGGTGGGCGATTGTGTAAGGGCTTACCTATTGGTGTTTCTTGGAAACCCTTACGGGTATTCCTTTGCGGCTGCGCCAACCGCGCGTGAGCAACTGACGCGGCTCAGCGCAACTGTCTGGGAGTATTTTCTGAAAGTGGTGTTGCCGACGGATGAGAATTTGTTGGCGGCGCTTGGCGAAACTAAACCCTCAGACCGTTTTGTCGAACTCGCCTCGGAACTCCACTTGCCTACGGATGCTGCGGAGTTTCCGCCAAACATTCGTCGTCTTTTGCTCGGCGCGACAAGTGGTCACGCGAACGACATTCGAAAAGCTGCGGTCTCCCTGCACAGACAATACAAGACTGGAGGCGAATCCGACGCCGCGTAGGGTTGATCGGACAAGATGGGTGACTTCAATTTGGCGGGAGAGCACGATGCTTTTTCCGGTCGCCACGTCGGACGAAGCTGACCTTTAAAATCAGAAGCGGCTTGACAACAAACCCTAATCGTCTGTCTTAGCTTTGACCCTTCACGCTCTGCTTCGATTTCCGAGGCTCATAGCGTAGGCGCTGTCATATCAGACTTTTGTAGTTACCCCTAGAGAGGCAGTCAAAATGGGTCACCTGGAAAGTGCCCTAGATCACCTTAGTATTGACGAGCTCCGACAAAAGGTGCAGGAGCTCCAAGAAGAAATGCGGATGCGTAATGCATTCGCGGGATCACCCGACGCAGAGAGTTCCGATGCGGTGCTCCAATGGCTTGGACGGAGCCGCATACTGGCGGAGAGGGTGCCCCCGGTCGGTCTCAAACCCGTAGAGAAAGACAGCTTCCGGGCAAAGAAGGGCAACCACCGCATTATCGAGGGCGACAACTTAGCGGTGATGGCTTCGCTGCTGACAGAATTTCGCGGCGGCCCAAGTCGCGGAGTAGACGTCGTCTACTTCGACCCCCCCTATAACACCGGCCAAGACATATTCGCGTACAACGACAACTACAATCTCTCCAAGTCTGACGTACAAGCGCTTCGAAGGCGCCATGGCCGCGCAGAGTCTCTCGTAAGCTTGGATGACCCAACTCGCCACACCAAATGGATCAACCATATGGCCCCGCGCCTTTGGGCAGCTCGAAAGCTCCTTAAGACTACGGGTGTCATCATTGTTTCCATCGATGAGCACGAACTCCCTCGCCTCTGGCTGCTCATGGAAGAGCTTTTTGGGGAGAAAAATCGGATTGCTGCCCTGGTTTGGGAGAGGGCGAGGAAGAACGACGCGAGTTATGTCTCAGAAGGACATGAGTACATGCTGATTTGGGCTCGTAACAAGGTCGAGCTCGATGCGAAGCGTTCTCAGATGAGTCAGACGGAGCAGTGGCAAGGGGACAAAGGGCGCTGGCGAAAGCGCAAGGAAGGCGTTGATGCAATTCTGATCGCCTATGCAGAGGCTAAAGAGCAATACCGGAACAACGTTCCCAAAATCCAAGCAGCGTTGAATGCTTTCTTCAAGAGCCTTCCGAAGAACCACCCCGCGAGAAAGATCCGCTACAAGAAGGTAAATAGTCGTGGCGTCTACAACGACGACGGAAATCTGAATTGGCCCGGCGGGGGCGGGCCCAAGTATAAGGTCCTTCATCCTCGCACAGGTAAGGCGGTGAAGCCGCCTGCGTCCGGATGGCGTTTCCAGGAAGATGAGATGAAGAGCCTGATTGCCCAGCATCGCATTGCGTTCAAGGCCGACCACACGAAGACTCCTCGTCTCATTACCTACCTTCAAGAAATGGAAACAGAAGTCCAAACTAGCGTCATAGTTAAGTCTGGCCAGCGTGCGGTAGAAACCTTTGAAGCCGTCATGGGGAAAGGCATTTTCAAGAACCCCAAAGATCCTGAGATTCTCGCAAGCCTCTTTAACCTCGTTACTTGGCGCGATCAAAGGGCAGTTGTGTTGGACGCCTACGCAGGATCAGGTACAACCGGGCATGCCGTAATTAACATGAATGCCGAGGATCAGGGTCAGCGTCAATTCATTCTGATTGAGAACGGCGATCCGCGTGCAGCTTCGAAGTTTGCTCGTGCCCGCTACACAGCGGACATGACTGCTGAGCGGGTCAGGCGCGTCATTAGCGGGAAGTGGGCTGACAACAAACCCCATGCATCGCATGACACAGGCTTCTCGTATTATCGCGCCCAGGATGAGATTACAAAACGCGCTATTATGGAGGCAACGAGAGAGCGCCTTGCCGACATCATTTTACAGATCGTCGAGGACGATTCCAATCGGGTCGACTGCCGCGTCGAAGGCCACAAATTCCTAATTGGAAGGACGAAACTCGGTTTCGGTATTTCCCTCGTCTGGAACGCGACCAAAACGGCGACAGATCAACTCCTTACCTGGCCGATCTTAGAGAAGATTCTTGAAGAGGCGGACACGGCTAAGGTTTCGCGCCCTATCCACGTTTATGCTTCTGCCAACTCAGCACCTTTGACAGAAGACCTCTACCGTTTCCATCAGATCCCGAATGCGATCCTTGCTCGTTTAGGTGTATTCGACACTGATGGGGACGAGGATCGGTGAGTCTGATAACTCGGAAGGATCTAAAGCCTTTTCAGGAGAAGGCGACCGGTGATCTCGCAGCGCTCATTCTCGAGTATCCTAGCGAGCGCTTTCGGAGGTATGATCCAGATACAGGACAACTGCTCCCGTTTCTCTGCCGGTTGCGGGCAATTACTGGTGCCGGGAAAACCCCGATTCTCGCATCGGTTTGCCAGGCTCTGAAGAGTGGCATAATCCTTTGGACCACAAATCGTGGCGCCATCATATCGCAGACTTTAGCCAATCTACGGTCAGGCGGCAAATACTCAGAGCTTCTCCCAGAGGGCACTCAAGTCTTCCTAATTGGCGAAATGAGCTCCGCTGACTGGGAAGAAGCAATGTCGCGCACTGATGGAATAACCATCCTGCTAGCAACTGTCGCCTCATTCAATCAAGATGGCGACGAGTTACGAGTACATCGTAAGGATGGCGATGTCACTCGGTGGGAGATGCTTGGCGGTGCGGGCAGTCGGCGCCGGCGGCGAGAGCTCTATGTTTTCTACGACGAGGGTCACGGCGCCACCGAACGTCAATTTAGAAAACTCAGAGAGCTAAAGCCCCGTGCATTTGTGCTGGCCTCTGCCAGCCCACTTCCTGACGATCTTGCAGACTTACTTTCTGGGAAAAACCCTGAAGAGCGTGAACAGTCACTCGCAGATCGCACCGTAGTTGTGCCGACGCGGAGTGTCGTAGCTGAAGGGCTTCTAAAGAGTCGGTTGTACTTCATCGACTGCAACACCGTAAAAGCCGACGCGATTCGAGAAGCGCAGAAGAAATGGGCTGAACTAAAGGCTAAACTTGCTCCGCACGGCATCGTACCGATCGCCTGCTTCATCGTCAACGATACCTCGCGTGGAGTAGATGTCTGGCAAGAACTTGTGCGGCTCAAGGTGCCCGCGAGGCGGATCGCAGTACACTTGAATGGCGCTTCCGATGTGATGATCGACCGCAAGGGATCACTCAACGGGTTAATAGACACCTACACAGGGAAAAAAGCGCAAGACAGGTCGCCCGAATCGCTAAAAGCTGGTGGCTACACGCACATCATCTGGAATCTCACTCTACGGGAGGGGTGGGATGAGCCCCTAGCCTATGTCGCCTATATCGATCAGCAGGGGAAATCGACAACCGACATCGTTCAAAAAATCGGACGCTTTGTGCGCCAACCTGAAGCAACGCCTTTTGCCGACCCTGACCTGAATGCGGCGTATTTCTACTTAAACGTGTCCGATGAGGAATTCACCAAGCTTCTGAAGGCAACTGAAGACGAAATGCAAACCGAAGGCTATGAAATCCTCGCCATGATGAAAAATGATAGACCGCCAGAGAGTCGGAGAGTGCCGGTTCGCAAAAAAGGCTCGATCACGAGTATCGCGCCCTGGTTCGGGGAGAACGTAGCCGACCGGGATGCGATTTTGACAAAAAATGTCCCGTTGTTCTCGCAGGAATCTCTAGATGCTTCGGGTTCGATCCAGACTCGCGTATTTGATATGCAAAACCTCACTGAGGATGAATCCGAACGTGTCGAGGAAGGAAGACCAGCCAACGATACGATCACACCTTGGGATTACCTGTGCATGCGTTTGGCGTCGATTGATGCTCGGATCATACAGGACAACGGGACGATTTTTGGAGCAACTCTCAAAGACCAGAAGAAGATGCGTCAGCGTATGCAGTACGGGTCGGAAGCGCTCGCGATGGTAGACCAAGCCGTGCCGAAAATCATATCGGAGCTAAACAATGAATTCCGCCTGTTCGACCTCGGAAAGCACAATCAGTATCAGCCTGGACCGTTCAATTTGGTTTCGCCCAACATTACTGGGGTCTCAGAGACTACTCGTGAGAGATATAGGGTAAGACGCTACAAGAATTCCGTCCATGCGGAGTACAACGGCATGAACCCGTTCGAGCTGCAAATTGCCGACGCTCTCGACACTTTGGGTCTTCTGTGGGCGAGGAACGTTCCAAAGAAGGATGGTTACCGGATACCGATACCGCAGCTCGGAGCCGATAGTATTTGGTTTTACCCTGACTTTCTCTTGTGGACCAAGAAAGAGATATTTCTTATCGACCCCAAGGGGAAGCATCTCCTAGAAGCAGCTGTCACGGCCAAGCTTGTGAACCTGGGGTCGGTTCCCGGGCTGACGACAATGCTCAGAGTTACTTTCGTGCTCGATGGTGCCTACTCGTTGGACAACCAAGGAAGTTGGAAGAAGGACGGCAAGAGTGGCTACACCCTTGTTCGCAGAGCGACAACCGGTCCAAGGGCGCAGAGCTTCACTAGCCTCGATACTTTGTTGAAGGTGATGATAGGGAAACCATAGGGGCCAAAGAGGAGGAACCGAACTTCGCAGTCGGATAGTTACCGTGAGGACTCTCGGAACTGATGTCGATGTGGGCTTTCGTGTCCTGCGAACAATCGCTTCCTAAGGTAAGTGCCGAGCGGGGCGCCGGACCCAGATCCATCCTTCCTTCTCAGCGAGTGCGGGATTGTTCGGTGAAAAAGCTTGCCCGGCTAGGAAATCCGAAGCCGCAGTTAGGCAAAGAGCTGCATCAAGAACGTCCGCATACGCCTCCATTGCGGCGGCATCGATCGCAGAGGCTAACTCAGGTATCGCAGAGATGATAGTTCTGCGCGCTGCCGCCTGCTCAGGTTTCTTGTAGCCTTTTGAGAGCAGTCCACGTGCCCGGAGGGTTGCCGCGGGGTACACCTCGATGGCAGCAATGCGGTGCGGAAAATCGGGTGACCACGCAAGGCAAATCTCTTCCTTTAAGGTACCGCCGAGTCGCGCTAAAAGCTCAAGAGCCGACAGGGCAGTCCGGGCGATACGATCAGCTCCCACATCGAGAGCCTGCTGGCCAACCTGCTTTTTTATGAAACGGTCGGTCTCACGCCTGAAAAGCGCATTCCCTGATATCCCAATCTTTTGACCGGCTGAATGCTGGGTAAAGGCAAGCCCCATCGGTTGAGGCCACCCCAGCGGAGCATCGAGCGCAAACAGTGTCCGACCGCCCTCGGGTACCCAGCCAATCAAAGTTTGTTCGAGCGGACTCTCTTTGCTGCAGAGAAGGGCGCGGTCAATCTGAGACACTCCATTAATGAACCTGCCCACTGCGATTCCAACCTTACCTTCCTTTGTTGCGCAATCAACTCCAATTAGGGTCGTGCCCATCGATCTATGCGCAAACACGTCAGCGTACAGACGGCGCGCTCACGCCAATGGCGCGAGAAACTGAATTGGCCTCAGCGGTAATCGGCCACGACCCCGCTCGTCTATCTTGTCGTAGAAATTCACCCAAAGGTCGAAGAGCTGCTCGATATCAATCAATGTGATTTGACGCTTCACCTGCATTCTGGCTTCATCTATAGAGTCTTTTGTGAAGCCCCCCAAGGAAACAAACAATCCCACATCTGCGTCACCGATAACCGACATAAATGCCCGAAGTCCCTCAGCCGTCACCTTTTGCACCTGCCTCTTCACCTGCACCTTTATTCTTGGCGGTTTCGTTCCGAGCGGGTCGCTCCACGCCAGTATATCAACGCCAGCGTCCTTGCCAGGCGGGGCAATCCAGGCGACATGATAGCCCATCGCTTCTATTAGGGAGGCTACCAGCTTTTGGAACTCGAAAGGCTGCATTCCGTGCAGATAAGCTGCAATTTCGTTCCAAGCCTGTTCCTCGGCCTGTTCGAATGTAACGCTAACTTCCTTAGCGTTGCCGCCTTCAGTCGGTACGTCGTCTACCCCTGCTGAGGGCTGGCTCTTCCTCCACTGGTTGTACAGAGCCAAGGCGTTTTTTGCAAACTGTTCCGGATCTTGATATTTGACGTACGCTTTCTTCCCTTCGTCAGTTAGGGTCCAAGTACCCTTGTTCTTCAGCAACCAGCCTGCCTTAACGCAGTCAACGGTCGCGAACCGAATGATTTTATCGTAGCGAAGTCCTCCCGATTCGTACTCCGACTTTTCCCAATCAGTGAGCTGAAGTTCGGATGCAATCGCGGAAATTACGTCACGCGCGCGCATTCCTTCGGGAAGAGGGATCAATATCTCAAACACCTTTCGGAGGAATTCTCCGTTCCTTCGCTGACTTACTTCAGCCATGTGACTTATTTCTCCAGGAGTTGCATTGTAGCCGCCGTAGAATGCGAACAGGCTAGTCGTAACGCGATTCTGCGACGATCAAGTTAGGCACTCGCGGCGTAGCTCATCTCCAGATCTGGATGGGCAGTCCTCAATGCCTCCACTGCACTGAGAGTGTTGGTGCCCCACATCTTCGTGAAGGCGTATGTGCGGCCATTTACGTGGACTAGCTCATCATCGTTCTTAAAGAAGCGGTTTGCGTCGACCCGTGACCCGCCGCTAACTGCTTGAGCTTCTAAGCCAGCTAAGAAGGCCTCTGAATCGAGAGTACCCGAGAGGGAGATCCACGCGCTGTTGCGGCCAATTGTTGCCGCAACTCCTTCGGGCGACTGGTGAAATTGTTCAATGACATAGCGCACGACTCTGTAAATCAGGCGGCGTTTGGGCAATTGAGAAAACGTCTGCCCCCCGATTGTGAGGTCGTATTGTGTCCAGTCCGCGGTGCCACTTGAAGCCGCTCTTTCCCGGCGAGCCTTTTCCCGGACCTGAACCTGATACTCTCCCGCCTCCCGAAGAGGAATCACCTGCTCGATATCCAGCAACAACTGATCGCCGAGCTTGTACGGCTTTAGCTGAACGCATCGAATGTCTAACTCTCGTTCATTGAGCCACATTACCGACGTAGTTAGTTCGCGTGAGAAATCTGCTGCTACCAAGACAATGCGGACATCCTGCGCGAAAGACGCCTCGTCTGGTTCTTCTTGTTCCAGGAATTGGAGAAGAAGCGCACGTGCATCCTCTGTCGTCGCTGGCTGTGGAAGATGTTTCTGGTACACTGCGACAGCTTGGTCAAATGTCATGCGGGCCACCATGGCTGCATACCGCAGTGCCTGAAGCTCCATATGCGCCCCGGTGTCGTCCCTTTTTAGCTCGATAACAACCAGGTTCGCATCTCGGTCAATCGCCAAGAGGTCGATTCGCCGGTAGCTAGCATCCCATGAGCCAAATTCCTCGGCGATCACTAACGTCTCTGGGGCGACCGTCCCGACGTTTTCTTTGAGCAAGCGCTGCATGTCGGCTCGCTCACGGATTCCTGCAGCCCCGAAAGTCGTCTCTGCAACCGGGCTGATTGCGGAATTAGTCATTGTGTACAGAGCCATCAACACCTCGGAACGAATTGTCTCTGGATTGAAGTACGCCATAAGCGACAGATCGGTTGGTTCAAAGCTAGCCTTTCAGCCACCCTTTAATCTGCCCATCAGCGAGCAGGGCCCGTGCGTATTCTTCGGGTGATAGTTGACTCTTGTTATTTTTTCTGGAAACCTCGCCGCGGCGTTCAGCCGCAGCATACTCTGTTAACAACCTCTCCGGACTGTCCGACCATTTTGCGAAGAGATCACGCATCATATCGCGCTGCGAGACCTTCCGTCGTCCAGTTCCAGTCACACGGGTTTCGCCGGTAACAACTTGCGAGTTAGGACGAGGCCGATCCCGCGGAACCAATGGTGCTGCGATCACCCGGGCCATCTGTTGAATTGTATCTAACGCACGGCCGGCATCTTCTGGGGAGAACGGTTCTTGGTGGGCCCAGCGGTTTCTAATATCAAGAAGTTCAAATACATAGGACCGTGCCGCGGTCGGAAGGAGGGAACGGAAGACAGGCTGCCACTGCTCCTTGATAACTTTGAGCAACGCGTAGACATCACTACGGGAGCGCAAGTCTCTTGATTTGCTCGAAGTTTGTCCACCCTGCGGGGATCCAAGCGCCTGTTCGACGAACGCGGCCAAATAGGGGCGAAGTTGATCAAGCCCTTTTTGCACTGCAATTCTCTCTGCGGAGTCCATGCCTACTTAAAACACTTCATCGGCGGATTTGCTGCCAAAGGTAGGCATACGTAAGCGCGATACTCTTGGCCCTCTGCTCGTTCGTCACCCCCGCCCCATGCCCGCCCTCCGTATTCTCGAAGTAGTAAAACGGCAGCCCCATTGATTCCATTTTGGCGGCCATTTTACGAGCATGCGCCGGATGCACCCGATCGTCACGCGTAGTTGTGGTGAACATCACCTTCGGATACTTCGTGTTCGGCCTGAGATTCTGATACGGCGAATACTTCGAGATGTAAGCCCACTCATCCGGCTTGTCCGGATCCCCGTACTCCGCCATCCAGCTCGCGCCCGCCAGCAGATGGCTGTACCGCTGCATGTCGAGCAG
>CAAGKR010369406.1_pt1 | contig 11043 bp, 13 predicted proteins | sample 2556971 | NCBI WGS metagenome assembly CAAGKR01 (sample SAMEA5207829, study PRJEB30636) | soil metagenome | biome: forest; feature: boreal; material: soil | place: USA | collected 2011-09 | depth 1 m
GACGCGACCGCGACGAGCGAGCACCCGTCGCGCTGCAGCGCGATGAGCGTGCCCCACATCTCACTGCCGCGAATGAAGCTCTTGGTGCCGTCGATGGGGTCAACGACCCAGCGCCAGCCGGCGCGGTCAGCTGCGTCGCCCCCGAACTCCTCGCCGACGACGGCGTGCGCCGGTCGCCGGCTGGCGACCAGGTCGCGGATGGCGCTCTCGATGGCTCTGTCGGCCTCTGTGACGGGGGTGCGATCGGGTTTGATGCTCACCTCGAGGTCGGCGGCGCGAAAGCGTCCCATCGAGATGCGGTCGGCGACGTCGGCCAGCTCCATGGCGAACTCCAGCTCCTCTTCGAGCGGTGGAATCTCTGCCGGGTCGGTCACCCGCCAAGCCTACCGGCGTCCCGGCCGGGCGCGTCCGTCGTACCCTGTGGGGACCGCCCTGCCGCACCCGTGGCGCTGCGCCGGGGTCTCTATCCGATGTGACGACGTCACCCGAGCAGGAGTCCTCCCGAAATGGCCCATCGCACGCTGCCGATCTTCGACGAGAAGGGTTTCGTCATCCTCCGCGACCAGGAGGGTCCGGCGATCCCGCAGAGCGAGTGGCTGGGGCTCGAGTACCTGGACTGGAAGAGCGGAGGCGACACCAACTTCGCCCCGCTCGCATCGGCGCTCGGCGAGATGGAGTGCGCCGGCTTCTGGGACCACGGCAAACCCGACAAGGACGGCATCTGGACCAAGAACCGGGAGATCGCGCCGTCGTTCGTCCGCTACGTGGAGGCCGTCGGCGCGCGCTTCGGACGTGTCCGCGTCATCAAGCTCAACCCCAGTGACGAGGCTTTCGCCGTCCGCCAGCTCCACCTCGACGACAACAATCGCCTCAACCCCGACGGCGAGGGCTGGGTGGTGCGCTCGTGGCTCGAGCTCACTGACACCAATGCCACGTTCATCCTTCGCGAGGACAAGGAGGACGAGGCCACGGAGTCGCGGATCCCGCTGCACGCAGGCATGCAGTTCGTCATCGACACGCAGCGGCTCTGGCACGTCGTCCACAACCCCGGCCCCGAGCCACGCTACGCGCTGATCACCTCGTGGGAGTCCGGCGACATCCTGCAGGCGTGGATCGACGCCCAAGCACCAGTCGGGGAGGGCGCCGGCGTTCGCTGAGCCGGTCAGTTCGAGACGTCGTCGGGGTTGAGGAGCTCGCCGCAGGTCGGGCAGCTGTCGCCGGTCACGTCCTCGAGCCATTCCCCGCACACGGGGCATTGCAGCGTCGTCATGGCACCCTCCGTCTTGCATCGCGTCTGGCACCCCAACGCTGTGCGACCTCGACGGACGTGCGACGGCCGATGCGCGATGCGTGCGCGAGGCCCACTCGTCGATCATGGAAGAGCACAGGCAGCACGGAGGAGACAGCTCATGAAGACGCGAACGCTCGGCCAGGGACTGGTCGTTTCCGCGCAGGGGCTCGGCTGCATGGGGATGTCGGACGCGTACGGTCCCGCTGACGACGACGAGTCGATCGCCACCATCCACCGCGCCCTCGACCTCGGTGTCACCTTCCTCGACACCGCCGACATGTACGGCCCGTGGGCCAACGAGCGTCTCGTCGCCAGGGCCATCGCCGGCCGTCGCCACGAGGTGGTGCTCGCCACCAAGTTCGGCAACGTACGCAACGAGAAGAAGGAGTTCCTCGGCGTGCGCGGCGATCCCGAGTATGTGCGCCAATGCTGCGACGCGTCACTGCAGCGGCTCGGCGTCGACGTCATCGACCTGTACTACCAGCATCGCGTCGACAAGCAGGTCCCGATCGAGGAGACGGTCGGCGCCATGGCCGAGCTGGTGAGCGCCGGCAAGGTGCGCCATCTCGGCCTGTCCGAGGCGGCCCCGGCCACCATCCGACGCGCCCACGCCGTCCACCCGATCGCCGCACTCCAGACCGAGTACTCGCTGTGGACGCGTGATGTCGAGCGCGACATCCTCGCCACCACCCGCGAGCTCGGCATCGGGTTCGTCGCCTACAGCCCACTTGGGCGTGGTTTCCTCACCGGACGCTTCCGCAGCGCGGAGTTCGAGCCGGGTGACGGGCGTGGCCGCTACCCGCGCTTCCAGGGCGAGAATCTCGGGCGCAACCTCGCCATCGTCGACGCGGTGGAGGCCGTCGCTGAGCGCAAGAGGGCGACCGCCGCGCAGGTCGCGCTCGCGTGGGTGCTGCATCGCGGCGACGACGTGGTCCCGATCCCAGGCACCAAGCGTGTGCGATATCTCGAGGAGAACGTCGGGTCCGTCGACGTGACCCTCGATCCCGGCGACATCGCCGCCCTGGAGTCTGCCGCGCCGCCGGGCGCCACCGCCGGCGAGCGGTACGCGAGCATGGCCTCGATCGACAGCTAGCCCAGGCCTGTTCTTCGATCCGCGTCCAGGCGACGTGCATGACGTCGGCGGCGGTGGCGGCCGCGAACAGCGAGTTCATCGCGCGTGTCGCCTCGGGGGCGCTCACCCAAGCGATGCCGAGCATGGTCGCTGACCACTGCGTGAAGCAGAACGGGCAGGTGAGCAGCTCGCCGATCGCGCGTCGAAGCCCCTCGCCGCGGGGCGTCTCGTTCACCTCGGCGGCGTCGCCCTCGTCGACCCACTCGGTGAACGGGCGCGCGCACGAAGCCCGTGACCTTGTCCTTGGTGACCAGCCGGCTGAGCCTGAATGCGCCCACAGCCAGCAGCGCGCCGTCGCTGAACGTCGGCCGTGACAGGCCGCGACGGCGGACCGCCGTGGCCACCCCGAGCGCCGTGAAGGTTGCGTCGGCCGCGAACAGCGCCATGTAGGGACGGAGCTCCCGTTCTCGTCCGTAGCCGCTGGTGAGGCCCGCGAGAGTGAGGGCGTGGTCGTGGGTGCGCTTGCCCCGCCGAGCAGATCGCTCCCGCCTTTCGCGCACTGCGCCTGGTGTCATCGCCGCCTCCGTGGCACTTGCTCCGACTGTGAGCCTAAGCGCCGCGTACCGCGCCGCGCGCCGGCGAAGCGAGGCACGAGAGAACGGCCTCGTGGATGAGCCCGTTGCTGGTGACCACGTTGCCTCCTCGGCAGCTGTCGACGCCTGCGAAGTCGCTGAAGGCGCCCCCCGCCTCGAGGACGATGAGCCTGGCTGCGCTGATGTCCCATTCGTTGACGATCGGCTCGACGCCGCAGTCGATCGCTCCCTCGGCGACGAGCATGTGTGACCAGAAGTCACCGAACCCGCGTGTGATGCGGCAGGCGCTGGACAGCCGCCCGAACCCGTCGCTCCAGCCATGCGTGGCGAAATCGCGCACGTCGGTGAACGACAGAGTGGCCGCGGCGAGCTCCGTCACCGTCGACACGTGGATGGGCTGACCGTTGCACAGCGCACCGCTCCCCAGCGCGGCCCACCAGCGCCGCCCCAGCGCAGGCGCCGACACCACCGCGACAGTCTCCGCCCCGTCCCGCTGCAACGACAGCAGTGACGCCCACACCGGCACCCCCCGTGCGAAGTTCTTGGTGCCGTCGATGGGATCGACGATCCAACGGAACTCCGCGTCGCCGCTCGAGCCGCCCTCCTCGCCGAGCACAGCGTGCCCCGGTCGCGCCGCGCCGATGCGTGCGCGCACGGCCTCCTCGATGCTCCTGTCGGCATCAGTCACGGGCGTGCTGTCGGCCTTGGTGTCGACATGCAGGTCGGTGGCACGAAACCTCGAGCTGCTGATGCCGTCGGCCAGGTCGGCCAGCTCGAGCGCGAGCGCGAGGTCATCGCGGGCGCCGCTCACGAGCGGTGACCGTCCTCGACGACGGTGAAGAAGCACGAGGTCTCCCCGGTGTGGCATGCGGGGCCCGCCGCGTCGACCCGCAGCAGCACGCTGTCGTCGTCGCAATCGAGGCGGATCTCGCGCACCGTCATCCGGTTGCCGCTGCTCTCACCCTTCTCCCACAGCCGCGTGCGTGAGCGGCTCCAGAACCACGCCCGCCGCGTGGTCACCGTGCGCTCCCACGCCTCCTCGTTCATGTACGCGAGCATGAGCACAGCCCCGGTGGTGGCATCCTGGACCACTGCCGGCACCAGCCCGTGGTCCGAGAACTTCGGCCGCTGGGTCACAGCCGCACCGCCACACCGGCCTGGGCCAGCTCTGCCTTCACCGCCGGGATCGGATGGGCGTCGAAGTGGAAGATCGACGCCGCCAGCGCTGCGTCCGCGCCGCCCTCGGTGAGGACCGCGCGGATGTGGCCGGGTTCGCCGGCGCCCCCACTGGCGATGACCGGGACCGTGACCGCCGACGCGACGAGCGCGGTGAGAGCGACGTCGTAACCGTTGCCGGTGCCGTCCCTGTCCATGCTGGTGAGCAGGATCTCGCCGGCCCCGCGCTCCGCCGCCTCGGTCGCCCACAGCACCGCGTCGCGTCCCGTCTCGCGACGGCCTCCGTGCGAGCGCACCGTCCAGCGGTCGCCGTCACGACGCGCGTCGACGGCGACAACCACGCACTGCTCCCCGAATCGCGCTGCCGCGCTTTCGATGAGCCCCGGCCGCTCCAGCGCGGCTGTGTTGAGCGACACCTTGTCAGCGCCGGCGCGCAGCAGTCGATCGATGTCGTCGAGCTCGCGGATGCCGCCGCCCACGGTGAGCGGGATGAACACCGCGTCGGCGGTCCGTCGCACGGCGTCGATGAGGATGGCGCGGGCGTCGCTGGTGGCCGTGATGTCGAGGAACACCAGCTCGTCGGCGCGGTCGGCGTCGTAGCGGGCGGCGAGCTCCGCGGGATCACCGGCGTCTCGCAGGTCGACGAAGTTGACGCCCTTGACGACGCGGCCGCCGTCGACGTCCAGACACGGGATGATCCGCTTGGCGAGGGTCACGCGGGGGCGCCCCGGAAGCGCAGCAGCGCCGCGCGCAGGTCGAGGACGCCCTCGTGCAGCGCGCGACCCACGATCACCCCGGCAGCACCGGCGTGGCCGCAGGCCACCACGTCGTCGATGCTGGTGACCCCGCCGCTGGCCAGCACTGGGTGGGCAGACCGGGCGCAGACGGCGCGCAGCGCGTCGAGCGCGGGGCCGCCGAGGGTGCCGTCGCGCTCGATCGCGGTGTGAACAATCCCCGCCGCCGGCCAGGAGCGCCAGCGGTCGAGGTGCACGAGCGCGTCCCCGGCCGCCTCCGTCCACCCCTGCGCACGCGCGGCTCCCTCACGCACGTCGAGCCCCAGCAGGACCTGGCCGGGGAACGCCGCGCAGAGGGTCTCGGCCGCCGCGGGGTCGCGGACCGCGAGGCTGCCGATCACCACCCAGGTCGCGCCCCCGTCAAACCATCGTTGCGCGGTGGCGATGTCGCGCACCCCGCCACCCACCTGCACCTCGACGTCTCGTTCCGCCAGGGTGGCGACGCACGCGGCGGCGGCGCGCTGCGACGAACGGTCGGCGTGTCCGCGCGCACCGTCGAGGTCGACGAGGTGGACGCGCTGGGCTCCGTCATCGGCGAACGAGGTGACGGCGGCGACGGGGTCATGGCCGTACACGCTCTCCTTCGCGTAGTCCCCACGGAGCAGGCGCACCACCTTGCCTCCGCGCACGTCGATCGACGGTATCACCAGCATCGCCGGCGCTCAGGCACGGACCGGGGTCGCGCAGCGCGCCACGAAGTTGGCGTACACGCGCAATCCTGCCGCCCCGCTCTTCTCGGGATGGAATTGGGTGCCGGCGACGTTGCCGCGCTCGACGGCGGCGACGATCTCACCTCCGTACTCGACGGTGGCCACAGCGTCGGCACCGTCGCGGGGCGTGGCCGCGTACGAGTGCACGAAGTACATGTGCTCGCCATCGGGGATGCCCTCGAGCAGAGCGGACGGGCGCCCGGCGCGCAGCTGGTTCCAGCCCATGTGCGGCACCTTGCCGCGGTCAATGTCGAGGCGCCGCACCGCTCCGGGCAGCAGCGACAGACCGATGCCACCGCCGCCCTCGTCGCTGTCGGTGAAGAGCAGCTGGAATCCGAGGCAGACGCCGAGAACTGGACGCCCTGAGGCTGCGATCTCGCGCACCACGGAGTCGAGCCCGCGTTCGCGCAACGCGGTCGCGGCCACGCTGAATGCGCCCACGCCGGGGAGCACGATCCCGTCGCAGCCCGCCAGTTCCGCGCCGTCGCGGCTCACGACGGCGTGCGCGCCTCCGGCCAGCAGCGCGCGCTCGACACTGCGCAGGTTGCCCACCCCGTAGTCGCAGACCCCGACGCGCACGGTTTCCGAGCTGCCGTTCACAGGATGCCCTTGGTGGAGGGGATGCCCTCACCGATCACGCTGAGCGCCTGCCTGGTTGCGAGCCCCAGTGCCTTGAATGCGGCCTCGGCGATGTGGTGGAGGTTGCTGCCGCGGATCAGGTCGAGGTGCACGCTGATCCCGGCGGTCTGTGCGTAGCCGCGCACGAACTCCTGGAGCACCGCCACGTCGAAGTCGTTGATCCGCCCGGTCAGTCCGTCCATCGCATACACGACGTGCGGCCGTCTGCCGTAGTCGAGAGCACAGCGCACCAGCGCCTCGTCGAGCGGTGCGTAGGCGTGCCCGAAGCGCGCGATGCCGCTGCGGTCGCCGAGCGCCTCGCCGACGCAGGCGCCGAGCACCAGCCCGGCGTCCTCGACGAGGTGGTGTGCGTCGACCTCGATGTCGCCGTGCCCGCGCAGTGTGACGTCCATGCCGCTGTACTTGACGAACGACTCGACCATGTGGCCGAAGAAGGGGAGAGGAAGCTCGACCGTCGCCCTGCCGGTGCCGTCGACCGACACCGCGCACTCCAGGCGCGTCTCTCTGGTCTCGCGCAGGGTGCTGCCGCGCCTGTCTGTCATCGGTCGCGTCCCTCCATGCGCAGCGTGATCGCGCGCTCGTGACCGTACAGCCCCTCGGCCTCAGCGAGCGCGCACGCCACCGGCGCGAGGATGTCGAACTCCGCCTCGCTCAGGTCGACAACCGAGGGCCAGCGCACGAAGTCCATCACCGACAGCGGGCCGCGGTAGCGTGCGGCGCCCTGGGTGGGCAGGGTGTGGTTGGGGCCCGCGACGTAGTCGCCCATCGACACCGGCGAGAGCGCGCCGCTGAAGATTGCTCCGGCGCCGCGGGCGCGGTCCCTCAGCGCCTCGGCGGCCGGCCCCTGCAATGAGAGGTGCTCGGGCGCGAACGATGCGCTCATGCGCAGCGCCGTGTCGAGGTCGCCGACCAGAACCACCGCGCCATGCCGGCCTGCCGACTCGGCGATGATCCCCGCGCGCGCCGCGGCCGGTGCCGCCTCGTCGAATGCCTCCTGGATCGCCCGCGCCAGCGGTTCCGAGTCGGTCAGGCAGACCGCCCAGGCGAGTGGATCGTGCTCGAGCTGAGAGATCAGGTCCGCGGCCACGTCCGCAGCCCGCGCGCCGTCCGAAGCGATGACCATGATCTCGCTGGGGCCGGCGAGCTGGTCGATGTCGACAACACCGAAGACCTCGCGCTTGGCCAGGGTGACGAAGAGGTTGCCCGGGCCCACCACCTTGTCCACGGCGGCCACCGACTCGGTGCCGTAGGCGAGCGCTGCGATCGCCTGGGCGCCGCCCATGGCGTGGACTTCGGTCACTCCGAGCAGGTGCGCGGCAGCGGCGACGAGCGGGTGCACGCCACCGTCGGACGCCGCCGGGCTGGCGAGCGCGATCGACTCGACGCCCGCCACCTGTGCTGGGATGACGCTCATCAGCACAGTGCTGGGGTACGCCGCCCGCCCTCCCGGGACGTAGCAGCCCACGCGCTGCAGCGGCTCCGGGCGCAGGCAGAGTCGCGCTCCGCCGCGCGGGCGCACATCGACCTGCAGGTCGTGGAAGCCGCGGATGCGCTCTGCTGCCGCGGTGAGCGCGTTGCGCAGGCCACCCTCGAGCTCGTCCCAGCAGCGGCCCATCCAGGCGGGATCGGCGAGCGTGCTGTCGACGCGCACGCCGTCGATGCGCTCGGTGAAGTCGGCGACCGCCGCGTCCCCGCGAGCGCGTACCGCAGCCACGATCTCGCGCACGGCGTCGGCAGCGTTGATCTGGCGCCCGAACACCCTGTGGAGCCGCCCGGCGGTGGCGGCGTCGGGCTCGGGGATGGCGAACCGCCTCTCCGCCCCGCCGGCGTGGCTGCGCCACTCATCCTCGGAAAGCATCGGCAGCGCGCTCATCAGCCGTGCGTCTCGACGGCCCGCCGCAGGTCGGTCGCGAGGCGTCCGACCGCCGCGCTGCGCGTCTTCATCGACGCGACGTTGACGACCAGCCGGGCGGTCGACTCGTCGATCACCTCCACCTCGCACAGGCGGTTGGCGCGCAGCGTGGCGCCGGTCGCGACGATGTCGATGATCCCGTCCGACAGCCCGGCGGAGGGCGCGAGCTCGACCGAGCCGTGCAGCCGGATCAGCTCAGCGCCGTCGCCGCGACCCGCAAAGAACGTCCGCGCCGCGTGCGGGTACTTGGTGGCAACCCGCAGCGGAGCGGGCCACGCCCCGGTCGCCAGCGGCGAGCCCTCGGGCGCGGCGAGCACCAGGCGGCAGCGGCCGAAACCGAGGTCGGCGATCTCGTAGAGATCGCGCCGCGACTCCCAGAGCACGTCCTTGCCGACGATACCGCAGTCGCACGCGCCCATCTCGACGTACACAGGAACGTCGGTGGGCCGAACCGTGATCACCTCGTGGTCACCGGCGGTGATCTGCAGGCGGCGCTCGAACGACTCTGGATGGAGGTCGGGCGCGACGCCGGAATCCCGGAGCAGCGCGCATGCGTCGCTGAAGAGCACTCCGGTGGGTATCGCGATGCGCAGCCCGCCGGCCATGCGCGGGCGCGGCGATGCCGCGCTGCGCACGATGGCGTCGTGGCAGCGGTCGGCGTGCACCACGAAGCCGGTGGCGGGCTGGGCGAGCCCGAACCGCTCGAGCAGGTTGTCGTAGCGGCCGCCGGCGCCCAGCGGAAAGCCGAGGTCGCCGCTGAACAGCTCGAACGTCGGTCCCGTGTAGTAGTTCCAATCGCGCACCGCTCCGAGATCGAGTTGGACCCGGTCCGCCAGCCCGCGGGCGCGGAGCATCTCCCAGAGCCGGTCGAGGTCGTCGAGCGCCCGCAGCGGCGCGTCGGCCTGCAACCCCTCGCGGGCCTGGTCGAGGAGCTCGCGGCCGCCGCGCAGCGCCGGGAAGCGCAGCAGCAGCGCGTGCTCGGCGGCCCCGACGGCGGTGCTCGCGAGCGCGCCCTCCACCGCGACAAGGTCGCGGGCGGCCAGCGCATCGCCGATCGTGGCCCGGCTGGCTCCATCGACACCGGCGCCGGCCAGGAGAGCGGGCAGGAATCCAGCGTGGCCCACGTCGACCTGGATGTCAGGAACCCCGGCTGAGTCGACAGCCTGGAGCGCCAGGGCGATGCACTCGGCGTCGGCACTGAGGTCGGCGTCACCGACCAGCTCGCACCCCGCCTGCAGCGCTTCGCGGCGGCGCCCGCCGAGCAGGGCTCGATTGCGCACCACCGGCCCGGCGTAGCAGAGCCGCATCGGGAACGGCCCCCGTCGCAGCTGCGTGGCCACGGTCCGCGCGACGCTGACGGTGCGCTCTCCAACCAGCGCGAGCATGCTCCCGTCGGCGTCCATGAATCGGAACAGCTCGTCCTGCGCGACCGCGCCCAGGCCACGCTGGATGGTGTCCGCGTACTCGACGGTGGGCGTGTCGATGAGCTGGAAGCCTGCGGCCTCGAATCGTTCGACGAGCGCGGCGGTGAGCGCGCGCCGCGCGGCGGCCGCTCCCGGCAGCCAGTCGCCAAACCCGCCTGGCCGTGCGGCGGCAGTGGAGGACCTCATCCGCGACAGTGTACGGAGGAGCCCGCGACGGACCTCACCCGACCGCGGCGAGCAGAGCGTCGTTCTCCGCGGACGTGCCCACCGTGATGCGCAGCAGCCCGTGTTCGCCGCCCTCAAAGCAGCGCACCAGCACGCGGCGCCTGCGCAGGCGGGCCGCGGCGTCCGCCGCCGAGCCCGACGGCGGCACGCAGCAGACGAAGTTGGCATGAGAAGGCACCACCGTCCAACCTCGCTCCGCGAGCGCGGCGGTCAACCGGCCGCGCTCGGAGAGCACGCTGTCGACGATGCGGCGGTGGTGGTCCTCGTCCTCGAGCGCCGCGACCGCCCCGGCGATCGCGCAGCGATCGACGGGGTACGACTCCGCGACCGCCTCGAGGTCAGCGACCAGGTCGGCTGAGCCGACGGCGTAGCCGACGCGCAGACCTGCCAGCGCGTGGGCCTTGGAGAAGGTGCGCACCACCAGCCAGCCGGGGTGGTCGGCGAGATGGGGGATGCACGACCTCGGCGCAAAGTCGCAGTACGCCTCGTCGATGACCACCACGCCGGGGGCGGAGCCAAGGTCGGCACCGAGACGGTCCGGGTCGCGCCACGTACCGGTCGGGGTGTTGGGGTTGACCAGGAAGCGAAGTGGGGCGGGCCTGGTGGCGAAGTCGCGCGGCGGCACGCCGTCGCACCCCAGCGTCACGACGCTGGGGTTGACGCCGTGGATGCGGGCGGCGACGGCGAGCAATGAGTACGTGGGCTCGGTGAGCACCACGTCCTCTCCCGGCTCGCAGAAGGCACGGAAGCATGCATCGATGAGCCCGTCGGCGCCGTTCCCGACGGCAACCTGTGAGGGATCGAGCCCGTGGTGTGCGGCCAGCGCGCTGCGGAGCGGCTCACCCCGCGGGCTCGGGTAGCGGTTGACAGCGCCGGCCGCGGCGGCGACGGCGGCGGCGATCGCTGGTGAGGGCCCCCACGAGGACTCGTTGGTGTTGAGCTTGGTCCACGATTCGCCGTCGGGCGGCTGCTCGCCGGGGATGTAACCGAAGCCCGGGCCCAGCGAGGGGCGCAGGAATCGGGACATCGTCAGGGCATCCAGGGGCGGGTCATCCGCGAAGTCTACGGACTGCCGGTGCGCGGCCCGTCCGCGCCGAGGGCTGGACCTGCCAGCCGATCCAGGTGACGGGCGTCGAGACGCGCACGCGTATGCTGACCCGATGGCGTCGCGGCGCAATCTCCGTCGGCTCGCCGGCGTCGCTCTCAC
>CAAGKR010067582.1_pt1 | contig 11041 bp, 4 predicted proteins | sample 2556971 | NCBI WGS metagenome assembly CAAGKR01 (sample SAMEA5207829, study PRJEB30636) | soil metagenome | biome: forest; feature: boreal; material: soil | place: USA | collected 2011-09 | depth 1 m
AGTGAGTTGGGCCCACCAAATGATGATGATGGTGGAGAGACCAACCCAGTTCGCCACAAAGACAAAGAAGAAAATTCCAAAAACGTCCATGCCCGGCCAAACCATGCTTTCAAAGACCACCAACCACAAGAAAATCCAATCTATAAAATGAGGGAAGGGTTTCCACAGTTGGCGTTTGTGTTTGATGACCGCTTGAAGGGTTCCTCGAGACCACCGATAGCGTTGTTTGAAGAAAGCCTGCAAGCTCTCAGGAGCCTCGGTCCATGCCACGGCGCGGCTCTCGTGTTTGACCTTCCAGCCGGCGAACAGGATGCGCAGTGTCAATTCACAATCTTCCGCATACGTGTCCTGAAAATACCCGCCCACCTCTTCCAGGACCTGCTTGCGAAACACGCCGATCGGCCCGGGAATCACCATCACTCTGCGAAAGAAGGCGTGAGCCGTCCGGACCAAACTGAGCCCTTCGATGTACTCCAAGGCTTGCAGTTTGGTCAGCGTATTGAGCCGGTTGACCACCTTGACGTCGCCCGCCACCGCACCCACGCTGGGATCGCTAAAATGCTTGACGGCTTGTTTCAGAGTCTGCGGCTCCAGCCGGGAATCTCCATCCATGCACAGGATCAATTCGCCTCGCGCGTTGGAAATGCCATTGTTCAGGGCCGATGCCTTGCCCCCATTAGGCTGGGTGATCACGCGGATTCGATTGCGACCATAAACCCCGGCCATGCGCAAAGCTTGCGAATAGGTATCATCCGACGACCCATCATCCACCACTAGGATCTCATACCGGGGATAGTCCATGGCGATGAGCGACTCAAGGGACGCTTCAAGCCCCATCCCCTCGTTGTATGCCGGAACGATCAAGGTGACGAACGGATATTCCTGCGCCTCGGGGGGTTCCTGCATATGCTCGATGTGCTGGAGGTAGGCAAACCAGATCAGGATGCCGTACCGCACGGTGACAATTCCCAGAAAGAGGAGAAGGATGAAACTGGAAAAATCCACAAAAAAATTCGCCACCGCGAGGCGATTGAAGTACATATTGAAGAGGAACGCAGCGATGCCAAGGCCTGCGGCCAAGAATGTAACAACGGTGAACAGGCGATAAAATCGTATCAGCACGCTGACAAGCTCCTTTTTTTCAAGCCGAAAACCAGGGTCATGCCGTTTCGAAAGGGAGTTCGATATTCGACGGACCCCTTGATATCATTAAGCGATTTAAGATCATCCTCATAGGCTGGTGCATGCTAAAAGATCTTCTCAAGGCTGAACTCGCCGCCTTGCGTACGGTAAAGGGTCCCTGGGAGATTCAGCGCACTCCCACCCTTGCCTTGCGAGAAACGATATCCCATCTGCAGGGTGATGCCATGGCCAAGCCGCCACTTTAAGCGCGGCACCAGGGCCATCTCAAACGTATTCACCGAAGCCCCGGTGAGAGTGGAAGATACACCGATGGGAATCGCCATGCGATGGGTTCCAATTCTGCCATAGGCGAGCTCTCCGTCGGCCGATGCAAAGAGGCCCCTGAAAACTTGCTTGCTTAATGTGTAGGAGAACCCGTGCGTTTGATACAGCGTCGGACTGAAGTAAATGGGCGAAACATTCGTAAAGCCTGAAACGCGAGCCGAATACCCCACGGTGATCCAGGGCTTTGCCTGATAGTCCAAACGTGCGGAGAACCTAGGCTGATCATTATTGAATTGGTTCGGAAGGGTGCCCGACGTGTAGTGACTGAGTCCTCCGGTGGTCCAGAAGTGGACGTGCTCGCTCAGCGGGCGCTGATACGAGACAAAAAAAGAGTCTTCCATGATGCCGGCGGCCAGCGTTTGAATGGTCGTCAGGTCGTAAACCGCGTCCCGGTGAAAGTAGCTCAGGCCGAGGGTCCCTCTTTTGTCGGGACGGAAACTGGCCTCGGCCCGCGCGAACAGGCTTGTCCGGCTTGCATGAAAGGGGGAAGCGCCCACCGTTTCGTCTTCCGACCAATAAGTGCCACCCAACTCCCCCAACAATGACACTCCGGTGGTGCGAGACATTTCGATCCGGCCACCGCCACCATTTCCAAAAGCGGTCAGGCGCAGGTTGCCCAGATTCTGACGAAAGTAACCGAAGTTGTAGATAGGCGTAATCTTTACGCGGCCACGAAGTGGGAACGTCATCTCCATGGAATTCGTTGTCCAAAGGACGCTGTCTGAGTCCGAAAAGTCTTTTTGACTAAATGAAAAACTCGGGGAGACCAGGGGGTGAATCTCGCCGAGTCTTTTTCCAGCCAGGGTGTTCCGCGGGTCCGTCTTGATGACATTCAGATAGCTGTCTCGAAGGGAAAACGGATCTTTCTGTTGATAGTCCTGGACCTGTGCAATGCCGATCAGGGCATCCACGTCATGGGGATTCTGTTGCAGCACCGCCCGGTAATCGACCTCAGCGGGACCGTACTGGCCGGCCCAGCTTTCCACGTTGGCCAATTCCAATCGGGCCTGTCCATCCAGGGGATGATCCTTCAAATAGGCCAGGTAGGCCTTGGCCGACGCGCCGTAATCCTTGCCCCAACTGTAGAGGCGGCAGATCAGTAATTCAATCTGCGGGTCTTTGCCATAGGTGTCCATGTACCGGCGATAAGCCTCGACGGCCTCCGGGTAGCGCCGCGCAGCGGCCAACTCTTCCGCCTGAGTCCGGGTCGCCAGTCTCCTCTGCTCCGCGAAATTGTGGAGGGTCAGGCGTGCCAACTCGTTATTCGGATCGAGCTGAATCAGTTTCTGCGCCACGGGCTGTGCGCCCACCAGGTCTTCGGACCAGGTATAGGTTTGGAGGAGCGCTTCGTAATCTGCGGGTGTAGCCGCAGGGTCATGGGTGAGAAGTTCGTAGTGTCTTCGGGCTTCGGGGAACTGCTTGTTCCATAATTCCGTTTGCGCCAACTCCCTCAGGATGGCGACGTCCTGCGGTGAGCGCTTGAGGTATTCTTCATAATATTGTTCCGCATCCGGGAATCGTTTGGCCCAGGAGCACACGCGGGCTATTTGAAGCAGGATTTGCGAATCCTCGGGGTGATGACTTGCGTATTGGGAAAAGGCGCGGATCGCGGCGTCGAAGTCTTTACGTTCCAGGGCGGCATAGGCCTGTTGTCGCGGCAACTCGTCAAAGTACTTGAGATATTCATCGCGCGCCTTGCGAGCTGCGGGATTCGCGGGCTCCAGGTTCAGGACATCCTGGTAAGCCTTCAGTGCCTTTTCCTTTTCGGCCAACTCTTGATAACACTGGGCCAACGACAAACGGATATGCAGATCCGCGGGTCTCGATGCTTGCAGGCTTTCAAATTCAGGCGCCGCCTCGGCATAACGTCCTGACCACATCAGCATGTTGGCTAAAACGGTGCGCGCGTCATCATCGCGAGGTTTTTTCGACAGGTAGATGCGATAGTACTTGGCCGCCTCCGGGTAATTGCCGCCTTGCATCAGCATCCGGGCCAGGGCGATGACTGCGGCAGAATCGTTGGGTTTCTTCTGCAGGTAGAGGCGATAGCTTTGGGCCGCTTTGGAATAATTCCGGCCCCATTCCTGGTTTTGGGCAACGTGGAGCAGGAATTCGGGTGAAGATTTCCTTTGATCGGCCATCGCCTGGTACATTTCCGCGGCTTGGTCAAACCGGTTGGTGGTGGAATAGATTTCCGCCAGGCGTCGGCGCGCCGGCACGGATTCAGGATGGCGGCTCACGATGCCATCCAGTATTTCTTCCGCGTCATCGAATCGATGGGCCCGAATGAGTGTTTCCGCATCGGTGAATTCGTGGCTGGAACGAAACTCTTCCGCGGTTACGACGCGTGACTGGATGGCCAGGCTCTGCTTCAGGAGGGTTTGCTTTTGAATCTCCCCCATCGATTTTTTGAGTCCTTCGAATGCCTCAATGTCCTGGGGTGCGGTATCCAAAACCAATTGAAATTGTATTTTGGCGTCCGCCATTTTCTTTTCTTGAAGGTAGCAATTCCCCAGCAACTTACGGGTGGCAATATCTTTGGGTTGATGAAGGAGGACTTTCTCGAACAGAGGCTCGGCATTCTTGCAGTCCCCGTGGCGATAATATTCCAGGGACTGGATGATCAGTTCGTGGTCAGGATTTTCCTGAGCCGGCGAGGCGGCGGAGAAAGGGAACCTGAACAGGCAGGCGCAGGCTATGCCCGCCAGAAGAGCGTGGCGCAGGACTCGTGGAAGCCGGGCTTCATCAAACACGCGGAGACTCCCCCGCTTCCATAGGCTTTTCAACGTGCTCATGACCTTCCACTAATCGCTTCGCGACGGGAAGAAAGTCAACGGCGCGATTGAAGATTTCGTACTCAGCTTGCGGTGCAGGGGTTCGGTTCCATTTCTGCTCCAAGCGGTTCAAATAGGCTTTCACGCCCTTTTCCTCGGTCTCCGCGAGGAGCACATAGACTCCTCGTTCATCGGCGTAGAGCAGATCGTATTCGCGCATCAGGCTTGCACCCAAGTCGCAGAGTTCTTTGTGGCCGGGAGTATTCTGGGACAATCGAAGAGCCAGAACGGCGAGCGACAGGCCGTTTTCGGTCGAGTGTGTTATTTCGGAACGAATTCGGTCGTAAAAATAAGCCAGGTTCGTGGTGCAGGTGGTTTGGTCTCTTTCGATTTCGGTGGTCACGCTCTGGTCGAGGCCCGCGCTTTCCATTCGGGTCTTGGACCCGTCATAGCGATGCAAGAGGTTTTGAACTTTGAGTTTTACAATCCGCCCATCCAGGGGCCGTTCCAGGATTTCGTCGACGCCGGCTTTCATCATCGTCACCCGGTCATGGGCTCTTCGCGTTTGATTAGCCACGAGCACAATGGGGACGTTCAGCTTATTTTGGCGAAGCTTTCTGCAAATCTCGAGCCCATCGAGGCCCTTGATTTCCTTGTCCAGAATGATGAGGTCGGGCGCCTCAGCGGCCACTTTGGCCAGGCCGTCCGCCGGTTCTTCGGCTTCAAGAAGCGCGTACTGTTTTTCCAGCAGGCCGCGCAGGAACTCACGTTGTTTCTGGTCGGATTCTATAATCAAGACCTTGCGCTGCGCGCGCGCGGCCGGGGCAGCCCCGGGTTGGCCGGCTGCTGGTGCGGCGGTGGGGGCGGTGATGGAGGAGAGTCCTATCCCCGGTGTCACCTCAAAGTCAACCTGGCTGGGGCGCCCTTTCACGCCCGCAAATCGCTCCAGGAACATGCGCCCCTGATTGGACTGATCGGCCGAGGCCTCAAGACGCAGGACGCCCATGACAAAGTCTTTACAATTGCCCAGATATTCCTCGCCTTCGGGTGTGTCGAATAGGTAAAGGCAGGTGGCCTCGAGTTGATTGAAAGAATGGATGAGGCTCCGCGCCCGAAAGATGGCGGCCGAATCCGAGGGGGTTGCGAGAAGCGGCGTGATGGGATCAAAGACCAGCCGCTGAACGGTCCCGTCACCCAAAAACGCATTCAGTTCCCGCCAAATCTGCTCTTCATCTTTAAGGCGGGTCGAATTCTCAACCACCTTGGAAACATATTCGAAAATAATAAGCTGATCGGTCCGGGCGAACGGTTCCAAGTCAAGGCCAAAGGCTTGCCCGTGCTCGAAAATCGTCTGGGCGGATCGCCGGGTGATCATCGCTACGTTTTCGCCGCTGATCAGACCCTGGTAAAGGAACTGAAGGCTGAACGTGGTTTTCCCTGTCCCGATGTTTCCGTAGACCAGGTAGTTCTTTTTTTCCTGAAGGCCGCCTGTGATCGAATCCAAACCGTCAAAGCCAGTTAGTATCATAAAGGTCCTGGTCCTGGTTCCCTATTTGGTGTCAGACGTTGTCTGTGGAATTCCGAGGCTCCACTGGTAAACTTTATAACCATCGACTTCACTCGAGCAAAGTATGTGGCCATTCTTATCGCGAAGTTCATGATAAATTTCTTCGGTCACCAAAACGCTGTCCGGGAGGGCGGCTTTCTGCAGGTGCCCCGTAATATCGAGAACTCTGCTGGACAAGAGTTCAAGCGGGGTCGACTCGTCGTAATTCACCTCGCCCGCATTTAATCCGCACCGGACCTGAATCGGGAAGCCGATCCGATTTTTTTCCTTATTGAAAATGGCCAGTTTCTTCAACAGTTCCTTCGCCGCCACACAAGCCAAATCGACTTGAGGGAAACACGCCATCACTCCATCCGGAGTCCAACTCGCCGTGCGGTAGCGGTACTTTTTAAAAATGCCTTCGAGCATCACCCTGTATTCCCGGAAAAGGTGTTCCAGGATCAGGGGATCTTGTCCAATCTTAATACGCGTGGAGCCGACAATGTCCACAGATAAGAATGCCAGCTTCTGCTTGGTCTTCTCCAAGCGTTTCTTGACCTTGGCAAGTTCCCTCAGCAGTTTGTCCCGCTCATCCTCCTGTTTAAAGGCGATGCCCTTAAACAATCCGCGTCCTGCTTTATCGGCAGTCGTGGAGGAAAACGTGAGCCCATCCGCCGACTGGACTTTGCTTCGCGAAGGCTTGAGCTGTCGAATCTTATCCTTGGTCTGTAAAAAGGCGATTAACTTTAAACCACGAAACCGTATAAAATTCAAGACAATATAAATCAGCACGCCCACAATTAAAGGAAGGAGGTCAAAATCGTGAGAGGTGGTATTGAGGCGGATGATCGTCTTGAGCTCACTGATCACCGGCTCGCTGATGATGATGACATAGTGGAAAAACGAGATTTGGCTGAGCTTCACCGAATTGACGAGGGGAGAATTGATCAGAAAGTCGAGGGCAAAAATCCCGACCAATATGCTCAGGCCCAGCACAATGACCCAGCGTGTCACTCTGACGAAGCCGAGCAAGAACCTGAGCCAATCGAATCGTGCTTCTTCCGCCATCGGAATTTAGGAACCCTCCGGGTTATTTCTCGAGACTTTTCAGAAAGACAGGGTGGGGTGTTGCGCCCTTTCTTGACAAACCATACCACTCCCGGCTTGTCTATTACGAACCGAGTCCCCGGTAATTTTTCCCAATCCAAACCAGACCCGGCTTCGCACTATTCGTCAATCACTCCAATTTGAATATGATCTGGCCGAAGTTTCAACTCGTGAGAACAGCCCGCTCTGCAAGCGAGCCGCGCGAGGGCCACCAAAGTTGCACCCGGCAGAACCGCTCTTACGAGGGTTGTTGGCCCAGCCATTATTCTCTTGAGGCATCCCCTCCTATAGTCGCGAGCATCGCCTGGCGCCGCCCCGCATGAGCGAAATTTTCCTACTATAGGCCTCTTGGTAGGGCGGATTATACCACAACCCATTTTCATCTCCCCCCAATAAGTTTTCAATTTATTTCTGTCGGCGCCCCGGGAAAATTGAAAACGAGGCTGGATTGCGACGTGGGTGAAGTGTTGAATTGGCCAGTGGGCGGATTGAAGGCCGGGCTTCTGTTGGGCCCCCCTTCGCCGTGGGACTCCTGGCGGGGTGCGCAACGCTTGTGGCCGTAATGTTGTAGGCGCCCGCCTCAACACACCCAGGGCAGCCCATCATTCATAGCGCAGTGCTGTGGTGGGTTCAACTCGTGCCGCGCGGAAGGCGGGGATCACGATCGCCATCATTGCCACCGCCAGCAGGATCGCCGGAACCGCGACAAATGTCACCAGGTCGGTTCCGCTGATGCCGTACAGCAGGCTGGCGGTAAATCGCCCGAGCGCCAGCGCGATCCCAAGCCCGATGATCAGGCCCAGCGCGGTGAGGGTGAGGCCCTGCCGCAGCACCATGGCCATCACGCCGCGCGGTTCAGCGCCCAGCGCCATGCGGATGCCGATTTCCCGCGTGCGGCGCCGCACCGCATAGCTCATCACTCCGTAGAGGCCGATCGCCGCCAGGGTCAGCCCGACCGCGCCGAAAACCCCCAGCAAAGTCGCCGAGATGCGCGGCAGCAAAAACGATTTGTCCACATGCTCCTGCATGGTCTCGGTGTTGAACACCGCCATGTTGGGATCGAGCGCGGCAATCTGCGCGCGCACTGGCCGCACCAACCCCAGAGGGTTCCCGGTGGTCTTGACGACTATGGAAATTCCGAAAAAGCTGAATACTTTCTCCGGCGCCGCTTCCACGAACAGGTAGGCGCAGTTGGGCGGATCCTCGCCCAGCGAACGCGATTTCGAATTTCGCGCCACCCCCACGATGGTGTACGGAGTTTTATCGGCAATCATCTGGCGGCCCAGCGGGTTTTCTTTCCCGAAAGCGCGCTGGGCCATGGTTTCGTTGATGATCAAACTGTTCTCGTCGCGCGACTGGCGGCTGAATTCGCGCCCGCGGACCAGCGGAATGCCCATGGTCTGGAAAAACCCGCTGCCCACGTTATAGACGTCCGCATTCAGGGTTTGTTCGGCTCGGCCCTCGCTGGCCGGCGCTTTGAAGTCGTAACTTGTCCCGCCGATGCTGAGCGGCAGGCTGTCGATAAAGCTCACCGAGCGCACTCCCGGCAGCGCCGAGACACGCTCGCGAAGCTGGTCGAGAAACTGCTGCGACTTCTCGTGCGAGTATTGGTGGAGCTTGGGATCCACGGCCATCAGCAGGAGGTGGTCCGGCTTCATTCCGATGTCGATGGAAGAGGCGTTGCGCAGGCTGCGCAGGAACAGGCCGGCCCCCGCCAGGAGCACCAGGGAGAGCGCCACTTGCACCACCACCAGGGCATTGCGGAGTCCGAACCGGCCCGGGCGGCCGAAGACTGTCGACTCATTCTTGAGCGCCGCCACCAGGTCCGGGCGCGTGGCGCGCAGCGCCGGAGCCAGCCCGAAAAGGAGCGCCGTCAGGAGTGACAGGCCTGCCGTGAACGCCGCCACGCGCAGGTCCACGGTAAAGTCGAAGACAATGGGGAAGGGCATCGGCAGCTCGAACCGCGAAAGGGCGCGTGCCACCAGCGCCGCCAGCAGAAAGCCCGCCGCTGCTCCCGCCAGTGCCAGCAGGACGCTCTCCGTGAGCAATTGGCGGATCAGCCGCCCGCGCCCTGCCCCCACCGCCAGGCGGATGGCGATTTCCTTCTGCCTCCCCTGGGCGCGCGCCAGCAGCAGGTTGGCTACATTCGCGCACGCCACCAAAAGCACCAGCCCCACCACCACCATCAGCACGGCCATCATGCTGAGCGCCGGCGTCTGGGAGGCGCCGATCAGCCCGCCCGCCGGGTTGAGCGTGACGGGAGAGTGGTGATGCTTCTCGTCCTTGCGATAAGTTTCATCAATGCGCTGCTTGATGACGTTCACCGCAGCCACCGCCTGGGCGCGGCTCACCCCCGGCTTGAGCCGGGCGTTCAACAGCAACCACTGATTGTTGCGCTGGGTCCTCGCGTCGTCCTTGCCGAGGTCGGACATGATCTGTTCGGCCATGGCCAGCGGCACCCAAAACTCCGAGACAATCCCGTGGTCTGTGCCATAGAAGCCCGCCGGGGCAATGCCCACCACGGTATAGCTTTGTCCGTTGAGCACCACGGTGTGGCCCAGTATGTCGCGGTCCCCGCCGAACCGCCGCTGCCAGAGCGCGTGGCTGAGCACCACCACCGCGTCGCGGCCCAGCACTTGGTCCTCCTCCGGCAAAATGGCGCGCCCCAGCGCGGGCTGCACGCCGAGCAGGGGAAAATAATTCCCGCTCACCACCTGTCCCCAGACGCGCTCGGGCTCTCCCGTTCCGCCCACGCTTGCCGGAACCAAGGGGAAGTGCGCGCTTAATCCTTCGAACACTTGCGAGGTCTGGGCGCGGTAGTCAAGGTAATCGGGATGGGAGAAAGAATTGCCCTCGGAGAAAATCACCAGCCGCCCGGGATCCTTCACGGGCAGCACGCCCCAAAGCAAACCGTTGGCCACGCTGAATACCGTGGCATTCGCGCCAATCCCCAGCGCGATGGAGACCACGATGACCGCCGTGAGGCCGGGAGCCTTCCAGAGTGTCCTGAAACCATAACGTAAATCCTGTAGTAGTGTTTCCATAGCGGGGCCCCCTCAGTCGTCACAAGGCAGTTTGCTCTTGATGGGTTATACGCATTGCGGGCCCGGGAAGTTTCGTGAAGAGCGCCACTCCTCGCGGATTTTCATTTCGGCAGAGGCGGACATTGGCCCAGCAATTTCAAACAGAAGCCATGAAAGCGGTGGAAGAGCGGGGTCTCAGGCAGGAACATATTTTGAGAATGACGAAGCGGTATGCGAAGATTGACAACGCGCAAGTAAGGGCGGAGGTAGACGGTTTGGACGTGCTTTTCGGGTTCGGTAGTCACCCGTTCGTCATCGAGACGCCCTCACTGCCAGAAGCAAGCTCGGTAACTCAATGAAAGGTTTGGCGTCCCCGACGGGGTTTGAACCCGTGTTACCGCCGTGAAAGGGCGAATCTGGCTGGTTCGATTCTGTCTAGAAAAACGCGATTTCTTGAAAAAACGCTGGATTCGAGCATACGATTGACAAACAGTATAGCGTAAATCGAGCGTTTCTAAGTTCCGTAGAAGTCCCGTCGAGAGTGCCTCACATCTCCAGGTCATTCTGAGGAAGCGGGCAGCTTCGGAAGTATTCACGAGAAAGGACGGTCGGTCTGGCCGGATCGGCTTCCCTCCTGCTCACACGTTTGGTCAAAACTGCTCATTTCATGTCATGGAGTTGGCGGCTCGCTTGCCAAGCTTGTATCATCAGGGCATAAGCCTACCATCTATTGTCCAGACGCAGTTCTGTGCAATTTTGCTCAGGGGCTTGGTCAACTCTGAACAGACAGTACATCGCCGAGGGAAATACCATGCAATGAGGTCGCTGGGTGCAGAGGCGAGCCGATACAAACCTCCTTGGGTCACACGTCGGCGATAAGCCGCTGCCCCAGCTCAACGTCTAAAAAGGAGAAATATCATGGCGCAAGTACAACCAGGAAAGACTTTTGGGCTGGTGCTCTCCGCGAGTACTTTGAAGGGTGACAAGGTAGTGAACCAGCAAGGCGAAGACTTGGGCAAGATCGAGGAGCTCATGATCGACGTGGATCGGGGGCGGATCGCCTATGCCGTATTGTCGTTCGGCGGTTTTCTCGGTATGGGTGACAAACTGTTCGCCATTCCCTG
>CAAGKR010324730.1_pt1 | contig 11034 bp, 14 predicted proteins | sample 2556971 | NCBI WGS metagenome assembly CAAGKR01 (sample SAMEA5207829, study PRJEB30636) | soil metagenome | biome: forest; feature: boreal; material: soil | place: USA | collected 2011-09 | depth 1 m
ACATCGGGCAACACCGGCATCTCCCTGGCGATGATCTGCTCGCTGAAGGGCTACAAGCTGAAGGTCGTGATGCCCGAGAACGTGACGCCCGAGCGTACGCAGCTGCTGAAGATGTACGGCGCGGAGATCGTCTACTCCGAGGGCTCACTCGGATCCAACGGGGCCGTGGAGAAGGCCTTGGCGATGGCGGCGGAAGACTCCTCCTATTACATGCCCTACCAGTACGGCAACGAGGCCAACCCGAACGCCCACTACAACGGCACGGCGCTGGAGATCCTCGAGGAGCTCGACGAGGTGAGCGCGTTCGTGGCGGGGCTGGGCACTGGCGGCACGTTGATGGGCAACGGCAGGCGGCTGAAGGAGACATTTGGCGATGGCGTGAAGATCGTCGCGGCGGAGCCGATGCAGGGGGAGCCGGTGCAGGGCTTGCGCTCGCTGGACGACGGCTTCATCCCGCCGATAATCGACATCTCGCTGCTCGACCGCAAGATCTTCGTGACCAACCGCGACGCGATCTCCTGGACGCGCAAGTTGCTCGACGAGGAGGGTCTGTTCGCGGGCGTCTCCAGCGGCGCGATCGCGAGCATCGCTGTGCGCATCGCGGGCGAGCTCGACGAGGGCAACGTCGTGTTCGTCGTCGCCGACGACGGCTGGAAGTATCTCTCGAGCGGCATCTACACCCTGCCGGTCGATGAGATCGAGAACCTCGACTCGACGGTCTGGTGGTGAGCGGTGTTCATCGGCCGTGCCTTGCTCGATGAGCTGATCGCGCACGCCCGTGAGGACCCGAAGATCGAGTGCTGTGGTCTCGTCGCCGTCGAGGATGTGACGGGCAGGCGCGCTGTTCGGGTCTATCGCGCGGAGAACATCCATGCAAGCGCGCTGAAGTTCGAGATCGATCCGATCGAGCAGCTGAGGCTAACGAACACGATCGAAGAGCAGGGCTGGGAGATAGGCGGGATCTACCACTCCCATGTGCGCAGCGCACCGTATCCGTCGCAGACAGACATCACCTTTGCCGCCAACCTGCCCGGGATCGAGTGGATCATCGTCGGCTTGGCGAGCGGGGAGCAGCCGCAGGTGCGCTCCTATCTGATCGACGGCGGCCATGTCGCCGAGGTGGCGATCGAGGCCGGCGACGAGGAGCCCGCGCGGTGAAGCTCGTCAAGGTTGCCTATGCGCAGCACCTGCCCGAGGCCGAGCTGCTGCAGAGCTTCCTGCGCGACGAGGGCATTCGCTGCATGGCGCGCCGCGCCGCGGGCTTCGACGTGCCCGACTTCCTCGCGGCCGGCCCGCGCGAAATCCTCGTCGCCGAGGGAGACGAGGAGTGGGCACGGCGGGTGCTCGACGGGTGGCGGCCCACGGGCGACGACGGTGGCGGTCCTCCCGCCGGCGCAGCGGAGCCTAGACGAGAGCCGGCTGGCCGGCTTCGCGCGTGATTGCCTCGATCTCTTCGGAGGCGCGCTCGAACTCGGCGTCGGAGAGCACGGGGGTGCCCTCGAACGGAAGCTCGCGCTGCAGCTCGACCCATGCTTGGGTAGCGGTGTACTCGTCCTTGACCTTGACGGTGACCGGCCGCGGGATGCGGTAGGTGCGCAGGAGCAGAACGTGCAGCGGCTGATGGCGGCGCCAGCCGAGACGCTTCTCGGCGTAGTCGGTCGTCCACACGTAGAAGGGCGAAAGGGCGTCGACGCAGCGGGGGTCGGCGATCGTGAAATGACCAGCAACCTCGGCCCAGGCGCGAATGCGCACCCGGTCGGGCTGCTGGATGCCGCCGGCGGCGAAGGCATGCAGCGGTGGCTCGCCGTCGCTCCAGACACCCTCCTCGAGCGCTCGGCGCAACTCGGGCTGATGGGATTCGCGCACCAGATCTCCCGCCTGGTGATCAAAGGTGGGGTACAGGAAGAAGCGCTCGTGGGCGAGCCGGAACGGCTTGCCGGGTTCGCGAATTCCGCCCTTACGGAGAGTTATGAGCTGCTCCCCTTCGGCAAGCGCACGAACGGTGACAGCCGATTCTTTGAAAGCAATTGGCATAGAAAAAACGAAAAAAGAATTGAGCGGACGTCTCGATAAAACCTGCGGGCCCTGGGCACCATCCGAAGCGACCGAGTGGCGGGGCCAACCCATTAAAGATACGAAATCCTGGAGGATTTCCCAAATCCCCTGCAAATGAGCGGCTTTTTAGGCTAAATCGCTACAGTCGCCGTCCCGCGAGGCCCTCGGCGGCCTCGATTATGGCCGCGTAGTCCTCCTCGCCGTGTCCCCGGCCCATGGTGGCTGTCAGGAGGTCGCGGGCGTGTGCCGCGGAGGCGAATGGGATTCCCGCTGCTTGAGCCTCCTCGAGGCAGAGGCGCACGTCCTTGAGCATGTGCGCTGTCTTGAACAGGGGGGTGTAGTCGTGCTCGCGCATCGCTCCGGACTTCAGCTCCAGCTGAGCGGAAGCGCCTGAGCCGGTGCTGAGGACCTCGACGAACGCATCGAGGCCGATCCCGGTGGCTTGGGCGAGCAGCAGCGCCTCGGCGACCGCTGCCGCGTTGGCTGCGCCCACGGCGTTGTTGATCAGCTTGAGCGTCTCGCCCTGGCCCAGCTCACCCACGTACCTGATCAGCTTGCCCATCGTCTCTAGCAGGGGCTTGGCACGTTCGAAGTCGGCTGGCTCGCCTCCGGCCATGATCGTCAGGGAGCCGTCTTCAGCTCGCGGCGATGAGCCGGTCACCGGTGCGTCGAGCATGCTCACCTCGCGCTCGCGCAAGGCTGCGCCGATCCGCCGGGTGTCTGGCGGCGCGATCGTGGACATATCGATGCACAGCAGGCCTGCTCTACTGGCCTCGATTACCCCGCCCGCGCCAAGCAGCACTGAGGCTACCTGCTCGCCATCGACGACCATGCTCACAACGATGTCGCTGGCGCGCGCGACCTCGGCGGGTGTGGCAGCGGCAACTGCGTTGTGCGCGGATGCCCAGCGCCCTGCCTTGCCGGGGGTGTGCGTCCAGACGGTCAGTGGATAGCCGGCGCGCGCCACGTTGGCGGCCATCCGCGAGCCCATGATCCCCAGGCCCAGAAATCCGACTCGCTCAGGCATCCTCCGAGGATACGACTCTTAGCCTCTCAGGCTGCGACGAGCTCGCGGTTCTCGGTATCAGCCAGGTGCTGGTGGGAGGGGCAGTAGCCGTTGTGCGGTAGGGGCACACGCTGGCAGGCGGCGCCTTTGCGTGTGGTCGCGCGGCACTGCGGCGCCACACCACAGACCGACGCGTAAGCCGCGAGAGGATTCTCGATCAGGAACTGCTGTGCGAAGCCGATGTAGCGGGTGACGACTTGATGGACTCGGCCCTGCTCGCTCATCGGGAAACGGGAGCGGATATCGCAAAACAGCGTCCGTTCCGGGCGCGCGAAGTATTGGCGGTCAACGGCCATACGCTCGACGACTGCCTCACAAGCCCGCAGGACATGCTCGTGGTTTGCGTTGGTGGCAACGCCGGGCTTGGGAGCCACGATATGGGGAGCCAACTCCCGGTAGATGGCCCGGCTGAACTGATACATGATGACCCTCACCCTCTCTCGATCGAACCGGTTTGGTGTGCACCCGCTCGTTCCCAAAGACTCCAGTCCTGCAAAGACATTCCAGGAGAAGAAACACTCCTTCAAGGGGAAAGGATCGAGATTTGCTCTGCGATCGAAGATTTTTATAAAGGACCCGAAGGGATCATGCCCAGGTCTGCCAGGAGCCGCTCTCCTCGCTGGTGATGACGAAGTGGCGATGGTCCAGTGACCGGTCGCGCTCGGGATGGTCCACACGCTGATGGGCGCCACGGCTCTCCTGACGCTCGAGAGCGCAGCGCGCAATCAACCGGGCTAAGGGGTGGCGCTCTGAAGCGAGCTTTTGCAGTCCTTGGCGCGAACGCTCAATGCCTGCCTGCTGCCACAGCGCTGTACGTGTCGATGGCTCAGCTGATGCCGGCGCGGGGATAGCCTGGAGCGCCTCGAGGTCATCTGGGCGTGGCTGGCTGGGCTCCTGCAGGGCACTGGAAGCGGCGCGACGGGCAAATACAAAGCACTCGCTCAGCGAGTTCGATGCAAGCCGGTTGGCGCCGTGCAGGCCTGTGCACGACACCTCTCCGACCGCGTACAGGCCAGCCACCGTGGAGCGTGCGTGGTGGTCAGTGACGATCCCTCCCATCATGTAGTGAGCTGCGGGTGCCACCGGCACCAGCTCACGGGAGGGATCCAGCCCCGCCTCGCGCAAGGCTGTGGTCACATTGGGAAAGCGAGCGGGATCGATCGCGCGCATGTCCAGCCCCACCGAGCGCTCTCCGGTTTCTGTGAGGCGCAGCTGGATGGCGCGGGATACCTCATCGCGAGGAGCGAGCTCATCCACGAAGCGCTCGCCAGAAGCATCGTGCAGGGTCGCCCCCTCGCCGCGGATCGCCTCGGTGATGAGGAAGCCCTCGCGCCCGCGCAGGCCGATCACGGCGGTGGGATGGAACTGCAGCAGCTCGAGGTCTGCGAGCGACGCACCGGCCTCGTGGGCGAGCAGCAGGCCGATTCCTTGCGAGCCGGGCGGGTTGGTGGTGCGTGCCCAGAGTGCCGCGGCGCCGCCAGTGCCGAGCACGACCGCGCGCGCGGCGACGATTCGCCTGTCGTCGCAGATCAAGCCGTGACAGCGGGGGTGGGTGGGGTCTCTATCGGTCCACAGTGCTCGCGCCCGTGCACCCTCGAACACGGCGATTCGCGGCTCCCCGGCCACGAGCGCCGACAGCTGGCGAACCACACGCCGGCCTGTCGCGGAGCCCCCGGCGTGCACGACGCGCCTGACCGAATGGCCACCCTCTAAGCCGAGCGCCAGGCGTCCCGAGCGGTCGCCGTCGAAGCGGACGCCCAGCGCCTGCAGGTCGCTTACGCAGGCGGGCGCCTCGTGCACGAGGATCTCCGCTGCCGAGCGTCTTACGAGCGCGCGCCCGGCCCGCTCAGTGTCCGCCAGGTGCAGCTCGAAGCTGTCGTCGGTGGCGAGTGCGGCGGCAAGGCCGCCCTGCGCCCAGTAGGAGGCTGTCTGGGCCAGGGGCGTGGCGGAGATGAGCACGACCGTAGCGTGCTCGCGCGCCGCACAAAGCGCGGCGTAGAGCCCGGCGGCGCCTGCGCCCACCACCGCGATGTCGGCCTCGAAGACTGGACCGGCCTGAGCGGGGCTCACCGTTTCGGGGTCGGTGTGAAGAGAGGGTTCGAAGTTGGTGTGGTTACGCTCGGTGTGGTGCGGCCCGAGGCTCCGGTGCTAGAGGTCTTCGGGCGCGGCGTGGTGCTCGCGCCGGTGAGGCTGGCGCCAGGATTTTTCCCACCCGGCGCGGTGGCGGTGCCGGGGGTGGCTGTGCGGGGAAGGGTGCTCGTGCCGGTGAGCCCAGTGCCAGGAGTGCTCGTGGTGGGCGCGGTGGCGGTGGGCGTCGCCGTTACGGCGGGCGCCGTCGTGACCGTGGTCGTCGCGGGAGCTGTCGTGGAGCGACCGGAGCCGCCCGCAAGGGTTACGAGTGCGGCGGCGAGCACCCCGAGCGAGAGCGCGGCCAGGACTGCGAGTGTGAGGACCGCTGGCTTCCAGGAGGGGGATGCCGCCAAGCGCGTGCGCGCCGCAGCCCCGCAATGCAAGCACCACTCCTGCGCGGGATGAAGCGGTGCGCCGCACAACGGGCACGTCTCGCCCGCGGGCGATGCAGCAGCGGTTGTTGCTTGCGAGGGGGGAGTGGCGACGCTCACGCGCCCGGGCCGGAAGGACGGATGATCACGGTCGGCTGGTCAGGATCGGGGTGCGGTGGAGCGGTGGCCGTTGGCTCATCGGGCCTCGCGGGCGCAGCAGGGGCAGGTTGACCGGCCGAGGCTTCCTCGGGGGACCTGGCTGGGCCTGAAGCAGGTGAGGGCGCAGCTGATGCGGGAGCCGATGCAGGGGCCGGGGCGGCGACGGTATCCCCCCCGGGAGCAGCGGGCGCGGGCTGGCTTGGCGCGGCAGCGCCCGGTGCAGGCGGCCCGGCGACCGGGCGCTCGGCGTGACGGTCCATGGCGAGCCCGCAGTTTGGGCAGAAGCGGTCCTCGCTTGAGTGAATCGCCGCGCAGCGCGGGCAGGCGGCGATGCCTGCATCGCGCAGCACCGTCACCGGCTGATGCTCGGCAAGGGCTCCTTCGAGCGTGCGCAGCTCGGCGTCGATGTGCCCGAGCGTTGAGAGCTTGGCGATCACCAGCGCGTCGTTGCGCTGGCCGAAGCGGTGCAGGTTGAAGACCAGGCCGCCGAGGTCCCGGTAGGCGAGCTCACGTGCCTTGCGCAAGAAGCGCGCGCGGCGGCGCATACGCCCGCGCTCGCCGAAGCCAGGTGGTCCGGCAGGCGTGGGGGAGTCCACCGCCGGAAGGGAGGCGGCTATAGGGGCCGCTTGAGTTGTGCTCTGCTCCACCGCCGTCCCATGCTACCCGCTATCTAAGACCCATTTCCAGCCCGCTTCAGCGCCAGGCCCCAGGCGATGGCGACGCGCTCGGCCATCGCCTCGGCGGAGAAGCGGGCCGCGTGTGGACGTCCCTGCACCCGTGGGTCTCCGCTGGCCAGGGCAGGCGCTAGTGCTTGGCGCCAGCGGTCCACATCAAATGGGGCACACAGGGTTCCCTCCAGGCCATCCAAGGCCTCAGCATGCACTCCCACGGGCGTGGCGAGCACGGGCACTTCACAAGCCAATGCCTCGAGTACAGCTAGGCCAAAACCCTCACTTTCGGAAGGCACGAGCACTGCGTTGGCAGCATTGATCCACAGCGCAACCCGGTCAGGATCGATGCCCGCGAGGGTGAGCAGCTCGACGTTGCCCGCGACGGCCAGGGCGCGGTCATAGCGCTTGCTGGGACGGCTGGGATCGGCGGGGAACAGCAGATAGGGACGGTCGGGATCGAGCCCCAGCTCTAGGCGTGCCTGCTTACGCGATAGCGGACCAAAGCGGTCAAGGTCCACTCCGCAGGGCAACACCTGTGTGCGCCTGCGCGCCGCCCGCCCGGGGATCTCACGAGCAAGTGACGCTGATACGGCGGCGAGGAGGTCCATCAAGGGCAGCACAGCGCGGGTAGCCTGGCGCGTGCGCGGATGGCGAATATCGGTGCCGTGCACCGTCAGCGCTCGCACCCGTGCCCGTACGACTAGAGCGGGCCACGCACTGAGACCGAAGTGGGCGTGAACGACATCAAAACGCCTGCCCGCATAGCGGCTGCGCAGGTCAACGAAGGCATGCCTCAATGCATTCCCGCCGGGCAGGAACTCGTAAAGCTCGACCTGTAGGCCGTCCAGGTGGCGCAGCGCATCGGCTTGATCGCGCACGAAGCGCCCCCGCTCGGGATGGGCCGCGTCGGGGAGCATGTTGGAGAGGACCAGCGCGCGCACCATCCGCTGACCGTATCGCTCCTGGGGCCCTGTGGAATGATGGCTCCATGGCGAGCGCCCTGCCAAGCACATCCGACCCGCGCGGGCGGCCGATCGGCGTGTTCGACTCGGGCGTGGGCGGACTGACCGTGCTGCACGAGCTGCTGGTCAGATTGCCCCAGGAGGACTTCCTATATCTCGGCGACACGGCGCGCTTCCCCTATGGCAAACGCCCGCCGGAGGAGCTCGAGCGCTTCTCGGTTGAGATGGCCGAGGAGCTGCTCGGGCGCAAGGCCAAGCTGCTGGTGGTTGCGTGCAACGCCGCCACATCCGCGGCTCTGCCGGCGCTGCGCAGGCGGATGATGGACACGACGCTCGGCGTGGACGTGATCGGGGTCGTGCGGCCGGAGGCTTCCCAGGCGGTTGCGGCGACGCGCACGGGACGGATCGGGCTGCTGGCGACGCCGGCGACGGTGGCCAGCGGGGCCTATGAGCAGGCCGTGGCCGCGGTCGATCCGTATGTGACGCTGCACCCCGTCGCCTGTCCCACGCTGGCATCGATCATCCAGGAAGGCAGGCACCTCGACGCGCAGGCGCTCGAGACGGTGCGCGAAGTGTGCGCGCCGCTGCGGGAGTCCGACGTTGACACGGTGATCCTCGGTTGCACGCACTACCCGCTGATCAGCCCGATGCTGCAGCGAACGCTCGGTCCGGAGGTGACGTTGGTCAGCTCGGGGTCGGCGCTGGCGCGTCAGGTGGAGCACGCGCTGAGTACGCGAGGACTGCGCAACCCTGGAGCAGGCGAAGGTGACTACCGCTTCCTCTGCACGGGTGACACACAGGAGTTTGAGCTGGCGGGCACGCGCTTTTTGCAGATGCCACTGGGTCCAGTGGAGCACGTCGCGCTCGCCACCGTAGAGGTGACAGTGTGAGCGTCGAGCGCAGCTACGGGCGTGGGCCAGGCGAGCTGCGCCCGGTCACGATCGAGCCGGGGTTCATGCGCACCGCGACGGGCTCGGCGCTGATCTCGATGGGCGAGACACGTGTGATCTGTACCGCCTCTGCGCAGGAGAGCGTCCCCCGCTGGATGGCTGGCAAGGACAGGGGCTGGCTGACGGCTGAGTACGGCATGCTGCCGGCGTCCACCGGTGATCGTAAGCAGCGCGACGCGACACGGGGCCGTCAGGACGGTCGCACCGTTGAGATCCAGCGGCTGATCGGCCGCTCGCTGCGCGGTGTGATCGACCTCTCCAAGCTCGGCGAAAGGACGATCTACCTGGACTGCGACGTGCTCCAGGCCGACGGGGGCACGCGTTGTGCCTCGATCACGGGCGCCTATGTGGCCTTGGCGCTGGCGTGTGCGCGCCTGCGGTCCGAGGGCCTGCTCGAGCACTCACCCTTGACGGGCACGGTGGCGGCGGTCTCCTGCGGCATGGTGGAGGGCACCGCCCTGCTCGATCTGGACTACTCCGAGGACTCGACCGCCGAGGTTGACGCCAACGTCGTGATGACCGGCGAGGGTGGCCTGATCGAGGTGCAGGCGACGGCCGAGCGCACCCCGCTTTCGCGCGCGCACCTGGATGAGCTGCTCGTGCTCGCCGCGTATGGCATCGAGCAGTTGCGCACCACCCAGGAGCAGGCGATCGCGCCGGCATAGAGCTACGTGTCATAGGGGACTATCCGGACGCAACAGCATTGACGACCGTGAGATCGTCGTGTGACGGACAGCAGAATGAGAGCTGGCCAGAGTGCTGTCGGCCGTCGCCACAACACCCAAACTAGCGTCTAGAAATGCCGGTCGACCATCTCGACCTCGCGCTCCTAGGGGGTCTCGTTATTGATGAGTGCGCACCCGGGCTTGTGCGCGGCAAAGCTGAAGCGACCTTCGCCGATCTCGGTAACACGCCCGATGTCGTTGCAGCGTTCGAAGTTTTCCGCGAGTTCGGATCCAATGACGTAGCGAAAGGGGCAGTCGACGACATATCGGGAGTGGCGCACGCATGCGGATTCGTGCTGGACGGTGTCGGTGTCGGCGTGCGCCCGTTCACGAACACGACGCGCTCCGGCGACCGTCTCCAGCCACGCTCGGTGGATCGTCAGCGTGCGCCAGTGAGGTGCGGGGGCGACGCCAGCGCTCTCGGCGGGCGCCAGCCCAGCGATCACGGCGATGAGCGTGACCGCCAGGACTGCTCTGACGCGACGCGCAGGCGGACGCCGCGCGCGGTCAGGCGTTTGGAGCGCCCGCTCAGAGGAGTGCGGCGGCATCCTGCAGGACTTGGAGCACGCCCATTTCGGTGACTTCGACGGTGAGCTGCGCGTTGAGCACCTGCAGGTAGCCGTAGGCGTGCCCGGCTGGGCCCGCGCCGATTTCCGCCCTGTCCCCGACGGTATGGAGGACCGTCCTCGTGAACCCGGCCGGCCAGTATTTGGCCTTGACGCCTTTCTTGAGCTTGCCGGCGACCCTGTTGATGGCGGGCCCTCGCGCGATCACGAGCGTCGCGTGTGCCAGGCGCCAACAGCCGCCAGGAGGAGTGGCTCCTTCCTTTTTGCCGAAGTTGGCGAAGCATTCGATCCCCAGGTGGCCAATCGCAAGGAAGTGGGCGCCGCCGGAGGGACCCGCGGCTTCTAGCCCGCCGTAGGAACACACGCTGGACTCACCTACCGCGAAGACCTCTGGTGTAGCGACTTCTTCGAGTTCGTCCCTGAAGTCGCCTGCCACCAGCACGGTGTTGCAGGCTTTGAGCGAGAGGAGATGGGGCGGTTTGGACTTCGCCGCCGCGCCCGGAGCGAGAACCATCGGAGCACCCATTGCCGTGCACGCCATCGCCGCCGCCAAGCGTCTGCTCCACATGCCTAACCTCCTCTGGGTTCCAGTACGCGGGCGAGCGTACTGAATTCCCGGCGCCGGAGCTCGGCCGACTCAGCAGAGCAGTTGAGGACGGGGATATGAGACGTCGGGCCAGTCGGTCCACGGCGACCAGGCTGCGCCTGAGTCAATCCTGTCACGGCGCCACAGATGGCGATACACAACCGGGCCGTTGCGCCGGCAGCGGCCAAGGTCGGTTGCGCGCAGCTGCACCGGGAACAGGCCCGGCAGATAGCCGCCCTGTGGCGCGAACTCATAGCTCGAGCCGAAGCCCTCGGCTTTCTGCTTGCCCCAGCCCGTCCAGCGAATGCCTGACACACGGCTGTTGGCGTCGCCGTTGGCGCTGATGAGCCTCGGCGCAACCGTGCCGAAACCGGGGAATCGACCCGGGAAGCCCGCTCCCGGGTAATTGCGCGAGCCGAGTGTCGGCGCCTGCCGAGCGGCATCCGCCCCCGGCGCGGCGAGAACGACCATCAGGGCCGACAGCACAACCGCTGCTGAGATGCGACGCACGCCTCCATCATAAGTCGTTACAGGCGCGAGGATTCTCGATCGTCCCGGGCAGGCCCCGCAAAATTGTATGGTGGGATTACGCGCACCCGCCGGCGGCCACGAGGCGGCGGCGGTAGATCTGCATGTCGGCGTGGTTGAAGTCTGAGTGAGTCTGCGTGCGAAGAGAGGGCACGTCCTCGCGATGGTATGGACTTGAGAGGCTCTCGTTGTGGCCGATCACGTTGCGGACGGCGACGTGGTAGTGGCAGCGCAGCCACCTCACCAATCGCAGGCTTGCGCCGAT
>CAAGKR010035408.1_pt1 | contig 11033 bp, 9 predicted proteins | sample 2556971 | NCBI WGS metagenome assembly CAAGKR01 (sample SAMEA5207829, study PRJEB30636) | soil metagenome | biome: forest; feature: boreal; material: soil | place: USA | collected 2011-09 | depth 1 m
CTCGCGAACTGGCCGCAGCATTACCCATGGATCGATCACGCCGGGCTGCAGTACTTCCAGAGCCGGGTCAGTTTGGCGCGCCGTGACGTGGAGTTCGGTCTCGCAGTGACCCTGGAGCATTTCGATACACGCGCGCTGCAAGAACGCGCGCTCGGCATTCTGAAGTTCAAACTGGACGTGTTGTGGCAAATGAGCGATGCCATGGCACTGCGCTACATGGAGGTTTCACAATGAGCCCCGCGGTGGTCGATACCACTTCGCGGCCCGCCGTCGAGCGCGGTTTCCGGCTGCAATGGGAGGCGGCGCAGAATGCGCACGTGCTCCTCTATCCGGAAGGGATGATCAAGCTCAATACCAGCGCGGGCGAAATCTTGAAGCGCTGTGACGGCGCGACGACGATTGCCGACATCACCGCGGATCTCGAACGCGCCTTCTCCGCCTCCAACCTGTCCGACGACGTCCTGCGCTTCGTCGCCATGGCCGTGGAAAAAAAATGGCTGAAAATCCCCTCGTAAGTGCGCCCGCACAGCCCGCGCCGGCGCGGCCCGGACCGCCTCTGTGGCTGTTGCTGGAGCTGACTTACCGCTGTCCCTTGCACTGCGCTTTCTGCTACAACCCGACCGACTTCGCGCGCTCGGCCGAGGAACTCGATACGGCGGATTGGCTGCGCGTATTGCGCGAAGCGCGCGCACTCGGCGCCGTGCAGCTCGGTCTGTCGGGCGGCGAACCTCTGGCGCGCGACGATCTCGAACCCATCGTGGCGGAGGCGCACCGACTCGGCTTCTACACGAATCTCATCACCTCCGGGGTGGGTTTGACCGAGGAGCGGCTGCAGGCGCTGAAACAAGCCGGTCTGGATCACATCCAGCTCTCCTTCCAGGACAGCACGCAGCGGATGAACGATTTCCTGAGCAGCACCCGCACTTTCGAACTGAAATCGAAAGTGGCGGCCTTGATCAAGAAATACGACTATCCCATGGTGCTCAATGTGGTGCTGCATCGGCTCAACATCGATCATGTGGAGGATATCCTCGAGATGGCATTGCGGTTGGGCGCCGACTATGTGGAATTGGCGAACACCCAGTACTACGGCTGGGCGTGGCACAACCGCGAGCAGTTGCTGCCCAGCCGCGCGCAGGTGGAGCGGGCGGAGCAGACGATGCGGCGCTTCCGAGAGCGCGACGGCCGCCCGATGCAGATTTATTTCGTCGTGCCGGATTACTTCGAGCGACGGCCGAAAGCCTGCATGAACGGCATGGGCTCGATCTTCCTGACGATCGCCCCGGATGGAACCGCGCTTCCCTGTCATGCCGCACGCATGCTGCCCGGCCTCGAGTTTCCCAATGTGCGCGCTGCGAGCATCGAAGAAATCTGGTACGGCTCGGCGAGCTTCAATCATTTCCGCGGCTTTGAATGGATGAAAGAGCCTTGCAGAAGTTGTCCGGAGAAAACCCGCGACTTCGGCGGCTGCCGCTGCCAGGCGTACCTGCTGACGGGCGATGCGGCGAACGCAGATCCGGTGTGCGACCTGTCTCCGCATCACCATTTGGTGACCGACGCGGTCGCCCGTGCAGAGCGTCCCGCCGCCGCGCCGGTGCAGGAAAAGCCGCTGGTGTTTCGCAGCGAGCGCAATTCCACTACGCTATTCGTCAAGCGAGACGGAATCTGACTCAGATGCAGTGGATCACATGGCTATTTCCCGCCGCCGTCGCGGCGGAGACGCTGACGCGCCTGTGGCTGGGGTCACGCCAGATCACGGCCGTACAGGCGCACCGCGACGACGTCCCGCAGGTGTTTCGCGGGCAGATCGCGCTCGCAGACCAGCAAAAGGCGGCTGACTACACCACGGCGCGAGTTCGTCTGGGGCAATGGGCCACCGTGGTCGAGGCGCTCGTCAAGCTGCTGCTGACCTTCGGCGGCGGTCTTGCCGCCGTCGATGCGATTTGGCGCCATTCGGCCTTGAGCGAGCCGTGGCGCGGCGCCCTGGTTGTTGCGACCGTGTTGCTGCTGCTGCAGCTGGTCGGACAACCGTTCGCGCTGTGGAGAACGTTCAAGATCGAAGCCCGCTTCGGATTCAATCGAGTCTCGCCGCGGCTGTATATGGTGGATTTGGCCAAGCAATGGCTGCTGGCGGTGTTGCTCGGCGCCCCGCTGTTGCTGGCCACGCTCACCCTCATGGAACGCGCCGGAGCGTGGTGGTGGGGGTGGGTCTGGCTGATCTGGTTGGCATTTACCTTCGGGCTGACCTGGGCGGCCCCGAAGTTCATCGCGCCGTTGTTCAACCGATTCTCTCCGCTCACCGACGAGACGCTCAGGAAGCGGGTCGAGAGGCTGCTCGAGCGCTGTGGATTCGCGGCGCGCGGCGGTGTGTTCGTGATGGACGGATCGCTGCGCTCGGCGCACGGCAACGCCTACTTCACCGGCATCGGCCGCAACAAGCGCATCGTATTCTTCGACACGCTGCTGTCGCGGATCGAGGCGCCGGAAATCGAAGCGGTGTTGGCGCATGAACTCGGACATTTTCGGCTGCATCACGTGCGCCAGCGGCTGGCCGCGTCGGTGGCGCTGACATTCGGCGGGTTGGCGCTGCTCGCTTGGTTGGCGCGCCAGCCTGGTTTTTACAGCGCTCTCGGCGTGCCAGAGTCCTCGGCCGCGATGGCGCTGCTGCTGTTTGCGTTGACCGTGCCGGTGATGACGTTCTTCGCGACCCCGGTCCTGTCCTGGTGGTCGCGCCGGCAGGAACGGCAGGCCGACGACTTTGCCGTCGCCCATGCCGATGCCGGCAATTTGGCCGCCGCCCTGGTCAAGCTGTTTCGCGACAATGCATCGACGCTCACCCCCGATCGCATCCACTCGGCGTTTTTCGATTCCCATCCGCCGGCGCTCGAGCGCATCGGGCGATTGCGCCGATTGGCACTCAGGAACTGAAGCCTGACGACTTCGCTGAATTATCCGCTGCAAACGGAGCCGCAGACCGGCGATGGCTCCGCGGTCGCCGTGGCCCCCGGTGTCCTGTGGCTGCGCATGCCCTTGTTCGCCGCGCTCCCCTGGATCAATGTGTGGGCCATCGCGGACCGCGGCGGCTGGGCGATTGTCGACACCGGCCTCAAATCTCCCGCCACGATCGATGCCTGGCAGCAGGCGTTTTCGCGGGCGCTCGACGCGGCTCCCGTCACGCGCGTGCTGGTCACGCACATGCATCCCGATCATTGCGGGATGGCGGGTTGGATTGCGGAACGATTCAAGGCGCGGCTGTGGATGAGCCGCCTGGAATACTTGAGCTGCCGCCTTATGGCGGCCGATACCGGACGGAGCGCGCCTGCCGACGGCATGAGTTTTTATCACGCCGCAGGCTGGAATGAGGAAGCACTCGAAAGATACAAGGCCAAATTCGGATCGTTTGGCGAAATGATCTATCCGCTGCCGGCTTCCTACCAGCGGCTCAGCGATGGGGATTCTTTGCGGCTTGGCGCCCACGAATGGCGCGTGGTGGTTGGCAGCGGCCATTCACCGGAACATGCCTGCCTCTATTGTCCGGATTTGAAATTGCTCATTTCCGGCGATCAGGTATTGCCGCGAATATCCTCGAATGTCTCGGTGTACCCCACGGAGCCGGAGGCCAATCCGCTCGGCGACTGGCTCAATTCGCTGGCCGCCATCAAGCAGCGGATTCCCGACGATGTGCTGGTGCTGCCTGCTCACAACAGCCCGTTCAGGGGGCTGCATGCGCGCATCGACGAGCTGATCGAGTCACATCGCACCGGCCTCGCACGCCTGGAAAGCGCGCTCGCCGTGCCGCGGCGCGCGGTCGATGTGTTCGGCGCGCTATTTGCCCGTCCCATCAATCCGGGCGTGCTCGGCATGGCCACCGGCGAAGCGGTGGCCCACCTCAATTACCTGACGAGCAGCGGGCGAGCCAACCGCGAGCTGGACGGGGACGGCATTTGGTGGTGGAGAGTGAACTAGACGCCTGCAGTGAAGCGCCTAGGCCGCTGCCCGCTGCGCCGGCTGCTCTTCCAAGGCGCGCGCGAGCACATCCTCGATCCTCTCCGCCCAGACAAACTCGAGCTTGCCGCGCACGCTGTCCGGAATGTCCTCGAGGTCGCGCCGATTGCGCGCCGGCAGGATCACCGTCCGAATTCCAGCGCGCGCCGCAGCCACGCATTTCTCCTTGATGCCGCCGACCGGCATCACCACGCCCCGCAGGCTGATCTCGCCGGTCATGGCGACATCGGCTCGCACCGTGCGCTGCGTGAGCAGCGACGCCAGCGAGGTGGCGATGGCGACGCCCGCGCTCGGCCCGTCCTTCGGAATGGCGCCGGCCGGCACGTGAATGTGCAAGTCGCTGTTGTCCAGCATGCTGGGATCGATCCGCAAGCGATCTGCCTGGGACTTCACCCAAGTGACCGCGGCCTGCGCGCTTTCCTTCATTACTTCGCCGAGCTGTCCCGTCAGAATGAGTTTGCCGCTGCCTCTCACCCGGCTGGATTCGATGAACAAAATGTCGCCCCCCGCGGGGGTCCAGGCGAGGCCGGTGGCTACGCCGGGAATGCTGGTGCGCAGCGCCACATCGCTTTCGAAGCGGGGCGCACCCAGGATGCCGGGTATCTCTTCGACGCCGATCGAGACGTGCTGCGCGCCGCCCGAGGCAATTGCCACCGCGGCGCTGCGCAACACGGCGCCGATCTGCCGCTCCAAATTTCTCACGCCCGCTTCGCGCGTGTAGTCGGCGATGAGACGACGCAGCGCCTCCTCGGAGACCTCGACCTGATCCGAGGCGAGGCCGTTCGCCTTCAACTGTCGCGCGAGCAGGTAGCGTCTGGCGATTTGCAGCTTCTCTTCTTCGGTGTAGCCGGTGAGTTCGATGATTTCCATGCGGTCACGCAGCGGCGCCGGGATGGAATCGAGCACATTGGCGGTTCCGATGAACAGCACCTTCGACAAATCGAACGGTACGGCGAGATAGTTGTCGCGGAAGGTGTTGTTCTGTTCGGGATCCAACACCTCGAGCAGTGCCGAAAACGGATCGCCCTGATGGCTCGCCGAAAGCTTGTCGACTTCATCGAGCATGAGAACCGGATTGCGGCGGCCGGCCTTGCGGACCGCCTGCGCGATGTTGCCGGGCAGCGAGCCGATGTAGGTGCGACGATGGCCGCGAATTTCCGCCTCGTCGTGCACGCCGCCCAGGCTGACGCGGCCGAATTTGAGGCCGATCGCCTTGGCAATGCTCTGGCCGAGCGAGGTCTTGCCCACCCCGGGCGGGCCGACGAAGCAGAGAATGGGGCTGCGGCCCTCGGGGTTGAGTTTTCGAACCGCAAGGAATTCCAATATGCGGCGCTTCACCTTCTCGAGCCCGAAGTGATCTTCATCGAGGATTGCGCGAGCCTTCTCGATGTCTACCGACTCCGGATCGATCTTCGACCAAGGCATGGCGATGAGCCAGTCGAGGTAGGTTCGGATCATCGAGTATTCGGCGGCCGAGTCCGGCATGCGCTCCAGACGCTTGAGCTCGCGCTGCGCCTGTTCCTCGGCATCAGGAGGCATGCCGGCGTCCTCGACGGCTTGCTTCAACTCGTCGAGTTCGGCTGACGCGGTGTCGGTTTCGCCCAGCTCCTTTTGAATTTGCCGCAGCCGCTCGCGCAAGACGGCTTCCTTCTGCCTTTCGTCGAATGCCTCGCGCGTCCGCTCATCGATCTGACGCGATACTTTCAGCACCTCGATCCGCCGGGCGAGGTAGGCCAGCACGCGATCGAGCCGCGTCTTCAGATCGAAGGTCGCCAAGATCTCCTGCTTTTCCGCGGTCTTCAAATCCATGAAGCTCGCCACCATGTCGGCGAGCGCCGGAATCGATTCGATGCTGCGGATCGCGTTGACGAGTTCGCCGGGGGCTTGCGGCAGCAGCTGCACGGCCTCGAGGGCCCGGTCCCGCAAGCTTAAGCCGCGCGCTTCGACCTCGCGATCGAACACCGTGGGCTCCTTATGGGTTTCGATGCGCGCAACCAGAAGCGGCTCGCGGCTCACGTAGTCCAGCACCGTAAATCGTTCTTCGCCCTGGGCTATGAGGTGGTGGGTGCCGTCCGGCGCGGTGACGAACCGTACGATGGTGGCGGCAGTGCCGACCCCGTGGAGATTTTCGACGCGCGGCGCGGCGCTACCCGGCGTGGCGGCGCCCGGCGCTTCGGCGTTGGGTTCGGTTTGCAGCAACAGGCCCACGCGACGCTGAGTGCGCACCGCCTCCTGGGCCGCTGCCAGCGCCGCGTTGCCCGCGATGGCGATCGGCAGCACGACGCCGGGAAACAGCACCGTATTGCCGACAGGCAGGATGATGAGTACGTCTTCAGCGTTCATTGCGCCTCCTTAGTGAGCCGCAGAAACAGGCAACCGCGATCCAGCTGACGCTCAACCAGTACATAGTGACCGCGCGGCAGATCGATGCGTCGGCGCATCCGCCCATACGGAATCTCCAGGCGCACGACGTTCATGCGGGCGCTCAACGCAGGCGGTGGTACCAGGGTTTCGATCTGCAAGCCGGTTGGGGTTATCTGCACGACGACGTCGTCCGCGCGCGCGCCCGGCAATGCGACCATCACGCGCAGCTCGGCGCCGTCCGCAAAGACGTCGGCCGGCGGTTCCCACACAGGATGGCTCGACGGCACCGCCAACAGCTCGAAAAAGCGCCGATGCTTACGCTCGGCCTCATCGAGGAGGGCACAGGCTTCCGCCCACATCCAGGATTTTCTACGGGTTGTGTTCATGCTCACCGCCAAATGATCAGTCAACAAACGTGCGGACGTTTTGCAGGAGTTCAAGGGGAAGCGTCGTCGTCGCCGCGGTCGCGGCGCGGTCTTCGGAGCGCTCGACGCGGCGCACAACGCGATCGCAGAAGCGGCGTTGGGCTAAGGGGTGCGCGGCGCCGGTCTATCGGCCACCCGGACCGTGTAGCCGCCGGATTTCTCGTCCGCCCGCAGCGTCAGCAGCCCGCGTTTTTCCCCGTCGGCCAATAGGTCATTGAACGACCTGAACCCATAGGCGCGCTCGTTGAAACCCGGATGGCGGCGCTTGATCGCCTGTTTGACCATCGAACCCCAGATGGGTTCGCCCCCGCCGCGTTCCTCGGTCAACGCTTCCAGGGTTTCGACGATCAGCTCGAGCGCATCGTTGAGGTCGGGACCTTTATTCTCGTGGGGGTCGGGGCTCTTATTCTCGTGGGTGACGGTCTCGGGCGACGCGACCGGAGAGCGGGACGCCGCCGCGGTGCGCCGCCGTGCTTTGGACGGCTCCTTGCGCACCAGGTCATCGTAGTAAATGAATTCATCGCAATTGTTGATGAACAGATCCGAGGTCGAATTCTTGACGCCGACCCCAATGACGGTTTTGGCGTTTTCGCGCAATTTGCTGACCAGCGGGGAGAAGTCCGAGTCGCCGCTCAAAATGACGAAGGTATCGACGTGTCCCTTGGTGTAGCAGAGGTCGAGCGCGTCGACGACCATGCGAATGTCCGCCGAGTTTTTACCGGACTGGCGCACGTGCGGGATTTCGATGAGTTCGAAGGCCGCCTCGTGCAAGCCGCGCTTGAAGTCCTTGTAGCGGTCGAAATCGCAGTAGGCTTTCTTGACCACGATGTGACCCTTGAGGAGCAGGCGTTCGAGCACTTTCTCGATGTCGAAACTCGGGTATTTGGCATCGCGCGCGCCCAACGCGATGTTTTCCAGGTCGAGGAAAACGGCCATGGTGGCGTCGGAAGTTCTGGTGATCATTGGGCGCCGAGTCTACCCCATTTGAGAGCATCGGCGCGGCCGATGCGTCTCCTAGAACCAGTTGTAGTTGAAGCTGATGCTGACGCGTTCGGCATTGATGCGGTTCGGCACCACTTCATGCCGCAGCCAACTCTCGAACAACAGCAATTGGCCGGGCACCGCCGGAAACGTTCCCCACGGCCGCGTCTCGCGCGAACAGGTTGACTTGCGCGGCGGCGCCGCCATGAAGCGATCCAGTCGCGGATCCTCGAATTTGATTCCCGGAGATCCCGCCGGGACGTGCACGTAGTAGGTGCCGCTCACCGTCGAGAGCGGATGCAGATGCAGGCCGTGCACCACGTTCTTTGGATTGATGTTGATCCAGCAATCCGTCATGTTGAGTTCGCGTCCGTCCAGATCCCACTCGACGGCGTCGGCAAAGGCCTTGATATGCCTCTTAAGCTTGGCTTCAAGGGCTTTGAAGGTCGGCGAGATGCGCTGCAGCCAATGCACGGAACCGTAGGAGGTATAGCCGCCCGGGTAATTCTCGGCGGACCAGCGCCGCCCGGCCGCGTCGTCATGGCGCAATTGCCGGCATTCATTGAGCAGCTGGCGGTTGAACTCCTTCGTGCCGCGTGTCTGCAAGGCATTCGCGTATATGAACGTTGGAAATAATCGGTGTAGGGTCATCGCGCAAGCCTAACGCGTACGTTAAAATCCTGCATGAACTCCGTGCAAGCCGCAGCGCTCCCGCCTCCCGCGACCGCCATTCCATGGCGTGTTGCGCCGCCGCTCATCAGCACGGCGCTGCTCATGCTCGGTTCGGGATTCCTCGGCTCCCTGCTGCCTTTGCGCTTCTCCGCAATGGGCATGTCGGACGGCGTGATCGGATTGATCGCCACCGCCGAAGCCCTGGGATTTCTGGCGGGGTGCCTGTATGCCCACAAGGTGATCGCGCCGGTGGGTCTCGAGCGCGCCTATGCCACCTTTGCGAGCGTGAAGTCGGTGGCGATTCTCGGCCTTTACTTCGCCGACGGGGTCCCGATGCTGGCGGTGCTGCGTTTTCTGATCGGCATCAATGCTGCCGGGCTCGCCATCATCGTCGAGAGTTGGTTGAATGCCTTGGTGCCGAACGAGCAGCGCGGCCGCGTCCTCACCATCTACGTGCTCGTGTACGGCCTGTTCTTCGGTGTGGGCCAGTTATTCAGCCAAGCGCTCGACGTTCGAGGTCCGCAGCTTTTATTCATCGCCGGCATTGCGACGACGCTCGCACTCGTGCCCATGGTCGCGATCGACGTGCGCGCTCCGGTTCTGCCGCATCGGCTCAAGCTGGACCTCGGCAAGGCGCTGCGCACCTCGCCCGTGAGCGTCACGGCCTGCTTGTTGAATGGCCTGATTCTGACCGCGTTCACGACCGTAGGACCCTTGTTCGGGGTGCGCATCGGCTTCGACCAGCAGCACATCGTGCTGTTGATGGCCTGCGTTTCGCTCGGCGGACTCTTCCTGCAGTGGCCGATCGGATACTTCTCGGACAAGATCGACCGCCTGCATGCCTTGATCGGCTTAGGTGTAGGCATCCTCGCTGTGGCCGCGGCGCTGGTGTGGGCCGACCGACGCATGCCATTCGTGCTCCTGGCGCTGCTGTTCGGGGTGTTCGGCGGTCTCGCCGAGAGCCTCTACGCGGTCGGAGTGGCACATGCAAATGACCGCGCCGCCGCCAGCGATTACGTGGCGCTGTCATCGACCTTGCTGTTCGTCTGGGCGCTCGGCTCATCGGTCGGACCCACCGCGGGTACCTACGCCATCCAGCTCATCACGCCCCGGGCGTTTTTCGTCTATGTGATGATCCTCACGCTGGCCTTCACCGTGTTCGCCATCTGGCGGCTGTCGCGCCGCAAGGTCGATCCCATCGTCGAGTCGCGCGAGGAATTTCTCGCCTATCCGCAGACCTCGCCCGAGATCTATGAGTGGCTGCCGTATCACCGGGACACGGTGCAGGGGGGCGAGCGTGCGCAAGCCGAAGCCGTCGTACCGCCGAGCGACTCGCAAGGTTCAGAATGAATTTTTGCAAGTGAAGGTAATCATCATGATTCGTCGAAATTCTCGTGCCGCAAAGTTCCTGCTTGGCGCGACCTGCGGCGCCGCCGCGTTCTGCGCGGCGCTGCCGGCATGGGCCGCCGCGGCTTACGCGCCGATCGTGCCCACCATGGCCGACCAGACGGTGACCCTCGACGGCCACAATCTGACCATCGAACAAATCGTCATGGTGGCGCGCCATGGAGCGAAGGTCGAATTGAGCGCCGCGGCGCGCCGGCAGGAGGCCGACAATTATGGATTGCTGCTCGAGGCCGCCGCCGAAGGAATACCCGTGTATTGGTTCAATCGCGGCGCCGGTGATCAGCGCGAAACGGTCATGTTCGAAGGTGATCCCATGACGCCCAAGAACCATGCGCTGATCGAAAAGACGCAAGCCCAGCGGTTTCACTCCGGGGCCCAATGGGGAACCGGACCCGAGATCACGAACGAAGAAATCGTGCGCGCGATGATGGTGGTGCGCGCCAACGCCATGGTCTACAACGCACCCAGTTCACAGTTGTCGCAAATGCTGCTCGACCTGCTCAACAAACGGATCACACCCGTGGTGCAGTCGCGCGGTACTTTGGGTGAAGGCGATCTCGCGCAGCTGGGCAACGTCGGAGCGGCCATGGTGGGTGCCGGCGAGGCTTACTTCCAGGGCGTGCGCATGCGCGCCGATCAGGCGCTGAAGGACGCCGGCTTGACGCCCATCCAGCCGTTTGCGGCCGACGACAACGCCCTGACCAGCAGCAATGCCTATGCCACCGGACAGGCGGCACTCCTGGTTAACGATGCCAAGGCGGCCCTCGAATGGGCTGATCTCATCTACGCGATCGATCTTGACGGCATGAACAGCAGCATCACCCCCTTGAGTCTCGTCGTGCAGAGCGACCGGCCGGAGAAATGGCTGAACTGGCACGCCGCCCGCGTGCTCGACATGATCAAGGGCAGTTATCTCTTCGACAGGGACGCCAAACGCATCATCCAAGATCCGGAGAGTCTGCGCGCTTCGTCGATTCGCCAGGGGTCCACCTGGGAGGAGTGGGGCGCGTTGCGGGACACCGTGGTTTTCCAAGCAAACTCATCCGATCACAACCCGGCCGTCAAGGCCTTGAGCCCCGGGGATTCGTGGGAACTGGCGACTCCCCAGTTGATGCGATTCTTCGTCAAAGGCGGTCCCCACAGCCACGGCCAGCACGGCTACATCGTCTCCAACGCCAA
>CAAGKR010438489.1_pt1 | contig 11032 bp, 10 predicted proteins | sample 2556971 | NCBI WGS metagenome assembly CAAGKR01 (sample SAMEA5207829, study PRJEB30636) | soil metagenome | biome: forest; feature: boreal; material: soil | place: USA | collected 2011-09 | depth 1 m
ATGCGCTTGAGCAGTTGCGCCATCTCCTCGAACGTCGACCCGATCACGGTGCCCTGGCCCGCCGTGAGCTCCATCAAGAGGCGCGCCGGCCCCTTCTCGCGCTCGAGCGCCTCCGTGATCGCATCGGCGTTTCGCGCGATGCCGCTGGCGCGGTCATCCATGAAGTTCCCCGGGTGCGACACGAGCGCGTCGAGTCCGAGGGCGTTGCAGCGCTTGAGCTCGGCGCGGAAACTCCGCAGCGACTTCGCCCGCAGCGCGCGTTCCGGCGAGGCGAGGTTGATGAGGTAGCTGTCGTGCGCGTTGGTGAATCGCACGCCGCTCGCGGCCAGGGCGGCGCGAAACGCCTTCGCCTCGGCCGGGCGCACCACGCGCTCGGCCCAGCGATTGGGCTGCTTCGTGAAGAGCTGCATCGCGGTTGCGCCGACCGCGTCGGCACGGGGAGGCGCTTCGGCGACGCCTCCCGCGGTGGAGATGTGCGCGCCGAGTGGGGTTATCGGCGTGAGCGCAGCCATTCGAGTGGGTCCACCGCCGGCCCGTTTCTCCGGATCTCGAAGTGGAGATGCGGCTCGAGCTCCGGATCGACCCGCCCCACCGTCCCGATCACCTGGCCCTTCACCACCTTTTCTCCCTTCGACACGGAGACCTTCGCGAGCGACGCGTAGATCGAGTAGTCACCGCCACCGTGCGCGATGATCAGTGTCGGGCCATAGGTGCTGTAGGTCGAGTCGTACACGACGGTTCCGGCGGAAACCGCCTTCACCGGCGATCCGGCCGCCGCGGCGATGCCGACACCGTTCCAGCGGGAGGTCGTGTTGTTGGGATTCATGACGCGGCCGAACTGGTAGAGGATGCTCCCCTCCACCGGCCAGTCGAGCCGGCCGAGATCGGAGGTCCGGAGCGTGCTCGTGGAGGTGAAGCTCGATCCGCGCCCACCTTCGAGGCGCTTGCGCTCCGCCTCGAGGTTCGCGACAACCGCCGTGATCCGCGCCTCATCGCGCGCGATCTGCGCGAGCCGCGCCTCGGCCTGTCTCTCCCTCTGCTGCGTCTGCGCGAGGCTCCGGCCGCGCTGCTCTTCGAGCCCGCGCAGCCGCTTCTCTTCGTCCGCCTTCTCCTGGCGCGAGCCTTCCATGTCGTCGCGCAACTTCACGAGCGTCGCACGCTGGTGGCCGATCTGCTCACCGAGCGCCTCCACGCGGCGCACGAGGAATCGGTCGCGCTGGGTGACGAGGTGCAGGTACTTGTAGCGCGCGACGAGTTCGGCGAAGGATTGCGCCGAGATCAGTGCTTCGAAGGAATAGAGAGCGCCGCGCTTGTAGACCTCGCGCACGCGGTGGCGCAGGACGGACCGCTTGATCGCCAGCTCGTCCTGGGTGCGGACGAGGCTGCCGGTGACCTCGTTCTCCTCGTCGGCGAGTGCGAGGAGCTGCTGGTCGAGCGCGCGCACCGCGCGCGCGGTCGCGGCCGCCTGGCGCTCGAGGTTCGATTTCTCTTCCGTCAGGTCGTGCGCCGTGGCCCGCAGTTCGCGCATCCGCTGCTGCAGCGCGGTCTGCTCGGCGTGGATCCGCGCGAGGGAGTCGCGCTGCTGGCGGAGACGCTCGGCGGCGTTGGGGGGATTCTGCGCGAAGAGCGGAACGCCGAAAGCGAGGAGAACGGCGATGCGCGCCCTCATACCGACTTGAGGTGCCTCCCGACGCTCACCGCGCTCCCGAGCAGCCCGATGAGTGCGCCCGCCGCGATGCCCGCCGCCGCCAGCCGGGCGTCGAAGAACTCCGAGCTGACCACGAACTTGCCGATGATCGCGTTCGCGCCCCACGTGAGGAGCAGCGCCAGGAGGCCGCCGAGGAGCCCCTTGAGCGCGCCTTCGATGAGGAAGGGGCTGCGCACGAATGCGTCGGTGGCGCCGACGAGCCGCATGATCGAGATCTCGCGCGCGCGCGCGAGCACCGCCATGCGGATGGTCGAGCCGATGATGATGACGGCGACCGCGGCGAACGCCAGCCCGAGCGCCATGCCCACGAGCGTCGAGATGTTGCGGATGCGATAGAGCTTCTGCACCCACTCCTCGCCGAATCGCACGTCGTCGACGAAATCGTACGCCTTCATGCGTTCCGCGACGGCTTTCACAGTCGTCGGATCGCGGAACCCCTCCTTGAGCCGCACGTCGATCGAAGCGGGGAGGATGCCCGCCTCGAAGACGTCGCTGAACTCGCCCAGCTCGCGGCGTGCGCGCTCGAGCGCCTGCTCCGGCGTCACGAACGTCGCCGACGCGACCTCCGGGAACGATCCGATGTCCCCGAGCGCCGTCGCCGTCGCCTCGACCGGCGTGCCGTCGATCACGAAGGCGCGGATCTCCACGCGTTCCTCCACCTGCGAAAGCGCCTTGCGGATGTTGAGCGCCACGAGCCCGAAGAGGCCGAAGGCGAAGAGCGAGAACGCGATCGTCGTGATGCTGAGGGCGCTCAGCACGGGCGCGCGCTTGAAGGCGAGCAGGGCCTCGCGCACGGCGAGCCTCACGCGGGTTCCCCGCGCGGAGCGGTGGCGGGCTCGGCGGAATCGTATACGATCTGGCCGTGGTTCAGCTCGATCGTGCGGCACTCGGCGCGCCGGATCAGCTCCAGGTCGTGCGTGGCCATCACGACGGCGGTGCCGCTGGCGTTGATGTCGCGCAGGAGCTGGAAGGTGCCGCGCGTCGCGCGCTCGTCGAGGTTCCCCGTGGGTTCGTCGGCGATGAGCACCACGGGGTCGTTCGCGAGTGCGCGCGCGATCGCGACGCGTTGCTGCTCGCCTCCCGAGAGTTCGCGCGGCATGGACGTCGCCTTCGAGGAGAGTCCCACCTGCGCGAGGAGGCGGCTCACCTTCGGGCCGATCGCCGCCGCCGCCGCGCCCGTGACCTCGAGCGCGAACGCGACGTTTGCCTCCACGGTGCGGTCCTCGAGCAGGCGGAAATCCTGGAAGACGATGCCGAGCTTGCGGCGGAGCCGGGGCACGTCGCGCCCCCGGATGGTGGCGGAGCTGATCCCGCTGACCTTCACTTCGCCGCTGGTGGGACGCTGCTCGAGGAAGATGAGCTTGAGGATGGTGCTCTTGCCCGCGCCGCTGGGGCCGGTGAGAAAGACGAATTCACCCTTGCCCACGTGAAACGACACTTCGTTCAGCGCGAGTCCCGTGCGCGGAAACTCCATGGAGACGCGCGTGAAACGGATCATTCGGCCGCGTTCACTTCAAGGCCTGCTCGATGTCGGCGATGAGGTCGTCGGCGTCCTCGATGCCTACGCTCAGGCGGAGGAAGCCGTCGGGAATGCCGATGCGCGTGCGCTCCTCGCTCGTCAGCCCCGCGTGCGACGTATAGCGCGGTTCGCTCACGAGCGACTCGACGCCGCCGAGGCTCGCGGCGTGCGTGAAGACCTTGAGGCGCCGGAGGAACCGCTCCGTCGCCTTGCCGCCGCCCGGGAGTTCGATCGCGAGCATGCCGCCGAAGGCGTCGAGCATGTCGCGCGCGACCTCGTGGTCCGGGTGGTCCGAGAGCCCGGGATAGTGCACGCGCTTGATCTCCTTCCGGTCCGCGCACCAGTTGGCGATCCGCATCGCGTTGTCGTTCTGCCGGCGCACCCGGATGTCGAGCGTGCGAAGGCCGCGCTCGAGCAGCCAGAGCGCCATCGGGTCGGGCGTCTGCCCCCACACCATTTCCTTCTGCAGCACCTCCTGGACGTACGACTCAGTGCCGGCCACGACCCCGGCGAGCACGTCCGAATGCCCGTTGAGATACTTGGTGGCCGAGTGGATCACGACGTCGGCACCGTGCTCCAGCGGCCGGAAGTTCACCGGGCTCGCGAAGGTCGAGTCCACGACGAGCGCGAGGCCGACTTCCTTCGTCAGGTACGAGATCGGCCGCAGGTCGAGCACACGGCACGTCGGGTTGACCGGCGACTCGATGAAGATCGCGCGCGTCTCCTTGCGGAGCCGCTTGCGCCAGGCGCGCGGCTCGAGCGGGTCCACGAGCGTGACGTCGATGCCGTGGCGCACGAACTCCTCGGTGAGCAGCCGGTGCGTACCGCCATACACGAAGGCGCTCGCGAGCAGGTGGTCGCCGGGCCGGAGGAGCGCGAGCAGCGCGCATGCGGTGGCGCCCATTCCACTCGAGAGCACCAGCGAAGCTTCCGCGCCTTCGAGCAGCGCGAGCCGCTTCTGCACGCGCTCGGCGTTGGGCGTGTTGCCATAGCGCGTGTACTTGAGGCCCGCGGCCGTGCCGATCTCCTGCACGTAGTTCACGGACTGCACGATCGGAGGCACGACCGGGTCGCCCGGGTGATACGGCTCCGCGCCGCCGTGGATGGCGATCGTCGAGAGGCCGAGGGATCTCTTCTTGCTCTGTGCCATCGGAAACCTCAGACGAGGTTGGACATCATCGGGCGTTCGTCGCTGACCTTCACCAGTCGAACGATCTCGGTGGGCGCGAGCCCGGCGAGGTCGCGCACCACGACGCCACCGCGCGGGAGGGTCTCGTCCAGCTCCACGGCCGCGAGATCGTGCCGGCGCGGACCATAGACCCACACGAGCTCGCCTTCCGTGATGCTCCGCTGCTTCGCCTCGTCCGGTCGCAGGCGGATCAGCGGCCCGCGCTCCTCGTCTTCGCGTCGCGTCGCGATGAAGCCGACGACCTGGAGGGGCGGGTTGTACGGCATCAGTTCACCGGCCCGACCGGCGCGTAGGTGAGGCCGTCGTGCCGCAGCAGGCGCCGGCGGCGCAGTGAATCGAGTACGAGCGCCATCTCGGCGAGGTCGCGCCCTGCGGCGACCGCGACGTCGGCCGCGGCGGCGGACCCGCGCGCGACCACGAGTTCCCACACCGAGCGCTCATCGTCGGACACGGCGCCCACGAGCCGCACGCCGCCATCGGCGAAGTGCACCACGAGCGCGAGACCGTGGTGATGCAGCACGTCCTCGATCGCCTCGAGGTGCGCGTCCGTGATGCCGTGGAACACCACGAACCCCATGTGCGAGTCCTGCGCCGCCAGCGTCAGCAGCAGCTTCGCGACGACTTCATCGGCACAGGAGTAATCCATCATGCCGATATGCGAGAAATCGAGGAGCGCGACGTCGCCTTCGTGCAGCGCTGCCAGCTCGCGCTCCAGGCAGCGCCGCACGGCGACACCGGTGGGACGCGTCACGAGATCGGAGAACGGCACGTTCGCCGAGTGCCGGAGCACCGAGCCGACGTCGATGCGCGTCATGCGGTGGCGCCCACTTTCTCGGGGATCGTGATCTGCAACTGCGCGCCGGGAAAGAACGCCAGGTCGTCGCGGCGCGGGACGTCGTCGTCCCAGGGCGGCACGTACGCGATGCGCGCGTGTCCGCTCCGGACGGAAAACTTGCCGTCGCGGCGGTGGACATAGCCGCGGATTCCCTTGAGACCCTGGCCGCGCCCGGGCTCGCCGTAGCGGCTGACGCCGTTCACCACCGCGGTCTCGAGCGCCATCGCGTCGTCCCAGCGGTCGGTGAGCGGGCGGCGCTGGCCGCTCTCGAGCGAGCGGCGGAACCCGACCCCCGCGTCGCATACCGCGATGACGGCGACGAACCGCCCGCCGAGCCGCTTCTTGTAGCGGTAGGCTTGGACCATCACCCAGCCGCCGCGCCCCGCGTGCTCGACGATGTTCTGGCATGCCTCCGAGAGCGTCATGGCGAAACCCATCGTCGCCCGCGGCTCGAGATGCAGCTTGTCGATGAGGATCTTCGCGGCCTTGGCCTGGATACGCTCCACCACGGCGTGGACGTCGTCGCTCTTCGTCACGGGCGTGACCTCGAGCAGGACGTCGCTTTCGCCGGAGGACCGGGGGCGCGGCACGTGTCCGCGCACGGCATACAGCTCCTCCGCATAGCGGAAAAAGCCCGCCCTGGCCCAGTACGACACGGTGTCGGGGTCTTCGGGGGGGAGGAACTCCGGCTTCTCGGCGCGCGTCTGCGCGAGCGTGAGCAGCGCCGTGAGGCCGTACGGTGTCGCGAACGACGTGTGTCGCGCGTCGACGATCACCTTCTCGTCGGGCGAGTGGGGCGCCAGTTGCTCGAGCACGTTCTCGAACGTGAGATCGTCCAGCGATGAGGGAACGGTCAGGACGGCGGTCACGAGGTGGGACTCAGTTCTCCCCGCAGGTAATGAGCAAGCCCGGTGGCGCCCCGGTGCTCCACGTTGCGCGCGGCCGCTTCGATGGCAACGCGCATCGCCTCCGACATAATATCACCCGCGACGAGTCTTGAGAAATATGTTGCGCCCCACACGTCGCCACAGCCAGTGGGGTCACCGTCGTCCGCCACTTGCGCAATGCGCGCGGGCACCAACTGTGTTCTGGTCGTTGTCTCTTGCAAGAGGCGTGAAGCATCACCGCGCGAGAGGCGAGAAGCGTGCGGCGCGTCGTGCGGCGCATCGTGCGGCGTGGAGCGTGTCGCGTCGAACTCCTCGAGACGATCGAAGCCGGGCGCGGCGAAGTACACCGCGCCGCGCGCGCCGAGGGTCACCACGAGCGCCCGGACGCCGGCGGCCATCGCGGTGGCGGCGAGCTCCATCGGATCCTTCGCCATCATCGCGAGTTCGTCTTCGTTCACTTGCATGAGGTCGAAGCAGCGGCACCACGCGCTCACGTCGGAGAGCGGGCGATACGTGCGCAGGCCATCCGGCTGCACGGCCAGCACGAGCGAGTGGAGGTCGCCGTAGATCGGTCCGGTGAAGTGCTGCCGCAGCAGCTGCGCCGTCGGCAGGTCCAGCTCGAAGCCGCTGATCAGGTTCACATAGAGCGCGTCGAGGTCGTGCACGAGGGGCGCCAGGCCCAGCCACGTCCAGCCGGGCACGCCTCCCGAGAGCACTTCACTCCGGCGCTCGAGGTCGGTGTAGAACAGCTCCACACGGTTGTTGCGATAGGGCACGACGATCGGCTGAGCATCCGGTGCGAGGCGCCGGAGCCCGCGCAGGAACTCGCGTGCCTCGCGCGCCAGGTCCTCCCCGACCTTCACGAGGGGCACGAGGTCCCAGTCGGCCGGCAGCGCGGCGTCGAACGCGCTCAGCGCGTAGGTGATGCCACCCCACTCCTCGACGGGCACACGGCGCGGATCACGGCCGTGGATGACGTCCCAGACGAACGTGCCGATCACGCCGACGCGCTTGCGCCGCGTGCGCGGCGTCACGCGCGCCCCGTGCTTCGCCCGTGCTGCGCCAGGAACGTCGCGACGGCGCCGATGACGCCCGCCGAGCTGCCGAGCATTCCGGGGACGATGCGGCACGCATCCACGGCCGGCTTGAACGCGCGGCGCTGCACTTCGGCACGCATCGGGGCGAACAGGTCGTCGCCCGCCTGTGTCACGCCGCCCGCGAGCACGACGACGTCGGGATTGAAGATGTTCAGGAGGTTCGCGACACCGATTCCGATGAAGCGCGCGGTCTCGCGAACCACCGCGCGCGCGACTTCATCACCCTCTTTCGAGGCTTCGTACACGTGCTGCGCCGTGATCCTCGAGAGGTCACCGCCGGCCATCTTCGACAGGAGGGAGCCTTCGCCGCCGGCGAGCGCTTCGCGCGCCCGCTCCGCGATCGCGGGCCCGGACGCGTAGGCCTCAAGACAACCATAGTTGCCGCACCTGCAGCGCCGGCCCGTGGAATCGATGGTCGTGTGTCCCACCTCGCCGGCCACGTCGCTCGAACCGTGATAGAGCTCGCCGTTGAGGATGAGCCCGCCGCCGATCCCGGTGCCGATGGTGAGCCCGATGACATTGCGCCCTCCCTTGGCCGCGCCCACCCACCATTCGCCCAGCGTCGCGCAGTTCGCGTCGTTGTCGAGCGTGGCCGGAAGCCCCGTCGCTTCCGAAACGCGGTCGCGCAGCGGAAAGTTCTGCCAGCCGAGGTTGGGCGTGGTGATCACGATTCCCTTCGCGCGATCCAATGGTCCGGGTGAGCCGATCCCGACGCCGAGAAAGGCGTCGCGCGTCGCGCCGGTCTCGGCGATCGTCTGCTCGATGACGGTATGGATCATTCCGGCGATGCGAGCGACGACCGCGTCGGCGCCCTGCTCGGCGCGCGTCAGTTCCGTATGCGTCCCGATCTCGCGGCTGCCGTCGGCGCTCATCGCGCCGGCGGAGATCTTGGTGCCACCGAGGTCGACGCCGACCACGAACCGGGTTTTGCTCATCGAATCAACAAGTTATTGACCGCCTGGGCGATTTGCGTCGCGTCCACCTCGCGCATGCACAGCCAGTGCCCGAGCGGGCAGACCTCCGGTCCGTGCGGAGAACAGGGGCGGCATCTGAGCGCGTCGTTCCCGGCGGTGGCGTGACGCGACGCAAGCGGGCCGAAACCGAAGGCCGGCACCGTGGGTCCGAAGATCGTGAGCGTCGGCGTGTCGACGGCCGAGGCCAGATGCTGCGGCGCCGAGTCGTTCGTGACGAGCGCGGCGCAGCGCCTGAGGAGTTCCGCGGAGGCGAGCAGCGAGAGCCGGCCCGTCGCGTCCACGACGCGCTCCACACCGGCGGCGCGGCCGATCTCGGCGGCGAGGGGCGCGTCGTCCCGCGACCCGACGACCACGAGCCGGTGGAGCGGCGCGAGCCGCGCGGCGAGGGCGGGGAAGTGCGGCCAGCGTTTCGTGCCCCAGATGCTGCCGGGCGCGAGCGCGAGCAGCGACGCGCCATCGCGCGGCACCTCCTTGAGAAGCGCATCGACCGCGGCGCGCTCGTCATCGCCGGGATGCAGGCGTGGACGAATCGTGTCCGAACCGGGATCGGTCGCGTCATCGCCCGCGGCGAGGCGCCAGAGGCGCTCCGCGTGGTGTCGATCCGCGCGATACCGCACGCGCTCCGAGTACAGCAGGCGGCCGGCCGACGTGTCGAAGCCGATCCGCACCGGGATTCCCGCGAGCCACGCGAGCGCCGCGCTGCGGAGGGAGCCCTGCGCGAGGTACGCGACGTCAACGCGACGCGACTCGCCGTTTGCGCGCGTTCGTAACGCGCGGGCGAATCGCCAAAGTCCGCCGGGTCCGTTGTCCGCTCCGCGCTTGTCGAACACCAGCACGTCGCGCACGGCCGGATGGTTGGCGAGCAGCGGGGCGGCAGCGGGGGTGACGACGACATCGACCGGGCCGCGCTGCGACAGCTCGGCCAGGAGGGGCGTCGTGAGAACCACGTCGCCGAGAAACGAGGTTTGAATGACGAGAGAAGCCATGAACCGACAACCATATACTCGCTGTCGCCGTTACTCCACTTGCAACACCGCCAGGAAGGCTTCTTGAGGTATCTCCACCGAGCCCACCTGCTTCATCCGCTTCTTCCCCTCTTTCTGCTTCTCCAGCAGCTTCCGCTTCCGCGTGATGTCGCCGCCGTAGCACTTGGCGAGGACGTCCTTTCGCAGCGCCTTCACCGTCGTGCGCGCGATCACCTTCTGCCCGATCGCGGCCTGGATCGCCACCTCGAACAGCTGGCGCGGGATCAGCTCCTTCAGCTTGTCGGCGATCTTCCGGCCCCAGTCGTACGCCTTGTCCCCGTGAATGATCACGCTGAACGCGTCGACGGGATCGCCGTTGATCAGCATGTCGAGGCGCACGAGCTCACTGCGCCGGTACTCGAGCATCTCGTAGTCGAGCGAGGCGTAGCCGCGCGAGATCGATTTGAGCTTGTCGAAGAAGTCGAGGATGATCTCCGCGAGCGGGAATTCCCACTCGAACTCCACGCGCGTGGTGTCGAGGTAGTGCATTCCCTTGTACTCGCCGCGCCGCTCCGTGCCGAGCGTCATGATCGGGCCGATGTACTCGGCCGGCACCATGATGCGCGCCTTGACGTACGGTTCTTCCACAAAGTCCACGACGCCGGCCGCGGGCATCAGCGCGGGGTTCTCCACGAGCATCGTCTCGCCGTCGGTCTTGTGCACGTGGTACTCCACGCTCGGCACGGTCGTGACCAGGGCGAGTTCGTATTCGCGCTCGAGCCGCTCCTGCACGATCTCCATGTGCAGCAGGCCGAGGAATCCGCAGCGGAATCCGAAGCCGAGCGCGGTGGACGTCTCGGGCTCGTAATGCAGCGAGGCGTCGTTGAGCTGGAGTTTCTCCAGCGCGTCGCGCAGCACTTCATACTGCTGCGTGTCCGTCGGGTAAAGCCCCGCGAACACGAACGATTTCACCGCCTGATATCCCGGCAGCGGCTCCTTCGCGTGGTTCTCGGCATCGAACACGGTGTCGCCGGCGCGCGTCTCCTTCACCGAGCGCACGCTCGCAACCACGTAGCCGACCTCGCCGGCGGTGAGTTCCGGCGCGGGCACCTGCCTCAGCTGGTTGTACCCCACCTCGGACACTTCGTAGACGCCGTCGTTGGTGCCGAAGGTGATCTTCGTGCCTTTCCGGATCGTCCCGTCCACCACGCGGATGCTCGGAATCGCGCCGCGATACCTGTCGTAGTAGGAGTCGTAGACCAGCGCCCGGAGCGGGGCCTTCGGGTCGCCGGAGGGCGATGGCACTCGCTCGATCACGCGTTCGAGGAGCTCGGTGATGCCGACGCCTTCCTTCGCGCTCACCAGCAGGATGTCCTCCGGCGGGCAGCCGAGGAGCGCGGCGACTTCCGCGCGCCGCTGTTCGGGTTCCGCGCCCGGCAGGTCGATCTTGTTCAGGATCGGGATGATCTCGAGCCCGGCTTCCATCGCGAGGAAGAGGTTCGACAGGGTCTGCGCCTGGATACCCTGTGAGGCGTCCACGACCAGGATCGCGCCCTCGCACGCGGCCAGCGAGCGCGAGACTTCGTATGTGAAGTCGACGTGTCCGGGCGTGTCGATGAGATTGAGCTCGTACGTCACGCCGCTCTTCGCCGTGTAGCTCATCCGCACCGCGTTGAGCTTGATCGTGATGCCGCGTTCGCGCTCGAGGTCGAGCGTGTCCAGCACCTGCTCCTTCATCTCCCGTTTCTGCAGCATGCCCGTGGCCTCGATCAGGCGGTCCGCGAGCGTGGACTTGCCGTGGTCGATGTGGGCGACGATGCAGAAGTTGCGGATGCGGTCGAGCTGCACGGCGGGCGGG
>CAAGKR010054999.1_pt1 | contig 11031 bp, 9 predicted proteins | sample 2556971 | NCBI WGS metagenome assembly CAAGKR01 (sample SAMEA5207829, study PRJEB30636) | soil metagenome | biome: forest; feature: boreal; material: soil | place: USA | collected 2011-09 | depth 1 m
GAACCTGCGCATCGTCCGGCAGGTGCATCGGTACGGCAAGCGGATCGTCTTCCCTTCCACCTCCGAGGTGTACGGGATGTGCGCCGACAAGGAGTTCGACGAGGAGAAATCGCTGCTGGTCCTCGGGCCGATCGCCAAGGAGCGGTGGATCTACTCGTGCTGCAAGCAGATGCTGGACCGGGTCATCTGGGCGTACGGGCGGCAGGGGCTCGCCTTCACCCTCTTCCGCCCCTTCAACTGGATCGGGCCGCGGCTCGACTCGATCGAGACCGCCAAGGAGGGGAGTTCCCGCGTGGTCACGCAGTTCATCGCCGACTTGTACCTCGGCAAGCCGATCCAGGTGGTGGACGGCGGAGAGCAGCGCCGCTGCTTCACCTACGTGGACGACGGGATCGCGGGGCTGATGAAGGTCCTCGCGAACAAAAAGGGCTGCGCGAACGGCGGGATCTTCAACATCGGGAACCCGGCGAACGACTACTCGATCCGGGAGCTCGCCGAAATGCTCCGGGAGATGTACGCGAAGCACCCCCGGAACCGCGGGAAGAAGGTCCCTCCCATCATCGAGGTCAACTCGAAGCAGTTCTACGGCGAGGGGTACCAGGACATCCAGACGCGGACACCCTCCATCCGCCGCGCGAAGGAGATCCTCGGGTGGGAGCCGAAGGTGCCGATGAAGACGGCGCTGAAAAAAACCCTCGACGCCTTCCTCGCCGAGGCGGACGCCTCCCGCTGAAGGGATGATCGCCGGAATGATCATACGGCGCAGGGTTCCTCGCGGGGGGCTTCCACTCCGCTACGTTCGCGACCTGCGTCCGCTCACTGCGATTCCGCTCGACGCAAGCATTGCCTCGCTCCATACGCCGCTGCGTGGAACCCCCCGCTGCGTCACTCCTGCTTCGGTATGTCCCCCTGCGTCGTGCGCTCATCGGAGCGGGCGCAAGGATGCAGCGCCGGCATGATGAGCGCCAGGCGCATCCTCGCGCTCAAGGTCGACGTCGACACGCGGCGCGGGATGGAGGATGGGGTGCCGTCGCTCCTCTCGACCCTCGACGCGTTCCACGTTCCAGCGACGTTCTTCCTCTCCTTCGGCCCCGACAACTCGGGAAAGGCCGTGTACCAGCTCCTGCGCAATCCGCGCTTCCTCGTCAAGATGCTCCGCACGAACGCCCCCGGCCTGTACGGCTTCCGGACCGCGCTGTACGGCACGCTCCTTCCCGCCCCGATGATCGCCTCCGCCCTTCCCGGCCTTTGCCGGGAGATCGAGGCCCGCGGGCACGAAGTGGAGTTCCACGCCTGGGACCACCGGGCGTGGCAGGATGCCCTCCCGCGGAAAGGGGCCGCGTGGATCCGGGAGTGGTTCCTCCGGGGATTCTCGGCGTACGAGGAAGCCCTCGGGCACCGCCCGCGCGCCTTCGGGGCGCCGGCGTGGTTTCTCACGGAAGAGGCGGTGAGCGTGCTGCGGGAGTTCCCGCTCGAATACCTGAGCTGCACGCGGGCCCCCGCTCCGTTCGTCCTCGAGGGAACCGGCCTCGTCGAGGTCCCGTCCGACCTGCCGTGCCTCGAGGAGGTCGGGGGCAGGAACGGGGTTCCCCGGATCCTCTCCGCGCTCGACGCCGAGGGCGTCCACGTCTTCCCCGTGCACGCGGAGGCGGAAGGCGGGATCTGGCGGGACGCCTTCGCGGAGATCCTGCGCGGGGCGTCCGATCGAGGGTACGAGGTTCTGCCGCTTTCCCGGATCGCGGCCGACTGCCGCTGCGAGGTGCTCCCCGGCCGCCCGTTCCGGACGGCTCTCCTGCCGGGACGGGCCGTCCCCTGCTCCGTATGAATGCGGTCCATTTCTGATTTTCGAAGCCGCAAAACAATGTTTTCGTTTATAATGCAGGATTACATAATCTGGTTGGGGGGGATCGTGAAACTTCCGGAACTTACCATCGGCCGGTTCAAGGCAATGATACCGATCATCCAAGGGGGGATGTCGGTCCGCGTCTCCACGTCGTCGCTGGCGGCGGCCGTGGCTGACTGCGGCGGGATCGGCACGATCGGAGGCTCCGGCATCCCGATCGACGAACTGAAAGAGGACATCCGCAAGGCGAAGCGGATGACGAGCGGCATCGTGGCCGTCAACATCATGTTCGCGGTCAAGCAGTTCATGGAAGCGGCCAAGGCGTCGATCGAGGCGGGGGTGGACATGATCTTCACCGGAGCCGGGTTCTCCCGCGACATCTTCAAGGTGGGGAAGGATCACAACGTCCCCATCGTCTCCATCGTCTCCTCCCCGGAGTTCGGCAAGCTCGCGGAGCGAAGCGGCGCGGACGCGATCGTCGTGGAGGCGAAGGAGGCGGGCGGGCACCTGGGGACCGACCGGCCGCTGCGGGAACTGTTCCCCGAGGTTCGCAAGGTGGTGAAGAAGGTCCCCCTGATCGCCGCGGGCGGGATCACCGACGGCTACGAGATCGCGGAGATGATGGGGAAGTTCGGCGCCGACGCGGTGCAGATGGCCACGCGTTTCGTCCTCACGAAGGAGTGTGACGTGTCCGACCGCTTCAAGCAGAAGTACCTGAACGCCCGCAAGGAGGACGTGGTCCTGATCAAATCCCCGGTGGGGCTGCCCGGGCGCGCGATCCGCAACCCGTTCCTGGAGCGCTTTTTCGGCGGCGGGGACGTCTACGACGGGGAGTGCCGCCGGGGGTGCCTGAAGAACTGCAGCCACATCTTCTGCATCATCGACCGCCTCGAGATGTCGCGCAACGGGGACACGGAGGAAGGGCTGGTCTTCACGGGGGAGAACGTCTGGAGGATCAAGGACATCCCGAGCGTGAAGGAGTTGATCGACCGCCTCGTCGCCGAGGCCGAGAGCGTGTACGCCCCCGCGTCCGCCGTCGCTTCGGCCTGAACGGACACCCCCCGGGGACGACGGCCGCAACCGCCGGGAGCGCCGCGCGCGCCGCTCAGGCGCGATGTGTGCGCGACAATAGCCCGGCCACTCCGGCCGTCGCGACGGCGCACGACAGTCCGGCGACCGCGAACCCCGCTGTATACCCCATCCGCTGGATCACGAACCCGAGCGTGGCCGCGGAGGCCATGAACCCGCCGTAGATGCACGTGTTGTACCCCCCCATCGCCAATCCCCGGACGCGCGTGGCCACCGATTCCGACAGGACGGCGCCGACCGCCGTGAACGTCGCCGCCATCGTGGCGCCGACGCCGGCGAAGAGAAGGTAGAGCGGCAGCGGCCCCCGCGCCGTTCCGGTGAGGGCGATGCAGAGCCCGAACAGGGCGTTCCCCCAGAGGATGAAGGAGCGCCGGTTCCCCGTTCGGTCCTGGAAGTGGCCGATCGGGATGCGGCAGAGGGCGTTGACGCCCGCCTGGGTCGTGAAGATGAGGCCGGTCTGGGGGATCGAGATCCCGAGGTCCCTGGCGTATAGGGGGAAGAAGACGAACAGCGACCCCCACGCGTAGGTCGAGAAGAAGGTGGCGACCCAGCAGCCGAGGACGGCCCGGTTGCGGATGATCTCGCCGAAGTCCGAGCGGAAATGCCCGCCCCCGGAGGGCCGTGGGGCCGGGGGGGCCGGGTTCCCGACACGGAAGCCCGCCACGATCATCCCCGCGCCGATCATCGCGGCGGAGACCGCGAAGGCGGTCCCGAATCCTTTCGTCGCAATGGCTCCGCCGAAGCCCGGTCCCAGCGCCATCCCGAGGTACAGGGCGGAGGTGTACCACCCGTACGCCCGCCCGAGGAAGTTCGGCGGGCTGGAATCCCCCACGTAGGACATCATCGCGGGGGAGAAGCAGGCAAGCCCCACCCCGGAGAAAAGGTAGATCAGCCCGACGTGCAGGGGAGTCCGGGCCACGAGCAGAAAGAGGGAGGTCAGGCAGGAGATCCCCATCCCGGCAAGGATGAGGCGCCTGCGCCCGAGACGGTCGGACATGAGGCCCAGCGGGAGGGCGAGGGCGGCGGCCGCCAGCATGAAGGCGGCGTTGATCATTCCGACGTCGATGGTGGAGGCCCCCAGCCCCCGCGCGAACAACGGGACCAGGGGGAGGCGCATGTAGGCACCGAGATACAGGACGAGCGTCAGCGCGCACGCGACGAGGATGGGTGTCGGGATCGTTGTGTCGCCGGCGGGCGGCGGGTTTATCGGGGCACGATGGATGACGGGTCGGTCCTTTCCCTCCGGAATTCCGCCATTGTACAAGGAATCGGGCCCGCCAGGAACGATGTCATCGACTTCGGAATCGAAAAATTCGAGATGAACCGCTTTTCTGTTGGGATTTGGTTCATATACTCCCGGAAATAATAAGATGCCGTATTGACATCGCTGCATCACTTGTAGAGAATAACAATATTAATACAGAAAACCCTGGAGGGACTAATGGACAAGAAGGCGCTGTTGGAACTCACGACGGACATTGTATCGGCTCACGCTTCGGTAAATGAGATGGGGAAGGAAGAACTTCTTGAGGAGTTGCAGTCGGTGTTTCAGAAATTAATGAGCCTCGCCGGATCCGAGGGCGAGGAAGGGGCGGAAGCTTCCGGGGAGTTAAAGCCGGCCGTTCCGGTGAACAAGGCGTTTGGCGCCGACAAGGTCGTTTGCCTTGTTTGCGGCAAGGGGTTCACCACGCTGAAGAAGCACATCGCCGTCAGCCACCAGATGACGCCGAAGGAGTACCGGAAGGCGTTCGGTGTCCCGTCGAAGACCCCCCTCGTCGCCCGGAAATATTCCGAGGCGAAGAGGAAGATCGCCCAGGAGAAGGGGCTTGCGGCGAAACTGGCCGAAGGCCGAAAGAGGAAGGCGGGGAAGTAACCCGGAGATCGTCGCCGCCGCGAGCGCTGCGGCGCGGTTCGCAGGGAGGGCCCGCCGGCCGTGATGCCGCGCGGGCTCTTTCTTTTCGCGGGACATTAAATCCGAGGTCCGTGTCCCGGCCCCGCGGTATGATAATCTGTCGTGAAGAAATCGCGAAAGGAGGCACGTCATGCCTTACGTTGCGAAGGATTTCGGGAAGCTGGTCGGGATGGACGGTTTCAGCGAGACGCTGCTCAAGAACCACTTCACGCTCTACCAGGGATACGTGACGAACACCAACAAGCTGTCGGACCTTCTGGGGGCGATGCTCGCCGAGGGGAAGACGGCCACCCCGGAGTACGCCGAGTTGAAGCGCCGCTTCGGCTGGGAGTGGAACGGGATGCGCCTGCACGAACTCTATTTCGGGAACCTGGGCGGCAAGGGCGCCCTTGATCCAGCCTCGAAGCTGGGGAAGGCGGTCGCCGCGGAGTTCGGAAGCGTCGAGAAGTGGGAAGCTGACTTCCGGGCCGCGGGCGCGATGCGCGGGATCGGCTGGGTCGTCCTGTACCAGGACAAGGAGGGCGGCCGCTTCTTCAACCAGTGGGTCAACGAGCACGACGTGGGGAATCCGACCGGGGCGGCCCCGATCTTCGTCATGGACGTGTTCGAGCACGCCTTCATGGTCGACTACGGGCTGAAGCGGGCCGACTACATCGCGGCGTTTTTCCGGAACGTGAACTGGAAGGCGGCCGAGGCTCGGCTGGTCTGACGACGCACCGGCGGCTCGCGAGGGCCGTCTGCGGAAAGCACCGACGGGCTATTGCGGGGGATTCCGCGCAGTAGCCCGTTTCCATTCCGGCGTTCGGCGGGGGGAACGTGGATTATTACGCGCAGGGGAGCCTGGTCGCGGCGGTGGTGGCGCTGGCCATCGCGGTGTACCTGCGGGTCTTCGCGCGGGGGGACGCGGAGGCGAGGGCGTTCTCCGACCTCTCCCTCTTCATCTTCCTGTGGTGCTTCCCCGAGTACCTGTGGAAGACGCTCCCGTCGGCCTTCTGGCACAAGGTGAGCCTGGCGGGGGTGATGTTCATCCCTCCCTTCGTCCTTCGTTACTGCGGCGCCGCGGTGCGGACACGCCCGCGATGGCTCCCGGCGGCCTTCGTCGCCGGCGTCTGGGCGAGCGTCGCGTTCGGGGCGACGATCTTTTACGACCCGGTCCTCAACTCCCCTTGGTGGAACGTCGCGGTGCTCCTGTTCGTCTACCCGTACCTCGGCGCGGGGCTGTACGTCATCGTGCGGCACGGGTTCCGCAACTTCCCTTCCGCGGTGGAGCGGAAAAAGTACCAGTTCCTCGTCGTGGGGGGAGGAATCACCAGCCTGGTGGCGCCGCTCAACTTCCTCCCCGGCACGGGAGTCGACTTCCCGCCGCTGGCGGCGTTCGCGGTGCTCGTCTTCTTCTACTTCATGGCGACGGGGATCCTGCACCTTCACTTCTTCGAGCTTCCCGACATCGTCGGACGCGCGATCGTACTGGTCATCCAGATCTTCGCCTTCGCCGTGGTCTTCGGAGTGATGGAGATCGTCTCCGGCCGGAAGTTCTGGTTCCCCCTCGCGGGGGTGTTCCTCATCTCGTTCTTCCTGCTCACGTTCTATCCTTTCCTGATGCGCAGACTGGGCGGCATCTCCGCGGACCTGCTCGTCCGGCAGTCCCGCCGGGTCCAGTCGGTGTTATCCGACTTCGCGCGGAAGCTGCCCGAATCGACGTCTCTTCCGGAGATCGCCCGAACCGTGGAAGATGCCCTGGCGCAGGTTCCCTTCGTCGAGCGCGCGTCGCTGTGGGTTCGCCCCGAGGGGGGAACCGACGAGGGGATCGGGACGCTCCCCGTGCGGCCCGACGAGTACCAGCGTGCCTTCTCCCGCTTCACGAAGCGGTACCCCGCGTTGCGGATCATGGAGCACGGCGGGTCGAAGGCCGCGGACGTGGCGATCTGGGACGACACGTTCGACGCCTCGATCCCCCTCTTCCTGCGGGGGCCCCTCGTTGCCGTCGTCCTTTTCCACTGGAGAGGGAAACGGCCGTCGTTCCGGGAGATGGACCTGCTCATCCCCTTCCTCGACGGGATCGCGCTGGCGGTGGAGAACATTCGACAGCAGCAGCGGATCCAGCGTCGGGAGCACTTCGCGACAGTCGGGGAGCTGGCGGCGGGGCTGGCCCACGAGGTCCGCACGCCGGCGGGAGTGATCAAGGGGGCGGCGCAATTCCTCTCCCGCGAGGCGCGCCCGAAGGAGCGGGAGTTCCTCGACATCATCGTCGAGGAGGCGGACCGGCTGAACGGCGTGGTCACGGAGTTCCTCGAGTACGCCCGCCCGACGCAGCGCAAGCCGCAGACGATCTCCCTGAAGGAGCCGGTGGAGAAGGCGATCGCCCTCCTCTTCCGGGAGCGCGGGGAGCGGATGGGAACGGTGGGCCGACACGTGATGATCCAGGAGCCGGTTCCCCGGGTCAACGCGGACCCTGCCGAGATCGAGCGGGTGGTCTACAATCTCCTGACGAACGCGGTCGAGGCGATGTCGGCGGCGGGAGATCTCACCGTCCGCGTGACCTCGGAGGGCGGGGAGGCGCGGATCGCGGTCGAGGACACCGGCGCGGGGATCCCCGAGGAGGATCGGTCCCAGCTTTTCCGCCCCTTCTTCACGACGCGGGAGCGCGGCGTGGGGATGGGGCTGGCCATCTGCCGGCGGATCGTCGAGGAGAACGGCGGGTCCGTCTCGGTGGAGACGACCTCGGGGCGGGGGAGCCGGTTCACCGTGAAACTTCCGGAGGCGTGAGCGAATGAAGGGAACGATTCTTCTGGCGGAAGACGACCGGAATCTGCGTCGCGTCCTGCAGGCGACGCTGACGCGGGAGGGGTACGAGGTGGCCGCGACGCCCGACGGCGCGGCGGCGGCGGAGTGGCTCGATATGCAGCGGGCCGATGCCCTGATCACCGATATCCGGATGCCGAAGATGGACGGGCTCGCCCTCTTCCGCCGTTGCCGCGAGCGGCACCCGGAGCTGCCGGTGATCCTCATCACTGCCTTCGGGAAGATCGAGGATGCGGTCGAGGCGATGCGGGCCGGCGCCTTCGACTACATCTCCAAGCCGTTCGACGAGGCGGAGCTGCTTCGCGTGGTCGGCAACGCGGTGGCCACGTCCGAGGTCGTCGACCGGGAGGGGGCGAGCGCCCCCGCGGAGGAGTGGTTCGGGATGGTCGGCGGCTCCCCCGCCTGGCTCGATGTGCGCAAGGTGATCGAAAAGGCCGCGGCGTCGCCCTTCTCCGTCCTGATCACGGGTGAGACGGGCACGGGGAAGGAGCTCGTGGCGCGGGCGATCCATCGGATCAGCGGTCGGCGCGACGGGCCGTTCCTGAAGATCAACGGGGCCGCGATTCCCCCCACGCTGTGGGAGGCCGAGATGTTCGGCTACGAGAAGGGGGCGTTCACCGGGGCGGTCCAATCCAAGCCCGGCCGGTTCGAGCTCGCCGACGCAGGGACTTTCTTTCTGGACGAGGTGGGCGAGGTGCCGCTCGCCGGCCAGGCGAAGCTGCTCCGGGTACTCGAGGACGGGGAGTTCGAGCGGGTGGGGGGCGTGAAGACCCTGACCGCCGACGTGCGCCTGATCTGCGCGTCGAACCGCGACCTGAAGCGGGAGACGGAGCGGGGGCGGTTCCGCGAGGACCTCTACTATCGGGTGAGCGGGATCCCGATCCACCTTCCCCCTCTGCGGGATCGGCGCGAGGATCTCGTGCCGCTGGCGGAGTTCTTCCTTGCGCGAACGTGCCGGGAGCTGGCCGTCGGCAGGAAGACGCTTTCTCCGGGAACGGCGGAAGCGCTGGACCGATACCCGTGGCCCGGCAACATCCGCGAGCTGGAGAACGCCATCGCGCGCGCCGTGGCGCTCTCGGACGACAATTCGCTCACCCCCGCCGACCTCTGTCTCGGCCTCGCGGAGCCGGAGGCGACGATCTCCCCGGCCGACATCGAGGGGGAGCGATTCCACGAATCCGTGCGGGAGCACAAGCGGGCGGTGATCCGGCGGGCGATCGCCAAGGCGGGGGGGAGCAAGTCGCGGGCGGCGGAGATCCTCGGGCTGTCGCCGACCTACCTGTCCCGCCTCCTCCGCGTCCTCGGCGTGGAGGGGAAGGGGAACGGTGCGTGACGCGGGGGCTCCCCGTGCGGTAAAATAACCTTTCTTCCGGACGCGCCCTTAGCTCAGCTGGATAGAGCGCTTGACTTCGGATCAAGCGGCCGGGGGTTCGAATCCCTCAGGGCGCGCCAGCAAAAACAAGGGGTTACGGTGAAAGCCGTAGCCCCTTTTTCTTTCTGGTTGTGCGGGGATTACGGTTTCCACTGAACCCGGAAAATGGGGGCTTGAAGATCAGCAACGGGAGCATCCTGTGGGATGGTTATGATGGCGATATAAAATCCCGGGGCGTATTATTGATTGCCGGAAGAGGAACTCAAAGGAACCATCGACCGAAGGAGGCGGGTTACGTGAAGAAAGCGACGATTATCCCGGTTGCCATTTTCCTCTGGATGGGAGTAATCGCGGCACAAGGGACGGCCGCGGAGGGAAACCTCCCGAAGGTTCTCATTCTTGGGAGTTTGTCCAAGGTTTACGAACCGGTGCGATTCAACCACGCAGAGCACGTTTCAACGGCGGGCGGATGCGCGGACTGCCACCATCAGCACCGCTCAATGCAGATTCAAACCTGTTCGGAGTGCCATCGGTTCGACCCCGCCGCCTTCAAAAAGAACGTCCTCGCCGACAAGCTCTTGCCTTGCCGGGATTGTCACTCGGCGTCCGAGAAGCCCGGAATCGCCGGGGAGCCGGCACTCAAGGTCGCCTACCACCAGGCCTGCCTCAAATGCCACTGGGGAAATGTGGGCAGCGCCGGGAAGACCCTGGAAGGCTGCACCGAAATATGCCATGTTCCGAAAGTCCGCGAGAAGCAGGAAGAGAAAAAGTGAAGTAACCCCGGCTGCCGGATGACGTCCCGGTATCTCCCCAGGGCCTCCCGGGGGACCTTCTCCATGTGCTGGCTCATTAAGACGGCCTTCTTGGCCATGGCGCTACTCTCGCATGAATACGCTCGGATTTCGCCGCCGCTGTGCTGTGGGTCTAGAACATACGTTGCCAATAAAGTTTAAAGAGAGAGCGTTTCCTCCCAGAAGTGCCCATCTTCGTCCGGTATGGCGCGCCAGCAAATCCGATCCGGGCATCCTTGACGCGGGGTGCCCGGATTTTTTCGTTTCAATACCTGCGCCAGTTCGGCGAAGCATACCCACATTCTATAGTCCCTCTTACAATTCCAAATCAAACCACTAAAAGCCATGATTCTTTGCCGAAGGAAGGGGCACCAAATCTTCCGGACAGGAACCCGATATCGGAACGATCACATCGTAATAAAAGATGGGATTAATTTATATAAAATTTAAAACCCGTTGGACGTCAATTCATGGGCATCTCCCAGAAAGCAGGGGGAAAATATATTAAGAGAATAAAGCAGGCTTGATGCTTTATTAACAAGGAGGCATGCGATGAAGATCCTGAAACAATTACTATTTCTGGTATTTACGATGTTTCTCTTGATTTCCGTGGCAGCAGCAGCCGACGAGAAAAGCGGTCAAGCAGCGACACCGGGTCCGACCGTGGTTTCTCAGACCAAATATCCCCTCACCGTGGGAAGTGGTGAATATGACCTGATCACTAGAATCCTGGATTTTTCGGCAGGGGCATGGACCCCGATCCATATGCACGGCGGGAATGTGCTCGTAACAGTGTTGGGCGGCGAGATGACCACGCGCGAGAAGGGGACAGAAAAGATATATAAAGCAGGAGATAGTTGGACTGAATCTCCTGGAAATGTACATACAGTCGGGAATGCAGGCACTGCTCCCGCGCGGGTTGTGGCGGTCTTTCTGCTCCCGAAAGGGGCCGAGATCACAACAAATATGAAGTAGTGTGCGAAGCCGGGCGCGTCGGCTACTCCATTAATTGGGTGGCCAGCAAATCCGATCCGGGCATCTTTTATCGGGTGCCCGGATTCGTCCGTCTTGATGAGTCATGATGCAGGGGTGATATGAAGGAAGTTAGGGCAAGGAGACGGTTTCCTCCCAGTGGTGCCCAGTTTCGTCCGGTATGGCGCGCCACCAATTGGAGAATCTTATGATAGAGGACTGCCCAAGTGAGACTGCGCTGCGAGTTGCA
>CAAGKR010412359.1_pt1 | contig 11031 bp, 11 predicted proteins | sample 2556971 | NCBI WGS metagenome assembly CAAGKR01 (sample SAMEA5207829, study PRJEB30636) | soil metagenome | biome: forest; feature: boreal; material: soil | place: USA | collected 2011-09 | depth 1 m
CCGGCGACGACCCACTCCGGCTTCACCTCGGTGGGCCAGGCCTCGGTGCGCAGGTTCCTGCGCCCCGTCACCTTCCAGGACGTCCCCGGCGCCGCATTACCTGAGGCGTTGCGCGGAGACTCGGTCGGCGGCTGAGGCGTCAGGAGCGACGAGCGGAGATCCGTGGACATAGGTGCGGCCCCGTGCCGAGCCGTAGCGAGTGCGACCACAAAAGTAGCTAGCTTCTCCTCCATGTCTGAGATCGACGCGATCCGCAACGCCATTCTCGAGGATGCTCCCGCCGAGGCGATCGGCGCGCTGGCGCTGCCGGAAGCGGCGCGCGGGGCGATCGTCAAGTCGGACGAGCAGGAGATGTTCACCGGCCTCGCGTCCGACGACAAGGATCCGCACCGCTCGGTGCACGTCGAGGAGTTCCCGCTCCCCGAGCTCGCGCCCGACGAGGCGTTCGTCGCGGTGATGGCCTCGGCGATCAACTTCAACACGGTCTGGTCGTCGATCTTCGAGCCGCTCCCGACGTTCGGGTTCCTCAAGCGGCTCGGCAAGGAGAGTGTGTGGGGCGCTCGGCACGACCGGCCCTTCCACGTGCTCGGTAGCGATGCCGCGGGAGTCGTGCTGCGGGTCGGCTCGGCGGTGCGCAACTGGAAGCCGGGCGACAAGGTGACCGTGCAGTGCAACCACGTCGACGACCAGGATCCGTCGGCGCACGACGACTCGATGCTCGCGACGAACCAGCGGATCTGGGGCTTCGAGACCAACTACGGCGGCCTCGCCGAGATCGCGGTCGTGAAGGCGAACCAGCTCATGCCGAAGGCCGCCCACCTCACCTGGGAGGAAGCCGCGTGCAACGGGCTCTGCAACTCGACGAGCTACCGGATGATCGTGAGTCGCAACGGCTCGGGCATGGCGCAGGGGCAGTCGGTGCTCGTGTGGGGCGCGAGCGGTGGCATCGGCGCGTACGCGTGCCAGTACGTGCTGAACGGGGGAGGAACACCGGTCGGTGTGGTGTCGTCACCGAAGCGGGCGGCGCTGCTGCACGAGATGGGAGTCGAGCACGTCATCGACCGCAAGGAAGAGGGCTACCGGTTCTGGTCGGACGAGACGACGCAGGACCAGAAGGAGTGGTTGCGGCTGGGCAAGAAGATCCGTGAGCACATCGGTCGCGACGTCGACATCGTCTTCGAGCACCCGGGCCGCTCGACGATGGGCGCTTCGGTGTTCGTCGCCAAGCGCGGCGGGCTCATCATCACGTGCGCCGCGACGTCGGGATTCATGATCGAGTACGACAACCGGTACCTCTGGATGAACTTGAAGACGCTCAAGGGTTGCCACTTCGCCAACTACCGCGAGGCATGGGAGGCGAACCGGCTCGTCTGCGAGGGTCGGATCCACCCGACCCTTTCGAAGGTGTACTCGCTCGATCACACGGCCGACGCGGCGCACGCGGTGCAGCACAACCTGAGCGAAGGCAAGCTCGGCGTGCTCTGCCTCTCGCCCGAGGAAGGGCTCGGGGTCACCGATCCCGCGTTGCGGGAGCGTCACATCGACCAGATCACCCTGTTCCGCCGCTTCGAGGACTCGTCACGATGATGCTGCTGACCGAGATCGACCACGTGGCCATTGCGGTGCGCGACCTCGAGGCCGCGATCGACTACTACCGCGCGACGTTCGGGTGTGAGGTCGAGCACCGCGAGGTCGTGGAGCGCGACGGCGTCGAGGAAGCGTTGCTCCGCGTCGCCGACTCCTACATCCAGCTCCTCACGCCGACCCGCCCCGATTCACCGGTGGCGAAGTACCTCGAGAGCAAGGGCGAGGGGATGCACCACGTGGGCTACCGCGTCGCCGACTGCGCGGCGGCGCTCGCCGCGGTGAAGGAGCAGGGGCACCGCGTGATCGACGAGGTGCCGCGGCCGGGCAGCCGGGGCACGACCGTCGCGTTCGTCCACCCGAAGACCGCGTTCGGCACGTTGATCGAGCTCGTGCAGGAATAGCGCTTGCCCGCCATCGCGCTGGCCGACGGACGAAGGCTGGCCTACGAAGATGCCGGCGACTCCGGTGGCCGGCCCGTCGTGCTCTTCCACGGTGCCCCGGGCTCCCGGTTGTTCAGCCCCGACCCGGCCGCGACCCAAGCGGCCGGCGTCCGGCTGATCACGTTCGACCGGCCCGGATACGGACGCTCCGACCCGCTCACCGATCGCCGGGCGTCCGACTCGGCGCGCGATGTCACCGCGCTGCTCGACCATCTCGACATCGCGCGCGCGTCGATCGTGGGTTGGTCGGGCGGCGGCCCGTTCGCGGTCGCGACCGCGGTTGCCGCCGCCGACCGAGTCGATCGGCTCGCGCTCGTGAGCGCGCCCGGCCCGCTCGACGAGGTGCCGGGTGGGTGGGAAGCGCTCGGCGACTACCGGCGTCCGACCGCCGAGATGGCGCGCCGCGAGCCGCACCGGTCGGTGCGGGCCGTCGCGCGCCACATGACGCCGTTCCTCGCGGATCCGCCCTCGTTCCTCGGCCGCGGACACGGGCCCGACGGTGACGTGATGCGCGGGCCCGCATACCCGATGCTCGTCGAGCAGGTGACCGAGGCGCTCGTGCAGGGAGCGGAAGGGATCGCGGCCGACCTCGTCGCCATGTGGCTCGACTGGGGCTTCCGGCTGCCCGCGGTCGAGACGCCCACGACGGTGTTCGCGGGCGCGCACGACCGCCACAACCAGGAGGATGCGCGGTGCTACGCATCGCGCATCCCCGGGGCCGGGCTCGTCGTGTGGGACGACGCCGGCCACCTCGGGATCGTGGCGAACTGGGGCCAGGTGTTGGAGGCCACATTCTGATCCGAACGCGGGGCCACTACCCTTGGCGCCCATGGCCGTCTCAGGCTCCGAGCCCGAACGCGAACCGGAACCCGCCGTCGCCGTCGACGGCGCCGTCTCGGAAGCGCCGCCCCGACCGCACCCGATCGAGGAGCGCATCGATCAGCTCCGGAAGCTGCAAGAGGAAGCGCTGCACGCCGGGAACGCCGCGGCCGTCGACCGTCAACACGCTCGCGGCAAGCTGACGGCTCGGGAGCGCATCGAGAAGCTGCTCGATCCGGGCTCGTTCATCGAGCTCGACATGCTCGCCCGGCACCGGGCCCACGGCTTCGGCATCGAGCACAACCGACCGCTCGCCGACGGAGTCGTCACCGGCTGGGGCACGATCGACGGACGCAAGGTGTTCCTGTTCGCGCAGGACTTCACCGTCTTCGGCGGTGCGCTCGGTGAGGTGTTCGCCGAGAAGATCCACAAGGTGATGGACCTCGCGGAGTCGGTCGGCGCGCCGGTCATCGGTCTCAACGACGGCGCCGGCGCGCGCATCCAGGAAGGCGTGGTGTCGCTCGCGTCCTACGGCGGGATCTTCTACCGCAACGTCAAGGCGTCGGGTGTGGTCCCGCAGATCAGCGTGATCCTCGGGCCGTGCGCGGGCGGTGCGGTGTACTCGCCCGCGATGACCGACTTCATCTTCATGGTGAAGGGCACGTCGCACATGTTCATCACCGGGCCCGACGTCGTGAAGACGGTGACCGGCGAAGACGTGAGCCAGGAAGAGCTCGGCGGCGCGATGACCCACGCGTCGAAGTCGGGTGTCGCGACGTTCGTCTGCGACGACGAGGAGCAGTGCCTCGAGCAGGTGCGGTACCTCCTCTCGTTCCTGCCGTCGAACAACCTCGAAGACCCGCCCTACTTCGCGCCGTCCGACGACCCTGAACGCTTCTGCGACGATCTCCTTCAGCTCATCCCCGATTCGCCCAACAAGCCCTACGACATGAAGAAGGTCATCGGATCGGTCGCCGACGACGGTGAGTTCTTCGAGGTCTTCCCCTTCTGGGCCGGCAACATCGTCTGCGGGTTCGCGCGCATCGACGGGTACGTCGTCGGTGTCGTCGGCAACCAGCCGCAGGTGCTCGCGGGCACGCTCGACATCGACGCGTCGGAGAAGGCGGCCCGCTTCGTCCGCACCTGCGATGCGTTCAACGTGCCGTTGGTCACCTTCGTCGACGTGCCCGGCTTCCTTCCCGGCACCGATCAGGAGTACGGCGGGATCATCCGCCACGGCGCCAAGCTGTTGTACGCGTACTGCGAGTCGACGGTGCCACGCGTGCAGATCATCACCCGCAAGGGCTACGGCGGCGCGTACGTCGTCATGAACTCCAAGTCGATCGGTGCCGACCTCGCGTTCGCGTGGCCGTCGGCGGAGATCGCGGTGATGGGGCCCAACGGAGCGGTCAGCATCATCTTCCGGCGCGAGATCGAGCAGGCCGCCGACCCCGAGAGCCGGCGCGCCGAGCTGGTCGAGGAGTACACGGAGCGCTTCGCCAACCCGTACAACGCGGCGGAGCGGGGCTACGTCGACGACGTGATCGACCCGCGCGACACCCGCCGAGTCCTCGTCTCGTCTCTCCGCATGTTGCGCACGAAGCGCGAGAACCTCCCGTCGCGCAAGCACGGCAACGGGCCGTTGTGAGTCAACCGTTGTGAGTCAACCGTTGTGACCCGGCCGATCATCGGCTCGATCACGCCCAGCCCGACGGAGGCCGAGGCCGCGGCCATCGCCGCCGCGATCGTCGTGCTCGACGAGCAGCAGCGCGCGGCCGCAGCGCTAACCGCGGCCGCCGCGCCGGCACCCGAGCGGCTCAGCGTGTGGGTCGACGCGTCGCGACGCTCCGCGCAGCGGGCCGGTCTGCAGCGCGGCCCGTGGCGACTTTCCGGTCGCATCGCGCGCCGTTCCCGTACCTAGAGGGCCTCGGGCTCCGGTTCGCCGAGCGCACGGTGGAGATCGGAGCGCGCCCGGTGAAGCTGCACCCGGGCGGTGGAAGGCGAGATCCCGAGCGCGGCCGCAGCTTCGTCGGTCGTCCATCCGAGTGAGATGCACAGCGCGGCGACGGCCCGGCGTGCGGGTGGCATCGATGCGAGTGCCTGAGCGAGCACGACGTTCGCGACCGTCACCGCTTCCGGCCCGGCAACGATCGGGCCGCGCGCGAGGTCGACAGGCGGCGCTCGTCGGTGGTGCCGCTGCAGCAGCCGGAAGGCGGTCGTGTACACGTAGCCGGCCGGGTTGGTGCCCTTGCGCACGCGTCGCCATCTCGCGAGCGTGCGCGCCATCGCTTCCTGCGCGAGATCCTCCGCAGCTTCACCGGCGCCGGCGAGCGCGAGCGCGCGCGTGAGGCGCGGGTAGTGCTCGCGGTAGAGATCGTCGAACTCTGTGTACGCGGCGATCGCGACCGGGATCGCCGCCGCCGTGGCGTCGTTGGTCACGGTTTCGCAGTCGTGGTCGTGCCGGATACGCGGGTCAGCGGGATGCCGGGATCGATCTGGAGGTGCGAGGTGACGAGGTGCCCGGCGACACAGGCCTGCTTCGGAAGATTCAGCCGCGCGGCACGTCCGTAGCTGCCGTCCTCGAAGCGCGCGACGAGTTGAACCGGAGTGTCGCTGCAGGGGTTCGACCAGGTGAGGTAGCCGACGAGCTCCGGCCGCGATGGTCGGAACAGGTCTTGGAATACGTCGTTCCCCTGCCGGGCCGGGTTTCCGGAGATCACGCTGAGCACGGTGCCATCGGGTTTCTCGATCGTCGCCTCGATGCCCGCGTGGGTCCGGCACAGGAGGCCGGTTCGAGTCGTGGCGGTGACGGCCCAGCGGACGGTGCCGGCGGTTCGCACCGAGTGCGGGTCGATCATGAGGGTGAGCGACCCGAACGGACACGTCTCTCCCGCCACCGTGTCGCCGACTCGCGAGATGGAGAAGTACGACCGGCTGATCGGTGCGTAGGTGCAGGGTTGGCGCGGGAGCTTGAGCTCCGCCGGCGACGGCGAGAGCCCGGCGACCTGGAGCTCGACCGGTCCGTTGCTGCAGGGGAGGGCCCACGCGAGCTGGGCGACGAGCGTCGGCGTGTGGGGGGCCAGCACCGTCACGTAGCCAGGATCGGTCGGCAGGATGTGGGCGGTGAGCGTGCCACCCACGGCGGTGAGGATGTGACCGTTGGAGTCGAAGATCGTTGCCTTGATCGGATCAATCAGGCGGCACGGTGCATCCGACCGGCTGACGGCCGTGACGGCCCATTGCGTTATCTGGTCGAAGCTTGCCGAGCGAGCGTCGATGCTCAGGCTCACGTCGCCGGAGAAGCAGCGGCCGTCGGGCACGATCGTCGTCGTTCCGGCGGGGATCGAGCTCGAGGTCGTCCCGCCGGCAGGAGTCGCGGGTCTTGGAGAACCACCGAGGGTCGAGAGCCCCAGGGCGATCGCGCCCGCGACGACGACGGTCAGGACGCCACCGGCCATCGCGGCGCGGCGGCGCTGGCCGGCGCGGCGGTGGATGCGGGCGAGGGCGGCGTCGGAGGAGGGCGGTGCGGGCACCGCGGCGTCGAGCAGGGCACCAAGCTCGTGATCGTCCATGTCTCCGAGAACCCTCGAGGTGCTCCAGTGTTTACGCTGGCGCCGTGATTCACGACGCGGAGCTGTTCTCGGTCGGGCCCGACGAGGTGGTCGTCACCTTCCGGACCGACGGCGACGAGGCCGTCACCACGGTGGTCGGCGGTCGCGAGGTGACGACCAGCGGCCGGTACCACTCGGCGCGGGTGACGGGCCTCGAGCCCGCGACCCCGTACGCGCTGCAGGTCGAGGGGGCCGACCGGTCGGCCCTGTTGCCGTCCGAGGTGACGACGCTGACCCGGCCGGCCGGCAAGCGGCTCGCCACCTTCGCCACCGCCAACGACGTCCACTTCGGCGAGACGCACTGCGGGCGGCTCGGCACGCTCGAAGAGATCGGCCCGGTGTTCAGCGCGGAGCCCGGCGCGCCGCCGTACCCGGAGGTGATGAACGGTGGCGCGATCGACGAGATGCTCGCCCTCGGGCCCGACGCCGTTCTCGTGAAGGGCGACCTCACCGACCGCGGGACCGAGCAGGAGTACGAGGCCTTCTGCGCCGCGTACGGTCGTCTCGGGTCGCGCATGCACCACTTCCGCGGCAACCACGACGCGATGGTCTCTCCGAAGATGGCACCGCGCGGGCCGTTGTCGATCGAGCTCGACGGCGTCACCCTCGCGGTGCTCGACACCGTCGTCCCCGGTATCGACCGCGGTGCGCTCGACGCGCGCCAGCTCGCCTGGCTCGACGAGCTCGCGGCCGAGTCATCGGTGCCGGTGCTCGTCTTCGGTCATCACCACCCGTGGGATCCGGCTTCGAACGAGCGCAGTGCCCACTACTTCGGTATCAATCCCGACGACAGCGAGGCACTGTGCGCGGTGATCGCGCGCCGCGAGGCGATTGCCGGTTACTTCGCCGGTCATACGCACCGCACCCGCACGCGCCGCTTCACCGCCGCGCGCGACGTTCCCATCGTCGAGATCGCGTGCGTGAAGGACTACCCGGGAGCGTGGGCCGAGTACCGCGTCTACGAGGGTGGCTACACGCAGGTCACCCGGCGGATCGCGACCCTCGACGCGATGGCGTGGACCGAGAAGACGAGGGCCATGTTCCACGGGCTCTACCGCGACTACGCCCTGGGAACGCTCAGCGACCGCTGTCTGAGCGAGGCGTTCTGACGGTTCTGCTCAGCGAGTCGTACATGTCGGGTCGGCGCGTGGTGAGGAACGGGAACAGCGCGAGCCAGTCGCGTCGGGCGTCGAGGTCGAGGTCGGCGACGAGCACCGCGGGTTCGTCGCGTGGCGCCTGGACGAGCACCCTGCCGTACGGGTCGCTCACGAACGACGAGCCGTAGAACCGCAAGGGCGGCTCCTCGCCGATGCGGTTGATCGCGACCATGAACGTGCCGTTGGCGATGCCGTTGCCCCTGATCACCTGCTCCCAGAGCGGTTCGGTGTCGAAACCGGGATGGTCGGGCTCGGAGCCGATCGCGGTCGGGTAGACGATCACGTCCGCACCCTCGAGCGCGTACGCGCGCGCGAGCTCGGGGAACCACTGGTCCCAGCAGGTCGGGAACGCGAGCCGTGCGTCGCCCAGCGCGACGACGGGGTAGCCCGTGTCGCCCGGACGGAAGTACCGGTCCTCGTGGTAACCGGCGGTGATCGGGATGTGCAGCTTGCGGGTGCGCGCGACGAGCTCGCCGCCCGGCGCGACGACGATGGCGGTGTTGTACCCCAGGCCCGCGTCGCCCGCGTCCTCGTAGAGCGACGCGTGCACGTGCACGCCCAGCTCGGTCGCGAGCTTGGTCGCGAACTCGTGCGTGCGGCCGCCGGGGAGCGACTCGGGCCGCACGCCTTGCGCGGTCGGCCCGTCGGGCCTCGCTGCGAAGTAGGGCGAGAGCGTGAGCTCCGGGAGGCAGACGAGCTCGGCGCCCTCGGCGGCTGCGACGCGTGCCCCTTCCGCGAGCGCCGCCTCGTGCTCGATCGGGTCGGGATGCCAGCGATGTTGCACGGCGCCGATGCGGAACGGCGCTCGGGTCGCGGGTTCGGCGCGCGCCGGCGACTCGGGCACGCGGCCCGCGGTGCTGATGAGCCGGATCGTCATCGCGGTACCTGCTGGGTGATGCAGTGGACGCCGCCGCCACCGTACGCGAGCGTGGCGCCGGGCACGCCGATGACTTCGCGATCGGCGAAGATCTCCCGCCAGATCGCGAGCGCGCGGCGTGCGGGCCCGCCGTCGGTCACGGGCACGACCACCGATCCGTTGGCGAGGTAGGCGTTGAGCGGGGAGACGACGACGCGCTCGCCCTCCACGGTCGCGGCCGGCAGCACGTCGAGCTCGATGACGTCGAGCCCGGCTTCGTGGAGCACGGCCACGTTGCGACCGAGTCGTTCGTGGTTGGGATCGTCGCGATCGGCGGTCGTCTGCGCGACGACGGAGCCGGGGCCGACGAACGCCGCGACGTTGTCGACGTGACCGTCGGTGTCGTCGTCCTCGAGGACCCCGTACGGCAACCACACGACCTGCGTCGCGCCCAGCCACCGTCGCAGCTCGGCCTCGATCTCGTCGCGGGACATCCCCGGATTGCGGTTGGGGTTCAGCAGACACTGCTCGGTCGTCACGAGGGTGCCCTCGCCGTCGACGGTGATCGCACCGCCCTCGAGCACGAACGGGGCCGCGTCGATCCGTTCGATCCCGAGCGCTTCGCACATCCGCCGCGCGAACCGGGCGTCTTCGTCGTAGGGCAGGAACTTCTCACCCCAGGAGTTGAAGACGAAGTCGACCGCGGCTCTGCGACCGCCGCCGTTGACGACGACCGCGCCCATGTCACGCGTCCACGAGTCGTCGACCGGCCACTCGACCACCTCGACGTTCTTGCTCATGCACGCCGCCGCGGCCTCGTTGCCGGTACCGGGGTTGGCGACCATCAACACCGGTTCCGTGCGCGCGATCACCCGCGCGACTTCCGCGTAGTCGGCTTTTGCGGTGGTCAACTGCCGACCCCACATCGACGCGCGCGCGGGCCACGCCATCACGCACCGTTCATGCGGCGCCCACTCGGCCGGCATGCGCAAGGTCATGCCCCATTATCCTTCGGCCCGTGGATGCCCTCGAAGGATTGCGCGTCGTCGACATGGCGACGGTCTTCGCGGGCCCGGGCACGGCCCGGCACCTCGCCGACTTCGGGGCGTCGGTCGTGAAGGTCGAGGCGCCCGGTGGTGACGGCGTACGCCGGATGGGCTGGTTCCCTCCCGGGGGCGGCGACTCGTACACGTGGAAGCTGCTCGGACGGGGCAAGCGGTGCATCGTGCTCGACCTGAAGAGCCCGAGCGGTCTCGCCGCGATGCTGCGACTCGTCGACGGTGCCGACGTGCTCATCGAGAACTTCCGGCCCGGCACGATCGAGCGGCTCGGTCTCGGCCCCGAGGTGCTTTCCGCGCGCAACCCCGGGCTGGTGCTCCTGCGGGTCACCGGTTTCGGACAGGACGGTCCCTACGCGCAACGGCCCGGCTTCGCGACGATGGCCGAGGCGATGAGCGGGTTCGCCGCCATCAACGGAGAGCCCGACGGTCCTCCGCTGCTCCCGCCGATCGCGCTCACCGACGAGGTCGCCGCGCTGGCGGGGGCGTTCGCGGTGATGGTGGCGCTGCGACACCGCGACCGTACCGGCGAGGGTCAGGTGATCGACGTGAACCTGCTCGAATCGATGCTGCAGATGATGAGCGCGTTGCCGTCGGCGTCGGCGCATCTCGGCTACGAGCAGCCGCGCCTCGGTTCGGGCATTCCCTACACCGTTCCGCGCGGCACGTACCGGTGCTCCGACGACGTGTGGGTCGCCATCTCGACCTCGGCCGAGTCGGTCGCACACCGCGTGCTCGAGCTGATCGGGGTGGGGGAAGACGCGCGTTTCTCCTCCTTCGAGGGACGCGCCGCGCACCGCGAAGAGTTGGACGCGATCGTCGAACGGTGGATCGCGGCCCGCCCGTCGGCCGAGGTGTTCGCCGCGTTCAACGCCGCGGAAGCGGCCATCGCGCCGGTGTACCGGATGGGAGAGCTCCTGGCGGATCCACACGTGGTCGCGCGCGATGTCATGATCGAGGTCGACGGGGTGCGGATGCAGGGCGCGACGGCACGGCTTTCGCGCACTCCTGCGGTGGTCCGTCACGCGGGCCGCGCGCTCGGCGCGGACACCGACGAGGTACTGGCCGAGTTGGAGGGGGGCTCGAGATGAGCGGCACAGTGACCCGCCAGTTCGTGGAGACCGTTGCGGCATACCGCGACCGAACCGCGCTGCGTTGCAAGGACGGCGAGGGATTCCGTGAGTGGACCTGGGCCGAGTACGCGGATCGTGCCGCGCGCCTCGCCGGCGCGCTGGGCGACTTGGGCATCGGCGCGGGCGACCGGGTCGTGATGCTCATGCGCAACCGGCCCGAGTTCCATGTCGCCGACATCGCGGTGATGCTGTGCGGGGCGACACCGATCTCGATCTACAACTCGTCCGCGCCCGACCAGATCCAGTACCTCGCCGGCCACTGCCGCGCGGTCGCCGCGATCGTCGAGGACGGCGCCTACCTCGACCGTCTGCTGTCCGTGCGCGCCGACCTGCCGTCGCTCCGGCACGTCGCGGTGATCGAGGAGCCGGC
>CAAGKR010175776.1_pt1 | contig 11029 bp, 10 predicted proteins | sample 2556971 | NCBI WGS metagenome assembly CAAGKR01 (sample SAMEA5207829, study PRJEB30636) | soil metagenome | biome: forest; feature: boreal; material: soil | place: USA | collected 2011-09 | depth 1 m
AGAAGGAGCAGCTCCGCTGGTCCACGGGCGACCGGTCGATCACCCGCAGACCATAGCGACCGCGATTCGCATCGGCAAGCCGGCACGCGGGGACGAAGCACTGGCGGCGGTTGCGAACTCGGGGGGCCTGCTCGACTTGGTCTCGGACACGGAGATCCTGGACGCATATAGATTAGTCGCCTCCACCGAAGGCGTCATGTGCGAGCCCGCCTCGGCGGCGTCCATCGCGGGATTGCGGAAGAGAGTCGCGGCTGGCGACGACCTTTCGCATTCGACGGTTGTCGCAATCCTGACCGGCCATGGTCTCAAAGACCCTGCAACCGCGCTCGCGCAGTTCGGCGAACTCGTGCCGGTCGCCGCCACGCTGGATTCGGTGCTGCATCCCGTTGGGACCCCATCCGCGTGAAGCGAGTACGCCTCGACGTCCCGGCGACCAGCGCCAATCTCGGACCGGGTTTCGATTCGCTTGGCATGGCGCTTGACCTGGCCGATTCGTACACCGTCGAATTTTATCCGGGAGGAAGTGAGGTGCTGGTGGACTGGGCCACGTGCGCTGAGGCAGAGGTGGCTCGAAGCGATCATTACGCCTGCCAGGGATACCACGCCTATGCCGCGGACACCGGCCTGGCGTTGCCCGGCGCCAGCTTCACCCGGGAGGGCCAGATCCCGGTTGGGAAAGGATTTGGGAGCAGCGCCGCGGCCATCGTGGCAGGTCTCGCGGCCGGCGCACACGCCGCCGGCGAGAAAGATGGTCAAGATCGGATCGTACGACTGGCCGCCAAATTGGAGGGCCATCCGGACAACTCCACCGCCGCCATCTTGGGTGGAGTCACTGTTGCATTTTTTGACGGTGAAGAAGTCCACGCCTTGAACATCGTCAATCACGTCTCACTCGGGGTGGCGCTCTTCGTGCCGGAAGAAGCTCTTCCCACGGTTGAAGCGCGCCGGATTCTTCCTGCCGACGTTTCAGTACAGGACGCGGTGTACAACCTATCACGCTCCACTTATCTGGCCACTGCCCTTGCCTGGGGCCGATGGGAGCATGTGGCGCCCGCCATGCGGGACCGCCTGCACCAGCCGTATCGGACGCAACTTATTCCAGGACTGGAGTGTGTGATCTCCTCCGCCGTGGACGCCGGAGCGTATGGTGCTGCCCTATCAGGCGGGGGACCGGCCGTGATCGCTTTGGGCCCACGGGAGCGAATCCACGAGATCGCGGAGCGGATGGAGGAAGCGGCGCACGAGCAGGCTTGGCCCGGGCACAGCCTGCAAACGCAGGTGCGATCGCGCGGTGTGCAGGTGACCGAGCTCGACGGATAGTTGGCTATAATTCGCCAATCATGGCAGACTCATTCCGCTGGCGACGTCCTGTTTTCAAATTCGGTACGAGCACGTTGACCGGCGGCACCGCGCAGCTGAGTCTGGGTCGACTCGCGGACCTGGTGGAACAGGTTGCCACCGTGCAGATGGCCGGCGCGCAACCGATCGTCGTATCGTCCGGAGCGATCACGGTCGGACGCCAAAGGCTCGGCTCACCACGAGATCGGAAAGACGTGAGCTTCAGACAGATTCTCGCGGCGGTCGGCCAGAGCCGCCTCATGCACCTCTATGACGAGTTCTTCGAGTTCCACGGCATCACCTCAGCCCAGGTGCTCGTGACCCGCGCCGATCTGGCTGAGCGGCAACGATACCTGAACGCACGCAATACCTTGCTTGGCCTGTGCGCCCGAGGCGTCATTCCGATTGTCAATGAAAATGATGTGGTCGCCTCTGAGGAGATCAAGGTGGGAGACAACGACACTCTATCAGCGTTGGTCGCAAATCTCGTCGATGCCGATCTACTCGTATTGGTGAGCGACACGCCGGGTCTTTACACAGCCGATCCGTTGGTGGACGACGGAGCGCAGCTCGTGCACGAGGTTGTCTCAATCACACCCCAGGTGGAGGCGTACGCGAGCGGCTCGAGTTCGGGTCTCGGTACCGGAGGGATGTCGACGAAAGTATCCGCTGCCAAGTTGGCGACTTCGTCAGGCACCGAGGTACGGATCGTCGACGGAGGCGAGCCAAACGTTATCGTGCGGGTCCTACGCGGAGAATCAATCGGCACGCGTTTTCTTGCCGCCTCAGATCGGATGGAAAGTCGAAAGCGTTGGATCCTCTCCGGGCTTAGCCATTCCGGGAAACTGATGGTGGATGCCGGTGCGGCTCGTGCGGTGCAGAAAGCCGGCGCTAGCCTGCTGCCGGCGGGTATCGTGGACGTTCAAGGCGCATTCGAACGCGGCGATTCAGTCGACATTGTCGCACCCGACGGCAACACGGTGGCACGGGGTATAACAAATTACGATTGGAACGACGTGCGCAAATTGCTCGGTCGTCAGTCGTTGGAAATCGAAGACATGCTGGGATACACCTACGGGAGTTATATCGTGCACCGCGACGACCTGGTGAGGTACAACCGGCAGGAGCAAGTGACCCATGCTTGAGACCGAAACTCTACGCGAAACCGCACAGCGGGCCAGAGCTGCGGCCACCATCCTAGCGACGCTCGACACGGGTCTGCGCGACGCGGTACTCCACCACCTTTCCGAGCGACTACAACGCGAAGTCGACGCTGTGCTAGACGCGAACGCCCGCGATCTGGTCGACGCCGAATCCTCCAACATGGAGGAAGCAATGATCGATCGCCTGCGACTGACCTCCGAGCGGCTGAACGCTATTGCCTTGGACGTGCGGCGCATCGCCGACCTACCCGATCCAGTGGGAGAAGAGTTTGATGCCCGGACGCTGCCGAATGGGTTACGGCTCTCACGACGTCGAGTACCACTCGGGGTGATCGGCGTGATTTACGAGTCGCGACCAAACGTCACCATCGACGTTTCGGCGCTCTGTCTGAAGTCGGGAAACGCAGTGATCCTGCGGGGAGGCAAGGAAGCCAGACGTTCGAACGAAGCGTTGGCCCAACTGGTACGGGAGTCACTCGAAGCCCATGGAGTCCCGCCGGATGCCGTACAGATGGTGCACGACCCGGATCGACAGCGCATAGGTGAGATGGTCCGAATGCGGGGCGACATCGATTTAATCGTGCCACGTGGCGGCGCAACGCTTATCGAGTTCGTGCGAGATAATGCTCGAGTACCGGTGGTGGCTGGAGGCCTGGGGGTGTGTCATACATACGTGCATGGTGACGCGGACCTCGCCATGGCACTGGACATCGTAGACAACGCCAAAACCCGCCGGCCTTCGGTCTGCAATACCCTCGACACGGTTCTGGTGCATGCTTCGGTAGCAACGTCTTTCATCCCACAATTGGCGCGTCGCTGGGCAATTCCGCCGGTCGAGATCCGTGGTTGCCCTCGAACAGTTGAGATTCTGCGCGAGAGCGACGCTCCGGGTCCGTGGCGGCCCGCCGATCCGGACGATTTTGGACGAGAGTTTCTTGCCTTGCGCGCAGCGGTCAAGGTCGTGGACTCTTTACAGGACGCTGTCGAGCATATCCGGACATACGGCAGCGGTCACTCCGAAGCGATCGTGACCGATGGCTATCAGGCTTCCATGGACTTCGTGAACGCCATCGACGCGGCGGTAGTGTACGTGAATGCCAGCACAGGCTTCACAGACGGCGCGGAGTTCGGGTTAGGGGCCGAAATCGGTATCTCGACTCAGAAATTCCACGCCCGGGGACCGCTCGGCCTGCGCGAACTGACGTCGTACAAGTGGATCGGTCTGGGCAGCGGTCAGATCAGGCCGTGACTCACGGGACGACCTGCACCACGGTTCCCAAACTCGTCCACGAGAATAGCTGCTGGGCAATGTTGGGCGGCACGTTGATGCAGCCATGGGTGCCGGTGTAATTGCTTCCTGGAGTGCCGATCTGGCTATTCGTCCCGGGGCCAAAGGCTGATCGCCACGGCGCATCGTGAATGAAATAACCGCCATCGCGGAACAACATGGCGTATGCGACTTTGGACGGCGCGTAGTAAAACGGCGAACTTTTCGGCCACGGGCTGTGGAACGTGAACGGGTGCAACTTCGCCATGATGTGGTACACGCCTGTCGGCGTGGGTAACGCGCGGTTCCCGGTTGTCACCAGCGAGGTCACAACCAACTTATTACCGTCATACGCCCAAAGCTTTTGCTGGCTGAGCGACACCAACACGCGCCGGTAATCCAGCACAAAATCTCTCCAGCCAGTCACCTGCGAGTGACCGTATTGGTCGATCGCACGAATAAATACTTCGTATGAGCCGGATGGGGCCGCGTTGCCGCGAGCGTCCTTTCCATCCCATGACACGGTCGTCTGCTGGTCTTTTCGAAGGCCGGAAAGCGAGTACATCCGAATCAGGCTGCCATCGTTCTGACGGTACACCCCGACCCGGACCGATGGGGCCGGACGCGTAACGGCGAACGATACGGTCAGATGGTCGAACTGCGGGTCGAGTTGGAAGCGATTGAAGCTCACATGTGCCAGCCCCGGCGGGGTTACATCGACGTGCACCGGGAAAGTCGAGGTACTGCCCCAATTGCCCACATGATCGATGGCCCTCACATGAAAATAGTAGGTACCGGTATTGAGGCCATTTAGCGTCACTGAGGTCGTGTCGGTGCGAACTTCCGCGCGCGGGCTGCCCTTCGGATTGGTGTCCAGCCGGTACGAGTAGCCGGCGACGCCGGAACCCGAATCGGTTGCCTGCCATCCAAATTGCAACGTAGAACTGTGATAGGTCTTGCTCGAGACCGGATTCGTACTGGAGTCAACCTGCGTCACTACCGGCGGGCTGGAATCGACATAGATTGGGCCGATCCACCGGACCCAGGGGCTCACGCCCTGCTTATTGTGTAAACGAGCCTGCAAGTGGTACGCACCGTCTGCGAGTCGGAGCCGGATAGCGCCCGACCCAGTGGCAAGACACGCCGTACAATTCGCCGCGACCTGACCAGGTGGCAACAGGACCTGCGTCGGTGCGTTCTTAAATTTCACGCCTTGCTTCCGCACTTCGACGTCGACACCCGCGGCGACGCCCGCTTTCACGGCTCGCAGGTCGAGCAACGGTGAGTTGGTCCACCCTCCCGACTGGAGAGGTGTCCCTGCCGCGGTGACATGCAAACGAGGCGCCGGTAGAACAACAGGCACCCCTGCGGTCATGTGCCGATACACCAGTAGACCGGCGGCAGCGCCGCCCACTAACAAGACGAAGGCTACTAAATATCGCATCGAACCCCACATGTTGATCTACATCTAGACGCTACTCAGGTATTGTGCACGTTCCAGACCACCGATGTACACCGTCTGAAGGACATTGCGGGGACAGCTGACACCCGGTATCCGCGGTCGCTTTGTCTCGTGCGGCAGTATCGTGCATAGTCGAAGAGGGGAATGGAATGCGAGGGCTCCTTGAGCCTGAGTTTCGTTATTGCTGAGTAGGAAGGAACTTTCGCCGAGTGCAGGGCTCTACGGTCCTGATCGTCGACGACGACGCACAGATTCGTGATGTGCTGCGCGAGTTGCTGCTGGAAGAGGGGTACCGTCCTATAACGGTATCTGACGGTCGAGAGGCTATCGACTACCTACAGGAAGCGGGTCAGCTTCCAGACGCCATGTTGCTCGATCTGGCGATGCCGGAGATCGATGGATATGGCGTGCTGGAGCATCTTCGCCGCAGTCTGCTGCACGAGTTCCCTGTTTTGATCGTCAGTGCACAGCGTCCGGATCGAGCAGTGTTGAAAGCGCTCGACTCGGAACTACGAGATTTCATCGCAAAGCCCTTCGAATTGGAAGAGTTGATCATCCGCCTGGAGCGGCTCGTCGCGCGCTCTCCGCGGCTCTCACTTTCACCCAGCGGCTCACTCCGCGTGTACGGCCTGGGTTCGCTGCGCGTGTACCGCGATGACGTCCTCCTGTTCGACGAGAGTTGGCGAAACAAACCCGCGAAGACGATTTTTAAGCTGCTGTTCGCGTCACGCGGCCAGCGCTATCCCAAGGATGTCTTGCTCGAGGAACTCTGGCCTGAGGCCGACCCAGATGTCGCCTCTAACCGGCTCCGCGTGGCAGTACACGAACTACGCAAGACACTGGGCGAAGGGAGTCGCAAGAAAAGCGTGCGGACCCACATCGCCCAGCAAGAAGGGTCCTATTACTTCGATACGGCTGTAGCGTACTGGAGCGATGTACGGGAATTTGAGGAACAAATCGAACAAGGGCGCGCACTGGCCGAGGCCGGCAAGATCGACCAGGCGCTGCAAGCATATCGTCGTGCCGAGGTGCTGTATGGCGGAGACTTCCTGCGGGATGACCCGTTTTTTGAGTGGACCGTTTCCACCCGGGAACGATTGCGCGAAGCGCACCTTCGAGGGCTGAGCGACGCTGCGCGCATCCACGCGCAGATCGGTGAACCCGACGAGGCAGCGGGATTCTGCCGGAAGATTCTACGTGTTGAGCCGTGGCGGGAAGAAGTCTACCGGCGGCTCATGACGTATCTCGCAGCATCCGGTAGACCACACGAGGCGCTGCGCGCGTTCGAGGAATGCCGACGCGCGCTGTATGCCGAGATCGAAGCCGAACCCGCTCCCGATACAGTCCGCTTGCGGGACGCGATAGCACGCGGCGAATCTGGTGCGCCGACCGAGGACGTACGCAGCCACACCCTGTAGACACGCATTGTGGTCGACTAGACCGCGAGGGCCGCCTAAACATGGGCGCCAGACGCGGACGCGCGTGCACGTACTCCTTTTCCATCGGAATTATGCACGTTCGGCCCATTGTTTGAGTCGGCTTGGCCGCGTTACGGTAATCCTAAGAGAGAAGACGCCCCACTCAAAGGAAGCGCGACGTGTCAATTTCGGTGAGCACGCGCGAGGACCCCGCGCGCGGACCCGGAGCAGTCTCAGAGTTCCAGTTTCACGCTGACATCAACCATCGTGCTGACGTCCCATACCGGGAGGCAGCCGAGAAGTTCCGCGGATTGAGCGAGCAGCATAGACGGCAACTCCTGCTCGGATCCCACTGCCGAACGTACGTGCGCAACCAACTGATCTGCAAGCCAGGCGACGAATTGAGCGCGCTCTTTATCATCGGCAAGGGTACAGCTCGCGCGTACAGATTGTCTCCGAAGGGACAGGAAATCACGATCGACACCCTGGTTGCGGGCGGCGTATTCGGGATGCGTCTCGCCAGTCCCGAGTTCCGATCGAACAACTTCGTGGAGTCAACCTGCGACGAAACCGCCGTACACAGAATCCCGTTCGACCGGGTGGTCGAGATTATCAAGTCCGATCCCAGTGTTGCCGTATCAGTGCTGCGCCTGGCCTATGATTGCCTGGATGACGCTCAGGACCGTCTGGCGGATCTGGCGCTCTTCGACGTCAAGACTCGGCTCGCGCACACTCTGGCTCGGCTCGCTACGAGCCGTGCATCCGAAACAGTGCACGCGACGCACCGCGAACTCGCCTGGATGGTAGGAACCCGGCCGGAAGAGGTGACAAAAGCGCTCCGTCATCTGCGCGACGCCGGCCTTGTGACTTACGAACCCCGGCACTCCGGCATCACAATTCCCAACGCGCCAGTGCTCGCGGCCTACGGCGACGAGTCGGCTTAAACGATCTGTCGTCCGGCGTCTCGCGCCGACGGTTGGGCTCTGAGCTTCCGCATCTGGTCAACGGCGAGCCAGGCCAACCCGCAGATGATGAGGTAGCCGACGGCCGGCCAGTCGCCTACCTGTACGCCGGTTTGAGGTTGGACACTCGCCACACCCGGCCATGCCGTCAGCACGTACAGTCGATTGGTCACCTGATCGGTCGTGTTGGCCCCGATCATGGAAAAGAGAATTCGACTCAGAAATAGCGCAACCGCCGAGCCAAGTACGATCTGAAGCGACGTCCGGAGTGCGTCGAATCGAGGAGCCGGCGGGGCCTGTCGAAGCGTCTGCACCCACTTCGGATGGTGTTCCCGCGCCCAATCGGACCGAACCCACCCTTGTGTGATCGCCCGAAAGGAGTGCCTGGTTTTTCGGTCCCCCGTGGCCAGATAGAGGTGACCGAGAAACGCGCCCAGAGCCAGATACGCCAACAACGTGTGGATGGTGTTGGAGCGGCTCACTAGATCGGATGGGAATCGTCGGTTTTGCCAGATGATGAAGCCGGTGACACTGAAGACCAAGACCGACCAGGCGATAAATATGGCGTTCAACTTCTGGCCGGCGTTGAAGCGCCCCTGCGGAGGGGTAGAGATTCCAAAGAGGCGCAAAACGGGAAATGGTACCAGCCATCGCAGGTCATCGCTGTCCCACGCGTCGACCGCGGCGACGTCCTCCGCCAGGCTGCGGCGATCACCCGCTAGAGCAACTACCGCCGGACCAAAAAAGAAGAAAAACGCGGATGACAGGTGAATCTCTCGCAGCAGCGCTCGATGGCCGAACCACGACTCTACCGCCGGAATCGACAAAGCAAACCCGGTGATCAAGAGAGTGAGGAAACTGACTGCCTGTACCCAGTGAACGCCGCGCTCGGTGCGTGTGAACCGCGCCACGCGATCCGGTGAGGCCGGGCGAAGTGCCGGCGCAACTCCACCTCGCGGGCTCGCAACGCTAGTTTCAGAGGTCATCGTTTCGAGCTTAGGCGCCGTTACTGTGGCCGATGTAGGCGTCGCGGTCGTATCCGTTCAACTCCCAATAGCCATCAACAGGCGCCGGAATCAACTCAATGCGATTCACCCACTTGATGAACTTGTACCCGTACATTCCTGGGACTACGAGCCGCAGCGGTGCGCCCTGCGCACGTGACAGCGGCTGATCCATGATCTTATATGCAAGCAAGACGTCGGGCTGCCGAGCTTGCTGCATTGTGAGGCTCTCGGTGTACACACCGTCGAACGAATAAAACTTCACGGCGTGTGCGCCGGCGCTGGGTTGGACGCGGTCGAGGAGTGCCGAAAGCCGGATTCCCTGCCACCGAACGTTGTTGACGCTCCAACCGGTGACACACTGGTAGTAGCGCGTCTCCTTGACGGCGGGTTCACGCAGAATTTCTTCGAGGGACAAGCTGATCGGTTTGTTGACCAGCCCACCCACCTCCAACCGGTATGCCTTTGAATCGACCGTCGGAGACCCGGCAGTGACCGTATAGATCGTGAATCCATTGACGGAGGCGGCACCGGGCGCAAAGTTAAAATTGCTCAGGCTGGACGAGACGTTCTTACCCAGAAAAAGTGCGCCGCTACCGACACCCACCATTCCTAGAAAAGCGGCCCGTCCCAGTTTGAAGGTCCGATGCGCCGGTTGGGGCGTCCGCCGGGTGGGACCGAGTCCGGCATCGCTGTTCACTGTATCCATGACCTCACCAATAGAGCGGCTTGCGTTGGAACCGTAAATCGGTCCATACCTCTTACTACGCAGTGTACGCTTGCTCGGTTGCCTGGTGGTTACAGTTCTTACGGAATTATTACGAACGTCGTCGCTACTGGGAACCACTCCCGGACGGCTCGATTGGACAGCCCGCGGGGTGTGTCTCGCCAATCGGGGGCAGGTCGCCCTTGATCATCGCCTCGAGCGCCTCGCGAAGGTACGGCGTGACACGATGACTCTCTTCCTCATCGCCTGCGATTGCGCCCCGGTAGCGCAGGCGGCGGTCATGATCGAATACCAGAACTTCCGGAGCAATCGTTGCGCCGACCGCTCGGGCTACAGAGCGATCCTCATCGAAGAGGTACGGGAAGGGGTAGTGTTTTTCCCGTGCTCGGCGACGCATACCGGCAAGTCCATCCTCGGGATATTTCCGGGGATCACCACAACTGACGGCCACAAAAGATGCTCCCCGGCCGGCGAATTCTATGGCCAATGTGATAAACCGATTCTCCCAGTCTCCGAGGAGCGGGCAATGATTTGCCGACAACAGGATGACCAGAAGTTGCCCTTTCGAAAAGGATTCGAGAGAAAATCGCTCTCCGTCCGTGGCAACCAGATCGAAGATCGGAGCCGGGGCACCGAGCCGGCTCGGGCGCATTGGTTCAGACCGAGCCATGCTGCTCGTCACGCACTCCGACGCGCGTTTCCTGTCGCACTGAAAACTCTTGAAGGAGGAGTCGAAACGCCAACGCCGTCTTGGTCAGCCGCTTGTCCTTGTGATGCAGGAGCAACAGTCGCCGCTGCATTTTTAGCGTGGGTACTTCAGCGGCACAGAGCCTGCCACTCGCCATTTCCGCTTCGACGCTGTATCGTGATGCAATTGAAATACCCAGATTCGCGGCCACTGCTTGCTTGATCGCCTCTGTACTCCCCAGTTGCATGGAGTCTGCCGGCTCGATCCCGAGCTGCCCCAAACGTTCTTCCATCAATCCCTGCGTTCCGGAACCCGGTTCCCGCACCAAAAAGGTCTCGCGTCGCAGTTCACCGGGATATACGACCCCTTCTCGGGCAAAACGGTGCGCCGGTGAGACGATGACCACCAATTCATCGTCGAGATATGGCTCGGCTACCAAAAGGGGCTCGGCCACGGGGCCCGCGACTAATCCGAAATCGAGTTCGTTGTGCACAAGTCGCTCGATGGTGTGTCGCTTATTACCGACTCGAAGTGAGACTTTGATGCCAGGATGCCGATTGCGAAACTCACCTAACACTTCTGGCAACAGATAGATTCCGATCGTCGCGCTCGCGCCCACCACGAGCAGCCCGCTCTGCAGCCCCTTCAATTCTTCAAGCGCAACCCGGGCCTCCTCCTCCATCAGTGCAGCCCGTTGCACGTATCCCAACAGCGTGCGGCCCGAGTCGGTGAGATAGAGTCGCCGACCGACACGTTCGAACAGTGGCGTGCCATACTCCCGTTCCAGCGCCTTGATGTGAAACGTTACACCCGGCTGGCTGATGGAGAGTTCTTCCGCTGCGCGCGAAAAACTCATGTGACCGGCCACTGCCTGAAAAACGCGAACTCGTTGTTCCAGCATTAAATTCACTTATGACGGCGGACAGTTTATTTGCGGCTTGTTAATTGATTATAGGGAAGGTCGCGCCGAGCGCGGACGGGCGCCGAGCGGGATGATACG
>CAAGKR010364807.1_pt1 | contig 11029 bp, 8 predicted proteins | sample 2556971 | NCBI WGS metagenome assembly CAAGKR01 (sample SAMEA5207829, study PRJEB30636) | soil metagenome | biome: forest; feature: boreal; material: soil | place: USA | collected 2011-09 | depth 1 m
GAGCTCTGGGCGTTGGCGCTAACGAGTTCGTCACCAAGCCGGTCGACCGAGTCGAGCTGGAGGCTCAGGTTCGATCTCCGCTCGGACTTGGAACTGGCTACGAGAAGTTGGGCGATTCGCGTCGTGTGATACGCGTACTAGAACGAGCGGACGAGGCCGACGACGCCAGTGAACCGGTGCGTGGACCCATCTCGGCTCACAGGCCATTCGCGACGATACATTGCCCCGGTGCCCCTGCGTGAACCCGACCGCACGGTCCGTCCCGGCGCCAGCAAGCGCAATGTTGAAGTTCACGGTCGGCGGCCTCAGCTGCGCACTGCCCCTAATCGACGTCCAGGAAATCACGGCCATGGTATGGGTCACTCCTCTACCAGGGGCTCGGCCGCAGCTGCTTGGTGTGATTGACTATCACGGATCGCCCTGCCCCGTCCTTGACGTCCGGCACCTTCTCAGCCTTCCCGGCGCCGCTATCCAGCCAGAGCAGCACCTCCTCGTCCTGCGGCTCGGCGCCGAGCTGCTTGCGATTCCCTGTGATCAAGCCGAAACCGTGCTGTGGGAACGCGTGCGGCCAGTTGCCGCCGGAGGATCGAGCGGCCCGTTGATCCAGGGCCTGATCCAAGGGGAGGACGGTGTCATCCTGGTCCTTGACTCGGCGCATTTGTTGAAGGGCTCCCCAGTGGGGGAGAGAAAGCTCCAGCGGCTCACCCGCGAGGGACGAGTCGAGGACCTCAGGAGCGAAACCGGATGAGCGGTCTCATCCCGCCCGGTCTGTCTGACGTGTGTCGCCTCACGGAGGCGCGCATCGGCCTGCAGATCACCGGGCCCGGCCGGGCGGCCAACCTTCTGCGCCTCGAGGGCGCTCGGGACGCTGCTGGGTGCCCCGATTGGGCGGCTTTTGCAGAGCGCCTCGGAGGGGAGAGTCTGGCCGGATACGCATGGACCGCATTGATCCGGTCCATGACGATTGGCGAGACATATTTCTTTCGCAACAAACCGCACATAGACCTCCTCCGCGAGCAGGTGCTACCAGCTTTGATCGAGCAGCGGAACCGCGAGGAGCACCCCTGGCTGAGGATCTGGAGCGCCGGATGTGCAACCGGGGAGGAGGCCTATTCACTGGCGATCCTCGTACGTGAGCTGATTCCGGACCTGGAGCGATGGGCGATCCTCATCCTTGGCACCGATCTCAACTCCGAGTCGCTGCGACGAGCCCGGATTGGAAGTTACGGGCTCTGGTCGTTTCGCGACACGGACCCGGTCCTGATGTCGCGCTACACCACGCGGCATGGCGATCGGACGGTCGTCAAGGACGAGATCAGAGCGATGGTGGCCTTCTCGATGCTCAACCTAGTCGACGAGGACTCGTACGGCTCGGGCACTTCCGCCATGGACGTGACCCTGTGTCGCAACGTCACGATGTATTTCGGGCAGCAGACCGCCAGCGTGGTGGCGAAGCGACTTCTGTCCGCTCTCACTCCCGGCGGCTGGCTCTTCGTTGGCCCATCAGAGCCCGATGCCCAGGTCTTCGCCGGTTTCGATGCGGTCAGTGCCTGCGAGACGACCGCCTACCGGCGTCCTCAAAACCGCGTCGAATCGGCCGAGACCGGAGCGACTGAGCCAGTGTCCGCCGACACTCGACCTGTAGTCGTGCCTGCCGAATTGCGCCTCGACGTTCCTGTCTGGGGGACCAATCGCAGCCCCAGTCCGACCACACCCGAAGAGTGCCTTCAGGCGGCGCGCATCGCCGGAGACGCAGGCCGCTACGCGGATGGGCGGGACTGGTGTTGCCGGGCATTGGATCTCGACCCGACCGCTGCCGATGCATATCAACTGCTGGGCATGATCTACGCGGGGCAGCACGAAACGGAGCTCGCCGTCGAGGCGTTCAGGAAGGCGATCTACTTGGATCGCGATTTCGCCCTCGCGCACTACGGACTGAGCAACGAGCTACGACTTCTTGGTGACGAAACGGGCGCGAGGCGGTCAGCGGAGACGGCACGCCGCCTCCTGTGCTTGCATCCCGCGCACAGACCGCTTCGGGGCAGCCACGGGATGATGGCCCGGGAGATGCAAGACCTGCTCGAACCTGATTGGGAGAGCCTACCTGCGTGATGGCCGACACCGATGGCATCCTCACCGAACGAGCCCGGAAGCTGGCCATGCCGTTGGTGGTGACGGCCGACTACACGACAGAGCCAATGCTCAGTTTCGGCCTTGGCGAGGAACGATTCCTGGCGCCCTTGCTCTCGGTGCGCGAGGTGGCGTCCCTGGACTCGATAACGCGCATCCCAGGCCTGCCGTTCTTCTTCGCCGGCCTGACCACCGTTCGGGGCGACATCGTCCCTGTACTGGATGTCCGAGGGTTCCTAGGCCTACCGGAACGTCGCCCGGAGCGCGCCGAGAGGATCCTCGTCGTCGAATCAGACGGAGCGCCCGCGGGCATCTGGGTAGACCGGATACAGGGACTGGTCGCCGTCGATACCACGCATCTGACCGTGGACCACGGCTTGAGCAGCGCCGCTTTCCGCGGGCGGACGGCCGATCTCTCCACCGTCATCGACCTGAGCGCGCTGGTGGCGGCGGCGCGACGAACGGAATCCACAAATCCACCAGCCGAGGAGGCTTAGAGGTCATGTCCCTGAAAATCTTTGCGCGCATCCTTAGCGGTTACGGCCTGATCCTGTTGATCATGCTGGCCATCGCAGCGCTGACCTTCGTGCAGCTAAGCCAGATGGAGCAGTCCTCCAATCTCGTGGTCACGCAGACCTTAGCTCGGACGGCGAGCAACGACATCCTGATCCAGGTACTCAACGAGGAGACTGGCGTGCGCGGCTTCATCCTCTCCGGCCAGGCGACCCAAGGTGGAGTCGACAGCTTCCTCGAGCCGTATGTGAGCGGCAAGGCGGTCATCCCCGCCGATATCGCCAGCCTTACTAATTACGCGGCCACAGACCCGCAACTGCAGCCCCTCGTCGCAACCCTAATCCAACAGCTCCAGGACCGGGAAACCTATCAGGCGTCCCAGGTCGCCCTCGTGCGTACGGGCTTCGGCGGGCAGCTAGAAGCAGTGAGCAAGGTAGCAGCTGGCAAACAGGAGACTGACGCCATCCGAGCGACCGTGGCCGATATCCGTACCGAACTCACTCGGAACATAGACGTGGCCGTGGCAGGCGCCCATAACGCAGCGAACACGGCGCGGCTCGTCATCGCCGCCATGTTTGTTCTCGCCGTCGTCCTCACCTTGGCGGCGGGCATCTGGATCGCGCGGAGCATCTCGGCGCCGCTGGCGACGATCACGGGGGCAGCCGAGCGCATCGCTGCGGGAGAAGTCGTCGAGACTCCGCGACTCAATCGCCGTGACGAGATCGGCATGCTTTCCGGCGCCCTCTCGCGGATGGTGCAGCGGCTGCGCGACTTCGGCGAGCGAGAGCGTGAAGCCAAGGAGTCGATGCAGCAGACCATCACCCAGTACATCGCCTTTGTCGAGCGTGTCGCGAATCGAGATCTGAGCGGCTCGCTCGCAGTCACGAGCAACGGCGACCTCGGCGACCTCGGAAAGAACCTCAACAAGATGGCAGCGAACCTGCGCGAGCTGGCGGGACAGACCCGCGAGGCCACCAGCAGCCTGAGCGCTGGCGTCGCGGAGATCATGGCTGCTGCGAGCCAACAGGCCTCGGGAGCGGCTGAGCAGGCGGCAGCGATTCACCAGACGACCGCCACCATCAACGAGATTCGCGCGACGGTCGAGCAAATGACGCAACGATCAGAAAAGGTGGCCGGTCTGGCGCTCGAATCGGTTCAGAAAAGCGATGAGGGACAGCTAGGGGTGACGTCAAGCATCGAGAGCATGGCTGCGATACGGAGCCAGGTCGAGACCATCGCCCAAAACATTTTGGCGCTGAGCGAGCAGGGCCAGCAGATCGGCGAAATTATCGTGACCGTGAACGCGTTGGCCGAGCAGTCCAACCTGTTGGCCCTGAACGCGGCAATTGAGGCGGCGCGCGCCGGGGAGCACGGTAAGGGCTTCAGTGTCGTCGCTTCGGAGGTCCGCAGCCTGGCGGAGCAGTCGAGGGCAGCCACCGGTGGGGTTCGGCTGCTGCTGGGCGAGATCCAAAGAGGGACCAATGCCGCCGTGATGGTGACCGAGGCAGGCATGAAGGGCGTCGACGCCGGAACCTTGATGGTCGACCGCGCTGGCATCGCGATCCGAGCACTTTCGGACATTATTCGGAGTTCCGCCCAAGCGGCCGAGCAGATCGCGATTTCGGTCAAGCAGCAGACAGTCGGCATGGAACAGATCGCTCAGGCAATGGCCGAAATCAACCAGGCGACAGCCCAGGGGCTAGCGGGGTCCCGCCAGACTCAACTCGCGGCGGAGCACATCAATGCGATGAGTAACCGGATGACGAAGCTCGCGGACTCGTACGTGCTGTGACGGGGACCGGCTCCGCCAAAGATGGGTCCTGCGCCGAGGGCTAAGCACGGATGAGGCGTCTCTTGCTCGCGAATTGATGAGCACGTACCGCGCCGAAGCGCGGGAACGACTTGAAGCCGTGACGCAACTCCTGCTTGAGCTTGAGAAGGCGGGGACCGGCCCTGCCGTAGCCGCTTGCGTCGAGCAGATCTACCGCGAAGTGCACAGTCTCAAGGGTGCCGCGCGTTCGGTCTCGGAACCGGCGGTTGAGGAGTCGGCACATGCCTTCGAGAACCTCCTGGCGCTCGCCAGGGGACAGAAATTAATCGATGAAGTTTCGATCAAGAGCTGGTACGGCCACCTGGACCGCCTGCGCGCTCTGATCGAATCAGCCAATGTCCCTTCCGAAGCGGCGCCTGGAATAACGCGGCCTAAATCGGACATCGTCGCCGCCGCCGTCGCCGCCGCGCCGATCGCACCACTCGATGAAAGCATCAGGGTTGCCGTCCCACGGCTCGATCGTCTACTGGCCGACGCGGGCAGCCTGCTCGTCTCGGAGCAAGCCCAGTCGGAGGCGGTGGCGCAGTTGTCAGACCTTTGTCGCGAGGTGGTGGCGCTGGAGGCCAGTTTCCGCCGACCCAGGCGGGGTCGCGAGCCGGAAGGCCACACCGCCGGGTTGCGCACCCTGCGGCAACAGCTCCAGAGCCTCCTTCAGACGCTCCGCCGACAGCGGGTTGAGGGGCGTCGCCAATTGCAAGCACTCAGTGACGACCTCCGTACGCTGCGAATGATGCCGGTCAAGACCCTATTCCGCTCCTTCGAGCGCATGGTTCACGACCTGGCGCTTGATACCGGGAAGCGGGTGGAGTTCGAGATTGTGGGTGAGGAGGTCGAGCTCGATAAAGCTGTCCTAGATGCGCTGCGAGATCCGATTGTGCACCTGCTTCGCAATGCGGTCGACCATGGGGTCGAAACGATTGCCGAGCGGCAGGCGGCGGGCAAGCCTGAGACAGGCACTCTCCGGCTAGCAGCAAGCCGCCGCGGCAGTGAAGTCCTCATTACGCTGAAGGATGACGGTCGCGGCATCGACCCGCAGGTGCTGCGGGCCCAGGCGGTTCGATGCCTGCTGCTGACGCCGGCTGAAGCTGAAGCGCTCAAGGACCCGCAGATCCTGGATCTAATCTTCAGGAGCGGCTTTTCAACTCGAAGCCAAGCAGACGAAATTTCCGGCCGCGGGCTTGGGCTGGCCATCGTCCGGCAGGCGCTCGCGGCGCTTCATGGCAGAGTGATGATCGAAAGTCACACGGTCGGCGTCGGCACCACGTTCGAAGCGGCTGTGCCTTTGACGCTCGCGACCACCCGCTGTGTGTTGCTGGTTGCCGGAAGCGAGACGTACGCGGTTCCCCTGGAGGCGATCCAGCGAACGGCCGTCGTTAGCCCGGAGGATATCGTTGTCGTTCAGGGCCGGCCGGCCATCCGGTTCGAGGACCGAGCGGCGCCATTCGTCCATCTGACGACTCTCCTCCACGGCCGGGCGGTCGCGACGCCGCTACGGCTGCCCGTGGTGATTCTGGAGTCGGCCATGGGCCGGGTGGCGATCGCCGGGGACATGCTCCGGGGAGAACGCGAACTCGTCGTAAAGCAATTCCCCGCCACGCTGCCTACCCCGATTCCTTGCCTGTCAGGTGCGGCGGTGCTCACCACCGGTGAGATCGTCTTGGTGGTCGATCCTGCGGATCTTGTTCAGCGCGCCCTCAGCCTCGCCCAGAGCGTATCCGGTTTCGCGGCCCCAGTTGCTTTGGCTGGTCCGCTGCCCAGGCCTCGGGTGTTGGTGGCAGATGATTCGCTCACCACCAGGACGCTGGAGAGAAACATCCTCAAAGCGGCCGGGTACGACGTTGCCGAGGTACCCGACGGCGCTCAGGCGAAGAGGATGCTGCAGGCTGAGACCTTTGACCTCGTCGTGAGCGATGTGGAGATGCCGGAGCTTGATGGGATTGCTCTGACCCAGTGGATTCGAGCCCAGCCCAAGATCAACTCTCTGCCGGTCGTTCTGGTCACCGCCGCCGGACACGCTGACGATCGCTTACGTGGACTGAAGGCGGGCGCGGACGCCTACATCGTCAAGCGTCAATTTAGGCAGTCGGAGCTCCTGGAGATGGTGGATCGGTTGCTCGGCCGTGCCCAGCTGCGAGACCTTGAGGTGAGCGTGTGATCCGGGTGCTTGTGGTGGACGACTCGTCGACTATCCGGGTGTTCATGCGCGCCCTCCTGGAGGAGGATCTCGAAGTCTCGGTTATCGGGGAAGCTCCCGATGGCGAGCTGGCGTTGAGCGCATGCAAGATGCTCCGCCCAGATGTCGTGACCATGGACCTGGTCATGCCACGCGGCGGCGTGACAGCGATCCAGCGGATCATGGAGGAGGTCCCGACTCCAATCGTCATCGTGAGCGCACTTGCGAGCCAGGCCAATGACACGACGGTATTCGATGGCCTCGCTGCTGGCGCCGTAGCGGTCGTGCGGCGCCCGCCCTCGAAGACGCATCCCGAGTTCGGTGCGCATTGCCGGGAGCTCCTTCGTGCGGTGAAGACCGTGGCCGGAATCTCTCTAGTGCGTAGGCGCCAACCGTCGATTCGTACGAAGGACGAGGCCGAGATGCCTTCGTCGCCTCTGATGCTTGTCGGAGTCGGTGCTTCGACCGGTGGACCGGCGGCCGTGATGGAGCTACTCCGCAGCCTGCCCAAAGATTTCGCTCCTTCCATCGCCCTTGTACAGCACATGACGCCCGGATTCGGGCTTGGCTTGGTGGAGTGGCTCGGGAGCGGGAGTCCTCTCCCGGTGCGGCTTGCAGCGTCAGGGATACGGCTGCCATGGCGGGGGACCCTGGTGGCGCCCGATGGCGTTCACCTAACCGTCGATAAAGGCATGATCAGGCTCACCTCAACCCCAGCCCGCGAGGGCCAGCGGCCTTCGGTCGACGAGCTCTTCAACTCAATGGCCGGCTGGCGTCCACGAGCCTGCGCCGGGGTCCTGCTGTCCGGCATGGGGAGGGACGGCGCCGAGGGCCTTGCCCGGCTACGCGAGCTGGGTGCTCGAACCATGGTGCAGTCAGAGGAGACCTGTGTAGTTTTCGGGATGCCCGGCGTCGCACTCCAGATGGGGGCGGCAGAGGTGGTGCTCCGCCCGTCAGGGCTTGCCGAGACGCTGGCCACCCTGGCCAGGGCGGCATGACCGACTCCGCCGCGCGTCACATACTCTTGGTCGAAGACAGCCGCACGCAGGCCGCCCGAGCACAGCTGGTGCTTGAGGACGCCGGATATAGCGTGACCATCGCCAGAGACGGTGAGGCAGCGTGGGAACGCATCGGCGCCGAGCGGTTCGACATCATCGTCTCCGACATCAACATGCCCGGGATCGATGGCTACGAGCTCTGCCGGCGCGCAAAGGTACACGCGACCGAAAGACACACCCCATTCGTTCTCCTGACCGACCACAATGCGTTGACGGCGCTTGTACGCGGCGTCGAGGTGGGCGCCGACGACTTCATACTCAAGCCCTGGACGCCGGCAGGGCTCATAGGTCGCATTGCGGCCGTGTTGCGAGACACGCGTCCAGGCGGAGCCGATGCAGCGGTCGGCTCCATCCAGCGGATGACCGGTTTGCTGATGGGCCGGACGAAAGAGCTTGAAGATGCCCACCGGGAATTGGACAGGCATCAGGTGCAGCTGGAGGTCGTGAATCATGACCTGGAGGTCGAGAGGTCGGCGCTGGAAGCAAGCAACCTGCAACTGGAGTCGGCGAACAAGCAGCTGAATCTAGCGACCATGCACAAATCCGAGTTCCTGGCCAACATGAGCCACGAGCTCCGAACACCCCTCAACGCCATCCTCGGTTTTTCACAACTTCTGATCGACGATCTGCCCGGCCGCATCGACGCCACGACGCGCCTGAGGTTCATGAATCAAATCAATTCAAGCGGGCAGCACTTGCTCGGTCTCATCAACGACATTCTCGATCTGTCTAAGGTTGAGGCCGGTCAGATGGAGCTGCATCTGGCGAAAACTGCGGTGGCCGAGACCGTCGATGTGGTTGTGACAACCGTCGAGCCACTGGCAGCGCAGAAGCACATCAGGGTTGTCAGCAAGGCCGGTCGCGACCTCTACCTGGTAGCCGACTCCGGAAAGCTCAAGCAAATGCTCCTGAACCTGGTCTCCAACGGCATCAAGTTCACGCCAGCTGGAGGCCTGGTGAGTATTGCGGCGCGTCGGGACAAATCTATGATCGAAATCAGTGTCAGCGACACCGGAATCGGTATCAGCGAAGCCGACCTCAAGTTGCTGTTCCAAGAGTTCAGGCAGCTGGACCAGGGGCCCGATCGCCGGCAGGAGGGTACTGGGCTCGGGCTGGCGCTGACCAAGCGCTTCGCCGAGCTCCACGGGGGCACGGTCAGCGTCCAGAGCTCACAAGGACGAGGGAGCATCTTCACGTTGCGGCTGCCGGTTGAGCCACCAAGACCAAAGAGCGAGCCCACCCCCGAACCAACACCCATCGGCGTGACCGACTTGGCCCGCCCGCTCGTCCTCGTCGTGGAAGACAATCCCCCTGCAGCCGAGCTCCTGGCGCGGCATCTGGACGGTGGCGGCTTCCGTGTGGAGATCGCCCGCACGGGCACCGAGGCCCTGACCATGGCCCGCGAGCTCAAGCCCGTGGCGATCACGCTGGACATCCTTCTGCCCGAGATCGACGGATGGGAGGTCCTCACGCGGTTGAGGCAAGAGGATGCCACTCGCGACATACCGGTGGTGGTCGTCTCTGTGGTCGACAATCCTGAGCTGGGTCGCGCTCTTGGAGCCCTGGACTACTTTGTCAAGCCGGTGGACCGGGAGACGCTTTTGTCGCGGCTTGGCCGATACTCCTTCACGAGCAAGGTTAAGCAAGAGGAAATCCGCATCCTTGTGGTCGACGACGAACCCGCCAACCTCGAGCTTCTCGAGTCCATCCTCCAGCCCGCCGGATTCACCGTGCTGCGGGCATCAGGCGGCCAGGAGGGAATCGAGATGGCCCGCGCTCACAAGCCTCATCTGGTCCTCCTGGATCTGATGATGCCCGGGCTCACCGGGTTCGACGTAGTTGAGACACTTCGACGCGATGAGTCGACGCGGTCGATCCCGATCATGGTCTTGACTGCCAAGCAGCTCACTGACGAAGACAAGAAGCAGCTCAACGGGGTGGCGGCGGTGTTCGAGCGGAATTCGCTGGCAGGCCCAGAGCTCATCGGCTGGCTGCGTCAGCTGGTCGGTGGCTGACAGACCGTGAGCGTCAAGCCTTCCACGCGCGTCTCCATCCTGGTGGTGGAGGACAACCCTGCCAATCAGCTGTTGATTCAATTCACTCTTGAGTCCAGCGGTTATCAGGTCAAGGTCGCCGGCTCGGCTCGGGAGGCCCTGGCGAGCATTGAGCGCCGCCGGCCGGACCTCATCCTCATGGACATCCAGCTACCTGGCCAAGACGGCCTGTCACTGACCAGACAACTGAAGGCCGACCCGGTGGTGGACGCGATACCGGTGGTGGCCTTGACGGCTCGGGCGATGGCCGGCGATCGCGAGGTCGCCCTGGCGTCGGGCTGCTCCGGCTACATCTCCAAGCCCATCGACACACGGACAATCGCCGGCGAGGCCGACCATTTCCTCAGCGGCGGCAAATGACAGCTGTTACATATCCTCCATCGGTGCCAAATCATCCACTCAAGCACCCAGGACCTCGGAAGCTATACGTGTCGCACTCATCGCGCCGCTCTTCAGGATCAGTGAGGAAACGTGGGCCTGCCGGCGGGCGCTGAGATCGGTCCCTACCGGATCGTCGAGCGTGTTGGACAGGGCGGGATGGCGACCGTCTACAAAGCCCATCACGCCGCCCTCGATCGCTTCGTTGCCATCAAAGTGCTTCCGGAGTTCTTCGCCGAGGATGACAGCTACCAGGAGCGCTTCAGAGAAGAGGCGCGGTCGGTCGCCCGGCTGAAGCACCCCAACATCCTCAACATATTCGACTTCGGGCAGGAAGACGGCACCACGTACCTAGTTTTGGAGCTGGTCGAAGGCGGGACTCTTGCGGATCGCCTCGGCCGCCCGATGGCCCTGCAGGAAGTGGTGCGGATCCTGAAGCCGATCGCCAGCGCGCTCGACCATGCCCACGCCCAGGGCGTCCTGCACCGAGACATCAAGCCCTCCAACATCCTGCTCCATCAAAACGGGACGCCAGTGCTGGCAGATTTCGGGCTCGCCAAGATGGCCGACTCGGTGAGACGGATCACCACGAGCGGGACGGTCATCGGTACGCCGGAGTACATGTCGCCGGAGCAGAGTTCGGGGGAGGCCATCGGCCCCGCCTCGGATCGCTACGCGCTGGCGGTCGTGGCCTACGAGATGCTGACCGGGCGGGTTCCGTTCCGGGGGGATACCCCGGTAGCCGTGCTGCTGTCGCACCTGAACCAGGCCATGCCACCGACGCGGGAGTTGTCCGGAGAGCTGTCGGCGCACGTGGAACAGGCTCTACGCCGGGGGCTAGCGAAGGCTCCCGCGGACCGTTACCCAAGCTCGGCCGAGTTCGTGGCGGCAC
>CAAGKR010013046.1_pt1 | contig 11028 bp, 10 predicted proteins | sample 2556971 | NCBI WGS metagenome assembly CAAGKR01 (sample SAMEA5207829, study PRJEB30636) | soil metagenome | biome: forest; feature: boreal; material: soil | place: USA | collected 2011-09 | depth 1 m
GCCGGCAAGGCGCGCGACGGAGGCGTACTGTGAAGTACGGCGCAAGGAGCGCAACGCAGCTGGAGCGGATGCAGCGGCGCTCGAATGCAGCCGTATTTATGAAATGGGCCACTTACCCCCCGATCACGATCCGGTACTCTTCGATCACCGTGTTCGCCAGCAGGCGGCGGCACGCCTCGTCGAGGCGGCGACGCGCTTCCTCGACCCCGATCTCCTTCAGCGTGATCTCCATGAACTTGCCGACACGAACGTCTTCCACCCCGTCGATGCCGAGGTGGGAGAGTGACGCGTGGATCGCTTTCCCCTGCGGGTCGAGGACCCCCCGCTTCAGCGTGACGTAGATTTTCGCCTTCACGCCTTTCCTCCCTTTCGAGCGAACACCCGGTCGATGATCCCGTCGATGTTCTTCAGGTAGTAGTCGATGTTGAACAGCGCGTCGAACTCCTTTTTCGACAGCGCGGCGCGCACGTCCTTGTCCTTCCAAAGAAGCGCCGCGAGCGGGCGCCTGGTCTTCCACGACTTCATCGCGGAGCGCTGGACCACTTCGTACGCCATTTCCCTCGAGAACCCCTTCGCGGCCAGGGCGAGGAGCACGCGCTGCGAGTACAGCAGCCCGTGGGTGCTCTCGAGGTTTTTCCACATCCGGTCGGGATAGACGAGGAGCTTTTCCATCATCCCACGGAACCGTCCGAGGGCGAAGTGGAGGAGGATGGTGGCGTCGGGGGCGATCACCCGCTCCGCGGAGGAGTGGCTGATGTCCCGCTCGTGCCAGAGCGCCATGTTCTCCATCGCCGTGACGGAGTAGCCGCGCAGCAGCCGTGAGATGCCGGAGAGGTTTTCGGAGAGGACGGGATTCCGCTTGTGCGGCATGGCGGAGGACCCTTTCTGGCCCGCGGAGAAGAATTCCTCGACCTCGAGGACCTCGGTCCGCTGCAGGTGGCGGATCTCCGTGGAGAACTTGTCGAGGGACGAGGCGACGATGGCGAGCGTGGCGAACACCTCGGCGTGCCGGTCCCGCTGGATCACCTGGGTCGAGGCGGGGGCGGGCGAGAGCCGGAGTTTCCGGCAGACGTACTCTTCCACGGAGGGATCGATGTTCGCGAAGGTTCCCACCGCCCCGGAGATCTTTCCGACCGAGATCACGGCGCGCGCGCGGACAAGGCGGGCGATGTCCCGGCGAACCTCGTCGGCCCACAGCGCCATCTTCCACCCGAACGTCACCGGCTCGGCGTGGATGCCGTGCGTCCGGCCGATCATCACGGTGCCCCGGTGCTCGAGGGCGCGGGCCTTCAGGACATCGAAGACCGCTTCCGCCTCGCGGATCAGGAGCGTGAGGGCCTGCCGCATCTGGACGGCGAAGGCGGTGTCCAGAACGTCGGAGCTCGTCATCCCCACGTGGAGGAAGCGGGAGTCGTCGCCGATATGCTCGGCCACGGAGGTCAGGAAAGCGATGACGTCGTGCTTGACCTTTTTCTCGATCTCGTTGATCCGCGCGACGTCGAAGGACGCTTTCTTCCGGACCCGCGCGAGGGCTTCCGCGGGGATCCACCCCTCCCGGACCATCGCCTCCATGGCGAGGATCTCGATGTCGAGCCAGATCCGGAACCGGTTCTCGTCGTGCCAGATGGCCGCCATCTCCGGCCGCGTGTACCGCTCGATCACCTCGCCACCCCCTTATCGCCCCGTGTGCCCGAAGCCGCCTTCCCCCCGCGGGGTCTCCTCGAGTTCCGACACGACCTCGAGGCGCGCCCGCAGCGTCCGGGAAAAGACGATCTGCGCGACCCGGTCCCCGCGCCGGACGGAGAACGGCTCCTCCCCGAAGTTCGCGAGGATCACGTACACCTCGCCGCGGTAGTCGGAGTCGATCGTCCCCGGCGCGTTGAGGCACGTCACGCCGTGGCGGATCGCCAACCCGCTGCGCGGCCGCACCTGCCCCTCGACCCCCGGCGGCATCGACAGGGCGATCCCCGTCGGGATCTTCGCCCTGCCCATCGGCGGGATGACGATCTCGCCGTCGACGTCGGCTTTCAAGTCCATTCCGGCCGACCCGGCCGTCTGGTACGCGGGGAGCGAATCGTTCGCACCGCGCAGCAGCCGCACCCGGATCGCGCATTCCGCGCCCATCGCGCTAAAAAGAAAGCCCTGTGTCGGGCAGGCCACCGACGGCCGCCAGCGTGAACCGGTCCCTGCGGAGCACTTCCGACGCGAGCGCGCGCACTTCCTCCGGGGTCACCGCGTCCACGCGGTCGAGGATCGCCTCCGGGGGTTCCAGGCGGGAGAGGAACATCTCGTTCATCGCGAGGGACGACATCCGGTACCCCGTGCTTTCCAGCGAAAGAAGGGTGTTCCCCTTGATGAGCTCCTTGCCGAACGCGACCTCCTCGTCCGTGACCCCGCCCCGCTGGAGGGCGTCCACCACGTCGCCCGCGACGGAGAGCACCTCGGCGGCGCTCTCCCGCCCCGTGCCGGCGTAGATGTCGAGGACCCCGGCGTCCGCGTAGGCGGACAGGAAAGACCCGACGGAGTACGCCAGCCCGCGCTCCTCGCGGACCTGCTGGAAGAGGCGGCTGCTGGAACTGCCCCCGAGAATCGCGTTCAGCACGTCCATCGCGTAGATCCGCTCGCTCCGCCGCGAAATGCCGGGGGCGCCCAGACACAGGTGCACCTGCTCGAGGGGCCTCGTTTTTAGGAACGTCCCCCGCACCGGCGCCGTGGGGGGAACGGGAACCAGCGGCTCCCCGAGCGGGAGCGAGGAGAGCGCGCGTTCGAACGCTTCCGCGATGGCCGCATGCGGGAGGTTTCCCACCGCCGTCACCACGATCCCCGTCCGCCGAAAGCGGTCGTCGAAATATCCCTTGAGCCGGGCCCGGTCGAACCGCCCAACGCTCTCCGCGGTCCCCTGCACGGGAAACCCAAGCGGGTGCCCCCCCCAGTACGATGCGCTGAAATAGTCGTGGAGGTACTCCTCGGGCGTGTCGTCCACCATGAGGATCTCCTGAAGGATGACGCCCCTCTCGCGGTCCAGTTCCGCCTCGTCGAAGAGAGAATTCCGATAGATGTCGGTGAGAAGGTCCACGAGAAGGGGGAAATCCTTCTCCATCGACTTGGCGAAGAAGTACGTGTACTCCCGGGAGGTGTAGGCGTTCATCGTCCCGCCCACCGATTCGATGGCGCGCGAGATGTCCACGGCCTTCCGGCGAGGCGTCCCCTTGAACAGCATATGCTCGATGAAATGCGCGATGCCGCTGTCGGCAGGCGTTTCCGCGCGTGAGCCCACCGGCACCCAGACCCCCACGGTGGCGGACCGCAGCCAGGGGACCTGTTCGGTGACGATGGCGACGCCGTTGTCGAGGAGGGTACGGGCGACCGTCATCGACGTCGGCCGCCTAGCGCGGCGTTCCGGAACGCCGCACTACCGGCGTCCCCTTCCCCCGCCGCGGCCGCCGTCCCGCCCGCGATCCCGGCCGGGGTCGCCCTTCTCCCTGTCCCGGTCCTGTCCCGGCGGCGGGCCCGTGGCCTCGGGGAATTTCCCCTCCTCCTCGAACTCCTTGTGGGAGAGACGGATCTTTCCGTCCCGGTCCACCTCGAGGACGCGGACGGTGACGTCGTCCCCCTCCTTGAAGCAGTCGGCGACGTTGACCCGGTGCTTCGAGATCTGGGAAACGTGGAGCAGGCCGTCGGTGCCCGGGAAGATTTCCACGAAGGCGCCGAAATCCATGAGCTTGCGTACCCTTCCCTCGTAGACCTTTCCCACCTCGGCGCTCTGCGTGATCCCCTCGATGATGGAGATGGCCGCCCGCGCCGAGTCGGCGTTCACCGCGGCGATCTTCACGGTGCCGTCGTCGTCGATGTCGATCTTCACGCCCGTCTGCTCCTGGATCCCGCGGATGACCTTTCCTCCCGGGCCGATGATCTCCCGGATCTTGTCGGTCTTCACCATCATCACGTAGATCCGCGGAGCGTACGGGGAGAGGTCGGGACGGTGCGTGTCTATGACGGCGTTCATCTTCTCCAGGATGTGGAGCCGACCCTCCCGGGCCTGCTGCAGGGCGGAGAGCATGATTTCGCGGCTGACGCCGCCGATCTTTATGTCCATCTGGATGGCGGTCACCCCGTTCTTCGTCCCCGCCACTTTGAAGTCCATGTCGCCCAAGTGGTCCTCGTCCCCGAGGATGTCGGAGAGGACGGCGACGTCGTCCCCCTCCTTGATAAGCCCCATCGCGATGCCGGAGACGGCTCCGGAAGTCGGGATCCCGGCGTCCATCATCGCGAGGGACGCCCCGCACACCGTGGCCATCGAGGAGGACCCGTTGGACTCGAGGACCTCGGAAACGACGCGCACCGTGTAGGGGAAGTCGACGTTCTTCGGCAGCACCTTCGACATGGCGCGCTCGGCGAGTGCCCCGTGCCCGACCTCCCGGCGCCCGGGACCGCGCAGCATCTTGACCTCGCCGACACTGAAGGGTGGAAAGTTGTAATGGAGCATGAACGACTTGGTGGTGTCCCCCAGGATCGAGTCGATCCGCTGCTCGTCCTGCGACGTCCCGAGGGTGGCCATGACCAGGGCCTGCGTCTCTCCACGGGTGAAGACGGCGGAGCCGTGCGTGCGGGGGAGCACCCCCACCTCGCAGGAGATGGGGCGGATGTCCGTCAGCCCCCGGCCGTCGATCCGCTTCCTCTCCCGGAGGATCGTCCCGCGGACAAGCTTCTTTTCCAGGCTTTTCAAGGCGTCGCCGATCAGCGCCGCCTTCTCCGCGCGCTCCTCGTCGGTGAAGGCGGTGCGAACCGACTCGCCGATCTCCTCGATCCGCTTGCGCCGGTCCTGCTTCTTCCGGAGGGCGTACGCCTCCGCGAGGGGACCCTCGGCGATCGAGGCGACCTTCCGCAGGTCTTCCTCCGAAAGGGCCTTCTTCTCGAAGACGCGCTTCTCCTTGCCGATCTCCCGCGCCATCCGTTCCTGGAGATCGAGGATCGGCACCAGCGAACGGTGCGCGAAGAGGATCGCGTCGAGCACCTCTTCCTCGGGCACCTCGTTCGACCCTCCCTCGACCATCAGGATCGCGTCACGGCTTCCGGCGACGAAGATGTTCAGGTCGCTCCGCTCGAAGTCGGGAAGGACGGGGTTGACCACCAGCTTCCCGTCGATGCGGCCGACCCGCGCCCCGGCGATCGGCCCGGTGAAGGGGATCTCGGAGATCGAGAGGGCGGCCGAGGCGCCGATCATCGCCAGGATCCCGGTGTCGTTTTCCTTGTCCGCGGAGAGAACGGTGGCGACGATCTGGATCTCGTTGTAAAACCCTTTCGGGAAGAGGGGACGGATGGGCCGGTCGATCATGCGGGAGGTGAGGATCTCGAACTCGGAGAGCCTCCCCTCGCGCTTGAAGAAGCCGCCGGGGATCTTTCCGACCGCGGAGGTCTTTTCTACATAGTCGACGACCAGCGGAAGGAAGTCGATGCCCGGGCGGGGGTTCTCGGAGAGACAGGCGGTGACCAGCACCACCGATTCCCCATAGCGGACGACCGCGGCGCCGCCGGCCTGACGGGCCCAACGGCCCGATTCGATGGACAGGTTCCGTCCGGATACTTCAATTTCGTACACGTTTCCCACAGTGATGGATTCCCTTCTCGTAGCGGCCCCCCGTGGGGACCGCGGATTGTGTTGGCGGAAATTTCTGGAGCGATGCCGGGACTACTTGCGAAGGCCGAGCGTCTCCAGAAGGGCCTTGTACCGCATCGATTCCACCGACTTCAGGTAATCCAACAGGCGCCGCCGCTGCCCGACCAGCTTGAGCAGGCCCCGTCGCGTGCTGAAGTCCTTGGAGTGCACTTTGAGGTGGTCCGTGATCATGTTGATCCGCTCCGTCAGGAGCGCGACCTGGACCTCGGGGGAACCGGTGTCGGTGTCGTGCACACGGAACTTTCCGATAATGTCGCTCTTTTTCTCGGTGACCAGACTCATGATCTTTTGCCTTTCTCCTTTCGTTGCGTCGAGAATGTTCCGTTTTTATTGAGGAATTAATTTATACCATATCCGATCCCGTATGTAAATCAGATGCCCCGAACGATTTTCCAAAGCCCCGTCGGATCCCGCCCGATGATCGCCAGCGGCTCCCGCCGCGACGTCACCAGCAGCGCGAGATCCCCCGGCTCCGCCGCGGCGCGCTCGACCAGCCACGGACCCGAAAGCCGCCCGTTGCGCACCTGGGAGATCGCCTCGGCCGGCACCTCCCAGTTCGGGAACCGTGCGAGCGCATCGACGATCGGAATGAGCAGGGAGGCCGCGTCGCAGCCCCGTGCCCGTTCGCGCAGGACGTCCAGCGTCACCGCCTGCTCCGCGCGGAACGCCCCCACCCGGGTGCGACGCAGCTCCGAGACCGTCAACGGAACCCCGAGGCGCGCACCCAGGTCGCGCGGCAGCGACCGGACGTAGAACCCCTTCGACACGGCGAGGAACACCCGAAATCCTTCCGGCCCGATGGAGAGGAGCCGCGCCTCGCGGACCGTGACCCGCCGCGCTGCGAGAGGAACCTCCATCCCTTTTCGCGCGAGCGTGTAGGAGCGCACGCCGCCCACCTTGACCGCGGAGTACGCCGGAGGAACCTGTTCGAAGGTCCCCACCAGAGCCGCCAGCGCCTCCGCCACGGCGCCTTCCGTGGCCTTGGCCCCGGGACGCTCCTCCACGGGCTTCCCCGTGGCGTCTCCGGTGTCCGTCGCGACGCCGAACGCGAACGCCGCTTCGTACCCCTTCTCTTCTTCCGTGAGGTAGCCCGCGATCTTCGTGGCGGCTCCCACGCACACCGGCAGGACGCCGGTGGCCATCGGGTCGAGGGTGCCGGCGTGGCCGCACTTCCGCTCCCTGAGGATCCGTCCCACGGCCTGGACCACATCGAAGGAGGTGATCCCCCGGGGCTTGTCGACGACCAGCACCCCCGCCGTCACGACAACACGGCCAAAAGCGCCTCGAGCACCTTCTTCTTCACGTCGGCGAGGATCCCCGGGACGGTGCATCCGGCGGCGTTTCGGTGCCCTCCCCCGCCGAACCGGGCGGCGACGGCGGAGACGTCGACGCGCCCTTTGGAGCGAAAACTCACGCGGAAGGCGCTCCCCTCCTCCTCGCGGAGGGAGACGGCGACTTCGACGCCGACGATGGAGCGGGGGTAGTTGATGAACCCCTCGAGGGCATCCTTGCCGGAGGCGAACTCGCGAAGGTCTTCCCGCATCGTGGTGATGCAGGCCACCCTTCCGTCGGCGGAAACCTCGAGGGAATCGAGCACCCGGCCGAGCAGCCGGAGACGGAGGGCGCTCTGCGTCTCGTACACCTGCTCCGCAACAGCCCAAGGATCGACTCCCCGGCGGACCATCTCCCCGGCCACCTCGAACGCTTCCGGCGAAGAACTCCCGTAATGGAACGACCCGGTGTCGGTCAGGATGGCGACGTAGATGTTGGTCGCCACGTCGAGGCCGATCTCGTACCCCATCGCCGAGAGGACCCGGTGGATGAGGAGCCCCGTCGCGGCGGCGTCGGGATCGACCAAGGCGAGTTCCCCGAGGTCGCCGTTCGTCCGGTGATGATCGATGTTGACCAGCAGGGGGCACTTCCGCAGCTCTTGGCCGACGCGCCCAGTCCGCTCCGGAGAACCGCAATCCACCACGACCGCAACGTCGTACTTCGAACCGTCGTCCGCGAAGACGACCGTGCCGGCCCCCGGAAGGAAGAGAAGGTTGTCAGGAACCGGGTCGGCGTTCAGTACCGTCGCGGTCTTTCCCATCTTTCGCAGGGCGAGAGCGAGCGCCAGCTCGGACCCGATCGCGTCCCCTTCAGGATTTTCGTGGCAGGCGACGAGGAAGCGGTCCTTTTCCCGCAGGACCCGGCAGATCGCGGAGAGGTCACCCCTCATCCGGACCCTCCTGCCCCTCCGGGATTCCGCGCAGGATCGCATCGATCCGGGCGCCGCGGTCGAACGAGTTGTCGTAGTGGAACTGCAGTTCGGGGGCGTACCGCAGGCCGAGGAGATGGCCGAGCTCCCGCCGCAGGAAACCGGAGGACCGACGGAGCGCCTTGGCCACGGCCGGGCGCTCCTCCGGAGCGACGAGAGCGGAGTAATTCACGTGGGCGATCCGAAGGTCCGGAGTGACGGAAACCTCGGTGACGGTGATGGGCGCCAGCCCGGGGTCGTTCACCTTGCGCAGCAGGAGGAGGCAGAGCTCTTCCCGGATCCTCTCACCGACACGCGCGGGGCGGTCGCCGCGACCCTTCATTCCGTTTCGCTTCCTACGCCAGCGTGCCGGCGATCTTCTCGATGACGAACGCCTCGATATGGTCGCCCACCTGGAGGTCGTTGTACCCGTCGATCCCGAGGCCGCACTCGTACCCCTCCGCGACCTCCTTGGCGTCGTCCTTGAACCGCTTCAGGGAGGAAAGCTTCCCCTCGTACACGACCACGCTGTCCCGAAGGAGGCGGATGTTCGCGCCGCGGGAGATCTTTCCCGACAGGACGCTGCAGCCCGCGATCGTGCCGATCTTGGAGATGTGGAACATGTTGCGCACCTCGGCCCGGCCCAGGACGACCTCCTTGAGGGTGGGATCGAGGAGCCCCTCCATCGCCTTTTTCACGTCGTCCACCACGTCGTAGATGACGGAGTAGAGCCGGATATCGACCCCCTCGCGTTCCGCGAGCACGGCCGCCTTCGGTTCGGGCCGGACGTTGAACCCGATGATCACGGCGGAGGAGGCGGAGGCGAGCATCACGTCGGACTCGGAGATCCCCCCGACGCCGGAGTGGATAACGACGACCTTGACCTTCACGTCGGCCAGCTTGTCGAGGGAGAACCGGAGCGCCTCCATCGACCCCTGGACGTCGGACTTGACCACCATGTTCAGTTCCTTCACCAGCCCCGCGTCGATCTGCTTGTGCAGATCCTCGAGGCTCATCCGCGGGCGCACCACGGTGCGCTCCCGTTCCTTCTCCCCCCGGTAGAGGGCGATCTGGCGCGCCGTGCGCTCATCCTTCAGGACGGCGAACTTCTGGCCGGCATCCGGCAGGCCGGACAGCCCCTGGATCTCGACGGGGGTCCCGGGAGGGGCCTCGTCGAGCCGCTTCCCCTTGTGGTTCAGCAGCGAGCGGACACGCCCGTAGTGGATCCCCGTGACGATGGCGTCGCCCACTTTCAGCGTTCCGTCCGCCACCAGGACGGTGGCGACGGGACCGCGCCCCTTCTCCAGCCGCGACTCGATGACCGTGCCGCGGGCGAGCTTCGTCGGGTTCCCCTTGAGGTCGAGGACGTCCGCCTGCAGGAGGACGATTTCGAGGAGCTCGTTGATGCCGATCTTCTTCTTCGCGGAGATGTTCGCGTAGAGCGTCTGTCCGCCCCACTCCTCGGGATTCAGGCCGTGGTCGGAGAGCTGCTGACGGATCCGGTCGGGCTGGGCGCCCGGCTTGTCGATCTTGTTCACCGCGACGACGATCGGCCCCCCCGCCGCCTTGGCGTGGGCGATCGACTCCACCGTCTGCGGCATCACGCCGTCGTCCGCCCCGACCACGAGGATGACGATGTCGGTCACGGAGGCGCCCCGGGCGCGCATCGAGGTGAACGCCTCGTGGCCCGGCGTGTCGAGGAAGACCACCCGCCGGCCGTTGTGCTCCACTTCATAGGCCCCGATGTGCTGGGTGATCCCGCCCGCCTCCGACCCGGTGACATTGCTCTCCCGGATGGCGTCGAGCAACGTGGTCTTGCCGTGATCGACGTGCCCCATGATGGTGACCACCGGGGCCCGCGGCCGAAGGTCTTCCGCGCGGTCTTCCTCCTGGTCGATCAGGCTCTCCACCTCGGGGGCGACGTTTTCCACGACAAAACCGTACTCCTGCGCGAGGAGCGCGGCGGTGTCGGCGTCGAGGAGCTGGTTGACGGTGGTGGGCATCCCCATCTCGATCAGCTTCTTGATGACCTCGGCGGCCTTGACGCCCATGCGATGGGCCAGGTCCCCGACGGTCACGACCTCCTCGATCTTCAGCAGCCGCTTGCTCGCCTTGGGCGGGACCGTCGAGGGGGCCTTCTTTTCGCGGACGGGCCGCCCCCCCCTCCTCTTCGCGGCGCGGCCGGGCTGGAACTGCCGCACCACGACCTCGGGCGCGGGCGCGGCGCCTTCCACCTTCTTCGCGTCGGCCTCCGGCTCGGCGAGGACTTCCTGGATGATCGTCTGCTTGAGGACCGCCTTTTGCACCTTCTTCTCGTGGGGCCTCGTCTTCTTCCACTTCTTTTCCTTCTCTTTCCGCGCATCCTCCGGCTTGGGGGCCGCGGCGGGCTTTTCAATCACCCGAACCGTCGGCTCCAGGAGCAGCGGCTCGACCATCGGCTCGGCGGCTTTTTCCGGCGACGCTCCCGCCGGGACTTCCGGGGCGACGACGGCCTCGACGACGGGCGGTACCGTCACCGTCTCCTCGACGATCCCGAGGGACGCGGGCGGCTCCTCGAGGGGCAACTCGGGGGCGGGGGGCGGGGTGGGGACCCCGCGGCGCAGGACCACCTTCTGCGAACGGCGCTCCAGCACCCCATCGGCGCGAGTCAACGTGGTGGTGCTGGGCGGCGGGGGCGGCGGAACGGGTTTCCTGAAATGGGCCCTGACCCGGTCGATCGTCTCCCCCTCGAGATTGCTGGACGCCGACTTTCCCTTGACGCCGATCCGTTCGAGGAAGGCAAGGACCTCCTTGCTGGTTTCCATGCCGAGTTCCTTGGCCAGATCACGTACGCGAACCTTGTCCATCCACTCCCCCTCTACTTTTCCTGCCCGCCGTGCCGCGATGCGGCCAGACGGTCCGCCAGTTCCCTGCCTGCGGCACCCATCTTCCAGCGGGCCCCGCCCTTCGGCGTTCGTATCCTCGCCGCGAACCGATCGACGCACTCCCCGGCAGGGCAGAGGTAGATCCCCCGGCCCGGCAGCTTCCCCCCCGGGTCGGGCGCCCAGCCCACCCCCGGTTTCCCCGCGATCCGGAGCAGCCCGCCCTTTTCCCGGACGGCCCCGCACTGCAC
>CAAGKR010189919.1_pt1 | contig 11027 bp, 11 predicted proteins | sample 2556971 | NCBI WGS metagenome assembly CAAGKR01 (sample SAMEA5207829, study PRJEB30636) | soil metagenome | biome: forest; feature: boreal; material: soil | place: USA | collected 2011-09 | depth 1 m
CACGACAGCGGCCGCCCCCTTTACTGCCCGGTCGGCATGCTCCGCTCGGGAAGCGCAGGCCTGCCAGCGACCGGCCTCGTGGGCCGAGCCGGCGATGCGTGGCGGTGCCGTCCGACGCCACGCTATGCTGGTCGCGCAGCTTAACTCATTTGCTAATCTGATGGTACGAGTCCTACACGAGCGCAACTACGGGGTGTACGTCAACGATGCGCGCAGCGAGCAACATCACCTACCCCACGCGCACATTCTGCACCGCCGGAGCCGCATCGGCTCCGTCTTCCTGTGGACGCTCGAGTACTACATGGTCCTCGAGCAGATCCCTGGCTTTCTACAAGAGGCGATCGCCGAGAATCAGCAGCGGTTGCTCGAAGTGTGGGAGGAACTGAATCCGCATGACTAGCCCCCACCCGGCACCCTGGGAGCAGACCGGCTACGGCGACATCGTCGGAGCAGCGCGAAGCGGCGACGGAGTCGACGTCAGCTTTGCCAACGGCGAGACCGTCACCGTCAGCCCCGGGCTGCTCGGCGTGCCCGGCGCCGCCGACTTCACCCTCGAGACGGACCCCGAGGATCCGACGCGGCTGCGCACAAGCTGGGCCGACGGGACGCGCGACGTCGACTGGAGCGTGATCCGAGCCGCAACTGACGAGCTGTTCGCGAGCGAGCTGCGAGTACGGGACACCGAGGAGTCCCACCGCTTCGGGCGACGGATCAGGGCGCTTCGCGAAAATCGCAATCTCGCCCAGGCTGACGTCGCGAAGCTCGCCGACATGGCGGCACCTCAACTGTCGAAGCTGGAAAAGGGAGAGAGCGACATGCGTCTCTCCACGCTCCGCTCGCTGCTACGGGCAATGAACGCGAGCTTCGAGGACATCTCCGGTCCGGACGCGCCGGAGTTCTCCGGCGCTGCACTTGGCCGGCTCGCCAAGGCCGCCGGAGTTCACGAAGCCGTCGTCAAGCTGATCGCCGCGCATGTCCCACCCGCACAGATCGGCGCCACGCTCGGCCGCGCGTTCGGCTGGAGCGACGCGGAACTGAACGCCGGGCAGCTCGGTGTTCCTGCATTCGCGGTGGACGTGCGGTTCAAGGCCTCAAGCCCACAGCCGGAGAACTCGCCGCTGCTGCCGATGGCTCACTGCGTCTCGGCGATTACCGCCGCTGGGTTCGACAGCCCCGTCGCCGAGGTGCCCGCCGACCCGCGGGAGCTGCGCCGCGAGCTCCTCGGCGACAGCAACGGCCCTGTGACCCTCGAGATGCTGCTCGGGTGGGCCTGGGCGCACGGGATCCTCGTGATCCCATTGATGGGCCCTGGCGGATTCCACGCCGCCGTCTGGAGCATCGAAGGGCGCCCCGTTATCGTCGTGAAGGAGTCGCGCACCCTCGTCGCGTTCTGGCTCTTCGACATCGCTCACGAGCTCGGCCACATCGCCCGCGGGCACCTCGTCGCAGGCGGCGTCGTCGATCTGACCTCTCCCACCGACCCGAACACGGACGATGACCTCGAGCGCGAAGCCACCGACTATGCCCTCGAGCTGCTCCTCCCCGATCACGAAGCTTTGATCGCGGACATCCACGAGCGCGCGAAGCCCGACCCGGCCAACAAATTCAAGTGGGTGGTCAAGGCCGTCGCCGAGCACGCCAACCTAAGCCCATCGCTGCTTGGCGTCGCCGCTGCCTACCAGTTGACCGACCTCGCCGAGCCCAAGGATCGGTGGGGCTCAGCCACCAACCTCGGCGCCGCCGACGGCTCAGGGCGTGAGACCGCCGAAAGCTACTACCGCGCGCACGTGCCGCTGGCGAAACTCACCGACATTGACGCGGGCCTGATCCGTTCAGTGGTGCTCAGCTCATGAGTAGCCCAATGCCGCGACGCCCGGTCGGCAGACCACTAGTGGAGCCGGAGGCGCACTGTCACCGCAGCGTGATCTGTGAGACGCCGCTCGCGCGGGCCGTGCAGGTAACTGCAGCGCTCGACACTCGTTTGCAGTGCCTTGCCGACGTGTACGTAGTCATAGAGGTAGCCGTTGCCGGTGCGCCCGATCCAGCTGTGCGGCTGGGGACTAGGTCTTCCGAGCTCGTGGGCTGCCTTCAGGCCGAGATCCTCGAGCTGCTCGTGGAACGCGTACTCATACGGGAAGAACCCCGGGAACTGCGGGCTGTGGTGCCGGGCGACGACGTTGTAGTCCCCTACCAGGAGCAGGCGACTACGGAGAGCGGCCGACAGCCCGCGGACGCTGTTGAGCAGCGAGGAGAGGAACGCCTCCTTGCGGGCGACCTTCAGCGGGCTCCGGTCACGCGAGGGGACATACACGCCGAGCAGCGTGACCCGCGGGTGCGTGTTGAGGACGATCGCGGACACCCGCCAAGGGAGCGTCAGCGACAGCCTGTCGTCCAGCACGTCGTGGATCGGGATTCTGCTCGCCACCGCCACGCCGCGGTCGCGGGTCTCCACCGTGGAGAAGGTGCTGTATCCACGAGCCCTGAGTCCGTCGAGCAGCAGCCGGGTACCCTCCCCGCGGCTCGTCTCGGTCAGGACGAGCACGTCCTCGCTGCGACGACGCAGCCAGGAGAGGATCGCTTCCGCGCGCGGCACCGCCGCCGCGCCGATGTTCAGGCTCAGCGCTTGCAGACTCGTGTGCGAGGCGAGGCAGAAAGTTGGGGTGCATCGGCGGTGGCGACCGTCGTCGTGGATCGGCGCGGTCCTCCGCGCGTTGATCGGGTCCAGGGCACGTGTACGCTCTCGCGCAGGGCAAGCGGATGCGGGCGCCGTGATGAGTGAGCGATCGGGCATGGTCTCCTCGCGGCGGGCGCCGAGGACGCACAGTCTGCCCGTCTTCCCGGGGGAAGGCCACGGGTGCAGGGGAAGTTGCCGACCGTGTTGCGCGCGGAGCAGACAGGGCGGGCGAGCATGAGCGCACGGCGAACAATCGCAGCGAAGGGCATGGCGAACTCCTGCTACTTCCGCACGAGCACGGTGGGGCGGGAGCGCAAGGCGCTGTTGCAGATCACCGAGCGCTGCAACCTGCACTGCGCGCACTGCTTCGTCTCAGCGGTACGCGAGGGGAGCGACATCCCGCTCGAGGCGATCCGCGAGCGGATCCTGCCTCAGCTCATCGAGGCACGCGTCGCGCGGCTGACAGTCACGGGCGGTGAGCCATTCGCCCATCCCGACCTTGTCCAGATCGTGCGAGCCGCACGCGACGCCGGGATGACGGTCACGATCTGCACGAACGGGACGCTGATCGACGAGGAGGACCTCGACGCGCTGCAGCAGATCGGCGGCGTCTCTTGCAACGTCAGCCTCGACGGGTTCTCCGCCCAGAGCCATGGCAAGTTCCGCGGCAACCCCGCGTCGTTCGATCAGACCGTCGCGACCGTGCGACGGCTCGCCGAGCGCGGCCTGATCAAGGGCCTCCTTGCGACGCCGAACACGCTTGCGCAGGCCAGCGAGTTCGCAGAGCTATGCACGTTCGCGAAAGAGTGCGGTGCCGAGTACGTGCTGATGAACCCGCTCGCCTCGATGGGACGGGGCGTGCGCGGCGCACGCCGCCTCGCAAGCGCCGAGCAGCACCTGCGAAACATCGCGAAGCTGACCGAACCATTCGCGGGCGCCGATCTGGACGTCGTGAAGATCCGGTTCCCCAACGACGACGCACCTCTCTCCGGATGCGAGGCCGGGACGATCATCTACATATTCGCCACCGGCGAGGTGACAGTCTGTCCATACCTCGTGTTCGCCGCGCGAACCCCGGCTTCCCAACACTCCCCGGAGGACTTCATCGTCGGCAACATCCTCAAACACGAGGACATCGCACGACGCCTCGACGAGTACCGGCTGCACGACCGGAACACGGCGCCCCCGGATAAGACGTGCGGCTCATGTGCGCTCGCGTCAGGGTGTGGGCGCGGCTGTCCAGCCGCCGTGATCGCCGGCGGCGGGCGCCTCGGGGAACGCGACCGCGAGCAGTGCCCGATTCCGGACGAGGCGCAGGTGGCGGCATGAGTGGCGCACTGTTTGCGGACACCACGACCGCGCCGGGGCTGCTCGTCACCGTCGATGGGGCAAACGGCTCGGGTAAGAGCACGCTGATCGACGCCGTGCTCGGGCAGCTAGATGCAAAGTCGCCAGTGCACCGCACGCGCCAGCCATCCCCCACCCCGCTCGGGCAGCTGATCCGTGCTGGCGAGCAGGAATACCGTGGGCGGGCGCTCGCCTGCCTGATCGCCGGGGACCGCCTCCATCAGCTCTCGACGGAGATCCTGCCGCGCCTGCATGCCGGCGCGATCGTGCTGTGCGACCGTTACATCGAGTCCTCGCTGGTGCTGCAGCGTCTGGACGGTGTGCCCACCGAGGAGATCCTCGCGCTCAATCACGGCATACTGCGCCCCGACGTGCGGATCCGACTGCTTGCCGAACCCGAGATTCTCGCTAGCCGCCTCGCGGCCCGCCCAGCGGACCCATCCAGGCGCTTTGAGCGGCTACCCGACGTATCCGAGCGAGAACTGGAGCTGTACGCGGACGCCGACAGGCTGCTCGCCTCGGAGCATCAGCTTCCGGCGACTGTCTATGACACGAGCACGACCGAAGCGTCAGGGCTCGCCGGGCGAATGAGCGGCGTGATTCGCGGGCACCTGGCTACGCATCGATGAGCGACGCACCCGAGACGATCGGGGTACTCGCAATGAACATCGGCAACCCGTCGCGTGAGCGTGCCGAGCGTCAGCTCAAGTGGCTGCAGGAGCGACCCGAGTATGTCCTCGTGCTCACCGAGACCGCCCCGAGCGCTGGGTGCGACCTGATCGCGGAGCGTCTGGAAGGTGCGCGTTGGCAGGTCCGTTTCCCGCGGCCCGGCGACGGCGAGCGAGGGGTGCTGATCGCCAGTCGGGTTGGGCTGACCGACCGCAGCGGGGATGTCGTCTCCTATCTTCCAGCGCGCGCGGAGCGCGCGACGCTCGCCGGGGACGTGCTCGACATCCTCGGTGTTTATGTGCCGTCCCGCGACACTTCGGTCGCCAAAACGGAACGCAAGCGGAGATTCATCGACGACCTCTCAGACGCCGCCCAGAAAGCGCCCGCTCGCGGCGTCCTAATCGGGGATCTGAACATCATCGAGCCCTCCCATCAGCCAGCCTACGCCTGGTTTCAGGAGTGGGAGTACGACTTCTACCACGGCCTGCTCGCAGCCGGATGGATCGACGCCTACCGTCTGCGCTCGCCGGAGGCGATCGAGCACAGCTGGGTCAGCTACGACGACGAGGGTTACCGCTACGACCATGCCTTCGTATCCGCCCCACTTGCCGACCGCGTGGTCGACTGTGCCTTCGTTCACGAGACTCGCGAGCTGAAGCTCACCGACCATTCGGCGATGAGGCTCGTGCTGCGGCTAGGAGGTGCGCAGCCGCTCGAGGTCGACGAAGACCTTGCGGGCGAGCCGCCGACGCTGTTCTGAAGCCGACACTCGGCAGCGGTGATGCTGCCGGCTGCGTCAAGCGTCGCCGGGCGGTAGTCGATCAGGGGGATCGACGAGGTTCGCAAGGGCATGAAAGTCGTCGTATATCGCGACCGCCGCGTGGGACTCTCGGTCGAGAGTCAGGCAGGGCATCTCGTCACTGTCGCGGCTCGCGAGGAACGTGGCGGTGATCAGCATGTGCTCGTTGCCGACGAGCACATAAGGCAGGTAGAGCGGGTCGTTTAGCAGCGAGATCTTCAGGCGCGCGCGATGCTCTGGCGCGAGGGTTGCGATGAACTCCCTGAGGAGCTCGATGCTCCTGTGCACGTTCGCGCTGTAGTCGGTTTTGGCAGTCGCTTGCAGCCGCGGCAGCTGTTGGCTGTGCGGGTGCAGGAAGACCAGCGTGACCTTGCCGCCGGCGCAAAGGATCCGCGCGAGCTCTTCGAGGAATCTGTCGTGGCTGTGCTCATCACACCATCTGCCGAGCGAGTGCCCGGCGATGTAGAACTCGCTGCGAGCCCCTTTGAGGACGTCTAACCATTCTTTTGGTGTGATCGCTGACTTCCGTCTCACCAGAAGTTGGTCCTGATCGAGGGGTGCCTCGAGCACCGGAGCGCGGCGCTCACGTAGGGTCAGGATCGTCGAGAACGCGATCACGCCCGAGATGCCGAGCGCCGCCACGGAAGCCACGCGGCTGTAGTGCCCCAGGAGCCCGACGATCCCGAGCGCGATGAGGCAGGCGGTAAAGGCGAGCAGAGCCGTTAGCCTGCGCGAGCTCATGCGCGGAACCTTGGGACAAGCTCAATCGCCAACTGCGGTGCCGTGCCGGCCTCCACAGGGTCCATAATGCCACCGCCCTCCGAGCTGGCACATTCACGACCCTCCCTCCATCCGTAGCGGTGAGTAGCTATACGGCGAGTGCCTTGGCGGCGGCCTCGAACTCCGCCGGCCGCAGCTTGATGTGCGACTGACGCCTGATCGACTGCCGTAGGTCGCGGCCGTCGACGCTCACGACCTCGAGCGGCAGCCCTTCATGGAGGAACTGCTTGTGCTGCTGCAGCTCAACGTCCACGCCCCACTCGAACCCTTCGGCGTCCGCCTGCTTGTAGAGGAAGCTCGTGACTGTGGCGATGGCGAATACGGAGCCGACGCCCGTCGCGTAGTAGACGAGGCGGTCGCCGGGTCGCATGCTCATCCGCTTGCGTGAGGCGACGAAGCCCTTGCTCCGATCTTCTTCGTTCAGCCAGTCGTCTTGCATCTGGTGCTTGGTGGTACCGAGCATCTTCAGCCAGTCCATGCTCTTACCTTTCCTCTCGTAGATCCACTAGCCTATTCACCAAGAGTAGCACTAGTGCATCCACTAACTAAACGACTAGCATCGCCATTAGCTTCCGATTTGTCGCCCTGACGACACAAAGCCACGCCCGGGGAGCGTTCTCGGGAGACCGTTGCCCAGGTCCTGGAGGCTTGAACCCGCTCGACTGCGGTAGCGCGTAGGCTCCGCTCGTGGAGGCTTTCGAGTCGTTCGTTGCGGTGGCGATAAGCGAGCAAGGCACGAGCGAGGGGGAGAAGGCGGCGAGTCGTCCCTCCGTTGGGGATCCGTTGCCGCAGCTCGAAGTTCAAGACGTCGTGGCGGGGGGCTGGCACACGCTGCGCCTCGTGGGCGAAGTAGATCTTGCCGCAAGCATCCTGCTAGATGAGGTCATCGAGCGCGTTTGCGCGATTGCGGTCGATGGGATCGTGCTCGACCTGAGCGAGGTGAGCTTCATCGACTCCACCGGGGTGCGCGCCGTGCTCGTGCTGCACGAGCGATGTAAGGAGCAGGGCACGGAGCTGCGGATCAGCTCTGGATCGAAGGTCGTGCAACGCGTGTTTGAGATCGCCGGCCTGCTCGATCGTCTCCCGTTTGTGCCGGTTGGGAGTACCGACCAAGGATCAGATCCCAACGCAGGCACGTAACGCCCGACGAGCCGTTGGTGAGGGTTCGGCCAGGGCGGGAGCCGTCGGCCATCAACGGCGGTTATGTAACGCGCCTGAAATTGCGCTCGCGCAGACGTCGATCATTTACCCACGAGCTGAAGATCTCAATCGCGAGTCCTACCCGCGGCGAGCGGTTATCACGACGTAGCGGCTCGTGACTTGGAACCCGTCGCGGCCTTCATTGGTGTTGGCCGACAATGAGATCTGGTAAAGGAAGCTTTCCCGAGCAGCACCTCGCCGAGAAATGGAGCAATGATCGGGGAAGGAGAATCGGCGGCGCGCATCGTGCCCATTTGCCTCGGCTTCGGTGCCTGAGCGACTACGATGCGGAGTCTGTGAGCGATCGTCGTCGGTGAAGGGGTCAACTACAAGGCAACGCTAGAGGGCGCGCCTGCCGCGGCGTGCACCTGGGCGGTCCAGCCCGCAGACTCCGGGACCGTCCAGCCGGCGGCCGGCGCTGAAACTACGCTGACAGCCTTGAAGGAAGGTCCGCTCGTCATGACTGCGACGGTGGCGCCCGCGGAACCCACGCGCGTTCCCGTGACAGCGCTTGCGAAGGTCACCGAAGGACGTGTTCCGCTGATCGGGCTGGGATTCGCCAGCGTCGCAGCGGCGATCGTCGCGTTTGCGATCGCCGGGGCACTGACGGCGCTGGGCAATCTCAGCGGCGCCGCCTTCATCGCCTTCCTCGGCCCTGTAGTCGGCTACTTCTTCGCTCAGGCCAGCGGCTCCGGTTCAAGTGGGGGATCGACGAAGCCGACGGGCGGGACGGAAGGAACGACATAGGGTGGGGATTGGCGACGGTTGGCCGTTGGCGGTCCTTGCTTCCAACAAAGGCACAGAGCGGTGACAACGCGAGAACTGCTTTCGTCGCCGTCGTCAGTCGCAGCGGCGGCTGAGCCTGACCTCGGCTTCACTCGTCGTCGCGGCGATACCCGAGGCAGGCGGAGATGCGATCGGCCGTGGAGACGAGGTGCGGACTGAGCGCGTCCACGAGCTCCCCCCAAGTCTCTCGAGTACCGGCAGGCGCCAGGGGTCGCAGGGACGGTTGCTCACCCGTCGAACCTCTCGATCGCGGCTTGTAATTGCTCGCTGGTGCTCTCTGATGCCGATCTCTTACCCCGATCTCGGTGTCGGCCCGGTCGAGCCGTGTCATCTCCCATAGATGCGCTAAGCCGGAATCTGTGACGAGCGTCGTCCTCGGGCCTACGCGCGCCGATCTGCGTGTCGCGCGCGTTCCGGCTCTCAGAATGTCCGTACGAGCGTCGCCACGGAGACGTGCGGCCAGCTCAATCCCTGGAAGTTGAGAAGCACGGTCTGCGTATATTGAAGTTGCAGAAATACTCCGCCCGAGCGGTTTTCGACCGTCTCGATCCAGAAGATTGCAGATACGGACGCGGCATCGGCGTTTTCTACGATGAAGGGGATGTTCTGCACTCCACCGCTGGGAGTGGAGGATACGACGAGCACCTCCGTGTGTAGGACCTTCAGAGTCGTGAGCGCTTCTGTGAGCACCGTGTTGGGGTCGGTGATCATTGCCTGAGTGATCCCGGCAGGACCTGGATCCGTGCGGAAGGCGTTGGGAGCGGCGAGGTTGTACTCGGGAAAAGTATTCGCCGTGCCTGACGCTGGTGGGGCGCCACCGACCGGGAAGGGCACGGTGTTGGCAGGGTTGATGGTCGGGCCCGCGTCGATGGAGATGCTCTTGCCCTGGATGTTGATGGCGTCGCCGTGAGGGATAGTCGCCAGGCGCGTGACGGTCGGGTCGTCCTTGGGAGCAGCCGTCGCCGGAATGCTCAGCCAGATGCCGGGCTCGATGTGCAGCGCCCCACCGGGAGGGGTTGCATCGCTGATCTGCTGAAGATAGGTCACTCCGAACAGGTTGATGTCGTCCTGCTTGCTGCCTCGGTTCGGAACGTTGCTCCCGATCGAGGTGAACTGGATGTTCTCTTGCGTCCGATTCAGCTCGAGGAAGATGTCATTGCCGCCCTGAAAATCCGGCCGGGCAATGAGGTTGAAACCCACTCCTGACCAACGGCCAGGGAGATCTTGGAGTGGACCGAGGTTTTCGGCTAGCGGACCGTGTGGGACAACTCCGCGGAACGAGGAGACCCGCGGCTTCTGTGGCGGTTGTGGTTGCGCATTCATCGATGCCCCTGTCGAGTCGTATGAGGCGCTGCAAGGTGTGCGGCTAGGCGAAACAGCTCCCAGCGGAGCCGAGCGCTCCGACGCTTGGCCGAACGCTCCGATAGTTACCCGGACAATAGCCGAGTACCTGGATAGTTCCGATGATCGGCACGCAAAAATAACGCGCAATTTGCGAGGCTCGCTGCGAGCCCGGCCGGCTAACCGAAAGGTCTGGCGGCTTCGCCCACCCAGCCTGGCATCGTGCGTGGGAGCAGCCAATCCGGCGGACGCCGCGGGCTGCTAGAGATTCAGCTCCCGCCGCGTTGTCGGCGTCGAGGGGTTCTATGGGGGGGTCAGCTCAGGAGCGCGCGGGTCCCCAGTGCACACGCCGGAGTTCTCCGCCTGCTGGAGAGGCGAGACCGGCCCGGCAACGAGAACCTGGTGCCTCAGTTCGTCCAAGAGCGTCTCTGGCTGGCCGTTGCCCAGCTCGACTCCCGGGATCGCCTCGCCGAAGTGCCCGGCCCAGCATGCCCACGGAGTGTTCGCGATGTCCACGAGCGGGGTGCCATTCGCTGAAAACGCAAATCGAGAGGGTCTGCACACCAGCCAGTCGCTGAGGGCGTTGCGCGTCTTTGGGCGCAGCTGCCGGCCACAGCTCGGTCCGTACGTGGGATGGCCGCCGAACGCCGCCTGAACCACCGGGTGGGTCTGATCGACGATGTTGGGGGCGCTGGCCCACGGAACGAACTGCCCCTCGTCGCTGTGTCGCGCCGTATAAAGCCACAGCGGCGTGTGCGTACGCGGATCGAGCAGCACGTCGATATGCTCCCAGTCGCCCTGGTGATAGTCCACGTTGAAGCGGTCGGCCGCAATGGGCGCATTCGGCATCAGCTGGGAGCGCACGACGAGCGGGAAGTAGTTGTACGGATAGTAGAACCAGTACTCGAGTGTGATCAGGCCCGACTTGACGCGGGGGTCTCGTGCTCCTTCGGGCCACTGCGAGGATGCGAGCTCACCCGCGTCGTAGAAGTAGACCTGTGCCGTGTACCAGGGACGCAGCACACCAGGGTTCGCGAGCCACTGTTCAAGGGGACCCGGTGCAATGCCCTGTCCTCGCTCGAATGCTTCGAACTGGCCGTTCGGGCTGGAATCGTGCGAGAGACGCACGGGAAACTGGAGGTAGTCACTCGCTCGAGAGCCCGCCTGCGTGAGGTCAGACAACGACGGTTCGCACACGGGCTTCGGCATCCGCTTCTGCACGAGGCAGGTCGGTTCGCCGTTTGGCCCGCGGTCGGCGAGTAGGGCGCCGACAGACACGGGCCAGAAGCGATCGGCGGAGCTCACCTCAACAATCGGCTGGTAGAGCCGTGCAAGCTGCGCGACCCAAGCGGGTGCCGTCCGCTCGATCGGCAGCTCGCCGTCGTGCGCCTGACCATCGGGCGGCGCCGGCCCTTCGAGCACGCCGGCGCC
>CAAGKR010532192.1_pt1 | contig 11027 bp, 8 predicted proteins | sample 2556971 | NCBI WGS metagenome assembly CAAGKR01 (sample SAMEA5207829, study PRJEB30636) | soil metagenome | biome: forest; feature: boreal; material: soil | place: USA | collected 2011-09 | depth 1 m
GGCGCGATACTCTTCGAACACACTGCCATCCACAATGCGCGCAATGATTTCGCGCATGTCGTACTGCTTGGAAGACTCAGTCGATAAAATGCCGTAGAGCTCGGTGGCGGGGTAGACCGGATCGAGAGGCTTGGTGTGACTGAAGATTGGCGGGTCCGGCGCGCCCATTTTGTCGACGATGGCGCGAATGCGCTTGATGCAGGAATCGTCGTCGGGTTCGCGGAAGTCCACGGTGCCGCTGATTTGCGAATGCATTTTTGCGCCGCCGAGTTCCTCCGCGGTGGATTTCTGGCCGATGGCGGCTTGCACCAGCGCAGGGCCGGCGAGGAAAAGACCGGAGCCTTCGGTCATCAGAATGTGATCGCACATTACCGGCAAGTAGGCACCGCCTGCCACGCACATTCCCATGATCGCGGTGATTTGCGGGATGCCTTGTGCGCTCATCACTGCGTTGTTGCGGAAGACTCGGCCAAAGTCGTCGGTATCGGGGAACACATCTTCCTGGAGGGGAAGAAACACTCCGGCGGAATCGACTAGGTAGATGGTGGGAAGGCGATTTTCGATGGCGATGTTTTGCGCGCGAATTACTTTTTTCGCGGTCATGGGGAAGAATGCGCCGGCTTTCACGGTGGCATCGTTGGCGATGATCATGAATAAGCGACCCGCCACGCGGGCCAGGCCGGTGACGGTTCCGGCGGAGGGCGCGCCGCCCCATTCCTCGTACATTTCGTGTGCGGCGTAAATACTGAGTTCGAAGAATGGCGGGCCGGGGTCGATTAGTTTGGCGATGCGTTCGCGCGCAGTCAGGCGATTCTTTTTGTGCTGAGAGTCGATGGCCTTGGAGCCGCCGCCCTGGCGGATTTGTTCTTCTTGATTCTTAATGGCAGTTAGTAATTCAATCATGCGACGTGAATTCTTTTGAAAGTCGGAGGATTGCGGGTTGACGGTGGATTTCAGGACGGAATCGGACACGAAAGAACCTCGCGAGAGAACTGCAGGCAAGTCAGTATACGGAGGATTTTGGGAATGTGCGAGCGGGGGGCAGGAAAGAGAGACGGTAACACAGAGGCCACGTAGAGACAGAGGACGCAGAAGGCCTCAGAGCGAACGGTGAGATTGAGGATAGTTGCACGGATGAAGATTTTATTTGTCCAGAACTTGGCGCTTTATTTGAAATCGGAAGAACTGGCATAAAAGCGAGCGCTACATTTAAGAAAACGTCCGGTGACGTTCGGATGGCCGCGGGCGTAAACGGTCAGCGTGGCTGGGCTAGGCTGGTTTGGATGAAGGCGACGATGTCTTGCGTCGAACTGCCGGGGAGGAACACTTCGGCGATGCCGGATTTTTTGAGCGCGATAATGTCCGGTTCCGGAATGATGCCGCCGAGAACGACGATGACGTCGTCCATGCCTTTTTCGTGAAGCAATTTCATAAGTTGAGGGCAGATAGTGTTGTGCGCTCCGGAGAGGATGGAGAGCCCGATGACGTCGACGTCTTCCTGGACGGCGGCGGAAGCGATCATCTCCGGGGTTTGGCGGAGGCCGGTGTAGATCACTTCCATGCCGGCGTCGCGGAGGGTGCGGGCAATGATCTTGGCGCCGCGGTCGTGGCCATCGAGGCCGGGCTTGGCGATGAGCACGCGAATTTTCTTCTCAGGCATTTGATTGTTTACCGAACTCTCGATCTCTCCGGTCTTTAGCGGCTTCTGCGGCAGGCAGTTTGTGTGCTCTCCAAATATAGCTCCGAATACCGTGTTTGAGGGCCGGAACGTGAAAATTGATCAACAATCCAACCGTGTTACCAGAAAGCTTCAGGTAGGTCAGAACTACAGCTTCGTGAATAGGTGCGATTTGTTCGATGGATTTCAGTTCGACCACAATCCGACGCTCCACGAGCAGGTGGATACGGTATCCGCAGTCTAGCTTGAAGCTTTTATAGAATACTGGAACCGGTTTTTGGCGTTTGAAATAGAACCCTCGCAAAAAGAATTCCCGGCAGAGGCATGATTCGTAGGGTTGTTCTAGCAGGCCTGGACCCAGTTCCGATGAACTTCTATCGCGGCTCCGATAATTTTGCCGGTCAGGTTGTTGTGGGTAGATATTTTAACCAGGTCAATCTTACCACAGAGTTAGTAGAGGATCGCAGGGAGAGCAGAGATTTCTAAGTGGATAGAAAGGAGTTTGCAAGGAAGACGGTGGATTTGGCGGGGAAGCGGGCGCGGAGAAAGCTAGGTGACGGAGGCTTCTTCGTAGGGGCCGAAGACGGTGCGCATGGTTTCGCATATTTCGCCGAGGGTGGCGTAGGCTTTTACGGCTTCGTAGAGGAAGGGCATGAGGTTCTCGGAGCCTTCGGCGGCTTTGCGGAGCGCGGAGAGCCTTCGTTCGACTTCGACGGAGGAGCGATCGGCGCGAAGTTTGCTCAGGCGGCCGGCTTGGCGAAGGGCGACAGTTTCGTCGATTTGCAGGATGTCGAGGGGCTTCTCTTTGGTTACGTACTCGTTCACGCCCACGATGATTTTTTCTTTTCTGTCGATGGCCATTTGATACTGATAGGAGGCTTCCGCGATTTCGCGTTGCGGATAGCCAGTTTCAATCGCCGCGACCATCCCTCCCATGCTGTCGATGCGGCGGATATAATCCCACGCCGCTTTCTCTACTTCGTTGGTGAGAGTCTCAACGAAGTACGAGCCGCCGAGCGGATCCACCGTGTTGGTCACACCGGTTTCATGCGCGAGGATTTGTTGCGTGCGCAGCGCGATGGTGGCGGCAAATTCGGTGGGGAGTGCCCAGGCTTCGTCGAGCGAATTGGTATGCAGCGATTGCGTGCCGCCGAGAACGGCGGCGAGCGCTTGAATGGCGGTGCGCACCACGTTGTTCATGGGCTGCTGCGCGGTGAGCGAGCACCCGGCCGTTTGCGAGTGGAAGCGCAGAGCCCAGCAGCGTGGGTTCACGGATTTGTAGCGCTCGGTCATGGCTTTGTACCAGATGCGGCGCGCGGCACGGCACTTGGCAATTTCTTCGAAGAAGTCATTGTGGGCGTTAAAGAAAAACGAAAGCTGCGGGCCGAATTCATCAAGCTTCAACCCGCGACGCAGGGCCCATTCGACGTACTCCATGCCATCGCGCAGAGTGAATGCCAGTTCCTGGATAGCGGTCGAACCCGCTTCGCGGATGTGGTAGCCGCTGATGGAAATGGTGTTGAACTTGGGAGTGTTCTTCACACCGAACTCGAAAGTGTCGATGACTAGGCGCATCGAAGGTTCCGGCGGATAGATGTATTCCTTTTGAGCGATGTATTCCTTCAGGATGTCGTTTTGAAGGGTGCCGGAAATTTTCTTCCAGTCCGCGCCCTGCTTTTCGGCAACCGCTAGATACATCGCCCAGATCACCGCAGCTGGGGAATTGATGGTCATCGACGTGGTGACATCTGAGAGAGGAATCTGGTCGAAGAGCACTTCCATGTCGGCGAGAGAGCTGATAGAAACGCCACATTTTCCGACTTCGCCCTCGGCCAGGGCGTGATCGGAGTCGTAACCCATAAGCGTCGGCAGATCGAACGCGACGGACAGACCGGTCTGGCCCTGCGAAAGGAGATAGCGGAAGCGCGCGTTGGTGTCTTCAGCGGTGCCAAATCCGGCGAACTGGCGCATGGTCCACATGCGGCCGCGATGCATGGTGGCATGAATACCGCGAGTGTAGGGAGGTTCGCCGGGGAAGCTCAAGTCGCGACCGGAATCCCAGCCATCCAGATCGGCTTCCGTGTACAAGCGGCGAATGGGGTAGCCCGAGACGGTGGTGAATTCTTTTTGGCGTTCGGAGTTTTTTTCTAGCGTGGGATTGAGGGTGTTCTTTTCCCAGTCGGCCAGGCGGGACTTGTATTTGGCGGAATCACTCATGAAATGGCGCTCCCGGAGAGTGAATGTGCGGCGTGGCGGATTCGGCAGAGGTATACGGTGTCACTTATGGGCAGCCCACGCAAAAACTAATGCTATGCCAAAGGGTAGGGAGGAGCAAGCGGGCGCGCTTGCGAGTGCCCGAACATCTACTACGGCCGGCGTACCAGAAGGGCGAGATTGAGCGAAGAACTGAAAAGTTTTCCAGAAATCCGGCCAGCCTTGCAGTGGGGCGCCGCAGACGAAAATATCGGGATGCTCGAAGGTTTCTTCGTTCTCGATATTGTAGAAATTCCAGGGATGAGCGGCGAGGCGGCATGCGGCGAAATGATCCTCTACAAATTGCTGCGAGAATCCGGTGACGATGACAATTTCTGGAAGGGGATCGCCGTAACCGCGCTCCCAGGACGAATTGACGCCGCTAATGGCGCGCGGCAGGCCGAACCGCTCTCCGAATAGATCGATGGCGCCGACTTCGCCGTAGTTTCCGGCGAGGATGCCCACTTTGGAGCGTTGATCGGCTGGCAGGGAGTCGCGAACTTGCGCGATGGTTGAGACAAATTCTGGCCAGCCGATTTCGTCAGGCAAGGCGGTATCGATCTGAGTGGCGGCGTACCACCAGCGGGAGCCGACCGGCGCGAGTGGTAGCGCGATGGCAGTTGCACCTACAATGCTGACGAGCAACGCCCCCCATAGCGCACGGCGTAAGATGCACGGCCAACCTTGCTGCCGGTTCGCAAAATAGGATTCGCAAACGACTGCGCCTGCCGCAAAGAGCATTGGATACGCGGGCGCGAGGTAATAGCCGCGCCCTTTGGCGATCACGAAAATCACCAGCGGAACCAAGTACATCCAACCGAGCGCGCGGTAGCGGTAGCCTCTTGGCGAGAAGAAGTAAAACCAGAAACCGGCCAGCCACAGTGGTATCGCCAGCAGAGTTTGTTCCAATTGGTCGGGAAGGAAACCCCTTGTTAGTCCCGCGCTGACGTCGCGCTGGTGCAGAAATTGTAGAAAATCCAGCGATACGAAATGATGGCGGGCCTGCCAAAGAAAGTTGGGAAGAAAGATGACGATGGAAATGGCTGCGCCAATCCAAAGCCACTTGCCAAGCAGAAATGTTCGCGCACCGCTAAGTAAAATGCCGGCTGCAATCCCGCAAACGAAGAACGCCATGGTGTATTTGGAGAGCATGCCAAGTCCGACGGCTGCTCCGATGGCCAGGAACCAGCGCGGATCATTGCTTTTCAAAAGCCGGATGACGCAATAGGCGGTTGCGACCCAGCAGATGTAGTCGAAGGAAATGTAGGTCATCAGCGCACCGGCGCCGAGGCAGAAGGGCACAGCCGCAAGTGCTGCGAGTATCTGCGCTTCGCGTTTGCCAGCCAATTCGCGAGCCATTGCGCCGGTCAGAAAGACCGCCAACGCCTGTACGATCGCGGCGAAAACGCGAAATCCGAAAAGGGAGGTGCCGAAGAGCAGGAGCGCGAGGCGCGCGAAGAATGGTGTAACCGGCGGATACGCAACGTAGCCCCATGCAAGATGGCCGGCGTCGTCGAGAACCGCCAGCTCATCGCGATGAAATCCGTAGCGATTGCCGGTCAGCAGGTGGACGAGCACCGTGGCGATGGCGATGTAGGCGACGCAGGCAGTGCCACTGAACCATTGGGGTTGCGGGGCCGCAGCCGGCGGAGAAGGGCGAGGCATCAGATTTTCGTGACCTGCAAAATGCTACGAGAAAGGAGCGGAAGCGGCAAGGTGCGGAAAAGAAAATCCGCCAGCACAGATTCGATCAGACTAAGCGCAGGGCGGGTGTGAATTTTGCCGACAGTAAGGTGCGGGGCGGGCCGCCGGGATCAGTCGGCGGCAAGAAGCAGGTAAGATCGATTTCGATCTCGACGCCGAAATCGACACGGCAGCGCTCGAGAGGGAAGTCATCCTGCTTGGAAAAAGCCGTCCACGGTTGGTAGATGCGATCGCGAACCGATGGATGAATCAGCCAGAGGATCGCGCGGGGCAGGAGCAGCAGCGCGAGGAGCAGCAACGACAAAATCAGAACGTTTAAAAATATGTTGCGAAGGTAAAGGGCAATTAGCGTCCAGAAGTCGCCGCTGAGTATTCCGGTCCGCGGGGCGAGGTAATTACCGCAATTGCGGAGGAAAGGAATTTGGGTAGGCTCTGCGTTGTCTTGCTGCCAACATTTTGGTGGTGCATCCGACCAAGAAGCCAGCCGCCGCTGTAGCCGCCGCCGGAGACCGTTGAGATGTAATCTATTTTGCGGCCGAAGCTCGGATTGCGCCAACCCTTGCACGATGTTTCTTGCTCGTGAACTCGCCTGGTAAAGCCTGCTTCGCCAACCGACAAGAATCTGATCGGTCTGTGTTTCTCCCGGGGAGGCATCCGCTCGGCCATCTTCAATCTCGGCATCCGAGAATGGAAGGACGATCGGAAATCATCGGCGGCTCCCGGGTTACGCGGGCTTGGCGTGCGTTTTGGCAGGCGGAGCATGTCACAAGTAATGTAGTGACAAAAACCTAACTGGTGGCGGAGTCGGAGAGTCGAGGTGAAAGAGCTGGCATGCAAAGCCACCGCTACATCTAAAAATCGGAAGCCGGAGTGGATTGCGTCTTGCGGACATGGGGTGCAGCCCTTCGACGTTCACGGTAAACCTGCTGCACCCGTTCGGATTAATCGAGGGCCCGGATCAAGTTAGCGATGGCCGCTGGCGTTGGCTTGGTCGAGGGCCTTGAATAGAGCTTCGGTGCCTACCACCTGGCCGTCGCGGGAGCCGGGGATGAGCGAATCCTTCTGGATGTCTCCTTTTTTCGCGCCTGCGATGGTTACGCTGTTCACTTCGAGGGTGCGTCCGAGTGCGCGTTCGTAGTTAGCCTTGGCTTCGGCAAGGTCGGCGAGGGCGCGTAATTCTGTGCCTTGCGCGGTGATGAGATCGCGCTGCGTAAGGATGACGTTGTAAACGGTGGAAGCGCCCAACTGGTATTTTTTCTGTTCGGCGTCGAAGGTCTGTTGTTGGAGTTCGCGGGCTTTGACGGCCGCATCCACGCGCGCGCGATCCTGCTCGACGGTGATAGTGGTATTGCGCACATCCAGCAACGCGGAATTCTTGATCTGCTGAGTCTGGGCTTCCAGTTGGCGGAGCGTCAATTGCGCGTGCACGCTGTCGGCCTGTGCCAGGCGGTTGCGGATTGGAACCTGCAGATTGACCGAAACGCTGTAGTTCGGAAATTGGTTATGGAAGAGTTGCGACTGGGCATTGCCGAAGCCGCCATTGGTGGCTCCAACGATCGGCGCGGTGGTGGTTCCAACAAAATAAGGCACTCCACCCACGGTGATGGGAACGCCGGTAGCATCGACCACGGGAATGCCGGAACTGATCGAGACGGGAGTTCCGGTGAGAGGGGCATTTCCTGCCAGACCATAGGTGCCATAGGACGCGTTAAGAGTCGCAGTGGGTAGCAGAGCATTCTTGGTCGCACGGACATCGACATCGGCGTTTTTGAGGTTCCAATACTGTTCTTGCAAATCCGGGCGCTTGGAGAAGGCCTCTTTGATGGCGTCTTCGAAGGAAGCGGTCTGAATCGTTGATGGTGCGTCGGGCTTGTCCGTGGGAATGATTTCGACGTTGATGAGGTCCGAAGCGAGAGGATCTTTCGAAATGGCATTCTTCAACACTATTTCGTTCTGCAGACGGGTGGTCTGCGCCACGATCAAATTCTGCTTGTCGGTGGCCATTTCAGATTCCGCGCGGGTTACGTCCAACGGGGCCATCGTTCCGATTTCCAATTGCTTTTTGTTGTCTTCATAGAGCTTGCTCGAGACGGTCAGCGCTTGCTGCTGTACATTGACGTTCTGCCGGGCGTAAAAAAGCTCCCAGTAGGCGGTGATGGTGTTGGTGATGGTGGTTATGGCCTGCTGGGTGAAAGCGGAATCGGCGATCTTACGATTATTTTCCGCGATAACAATGTTTCGGCGATTGACGGAGCGCCCGAACCCGTTGAGCAGTTGCTGTTGAAAGCCGACGGTGAGCGAAGATTGCACGTACGGGTTGAAAAAGTTATCGGCATCGGAAGAAGCCCGGGTGTTGTACCAATTCGCGGTAAACGTGGTGCCGGTGTCGAAGCTTTTCTGAAAGGAGAAGTTGTACAGGGCGGTGTGCGAACTCAATGCGAAGATCTGTGAGCCCGTGGTCGGGGTGAGGCTGCCTGTGCCCGCAATGAACGGGTTGTTAATCGGAGTGACCTGCTGATTGAGACCAATGTTCGCCGTCAAGATCGGGTCGTAATAAAGGTTGAGCACGTTGGCGGTGGACCCGGCGAAGTCCGCTCCGGGGGTGCCGTAACTAATGCCACCGGCCTTGGCCTTCAGAAGTCCGACCTCAGCCAGCCAAGGGTTGTAACGCTGGACCACGATATCCATGCTGTTTTCCATCGACAGCGCAATCGCGTCCTGCAAGCTAAGCTCAAGTTTTCCGTCGTGAATCAGTTGCTGAAGTCGCGGCGAGTTGGTTAGCTGTCCGGGATCGACGAACTGGGCGGTATAGGGCTTGATGATGTTCGGGAAATAACTGGGACCATGCGTGAAATCAAACTTGGTGACACCGAGGGATACGGGCGCGCCGCCCTGTGCGGCCGGTTGTAAAACGGGAGTGGGCGACTGCTGCACAGGCTCCGGCTTGGCGCCGGGCTGAACTTGTGGCGCCTGGACGGGGGCCTGCGGAGCCGGCTCCTGCGCTAGAAGGGTATTGGCGGGGGCGCCGGCCATAATGCCGACCAACACTGCGGCCAGCAGGGGACGAAAAAACTGCATTTTCATAGTTATCCTCACCATCCAGGATCGAGCTAGCTCAACACGCGCTCTTAAAGCATTCTATGTATACAACGTTTACGGTAGCCAATTTGTTTCATCCGCACTCAACAGGAAGATCATTCGACAGTCCGAGAATGGTGGTAACTGTAACTTCGCAGTCTAGCAGGGGCAGGAATCATTTGACAACGCGCTGCTCGGCGGCTAGGCTGCTGACATTTCGACGTTTAGGAGCGTTCGTTGGTGAGCGCGATGATGTTAACAAAGGACGAGATAATTCACAGTTTTGAGGCTGCCGGAGCCATCCGCCGGGGCCATTTTGAGCTTTCCAGCGGTTTACATAGCGCGACCTACGTACAGTGCGCGCTGGTGTTACGGTACCCCCGTTTTGCGGAAAAGCTGGGACAGGCGCTAGCAGCCTTGTTCTCGGACGCACATATTGACGTGGTGGTCTCTCCAGCACTAGGAGGGGTCATCATCGGGCAAGAAGTTGCTCGGGCATTGCCTGCGCCGAAGGATACGCTGGGGGGTGGCGTCCCGGCGATTTTCGTTGAGCGGGATGGCAGCGGCACGATGACCTTGCGGCGCGGGTTCTCGCTTAAGCGCGACCAACATGTTTTGGTAATTGAGGATGTATGGACCACCGGCGGCTCGACTCAGGAGGCCATCCATGTAGTGGAAGAAGCGGGTGGCCGGGTGATCGCAGCGGGTGCGCTGATTGACCGAAGCGGCGGGAAAATTGAATTTCCGGTGGAATCGAACGCACTGCTGGGTCTGACCATTGAAAGTTATGAGCCGGAGGATTGCCCTCAGTGTAAGCAGGGCAACGTTGCGGTTAAGCCGGGCAGCCGGTTCGCGCGGTCCGCGACTTAGCCCGGCGCAGTCTGTCCGCATGCATTATTTCAAACTCACCATTGCCTACGACGGGACCGATTTCCATGGCTGGCAAATCCAAAAAAACAAGCCGACCATTCAGGGCGAACTCATTTCCGTGCTCCGGCGTTTGACGCAGGAAGAAGTCCAAGTGAATGGCGCCGGCCGCACCGACGCGGGAGTGCACGCCTTGGGACAAGTGGCGAACTTCCGCACGCAATCCGGACTTTCGGCGCAGGAATTTCAGCGCGCGCTCAACGCCTTGCTGCCATTTTCGATCCGCATTCTAGGCGCCGAGGAAACTGGTCCAGCCTTTAACGCGCGATTCTCCGCAAAGAGCAAGACTTATCGCTACCGGCTGTATCGCGGCAAGGTGGTGCCGCCATTTTTATGGCGCTACGTAGTGCACTATCCGTTTCCGCTCGATGAAGAGGCGATGAAGGATGCCGCCGCTCGATTTACAGGGGTACATGATTTTTCTTCGTTTGCGGCCTCTACGGGTTCCGAAGACGACGACAAGGAACGCAACATGGTGCGCGAGATTTATTCCGCGGAGCTGAAGCGTACCGAGGATGGCGAAGAGTTGTGGTTCACCGTGCACGGCCACTCGTTTCTGCGGTATATGGTGCGCAAAATGGTTGGAACACTCTTGGATGTGGGCCGAGGCAAGCTCGCGGCTGGGGACATCGATAAGTTGTTCGAGCTCAAAGATCGGTCAAAGTCCGGTCCGACTATGCCGCCGCAAGGGCTGTGCATGGTAAAGGTGGAGCACGAAGAGAGTTATCGCCTGCCGTAAGGCAATGACGCTACTTTTTCGCGGCTTTCGAATCGAAGGTTAAGTTTTTTGAGAAAAATGGCACCACTTTTGTTTCTATGCGGTCGGCGATGTGATTCAGGTGATCGCCGGTATAGACCTCAAAGAAATGAGGGATTTCGTATTTGATGAGCACCTGATCTAGTTCTTTAGTGGTTTCGTTAATCCCATGATCGCTATCGCCCACATCCAACGCGATGGCCTTTAATTCGCGAAGATTGTCGATGTACTGATCGATCTGGGCCAGCGGAGCGTTCGCGGTCCACTTGTTGAACACTTCGGCTTGTTTCGGTCCTTTCGTGCCCGGCATGTCCAGAAACAGCGGGGGATTCTTAGGGTCGGGCGACCATGCCGCGGAGGCCGCCAGAATAATCTTGGTCAGAAATTCTGCCTTCTCCACTTCTGCAGGGTCTTTTACTTTTTCCGCTTTGGCCATTTCCTCTTCGCGCAGCTGCAGGAAGGTCGCGGAAATGCAGCAGGCGCTAAGCAGGTACACGCTGGAGTAGATTTCAGGATGCTTCATACCGATGCGAAGCGCTCCGTAACCGCCCATGGAATGTCCGGCGAGGCCGCGACTGTCTCGCCGTGGAATGGTGCGGTAATGCGAGTCGATGTATGCCACCAATTCCA
>CAAGKR010157786.1_pt1 | contig 11022 bp, 11 predicted proteins | sample 2556971 | NCBI WGS metagenome assembly CAAGKR01 (sample SAMEA5207829, study PRJEB30636) | soil metagenome | biome: forest; feature: boreal; material: soil | place: USA | collected 2011-09 | depth 1 m
CCGCTTTCCGAAAGGGCGACGCAGGGGTGAAAGCGAGCTAAAGCCCCAGGCGCTAACGGAGAGAACGATGACGAGATCGGCTGTGAATCTACGCCAGCGAATTGCTGAATAGCGCTAGCATGCGGCTCCAGGCCTTCTCCGCCTGCTCCTTGTTATATACATGCGAGTCGGGGGGACACCAACCGTGCAGGGTGCCGGCATACACCTCAATTTCCGCAGGCAAGTGAGTCTTCGCGAAAGATTCGTGCAGCACACTCTTGGTTTCCGGTTCGCGCTTGTCGTCATTTTCAGCGATCGCTATGAGATAGCGCGCCTTCATGTGAGGAATGAGGAGGTGCGGACTGTCGGGTTTCTCGGTTACAAGGCCGCCGCCGTGAAAGGTGGCGCCTGCGCCAATGCGGTCCGGCAAAGTCGCAGCCGCGCGCAACACGAAGGGACCGCCCATGCAGTATCCGGTGGTAGCCATTTTGCGCTTCTTGTCGACGGACGGCTGGCTGTCCAGAAACGCGACGAATGCCTTGGCATCAGTCACAGCAGTATCGGGAGTTAATGTCCCCGCCAGAGTCATCAATGCCTGACGAGTCGGAGGATCGTTGAAATCAGGATGATCCGGTGCTGTCGGCGCTTTCTTCGTGCGATAAAATGGATTGATGACCACGACTGCATAGCCAGACTCGGCAAGTCGGGTGGCCATTTCCTTAAACGTTGGGCGAAGCCCAAAAATATCGGGCCAAATGAGCACGCCGGGATATTTACCAGTCTTCGGATGTACGAGATAGGCATCGGCCGTACCATCCGGGGTCTTAATTTCAACATCGGTTCCTTGAGTCTCCGCCGCATTTGCAAGCTTCGGCAACGCCGCCGCGATTCCGGCACCGAGTGCCATTAGGCTGAATCGGCGTCGCGTCAAGTCGCCTGCGCGTCGCGCAAATTCATCTAGATCGTCGTGTTCGCACATACACGCTCCATTACGGCGTCAATGAGTACGCGATATTGCGCTCATCCGCATTTGGGCCGCAATATAAAGATTATCATTCCGCCTCGTTAGCGGTGCGGGCCGGATATGGCAACACATGATGGCAGTATATGAATAGCACTAAGTTAGTTTCGCAGCGGTTGTCTTGATAATGCTGGGATCGCAGGCCTCGGCGAAGACGCCGATTTATCGGTGCATCAAGGACGGTCAGACTCAATAGACGGTATTCGGGCACGGTGACCACAGCGCAAATCGACCAGTCTGCGCAACTCGCACTCGCGGCGATTACGGTGCCGATTCCTGGGCAAAACGCAAGACGATACGACATCGGGACGACGTTGCGGCGGTGATGAATCAGCCGATGATATGCTACGACCATTAGGGAGAGACGATGCCAGTCTCGGACGCTTATAAGTCAGTGCCGGCTTCGATCGAGGTCCGATCGATCGACTATGTGCCCGATGCGGAGCGGCATGGCGGGCTCGCCAGTCAATTCACATTGTGGCTCGCAGCCAATCTGCAAATTACTGCGATCGTAACCGGTGCCCTTGCCGTGGTATTTGGCGGCGACGTGTTTTGGTCATTGGTGGCACTCTTGTTGGGTCAGTTGATCGGCGGCGCCGTCATGGCGCTCCACGGGGCGCAGGGCCCGCAGCTCGGTCTACCCCAGATGATCTCTTGCCGCGTCCAGTTCGGCATCTATGGCGCAGTTATACCAATCGTGGCGGTGTGCCTGATGTACATCGGCTTTTCTGCCAGTGGCTGCGTGTTGGCCGGGCAAGCAGTAGGTCAACTGCTCCATGTCGACGATGGTTTCGGCATCGTGATCTTCAGTTGCTTCATCGTGGTCGTGACGCTGCTCGGGTATCGATTCATCCATCTTCTCGGGCGATTTGCGAGCATCGTCGGCATAGCCGCATTCGTCTACATGTTCAGCAGACTGTTTGCGTCCCATGATATCGCCGCCTTGCTGGCCGAGCGCCATTTTGCGTTGAGCAAGTTTCTACTGGCGATGTCCCTGTCGGCGTCATGGCAGATCGCCTATGGTCCATACGTTGCTGACTATTCCCGATACTTGCCGAGAGACACGTCGGTAGCACGGGTATTCACCGCTGTGGGCCTCGGATCAGTCATCGGTTCGCAGATATCCATGACCTTCGGTGTTCTCGCCGCGGCGCTCGCGGGTAAGCAATTCGAGCATCATGAGGTGGCCTATATCGTGAGTCTCGGCTCCGCGGGCGCTGTCGCGGGCTTGCTTTACTTCAGCATCGCATTCGGCAAGGTCACGGTGACGTCGTTGAACGCCTACGGCAGCTTCATGTCGATGGCGACGATAGTAAGCGGTTTTCGACGCGGCCTTCGGATCTCAATATGGCACCGGTTCTTCTACATTGTCTTTATGGTCGGCATCTCGGCACTGCTCGCGCTGACCGGGCGTCACTCCTTTCTGAAGGCGTTCGAGGCATTTATCCTGTGTCTGCTCGCGGTATTTACGCCGTGGAGTGCGATCAATCTGATCGACTACTATTGTTTCACTCGGTCGCGTTACGATGTACCGGCGTTATCCGATCCTGATGGTCGCTATGGCCGATGGAATATGACCGGCATCGCAATCTACCTGATCGGGATCCTGGTTCAGATCCCGTTTCTTTCCACGGCGTTCTACACGGGCCCACTGGTCGAGCCGCTCGGCGGTGTGGATATCTCTTGGATTATGGGCTTGCTCGTGCCGGGCGTGCTCTACTATACATTTGCGCGCGCCTCGCAGCGTCGCGCGCCGCCGCAGCTTATCCTGCCCACCTGACGCCTCCGGCACGGTTCAGGCCCGTCGACTCCGGCGATGCGGTGTGCATTGGTTAAAACCAGGAGTTACTATTGCTCAATGAACGATTCGTTGAATCTGGGGGATACTCCACATCGCTCATTGCGATTCGTGATCCGGCCGTGGTGGCGACGAGCGGTAAAACTCATCATAAGATCGCCGAGCACAGCACGAATCCTGGCGACGAGGTACCAGGGACGGTTTTCGATATTACGGCGGAGGAACTCGCCGCCGCAGGGGACGGCGACAGCCGTTCCCTACCCCTATCCTCGGGTCGAAAGTCGTCTCCCGACCAACTGCGGCCGGTGAGAACTCTTATGGCATGACAAAAACAGGGGTTGCAGTGAATTGGGTTCACTTCCTAAGAATTGAATCGACTTTGTGAGGTTGATCCTGGGGTATGCCATGCCTCTTTTTGAACCCGGCGACCAGTGCGGCCCGTCGTTCACGCGACATAAACTTCCAGTCGATTACATGCCAGGCAAGAATAATTAAAAAGACCACTACAAACACGTCCGTGGCTTCTGGTTCAAAATGATGCGCTAGAACCAATAGAAGCATGAGGCACAGACCGCTCGCCAATTCCTTCCATCTCCTGGTCATTTGCACTCCGCTGCTGGTTGCGAGACGCCACAAGTCCTTTATCACATCGGATCAAGATACGCCGAACGAGGCAAGGCGCAGCCCGGTGCCGGCCTGGTGTGCGCCAAGCGGAACCCATGGAAATACCCTACACTCCCGCGATGTGCCGGCGGGCGCTCGCCGGGCAAATGAACAGCGGCGAAATCGAGATCATGAAATCAGCAGTCAAGCGATGGCTGAGAGCGCGGACCGCGTTGGCGCCATCCCTGGCGGCGGTATGCACCTTGCTTTTTGCCGTCTTCGCCGACGCACAAACTGGTTCGACCCAGGCCAAGAATCCCTTGCTCGCTACCTTTGAGCCGCAAATTCTCGCCGCGAAGCAAAAAAGCGATTGGGCCGGCTTCGAAAAACTTTCCCGTCAGGCGCTCGCCACCATTGAATCGAAGCGGGGCCCGAACAGCCCCGAGGCCGCCACCGCCGCCACCTGGCTCGCCAACGCCCTGCACACCGAGGGCAAATACCCCGAGGCCGAAGCCATGGCACGCCGAGCGCTCGCCATCGACGAGAAGACCTTAGGGCCGCAGCACCTGGACACCGCCGCGAGCCTGTACTTGCTCGGGCTCGTGCTGGAATCCGAAGGCCGCTACGCCGAGGCCGAACCGATCAGCCGTCGCGCCCTGACGATTCGCGAGCAGGCCCTCGGCGCCGAGCACCCGACGACGGCCATGAGCGTGAATAGCCTCGCCGTACTGATGCAGATGCAAGGCCACTATGCGGAAGCCGAATCCTTGGCGCGCCGGACCCTGGCGATCGATGAGAAGTTCCTGGACCCCAAGCATCCAAATACGGCCGAGGCGGCCCTTCGCCTCGCCCAGGTCCTGAGAATCGAGGGCCGTTTCGCCGAGGCCGAGCCCTTGGCGCGCCGCGCCCTGGCGATCGATGAGCAGGCCTTAGGGCCGGACCATTCCGTCACCGCCGCGATGGCCAACAACCTCGCCGGCCTGCTGCACCTCGAAGGCCACGACGCCGAGGCCGAGCCGCTGTATCGGCGCGCGCTCGCCAGCCGTGAAAAGTCGCTGGGACCGGAGCATCCGGACACGATCTTGAGCGTGATCAGCGTCGCCGGATTGCTGTCCGATCAGGGCCGCTATGCCGAGGCCGAGCCGCTGTATCGGCGTGCGCTCGCCAGCGACCTGAAGCACCTGGGACCCAACCATCCGGAGACTGCCAACGATACCACCAGCCTCGCCGTGGTCCTGCGCCACCTGCACCGCTACGACGAAGCCGAGACCCTGTATCGGCAGGCTCTAGCCGTCATCGAGAAAACACTCGGACCTGAGCATCCGGATGCCGGGATGACCTTGAACAATCTCGGCACGATGCTGGTCGAGCAACGCAAATTTGCAGAGGCTGAGCCGCTGTTGCGCCAAGCGCTGGCGATTATCGAGAAGACGCTCGGTCCGCAGGCCCCCGACACCGCGGTGGAAGTGAGCAATCTGGCAGACCTGCTGAGCGCTCAGGGCCGTTATGTCGAGGCGCAGCCGCTGGTATTGCGGGCGATGATGATCGCGGAAAAGACCCTGGGCCCCGATCATCCGATGACCGCCAATGCCCTGGAGCGGGCCGCTGACAACGCGCTGGATCAGGCGCATTTTGCCGATGCGGTTGGCGCCTTGCGTCTGGCCTGCGCGGCACGCGCCCAGGTGAACCGCTCGCGCGGCCGGAGCGCCGAGGCGGCCCAGGCAGTACGCGCCCGGGCGACCAACTGCGCCGCTCACCTGAGCCTGTCCCTGTCTATATACGCCAGACAGGGCGGCGGATCGGCGGCGCGCAATCAACCCGAGTCGCTGAAGATCGAGGCCTTCGCGATCAGCCAACAGGCGGTGCAATCCGCCGCGGGCGATGCCCTAGCGCGCTCGGCGGCATTGACCGCCGCGCAAGCCGCCCACGTAGGCCCTCAGGCGCAGGCCTATGAGGCGGCGCTGCTCGAGCGGGATGATCTGGACCGGCAATTTGCCCAAGTAGCCGGCAGACGGGAAGCCGTCGCCAAGACCGAAGCGCTCGCCCAAGCGCGCACGGCAACGGCCGCCAAGATCGACCGGTTGGCGGCCGAACTCAAGGACAAGGCGCCACGGTATTGGGACTACCGCTCACCGGAGCCGGTCAGCGTGGCCGCTTTGCAAAGCGCCAGCGGCGCCGACGCCGTGCTACTGCACGAGGATGAAGCGCTCATCCTATTCATGGCGGTCACCGGCACGGCCGAAGGCCTGGTGTTTGCGGTGAGCAGGGAGCAGGTCGCCTGGGCGCGCATCGGTCTGACGTCGGACAAACTGAAGCAACGCGTCACCCGGCTGCGCGCCGAGATTGATCCGGAGGGTTACGGCCTTGCCGGGAATGCGCCGAACGGCACTGGCGACGCCAGTGGATTTGACCGGCAGTCGGCCTACGAGCTGCACCAAGCCTTGCTCGGCGATGCGGCCATCCAGGCCGTGATCAAGGACAAGCCCGTGCTGCTGTTCGTCCCGTCCGGGCCGCTGACCAGTCTGCCGCCTGGACTGCTGGTGACCGCTGCCCCGGCGGGCGGCCGGGAGGCGGACCGCGATGCCGAAGTGCTGCGCAAGACCCCCTGGCTGCTGCGCTCCAAGGCGGTCGCACTGCTGCCCGCGGTGTCTTCGCTTCGGACCCTGCGGCAGATATTGCCGGCCGACCACGCCAGCACACCAGATCCGCTGCTCGTCTTCGCCGATCCAAATTTTTCGCGACCGACGGCTGCGCCTAAGAAGCGGCTGGCGTCGTCGGCCGCGCGCGGCTTCAGTGCCTTTTATCGGGACGGCCTGCCGTTGGCGGAAGCCCTCGACGGCCTGCCGAGCCTCCCGGGCACGCGCATCGAGGGCGAGGCCCTTGAGCGCGCGCTCGCCGGCCGACCAGGCAGCCTGCTGACCGGGCGCGAGGCCTCCAAGGCGCAGCTGATGGCACGCAATACCGACGGGCGCCTCGCGCAGGTAAAGGTACTGGAATTCGCCACGCACGGACTGGTCGCGGGCGACGCCTCGGATCTGTTCGAGCCGGCATTGGCCCTGGCCGCCGGGGCCAGACCCGAGGACGAACTGCTGCTCGCCTCCGAAGCCTCGACGCTCAAACTGCACGCCGACTGGGTGCTGCTGTCGGCCTGCAATACCGCGAGTCCCGACGCGCCCGAGGCCCAGGGATTATCGGGCCTGTCGCGCGCGTTCTTCTACGCCGGGGCCAAGTCACTGCTGGTGTCGCACTGGCGGGTCCGCGATGACGTCGCGCCGAAACTCATCCCGGCCATGCTGCTGGCCGAACAACAGCATCCGGAACTCGGCCATGCCCAGGCGCTGAGACAGGCGACGCTCGCGATCCTGGATGATCGGAGCATCGATGCGACCGATCCCTCGGCCTGGGCGCCTTTTACGCTGATCGGTGAGGCCGCTCGCTAGACGTGATGTGAAGCAAGAGGTGTCACCGCATTGATCACGCCAAAACCCATGAACAAGAATTGTGTCACTTACGCGGGGTGCCCCGACACGCGTGATTTATCGCAAAACGCAGCACTTCGCGCATATTGAAGGGTTCGGTTCATACGCCGTGCGCATATACAGTTACCGTCTTTCGACAAGTGGCAAGACGCATCCGTACACGGGCGGCATGTCGCAGAGTTATATGCGGTTCTTCATTCCGTAAATGTCGCTGGCGTGATTTTGATTGCCGCGGCTGTTTTTACTAACCGTGCACCGGTGTGCAATACCGTCTAACGAATCGGGGTCTTTGGGCGCCGTAGAGCCGCGATTCGTCACTGGCAGAAACGGGTCCGAGGGCGGCCCGTCGTCGGTGCCGGGACTGTGGCAGGCGAACCAGATGCGACCCCGCCAACTGTCGCCGCCGGCCGTGTCTTGATTTAATTCCTATAATTCGATATCTTTCGAAACATGAAAACGAAGGATGCCGTGGAAAGCCTTGCCGCTCTGGCTCAGGAAAGCCGTCTGGCGATCTTTAGGATGCTCGTGAAGCGAGGTCCCGAGGGTTACACCCCTACCCAGCTCGGCGAGAAACTCAATGTGTCATCGCCGACGCTGTCGTTTCATCTAAAAGAGTTGCAGCAAGCGGGGCTAGTCGATGTGCGTCGCGACGGGCGGTTTCTCTATTACCGTCCGAACTTCGTTCACATGAACCAACTGGTCGGATTTCTTACCGAAAATTGCTGTGTCCTCGCTGATCAGGCCTGCGGCCCGGAATGCGGTCCGGTAAGTGCAGTGGTTTCAATCACCAAGAGGAAACGCGCGTGAAACGCTTCCATATTCATGTTTCTGTGAACGATCTTGCAAAGAGTATCGGCTTCTATTCGACGCTGTTTGGGGCTGAGCCTTCGAAGATCGAGGCCGATTACGCCAAGTGGATGCTCGAAGATCCGCGCATAAATTTTGCGATCTCGACGCAACGCCAACCCGTCGGTGTCAATCACTTGGGATTTCAGGTCGACAGCGCTGATGAGCTGCGCGGAATGCACGCGCAACTGACCGCGGCCGACGCTCGCTTGATTCAAGAGGACGAACAGGCGTGCTGCTACGCCCGCTCCGACAAGTACTGGGTGACCGATCCGACGGGGATTGCCTGGGAAACATTCCACACTCTCGGCAACATGCCCGTCTACGGCGATGACACCCGAGTGTTCGGCCATGGGGCTTCCATCGTTCCCATCGAGTCCGTAGAAGCCGCGACCAAATCCACGTGCTGCGCACCGACCGGGACTAGCAAGCTCGAAGCCAAACCGTCCGGCTGCTGCGCGTAGTGATGTTGTCGCCACAGCCCACAATCCGGGCCGGCCGGGACGCCGACTTAACGGCTGTGCTGGCGCTTCTCCAAGCTGCCGGGCTCCCGACGGCTGATCTTACGAGCGCCACCTGTCTGCGTCTGTGGGTACTTGAAGCCGAGGACTCACTCATTGGAGTAGTCGCAATGGAGCGCTTCGGTGCGCGCGCGTTGCTGCGCTCGCTGACCGTCGCGCCCAGTTATCGGCAGCGTGGCATGGGGCATCAACTCATCGCCCGGCTCGAACGCGAGGCCCAGGCCGACGACGTTGAGCAACTCGTGCTGTTGACCGAAACCGCTGAGAAGTTCTTTCGCGCAATTGGGTACGAGGTAACTGATCGGCGCCACGTGCCCGAAGAGATTAAGCAGAGCGCCGAGTTCCGGTCGTTGTGTCCGGCGTCTGCAGTCTGCATGTCGAAGTTGTTGACGCCCTCACGCGCGAGGGTGTCACATGACTGATCGAGTCTACAACGTCCTTTTCCTGTGCACTGGAAACTCCGCACGCAGCATCCTTGCCGAAGCCATCTTGAACAACCAGGGCAAAGGCTGGTTGAAGGCTTTCAGCGCGGGGAGCCACCCAAAAGGGGCGGTCCATCCTTTAGCGTTGGCTTTGTTGGAGCGTAAGGGCTTTCCAACCGAAGGGCTTCGAAGCAAGGCATGGGATGAGTTCGCCCAGCCAGCTGCGCCGACTCTCGATTTTATTTTCACGGTCTGCGACGACGCCGCGGGTGAGGTATGTCCGGTATGGCCCGGGCACCCGATGACCGCACATTGGGGACAGCCAGACCCGGCGGCGGTCGAAGGCACCGAACTCGATCAGACGGATGCGTTCCGAGACGCGTTCAGGATGCTTGAGCGGCGAATAGAGATGTTTGTGTCTCTGCCAATGGCGAGTCTTGATCAACCCTCGCTCGGTAAAAAGATCCGTGAGATCGGCAAGTCACAATGACTGCCTACGCACAACCGCTGTCGCGTCGATTGGCCGGGGAGTGCCTCGGGTCGCTACTACTGGCAGCGACCGTACTCGGTTCGGGGATCATGGCGGAACGCCTTAGCGGCGGTAACATGGGCGTCGCGCTCCTGGCGAATACTGCTGCGACCGTAGCCGTGCTCGCTACGCTCATCGCACTGCTTGGCCCTGTGAGTGGCGCTCACTTCAATCCTGCTGTGTCCATCATCGAAGCCTTGCGGGGGCATCTCAGGTGGCAAGATGCAGGCACGTACACAGCCATGCAGATTGTAGGCTGTTGCGCCGGGGCGTGGATTGCGCATGCCATGTTCGAGTTACCCGTCTGGCAACTCTCCACACATGTGCGCACCGGGCCCGCCCAATGGCTTGCGGAAGGCGTAGCGACCTTCGGTCTGCTGCTCGTTGTGATCGGCCACCATCGATCCGAAGACGCGCCGTGGATGGTCGCCGCTTGGATCGGAGCGGCATATTGGTTTACGGCATCAACCTCGTTCGCTAATCCGGCCATCACGATCGCCCGCTCGCTCTCGAACACATTCTCCGGTATTCGTCCGACTGATGTGCCAGCATTCATCGGCGCGCAGTTCGCGGGTGCTTTCGCTGCTCTTGTCGTGGCTCGATCGCTGTTCCCTTCCAATAGTCTGACTCCAACGTCCCCTTAGCTTCCGGTCACGCCGGAATCCGCACGGGAAGATGGCTGAAGCCACGCACGAACGAGGACCGAACGCGCGTCGGTTCGCCCACGACCTCAATCACTTCAAAGCGCCGCAGGAGTTCCTCCCAGAGGATCTTCAGCTGCAGTTCGGCTAGGCGGTTACCGACGCAGCGGTGGATGCCAAAGCCAAAGGACAGATGCTGGCGCGGCCGCTGACGATCGACGATGAATTGGTTCGGCTCCGGGATCGCCGATTCATCGCGGTTGCCCGACAAGTACCACATCGCCAGCTTGTCGCCCTTCCTGATTTGCTTGCCGCCCAATTCCGTATCGACTAGCGCAGTACGCCGCATGTAGGCCAGCGGTGTCTGCCAGCGGATGATTTCGGGCACGAGGCTGTCGACCAGTGCGGGATCGGCGCGCAGCTTAGCCATCTCTTGCGGATGGTCGTGCAAGGCCAGTAGTCCGCCCGTCATTGAATTACGTGTAGTGTCATTGCCGCCCACGATCAGCAACACCAGGTTGCCCATGAACTGGGCGGGCCCCATGTTTCTCGTCGCCGGCCCGTGGGCCAGCATCGATATCAGGTCAGTACGGGGCGGCGCGTTGACGCGCTCGTTCCACAGTCGAGTGAAATACTGCAGCATCTTGCGCAATTCGGCCATGCGCACTTCCGGCTCGGGCGCGTCCGGATTGGTCAGCTTGTTGGCGGTGGAGATGTCCGACCAGTGCGTCAGCAGGCGGCGGTCTTCCACCGGAAAGTCAAAGAGGGTAGCGAGCATGTAAGTGGTGAGCTCGATTGAGACTAAGTCCACCCAGTTGAATGTTTCGTTACGGGGCAGATTGTCGAGTACCTTGCCGGTGCGCTCGCGTATCAGGTCCTGCCAGTTGTTAAGGTTCGCCGGCGCAACAATCGAGCTTACTGCCTTCCGTTGTTCGTCATGCTTGGGCGGGTCCATTGCAATGAACATCTGAAGTTTCTGTTCATCTCCGGGTGGGAAGTCCATCAGGGTGATACCGTCTTCCGACGAATAGATGTTGTGGCTGGTATCAACCTGCATGATGTCCCGGTAGCGTGTAACGGACCAGTAAGTGTCGATTCCCGGTATCGGGCTGTGCGAGCGATGAACGGGTTCCTCGCGGCGAAGACGCTCAAAGAGATACCCGACTGTATCGTCGACGAATCC
>CAAGKR010107460.1_pt1 | contig 11020 bp, 4 predicted proteins | sample 2556971 | NCBI WGS metagenome assembly CAAGKR01 (sample SAMEA5207829, study PRJEB30636) | soil metagenome | biome: forest; feature: boreal; material: soil | place: USA | collected 2011-09 | depth 1 m
GCTCAGGCGCTGGCGCCGGAGCTGCGCGATCACGTCGTCGCGTGACGACGCCTCGAGCGTCGCGGTCCGCAGGTCGCCGGAGAATGAGCGGGCAGTATATGTGAAACTCGCCATGAACCGATTCCTAACTGAGTGAAGCGTTGAATTCAGGAACAGCCGAGCTCCCGACGGCTCCGTTCGTTAACGTCATCGTCTAGCGCCGGGGCAGCCCGCCGGTAAGCGGCCGCTGCGGCGGTGCCGGTTTGTTATCGTCCGTTTTCGACGGCTCGCGGCCAATCATCCGCAGGAACTCGTCCGGTGCGCTGGTCACCCTGAGCGCCTCTTCGGCGGTGATCTCGCGGCTGACGTACAGTGCGTAGAGCGCGTCATTGAGCGTCTGCATCCCAAATTTCTTGCCCGCCTGCATCGACGAGTAGATCTGGTGAACCTTGTCGTCCCTGATGAGCGCGCGGATCGCCGGCGTCACCACCAGAACTTCGGCGGCCATCGCGCGGCCATGGCCGGTAGCTTTCTGCACCAGCGTCTGGGTCACGATTCCCTCGAGAACGAACGCCAGCTGCGCCCGCACCTGCGACTGCTGGTGCGGAGGAAAGACATCAATGATGCGGTTGATCGCCTCGGCGGCGGAGTTTGTGTGGAGCGTGGCGAAGGCGAGGTGGCCGGTTTCGGCGATGGTCAACGCCGCCTGAATGGTTTCCAGATCGCGCATTTCACCCACCAGGATCACGTCTGGATCCTCTCGGAGCGCATACTTGAGGGCGCTGGCGAACGACTTGGTGTCCGTCCCCACTTCCCGCTGATTGATCAGACATCCCTGGTGCTTGTGGATGAATTCAATCGGGTCTTCGACAGTGATGATGTGGCCTTTGCGCTCGCGATTGATCTTGTCGATCACCGCCGCCAGCGTCGTGGACTTGCCGGAGCCAGTCGGACCTGTGACAAGCACCAGGCCGCGCGGCTTCTCCGCCATCCTGGCGATTGCGTTCGGGAGGCCCAGCTCCTGGAAGCTCTTGATCCTGAATGGGATCTGGCGGATGACCATCGAGACGCAGCCTCTCTGCCGGAAGCAGTTGCCGCGAAAGCGCGCCAGGTTGGCGATGCCGAACGAGAAATCGAGCTCATCCTCCATCTCGAATCGCTTCTTCTGGTTCTCGGTAAGCACCGAATACGCCAGCTGCATCGTGTCCTTGGTGCTCAGTATGCCGCCGGCGGAGGCATTGGTGATCTCCCCGTCTATCCGCAGCTTTGGGTGCTCGCCCGCGCAGATGTGGAGATCGGACGCGTTCATCGCGACCATCTCGTCCAGAAGCATGCGAAGGTTGAGGCCCATGGCCGGCGGCGCCCGCCCGATCACCGGATGCGGCGGCGGTTCCGGAGCGGCCGGCGCGGCGGACGAATCCACCGGCGTCACGGGCACCTGTATTACGGTCATTGACTGTTCTCCTGTGCCGGTAGTCCCAGCTGAGGGACGATTGTCGGTGCGGTTCGGTAAGGTCGGACGATGATTTGCATCAGACGCTCGTCTCGCGGACGACCTGGTCGAGGGTGGTGATTCCCTTGATGACCTTGAGCCATCCGTCCATGCGGAGGGTCAGCATGCCTTCAGCGATCGCCGTCTTCGCGATTTCCGTTGCGCCGGCGTTCTGCATGATCAGCTTGCGGAGCTTCGGGGTCATGTTCATGGTCTCGTACAAGCCCTGCCGGCCCTTGAGGCCCGTCCCCTGACAGCTATCGCAGCCGACGCCGCGGAAGAAGGGCAGCTCGTTGATGGGGGTGTCGAGCGTGACCTTCTGCAGGTAGGGGAAAGCGTGCTTTGTCGCGCGCGGCTTGATCTCGGCCAGCGCGACGTCGCTGAATTCGAGCTGCCTGAGCGTCGTGAGCGGGCCGACTTTTGCTGCCGCGAGCTCGTCGTCATCCGGGACGAACTTCTCGGCGCAGTGGAGGCAGATGCGGGGCACCAGCCGCTGGGCGACGATGAGGTTGATGGCGGACGCGACGTTGAAGCCCTCCATGCCCATGTCCATCAGGCGCGTGACGGTCTCCGGGGCGGAGTTCGTGTGGAGCGTGGAGAGCACCAGGTGGCCGGTGAGCGCGGCTTTGATGGCGATGCTCGCCGTTTCCAGATCGCGGATCTCGCCGACCATGATGATGTTCGGATCCTGACGCAGGAACGCTCTGAGGGCGGCGGGAAAAGTCATGCCGATCTCGGACCGCACCAGCACCTGATTGATGCCGAACAGGTTGTACTCGACCGGATCCTCCGCCGTCATGATGTTGACGTGGATGCTGTTGACCTTGGAGAGCGCGGAATAGAGAGTGGTGGTCTTTCCCGAGCCCGTTGGCCCGGTGACCAGTAGCATCCCGTAGGGATTGGCGATGGCTTCCATGATCTCGCGCTCGGCACGGGGCTCGATGCCGAATGTCGTGAGGTCGAGGTTGAGGTTTCCCTTGTCGAGAATTCGGAGGACGACCTTTTCGCCGAACAGCGTCGGCAGGGTCGATACGCGGTAGTCAATCACGCGATTCATGATCTTGAGCTTGATGCGTCCGTCCTGGGGAACGCGGCGCTCGGAGATGTTGAGGTTCGCCATGATCTTGAAGCGGGAGATGAGCGCCGACCGAAGCTTCAGCGGCGGCTTCATGATCTCCTGGAGAACGCCGTCAATGCGATACCGCACGCGGAGCTCGTGCTCGAAGCATTCGAAGTGAATGTCCGAGGCGCCGCGGGTGACCGCGTCGGTGAGGAGGGCGTTGATGAGCTTTACGACAGGCGCTTGCTGCACGGCGATGGAGAGCGCCGCCGCCGTCATGTCCTCTTCTATCTGCTCGACGAGCTCGATGTCGGTATCGCCGAACTTGGCGATGTCCTTGAGCAGATTCTCCATCTGCACTTCGTTCGACTCGTAATACCGCTCGATGGCGTTGCGGATCGTGTATTCGCCGGCGATGACGGGGAAGATGTCGCAGCGGGTGATGAACTTGAGATCGTCGAGCACCCCGGTGCTGGTGGGGTCGGCCATAGCGACTGTGAGGGTGCGTCCGTCGCGCTTGAGGGGGAGCACGAGATGCTTCGACGCCATCTCGCTCGGGATGAGACGCGCGATGCGGGGATCGACCTCGAAGTTGGTGAGGTCGACAGCGGGCATGTGGTACTGGCGCGCGAGCGTTCGTGTGAGGTCGATTTCCTTTACGAAACCGAGAGCGACCAGGCTATAGCCTAGTCGAGTGCCGCTCTCCCGCTGATCCTGGAGGGCGAGGTTGAGCTGATCGCGCGTAATGAGCCCTTCCCGAACGAGCATCTCGCCGACGCGCTCGGAATTGGCTGCTGGAGCTGTCAATTGTGCGATTCCCCCCGGCGAGATTTCCGTCTGCCCCTGGGTGGTGCGGACGTCCCGTCGCCTGCTGTACCGGGATGACGCGGAAGAAGCGAAAAGGTTACCTGCGGGGCGATTTTGGCGGCCAGCCTGGCGCCGATTCCGCGGACACGCTGAAGCTCATCAGTGCTTCCGAACGGACCCAGGGAATCCCGGTCGGCCACAATGCGCGCCGCGAGCGCGGGGCCAACGCCGCGAAGCGTCTCAATTTCTGCGGCGCTGGCTACGTCGAGGTCGATGACCGCGGGGACGACCGGCTGGGGGTCAACGTACGGGGCGGCCGGACCGGGCGCGGCGCCCGAGGCCTGGTCCGCACGACTCGACCTCCTCCTGCCCTTTCCCTTCCGTTTTGACTGGCCATGGCGCACCGAATCAACGGCCTCAATCTGCGTCTCGAGCGCCCTCCGCGCCGCGGCATCCATCGGCGCCGCGCTGTGGAGTGCCGCCACGCCCCGTGCGACTGCACCGAGCGCTACGACCGTACCAAGAAATAAGAGCGCCTTTCGCTCGCCCGGCGTCGGCATGCCCGGTTGATACCTTCTCGGCGGCGATCGCACCGCATCGGATCATTAGTGGCGTCATCGCTTTCTTTCTTTGGGCTTGCGGTGTGGGCGGTCGGAGCCGGAGTTGTCTGCGTCGGCGGCTAGTGCTCGCACTCTACGGAGCCACGCTTCCGCTGCGCGATCACCGCCGCAAGAAATGTGGCGAGTGAATGCCGAGCAGCTTGCTCGCTCACCGCAGTTGGGAAGGCTATTTACCGAAGCGAGAGCCCGGCGGACGCCGGCCCGGGCTCGCCACCCTATTCTCCGATAGCCTTCACGATCTCTCTCGGAAGGGAGCTGCGCCGGCTCCCCGGTGAGGCCGTCCGCGAAGCTGCGAGGAGACCCGCGGCTTTCGCAGCGGAGCTTCCCGTAGGGAAGCGCAGCGAAGAGCGGGGCTCCGTAGACTGCTTCGACGAGCGGACCGAACCGGGGACACCGGGCAGCGACCGTGCGCGTACCACGATCTCAGGGAGAGCTACCGGAGCAGGGCCTCGGCGACATCGCCGACGATCGAAAGGGAGCGAGCGGAGATCTTGTCCATCGTATCGGTCGGCCGATGATGGTAGGGATACTCGAGATCTATCACATCTATCACGCGAAGCCCCGCGTTGAGAAGCGGGATGTGGTCGTCGGTGATTGGAAAGTCCGTCTGCCGCTCCACGAACACATCATCGTGCCCGAGCTCCTTCGCCTGATTCCACACCCGTCTTACCACTTCCGGCGCTTGCGTCACCGAGTTCTGCTCCTGCTTGATGAGCAGCTCCCTGTCGCCAATCATGTCCCACAGCACGCCGAAGATTGGACGGTATGCCGGACTCGGCAGATGCGCGCCGAAGTAGGTCGATCCCATCAGGACGTCCTTCATCGTTTCGAAGCTACCGTAGTCTTCGCCGTCAACGAACAGCAGATCAACACCGACCGCGGGCGGAGTTTTTTTCAACGCATCGCCGAGCGCGATGAACAGGCCGACGCCCGACGCGCCATCGTTCGCGCCCGGCATCGGCAGTTTCCGCTGGGCCGGATCTTCAGCTTCATCGCTCACCGGCCGAGTGTCCCAGTGTGTGACGTAGAGCACGCGATCGGGAAGATCGGGGCGAAAGCGCGCCAGAATATTCCGCAGTGGAAGCTGCCGGCCATCGGAGAGAGTCTGCGTCCAGCCCTGGACAACCACGGAGTCGGCGCGCTCTCGCATTCGCGCGACGATCCAGTCGCCGGCGCGCTGCGCACCAGGCGTGCCCGGAATGCGCGTCCCGAAATCAACCTGCGCCTTCGCGTAGCGAAGCGCGGACTCACCGTCGAATTTTCCCGGCCGCGGCCCGCCGCGCTCGCAGGCGGCGAGAAGAATTAACGCGAATGTGCCCACCACCAGGCGCTTCGACCAGGGGATGCCTTCACCAACCACCACTTTCATTTCATCTCTCCGGCATAGAATTGGAGGTGCAGCACAGCGCTGAGAACAGTCTGGGTGAAGCGGCGGTTGAGATTCTTGTCGAAGCTCTCCAGCCGGGATACGACAAAGCTCGAAGAAAAGTTTTCCGCGACGTCGGTGTCGGCGCTGAAGCTGATCGCCCGGCGCCCGTTGTCGCTGAGCCGGCTCTCGCGACTGATCGACAGCGGGTTGAGAACGAAATTGTCACCGTGCGTGTCCTGATAGCTGAGGCGCGTGCGAAGATCACTGCGTGGCTTCCACGAAGGCGGGAGCGTCCACGGCTTGGAGATCTCCACACTCACGTCGGCGTCTCCGCTTTTCGCGCTCAGGCCCGGCCGCGTCTCGCGACGTCGCGACAGCGCGTAGCCCATTGTCGTCGAGAATGGCTTCGCCCCGGCGAACACGATCGAGACATTCGCCGGGAAGGTCGTCACCGCTGTCTCTCCCCGATCGGGAACGATCGCGACGCCGGGCGAAGGAGCAGCATTGGTTCCATCGGCCTGCACGAACTCCGGCTGCACCGAATTGATCTGCCGCGTCTGCACCGCCCTCGCACTGCCGCCGACGCTCGCGATCAGTCGTCGCAGCCGATCGGGTCTGATGCTCCAGCGGAGCGAGACGTCCGGGAAGATCACCTGGGTGCCGTCATTGATCGCGCTCCTGTCATTATCCGTTAGGGTCCAGTTGCGCGCATTGATCAACTGGTACCGGTTGGAGATGCTGGCGCCGAACGGAAGCAGGATGGAATGTGTCGCCGAAATCTGGTGAATCAGTCCCGCGCTGGTGGCTTTATGGCCGCCCAGCTCCCTGAAGCTGCCAATCCCGCCGAGCGCGAACTGGTAGGACAGCGGCGGAGATACCGGCGTCCCTTCGAACACCGAGACGACACTTCTATTGTAGTTGATATCAATGGGCTGGATCGCGGTGAATATCCGGTGCAGCAGGGTGGTACTGTCGAGATGCAGGCGCGCCGCGCGGGGCAAGTCTATCGTCACCCCAGCGGTCGTGGTTTGCGAGCTTCCGAGCCGAAGCGGAAGACGAAGCGCCAGCGTCGTGTCGCTCGCGCGCTCGAAACTCAACGCGTTGGGATCGCGGAGCATGTTGAATGTGCTGCCGATGTCGAGACGTGGTTTGAGCCAGGACGAGATGACGGGTGTGAAGTTGACGCCCGCCTGCATGTCGCGCTCGCGCTCGAGACCGGCGTCCGCTCCGAACATTCTGTCGCGTTCCGCGGTTGTAATGATGCCGAGCGGAGAATCGAGACCGTATCCGCGCAGGTCGCGTACCGAATTGAAATCCAGTCTCCCGCTCAGCGTCTTGGTGGGGCGAAGCTGGAACGACGTACCGTTCCGCCAGCTGTTAGTCAGACCGTGTATCTGCTGCGGACTGTCGTCGCGGGCGAACGCCGGCTTGAGAAACGCGGACCTCTGGTCGCTCCCATTCGTGTACACGCTCGTCAGATGAAGCTCGGCGGGTGTCCACCGCGACAGCCCGGGGAGCAGCGCGCTGGAGAGATTGTAGTCGAGCCCGACGGTGAAATTGTGCGCGTGCCCATCCTCGTATTCGCTCCGCGCCGCCGCCGACGTGTAAGTGCTCGTCAGGCTGAGGTTGTTCCAGAGGGGGGCGAGACGGGAATCCTTGAGCGGTGTGGCTCGCGCAACCGCAAGGGTGATTGAGGTGGCGCTGGAGCGGGGCGTGCGAAGTCCGTCGATGATGTCTGCCTGCACATCCGACTGCGAAACGAACAGAGGGTCGATTGACGCAGAGGTGTAGTTGACGGTGAATGGGATTGCCAGACCGAATGACCGCGGAAGAAGCTTCTCGAGATGGAACGCTGACGATACGTTGACGCTGTTGTCGGTGAGGAAGGTCGGCTGCTCGCCGAGCTGCCTGAAGTTCGGGTCGCGCCTGCTCAGGTTTACGCGAATGTCGGCGAAGTCGCCCGCGAGTACGGAGAGACCGATCTGGCCGGCAAATCCGGCGGCGTCCACCACTCCACCAAGCCGGATGTCGTCAACCCAGAGCTCCAGAGTATCGCCAGGCGCGATGGGGCGCGGAGAATTGCCGACGCCCGTCCGAATCATCCCCACCGACAGCTCCTGCACCGACGCAAGATTTGGCGGGGTCACCCCCGGATCCGACGTGTAGGCGATGTATCCCTCTGAGCAGGCGACATAACGTATCCCGCCTGAAGGCACGGGCGTGCTGGCGATCAGGGCGGAGTCGAGTCCCGTGCAGCTGTTTCGCGTTGGACCCTGGAGATAAGCGTTCTGAATTTCGGCGCGCAGGGTGAACAGCTTTTGGAAATCAACGCGGATTTCGGGCAGCCAGGCGTCTCTTCCCGTCCCGCCATTCAGCGGCGTGCGGTAGAGATAGAAGTTGTTGGGATCGCGGCCGATCTTGACGAAGAACTGCAGGTCTCCGTTCGCGCCCCAGCCGCTGCGAACTCCGCGTGCCCAGAGACGCATCTCCTTGTATGCCATAAAATTCTTGTCGCCCTCGGGGAATCGGAAGTAAGCCTCGGCGCGATCGTACACACCGAGATTACCCGCCGTCAGGCGCAGCGACCGCTCGTTCACCTGGACCCTGATCGTCTCGAAACTGGTTTGCTTCGTATCTGGCTGGTCAACGACGCCGGGCGGTGACTCGTAGCTGATTCCGCTGGCGAGACCGCGATCCTGGGTGCCGATCACCCCCACGTTGACGAAGCCCGTGCCCGCCAGCTCCGCGCCGATTCCGCGGAGCCCGGCGTCGCTACGTTTGATCCACGGCGCGCCGGTAAGCGTGAGCCGCGCGATCGCGACCTGGCTGAAGTCGCTGTCGGCGAGACCGTCACCGGAGAGCATCGTGATGCGGACCGCGCGGATCCGGCGGAGAAGCGGCGCGCCGAGCGAGTCGTCGGGAGCGCGAAACGGAATCCGGAAAAGGACCCAGCAGACGCTGTCGGGCGGCGGACCAACGACCACCCGCGGCGCGACAGAGCATTTCCCGACGCGATTGAATTTCAATTCGTCGGCGAGATTCACTATGTAGCGCCGGAGCTGTTCCTGTTCGCGCTCGGAGCTGGTGAGATTCAGGACGTTGTCGCCGTCAATGTCCTCCTCGTCGAGGCGATTGTTGCCGATGGTGCAATCCACGCGGGAGTCGCCGAGCACGCGAACGAACGAATATCCGCCCCTGCAGGTGGCGAAGTTGGCGACGGTCTTTGTCTGCGGAGGAAGTCCCGGAAGAGTGTCGGTAACGACCGTCATTTCGCTGGCGACGTCGCCGGGCAGACCGTTGTCATTGACGCCGACGTTGAAGGCGCGCGAGAAAGGATCGCGCTCGCTGTCGAGGCGGTCGAATCCCTGGATTTTCCTGCCCGTGTAGACGCTGTCGCGACCGGCCGACGTTCCTTCGATCCGGTGGACAGTGAGAGTGTCGGGGGCGAACGCCACGGAGTTCTCGGAAACGTCGCCGAAGTCGAGCATCAGCAGCGGATTGCTGTTGCGCTTCGACGGCGACACGCTGATCTGTGCCCAGAATTCGATGCTCTCAACGTGCGACAGATCGGATCCGCTCGGGCCAAGCGGAGTGCGGATCGAGCGCCAGCGTCTGCCGGTCGGGGCATTCCCTACCTCCCACATGAAGCTCCCTTGCCCGCGAAGACCTCCGATACCGAGAGGATAAAGCGTCATCCAGAGTATCGGCTCGGGGCTGGAGAGTCCGGTGCCGACGAGACTCGTGAGTGGATCGATCTGTTCGATCGTATAGCGGACCGCGCTGCCGGTGGCGTCGAGGCCGTCGCCCTGCCAGGCGAGGGTCGCGGCGCGCGTGAGGTCGAGCGACTGCGCCCCATAGCGAAGCGGAAACTGGCGACCGAGCGCGGGCTGGCTGCTGTAGTACCACTGAGTATCGAGCAGCGGTATCTGGATTCCGCCCTCTCCCTCGAACGACTCGATGTACGCCTGACCCGCGGCGTTCGGCTGCGGCCGGCTGGCGGCGAATTCACCGGATACGCTGACGCGCGATGGCGCGGTAGTCTCGCCATACGGCAACCGCGATACCAGCGACGTGAGCGGCGACGCGTCGAAATCGAAAAGCGCGGTGACTCCCGCAACGAGCGATCCGGCTGGCTCGAAACCGAGCGGCGGACGATTGAACGTCGTCTGCTGCGACTGCGATATGGCGGTGAAATTGATGCTTCCACGAGCGAACGGAATCTCAGCCGTCGCGCCGAAGATGGACGTGGGCGTCTCCGCGAACACCGGATTCTCCTCGAACTTGACCGTCACCTGGCGCGGGCGCGGAAAAAGCGTATCGGGCCGCGCGAACGACACCCGGCCAAGGTCGTAGTCCACCGTGTAATCGGTGCCGCGCACAAGAGGGATTCCGTCCACCAGCAGCCGCTCGGAGTTGGGCCGCACCTGAACGGCGCCGAGCATCAGTGTCCCACCTTCGCCATTCCCCTCCGCCTGGTAGCGGGCGCGGATGTGATAAACCGAGAGCGGCCGCTGCGCCGATTTCACGTACTCCGACGGCGTCGAATAGATCGTATCGTTGCTCGGGTTGAGCCGGCCGGCGAGGCCATTGCTCGCGAATGGCCGTAGCGATGGGAAAACCAGAAACTGGTCGCGGATCATGTGCGACAGCGACGTGCCGAGGCTGAGCTCGAAGTTAGGGTCGGCGGGACGCGGCCAGAGACGGTTTTCGAGGTCGAAGGTGGAGCTGTTGGTTTTCTGCGCGAGACCGAAGAGCTGGAGGAAAGTCGCCGCTCCACCCGGCGTTTCGTCCGCCGTCTTCTCCTGGTCCTCGCCTGTGCCAGTGACGATTTTTACAATCACGCTCTGTCGGCGCACTTCGGGCCCGCCGAGCCGGTAAACGCTGCGGATCTCACGGTCGAACGCCGGATCGACTGGAGTCACCCGAGGATCCCAGAGGAGATTGGCGAACTGCTCGGCGTTGGCCCGGTATTCGAGGTCGGGCGTTCCGCCGGTGGTGACATGAATCGTGTCCCGGCCGTTGATGTTGACGCGATACGCGACGACAAGCCGCTCGCTGTTGAGCGACAGAGGGCGCAGCAGGGCGACCCAGAGCTGCGACGGATCCACGTAGTAATCCACTCCTTCCCGGAGCCGCTCGTACACCTGTCCGCGGCGGGACAGCGGATCGCCAAGGATGCGGAACTGAGGACCGCTGGGCGAAGGCGGCTGGCCGCCGATGAGAAGACGGTAGAGGAAAATCTTCGTCGGGCGGAGAGTGTCGGGCAGGGACATCGCGAGCGCCGTCATGCGCCGGCTGTCGAGGATGTCAATGTTGGGGTACGCCGCGCCGAAAGTTTTTGGTGAAACGGTGAAGAAAAATCTGCGCGGCTCAAACTGATGGTCCTCGATCCGTCTGTCCACCGCCTGAAGCGTCTGCGCGCCGACGGTGAAGACCCGATCGCTGACGATGTTCCCCTTCTGCTGCGCGAGGATGGTGCGTACCCTGGCGGGCCCGATCTGGGTGATTGCCTGAATGCCGTAATTGCCACTGGGAATTCCGGCGGTGATGAAACGCGACACCGGGGGCTGGAAGGTGACGTTGCCGATCTCCAGCCGCTGGACGAATTCCTTTCCCTTTCCCTCGTAGTTGACGGAAATGTTGTTGGACGCGTCGAACTCGCGCTGCGTGTCGTAGTCCACGTCCACGTGGAC
>CAAGKR010136479.1_pt1 | contig 11020 bp, 5 predicted proteins | sample 2556971 | NCBI WGS metagenome assembly CAAGKR01 (sample SAMEA5207829, study PRJEB30636) | soil metagenome | biome: forest; feature: boreal; material: soil | place: USA | collected 2011-09 | depth 1 m
CCATGCAGTCAAGCGCATTCTAGCTGGAGCGGTTGGCTGCTGGCACAGAAACTTTGGTTCTCTCCTGCGGATGGGGTAACTCCCGGTTAACGCGAAAAATCGGGAATGGACACATGAGTGCGGGGTCGGCTTGCTTGCCGCGGGGCAGGGGCGCTGCTATCTTGCGGAGATGCCGAAAATCAGCCATTTGGAATGTTCGCGTTGCCACGAAAAAGTTTCTGCTGAAAAGCCGCAGACGGTTTGTCCTAAGTGTGCCGGGGCGTTTTATGTGCGGTATGACTTGTTTGGCCTGCGTGGTCACGGGGAGAGGGAGCAGATTTTACGCGGTGCGGTTGCGGGAGCATGGGCGGGGATGTGGCGATATCGAAGCGTGCTGCCCGATGTAGAGCCGGTGACGCTGGGCGAAGGATGGACTCCCATTATTCGGAGCAGGCGGTATCGCAACGCTTATTTGAAAGAGGAAGGCGCGAATCCTACCGGAAGTTTCAAGGCGCGAGGGCTAGCTTTGGCTGTGACGATGGCGCAGCACTATGGATTGCGGAAGCTGGCGGTACCGTCGGCGGGAAACGCAGCGGGGGCACTGGCGGCTTATGCAGCGGCCGCGGGAATCGAAGCACATATTTTCATGCCGAAGGATGTGCCTTTCGCGAATTACGTCGAGGCGGAACTGTACGGTGCGACAGTGACGCTGGTGGATGGATTGATTTCCGATTGTGGACGAATGGTGGCGGAAAGGAAAGAAAAAGAAGGCTGGTTTGATATCTCTACGCTAAAGGAGCCGTTCCGGATTGAAGGAAAGAAGACGATGGGCTACGAGCTTGTCGAGCAACTTGGGTGGGAATATCCGGATGCAGTTTTTTATCCCACGGGCGGTGGCGTCGGATTGATTGGGATGTGGAAGGCGTTTGGGGAATTGGAGGAGTTGGGCTGGGTGCGGCCGGGCAAGAGGCCCAAAATGATTGTGGTCCAGGCTTCAGGATGCGCTCCGGTGGCGCGCGCGTTTGAACAAGGCGAAAAGGTGAGCACAATGTGGGCGGATGCGGCTACGTTTGCATCTGGCTTGCGGGTGCCGAAGCCTTATGGCGATTACATTATGCTGGAGATTTTGCGGGAGTCGGGCGGAGTGGCGCTGTCTTTTTCCGATGAACAAATTCTTGCGTCGCTAAGGGATTGGGCGAAGGAAGAGGGGATATTTCTTTCGCCAGAGGGGGCGGCGGCGACAGCGGCTTACGATCATTTGTTGGCGAATGGTTTCTTGAAGGCGGAGGACCGGGTAGTGATTTTTAATACGGGCGCGGGGCTGAAGTATACGGATGTGACGGCGGAGGCGGCAGGTTTGCGACGGAGCTGAGGCAGGGCGTTGACGGAGGGGATTGGGCCAGTTTCGGGCGGCAGGAGAGATCGTTCGACCATCCGCCGACTAGAAGTCGCCGGCGCTCCGCTCAGGATGACGCTATGCTGGTTCGGGGGTGAATGTTTACGTGTTGAGATTAGAAGCGGAGTTTGGAGAGATAGGCGTAGCTGGCAGTCAGGTTCGCTGTGGCGTCGCCGGGTTTGTCGTTTTCGACGAAGTAGTGCTGGATGCCGCCTTGCTCGGCGTGGGCGAAGATACGCTTCCAATCAATGATGCCATCGCCGACGGATGTCATGCTCTTCATGGCTTCGTCCATGTTGACAGTGGAGAGCTCGGCCGGAGTGACGTGGGGAAGTTGCTTCATGTCTTTTACGTGAACAAGCGGAAACCGCCCAGGATACTTTGCGAAATAGGCGACCGGATCCTGCCCGGCAACGCTAATCCAGCATAAATCGAGTTCCATTTTTACGAAGTTTTTATCGGTGTTGTCGAGCAGAAAGTCATACGGAAATTTTCCGCCGAGCTGTTTGTCGGGTTCAAATTCCCAGTAGTGATTGTGGTAACAGAATTGAATGCTGGCTTTCTTGCCGGCTTCGCCGGCCTTGTTGAAGACATCGGCGACCTGCTTGTAACCATCGGGAGACTGGCGGAGCTTGTCGTCAATCCAAGGACAAACCAGATAGGATTGGCCGATCTGGTGAGCGGTATCGAGAGCTTCAGGCCAATGTTTTTCGACAGTGTCGTAGGGCACGTGACCGGAGGGAGCGGTGAGGCCATTCTGCTTCAGGATGCCAGTAATTTCCTTCGGTGAAAGATTGAAGTAGCCTGCGAATTCCACTTCTTTGTAGCCGATGGCAGCGACTTTTGCGATAGTGCCGGGCACGTCGGTTTTCATGGAGTCGCGGACGGTGTAAAGCTGCACGCCGACTTTGTCGATCTGATGGGGCGGGGAAGAAAACGCGCGAGATGAAAGGGAAGTGACGGCGGCGGTTACAACTGAAGAATGGATAAAAGTGCGTCGGTTCATGCGGGGCATTGTACACCGTACGGGAGAAAACGATGAGCTAAAGTTAAAAATTAGATATGGGTGTACCGAGAGCAATGAAAAGCCCCGCCCGTTGAGCGGGGCCCCCCCAGGCTAAGGCGACTAGCAGGTGATCAGAACTGAAAGCGCAATCCGAGCTGCAAGATGCGTGGGTCGTGTGAGCCGTTGAGGACGAGGAAACCGCCGCAGGTCGGGTCACCGCCACCGGCAAGGGCGGCACTGGGACTGCAGCCCATACTGGAAGTGAGGCCAGCTCCGCCAGAGGAGACGCTGCCGCTGAAAGAGTCGAGTTGCGTATGGTTAAACGTGTTGAACGATTCTACGCGGAACTCGAAGAGATAATGTTCCTTAAAGGGGAAGGTCTTGAAGAGACCAAGGTTAGAGTTGAAACGGCCGGGCAGGCGAAGAGTGTTACGGGCGCCGTCTCCAAAAGTGAGGCCAACGGGTAGATCATAAGCCAGTGGATTGTAGAGCAGCTTGCCGAAGGTACCTTGCGCGGCAAACGCTTGTTGAACATTGGCAGGAACAACGTTGGGGTTGCCGACGAGATCCGGGAAGGAAGCGATACCGACGCCATTGGCCACCCCTCCGTTGTCGGCGTATTGCGTGCCGTTGGTTACGGTGAAGGGCACACCTGTGGAGGCAATGGTAGTTCCTGAGAATTGCCAGCCGCCAAGAAAAGTGTGTGCGAGGCCAGGTGATTTAAAGAAAGGAAGGTCCCAAACGTAGCTGAGAGTCACTGCGTTGCGAACGTCGAAGTTCGAACTAGACCGGCTGAGGCCGGGATTCAGTGAGTTGACGAAGAGCGAATCGTAACGATCGGAAGAATCGTCGATGGCGTGGCTCCAGGTGTAACCGGCTGTGAAGGTGACGCTGCCGAAAGAGCGGCGAGCGGTAGCCTGAAGGGAGTTGTAATTCGAGGCCGCGGTATTTTCGATGCGCGTGATGCTGCCGTAACCCTGGTACGGGCGGTAGTAACCCGCGACTGGGTTGCCGCAAGCGACGAAAAGATTTACGGCTGCTTGAGGCGTCAGGCTGGCGCCGCTTGGCAGCGTTCCTCCTGTCGGTAGTCCCGAGGTGGGGTCAGTCGCGACAGACGAGCAGTCCGCCGAGGTTATCGGTGCCCCGGTAGCCAGGTACGGATTTTGGCTCGCGGGCAGCGGTGCCAACTGGTTGAGATCGAACTGGCGCGCCAGATGTGTGCCTTTGCTGCCGACATACGCGAGAGAGGCAACGATATGCGCTGGAAGTTCATGCTGCACTCCCAAGTTCCACTGCTGCATATAGGGCCAGACACCCTGCGAAGGTATGGAAGTTGCGCCCAACGGGCTGACCGCACTGCTGAGTGTAGCCGAACCAACGTTTGGATAGCCCTGGATGCTCGAAACCGCTGCGTTTGAAACGAGAATCGAGGGATTGCCCTGGAGCGATTCGGCGTTTGCTTCGTTCCCGTTCTGGTGTTCGAAGAAAATACCGTAACCGCCGCGAATGGCCCACTTGCCGTTGCCAAAGGGATCATAGGCAAAGCCAATTCGGGGACCGGGGTTCATGTATTTGTTCTTCAGGCAGCCAGTGGTGCCCAAAGCGATCCCAGGGGCGCCGCTGTTGACGGCGCCACAGCGTTCGAAGCCGTTGAAAAAGTTCCCGGTGCCGCCGATCAGGAACTGAGAGTTAACGGGGTCGCTGTATGGATAATACTGAGGAGCGTTCGCAGCATTAAAGACATTTGGCGAAAAGTTGAATTCGTTATCGTTTTTTTCCTGATAGCGTCCGAAAAAGCTCCAGCGCAGGCCGAGGTTCAGAGTTAACTTTTTGGTTACGCGCCAGTCGTCCTGGAAGAAGGGTTCGAAAATTTTATAACGATCGTAGAAATAAATTTCGGCGGAGGTTTGGGCATAGCCACCAACCTGGCCGAGGAGCAAATCGGCGTAGGGGTTGCCGCTGGTATTCGGATTGTTATTCGCGAAGGTAAGCTGACCCTGAGGATCAGCCGTTGACGATTGGTTTTTCTGTGCGAAGACAACATAGCCGCCGAAAGAGAACGTATGGTTCCCCTGAATCTTGGTCATGATTTCGCGGTAGGTGTAGGTCGGATTAGCGTTTTTCCAAGGGAAGTAACCGGTATCCACATTGAAGCCACCGGTACCATAAACGTTGCCGACGGTGTTGCCGACGGCAAAGGCCGGAATTTTGCCTGCCAACCCGTTATCGAAGAACGGGGCCAGGTCGATTCCGCCCGACGGCAGGGCGACATTACTGGCATTGGTAAAAGAGATGTGATCGGCAGTGTAGCTGGCCACGAACTCGCTGAGCAGCGTGGGAGAAATGTTGGAGGTCAGTCTGGCGACGAAGCTGGTGCCTGGGCCGGCGAAATTCGTGTTGGTGTTGTCGAAGGTGTTGAGGTAAACCCCCCACTCCGGGCCTTGAACAATAGTGTTCCAAGAGTCGTGAATATAGCGAAAGGTCAGGCGCTCATTGTCGGTTATATTTTGGTCGACACGGATGAGTTCTTCGCGCCAAGTAGTTGGATAACTCGGGTTCGCTACATACGCCGGGATATTATTGCCAGCGGCCGCGCCAGCAGTGTAGACGCCCGCAACGCCACTGAAGTTATTGGCCGAAGGGATCAGGGAGTTGAGAGCGGCTGCGGTGGTAGAGCCATAATAGGGTCCAGAGAGTTGATTGTTTACGAACGGAGTTGCGAAAGTCGGTCCCGCCGGTTGACCCAAAGAATTTGGTTGATACGGGCAGTCGGGAAATGCCGAGGTATCGAAATTTACGCTCGTATTCGCGGGGCAAACATCGCTGAAATCTCCGGTCCGTTCGGCAGCAGAGGGAACCGCCTGGCTAATCGTGCCGCCGGGAACAATGTCATGACGCCACTCCTGCGACCAGAAGAAGAAAGTTTTGCTTTTTGATTTGGGATAGAGCCCTGGAATGTAGACTGGTCCGCCGATGGTGTAGCCCCAGTCGTGTTTCTTATATTCCGGGCGGGCGACGCCTTCCCCATTGTTCTGCCACGAGTTCGCATTGAAGGCATCGTTGCGACCGTAGTAAAAGGCGCTGCCGTGGAAAGCGCCGGTGCCGGACTTAGTTTCGACTTCCACCGTGCCGGAGCCGCTCTTGCCATACTGCGCGCCATAATTTGAGGTGAGGACTTTGAATTCGGCGATGGCTTCGAGGTTTGGGTACACGTTGAGGGTAGTGTTGGAGCCGTTGTCCATGTTATCGCCACCGTCGAGTTCCCAGTTGTTGTATTCGGTGCGCCCGCCGTTCATGCTGTAGGCGACCGTGCCGGCGATGCCGACAGCGCCTTCATCCGTTCCGGTCTGATCGACGACACCAGGGACGGTCATGACGAGTTGGGTAAAGTTGCGGCCATTAAGAACCAGCTTGTTGATCTGCTTGCCGGTGACGGTGCCACCGATTTCCGAAGATTGAGTGTCGAGCTGGGCGACGTTTTCGCCGGTCACTATGACTTCTTCGGTGACCGCGCCAACCGTGAGGGTGACGTCGATACGCGCCTTTTGCGCAACTTCGATCACTACGTTTTGCGCCGAATATTTCTGAAAACCCTTGGCCGACACCGTAAAGTCATAGGTGCCTGACGGCAAGGCAGAGACCACGTAGGCGCCGTCATCGTTTGTTTCGGTGTTCCGGGTCAGGTTGCCGCCGACATTGGCAACCACCACCTTGGCGCCGACAATAGCAGCCCCGGTCTTGTCGTGTACGGCGCCACTGATCAGGGCGTTGTCCTGAGCTGCGAGGAGATGAGGGAAGATGAACAAAAGGGCGAGAGTGCCCAAACAAATGAGGAACTGCGTGCGGCTGAAATGAAACGAAGGATTTGAATGTTCCTTCACGATAAAACCTCCACAGAATTGAATTCTCTCGACCTTTTGCTATGGGGGAATGAACGATGGCGAATGATGAGGCAGTCGGAAGCTCCGCCAGAGCCAAACACTCGCTTATACTCCCCGGGTCCTCGACGGAACCAATGCACCCTGAAAACAGTTATTAAATCGGATTAATAGCGGATAATTTGATGCGTGTCAAGACTAAAATCCGAGGCGGTTGGATCTGAATTGTGGTAGATGAACGTGAAAAAGAGGAAAGTGGAGTAGAAACACGGCGAAAGAAGCCGGACGCGATGGCGAAAAGGGCGAGGACGACAGCGAGCATGGGGAAATACCAGAAACCTGCAAGATTTTGCACCTCACGCTTACTGTGGGTGATTTTGTGCGTGGGATTGTGTCTAGGCCGGGGGAATAGTGTGTTCGGATTTGGCATCCTGCAGATTAGCGCTGCCGAAGACCCGAAGGCCTGGTTCCAAACTGGGCAAGCGGCATTGCAGCGTGGAGATCTGGCTCAGGCGGAGAACGCATTTCGGAGGGTGATATCCATCGATCCGAAGGCTGGCGCGGCTTATGCCAATCTCGGGGTCATCGCCATGCGGCGTAAGAATTGGGATGAGGCTCTGGAAAATTTGAGGAAGGCGGAGAAGCTGTCGCCGAAGACCTCAGGAATTCGGCTGAATATTGGATTGGTGGAATTTCGGCGAGAAAATTACCGGCAGGCGATTCCAGCGCTGGAATCCGTGGTGCGAGATGAGCCGAAGGCAACGCAGCCGAGGTATCTGCTTGGGCTGTGCCAGATATTCACCGAAGATTACGCAGCGGCCGCTGAAACTTTGCAGCCGATGTGGGAGGAAATGTCGAGTGATGTGATGTACCTCTACGCCCTGGATATGGCTGCGGATAAGTCTGGCAATAAAGCGCTCGACGAGAAGGTGATGAAGCAGATGGTAAGCGTCGGCGGAGAAACGGCGGAATTTCACTTGATTCTGGCGAAAGCTCACCTGCAACACCACGAACACGATGCGGCGTTGCAGGAATTAAAGAAGGTGGAGGCCATTAATCCTTCCATGCCGTTTCTGCATTTTAATTTTGGGTTCGCTTATTTGGGCAACGGAGAGTTGGAAAGGAGCGAAGCGGAATTTTTGAAGGATGCGGCCATCGACCCGGACCTCGCCGACAATTATTACCAGCTTGGCGTGGTGTATGCGCAAATGCAGAGGCCGCAGGACGCGCAGAAGGCTTTTCTGGAAGCGCTAAAACGCGATCCGCACAGGGCGGGCGCGTGGTTCGGGCTGGCCAAGATTTACATGCAGGAGGGCCGGAACGAGGAGTCTCTCAAAGCCTTGGACGAAGCGCTAAAGTTTGCGCCAAACAGCGATAAGGTGCATTTCGTGCGAGGCCAGGCGTTGCAACGGCTGGGAAGAAAAGACCAAGCAAAGGTCGAATTTGATATCGGGAAGAGGCTGCTCGATGAAAAGTTAAATAAGGATCGGGAAGATTTGGAAGACAAGCTTTTACCGAATCCGGAATTGAAGCACGCACCGAATTAAGGGGTTGCAGTGGGAGGGTTTCAGTTCAGAATTCTTCGAGATGTTTTGGTTGAGTTCCTGCGAGCAAGATCGGCTCGCAGGATGACAGCGACGGTTGCGCTTAGTCAGGTTAGGTTTCGCGACTGTTGTGAATGCAGGTTGAGAGCAACGCGCCTGATGGGGCTTATGGCAACGGGGGAGATTGCCACAGGCCGCGGGCTTGTTCGAGAGATCGGGCGACCTTGAGAAGCAGATCCTCTTCGTAAGGGCGAGCGATGAGCTGAATGTTGATGGGCAAGCCTTCGGAAGAATAGCCCATTGGCAGAGAGAGTCCGGGGAAGCCAGTTAGATTCAGCCACTGGCAGAAGCGCATGGTATCTCGATAGTTGTAGGGATCACCGGTGCGGTAATTGCCCGATCCATGTGGAAACGCGGGGGCGGAGGCGACGGCGGAGAGCAGAATGGGCACGTCGCGCAACTGGTTGAGAATGTCGGTGCGAATCGCGTCGCGTGCGTTGCAGGCGGCCATGAAGGATTGAAGAGTAACCGTCGGTCCGTCGGCTGCGGCTTCTAGATATTCCTTGAGCATCGGGCTGAGGAGGGATTCCTGGCCTTTGGTGCCTTGACGCAGAAGATGGGCGATGACCGGGCCGAAGAAAAACCACCAGAGCTCCAGGGCGGCATCCAAATTGTTTACGGGACAGGGTTCGACGTGGAAGCCTTGCGTGGCTAACAAGGACGCGGCGCGTTTCACCTCGCGCTGGGTTTCTGGAGTGGTCGAGCCCATCGCGGAACTCTCCAATATGCCGATGCGGAGACCCTGCAGATTTGTGCTGCATTCGTTGCGCGCAGGAACGGGAGCGGAAAGCGGGTCGCCGGCGCAGGGGCCTGCCATTACTTCAAAGAGAATTCGCAAATCGCTCACCGTCCGGGCCATGGGTCCTACAACACCTAGCCAGGAAAACGCGCCGCCCGGGGGAGGGAAGTGGCCGGTGGAGGGAACGCACCCCGGTGTCGGCTTGAGTCCACAAATCCCGGAAAAATGTGCGGGGACGCGAATGGAGCCGCCGCCGTCGCTACCGATTCCACCCATGGAGCAGCCGCTGGCAATTGCGGCGGCTTCACCTCCGCTGGACCCGCCGGCGGAACAGCGCAGATTCCAGGGGTTGGCAGTTTTTCCGTTGACGCGGTTGTCGGTTTCGTAGGCCATCAAGAATTCCGGCGTGTTGCTGTTGCCGAGAAAGATGGAGCCGGCGTCTTGCAGGCGTTGCACGACGGTTGCGTTTATTTCCGGGGTATATTCTGCTCGAAGAAGAGAGCCCGCGGGGCAGGGCCAGCCGGTAACGTCAATGCAGGATTTAACGGTAAGAGGAATACCGCGGAGCGGAAGTTGAGATGCGCCGCTGCGAATTTCGGACTCGGCCTGACGCGCGCGAGCTATGGCGCCGTCCGCATCGAAGTGGACAAAGGCATTTAGGAGTGGATGGAGCGCCTGCGCCCGCTTGAGATGCGCTTGAACAAGCTCAACCGGAGAGATTTCTTTGGCGGCGAACTTTTCAATTGTTTCAGCGATGGTGAAATAGGAAGAGGCGGCCATAAGAAAGCTAAACTGAAGGTAGCGACGGGAAGGGATAGACGTCAAGCAAACAGTAGGAGTTCACAAAAAGGCCCTATAAAAACGGTTGACGATGCGGTTGAGAGTCAAGACAATCGGATAGGCAGTGGTCCACACCAAAGCCGCAGGTTAACTGCTGTCACCGTAGCGCGCCCAGAAAGAATTTCCCATTCATGGCAATCAACACCAAAAGTTTATGCAATTGGAAATTCCTGGGCTGTGGGATTGCGATTTTTGCGCTGGCGGGCGGGATGTTTGCGTCGCGGATGAAGGCTAGCGCTTCAGGCGACGAGGGTACGGGTACCAAGTATTCGTCGGAGTCGCTGCGCCAGAATACGCTTGGCGTAGCGTACATGAATCAACAGAAGCCGGCGGAAGCGCAGAAATATTTTGAACGTGCGCTGACGGCGGAGCCTGAATTTTCGGAAGCCCGTGTGAACTTGGGCGTTGCCTTCCTGGCAGAACAGAAACTGGAGCAAGGGCGCGTGGCATTGGAGAAAGCGACGGCGAAGCTGCCGAGCGATCCGTATGCGTGGTACAACCTGGGCCTAGCCTATAAAGACTCCGGGGAGCCGGAAAAAGGCATCGCGGCGTTCCAACACGTGACGCAGATTGTTCCGGACGAGCCTGACGCCTACTACTTCATTGGCTTCCTGAATTCGCAACAACAAAAATACGAAGCCGCAATTGCAGTCTTTCAAAAAGCCCTGGCGTTGGCGCCCTACCATGCATCGGCGCAGTTCGGGCTTGCGCGGGCGTATCAGCGAAAGGGCGATGCGGACGCGGCGCGCGAAAATATGAAACGGTTTCAGAAAATCACCACCGAGCATTTGGGGGCGCCATTCGGCGCCGGATATGGAGATCAAGGGAAATATTCGTTAGCTGAATTTGTTCACGGGGCGCACACGAATGCTCCGGCGGAAATTCCCGTGCATTTTGTTGCGGAATCGCTCGAGAAGCGAATTTCCAGAGCGAGTGGTGGGCCGGCGCTCGGTGCCAGCCGGGGAGCGTGCTTCATCGACTACGACGGAGACGGCAAAGCGGACTTATTTTTGGTTGGTGCGGATCAGGGGCAGAGCCATCTTCTGCGAAACCTTGGCGATGGAAAATTTGAGGATGTTACGGGGAAGGCTGGACTAGCAGGCATCGGTGATGGTTTTGGCTGTGCGGCTGGCGATTTTGACAATGACGGGAAAACGGATCTGGCTGTTTGCGAGATGGATGGTGTTCGCCTGTTCCACAACGAGGGTGATGGGAAATTCGCGGATGTAACGAAAAAAGTGGGGATTGTGCGGGAAAAGGGTTGCGTCGCCGCCACATTTGTTGACTACGACCACGATGGAGATTTGGATTTGTATTTGATCTTTGCGTCCGATGGAGTAGGCGAAAGGCGTAGGAATCGAATGTGGCGAAATAATGGGAATTCGACGTTTAGCGACGTTTCTGCCGAGACCGGACTGGACATCGAAGCCAGCGGACCGGGTGTTGCGATCAGTGATTTCAATAACGACCGAGCCATTGATGTGGTGCTTGCTGGAGGGGCGAAGGGCGCGACTATTTATCTGAATCCACGTGAAGGGAAATTTACTCCGCTGCTGGTGATCGATTTTGCAAAAGAAA
>CAAGKR010514050.1_pt1 | contig 11020 bp, 14 predicted proteins | sample 2556971 | NCBI WGS metagenome assembly CAAGKR01 (sample SAMEA5207829, study PRJEB30636) | soil metagenome | biome: forest; feature: boreal; material: soil | place: USA | collected 2011-09 | depth 1 m
CTGCGACCCGCCGGCGACGCGCTCATCGTCGACCCCTCCCTTCCCGGCGCGTGGCCCGCGCTCGAGCTCGGTGTCGAGTTTCGGGGCGTCCCGCTGCATCTGCGGCTCGAACGCGATGCGATCGTGGCGACTGCGCCGAACCCGATCGTCTTGATCGTCGACGGGCATCGAGTCACGTGTGATGTGGGCAAGACGCGCGTGCCGCGCTCCAATCGCAGAGGTACATCTTGATCGTCATCGCCGCGATTGACGAATCCTCCGGCGCACGGGCCGTTCTCGATTTCGCAAAGCGCTTGGCCTCCCTGCTCGGTGCCCAGGTCGAGGCGGTACACGTCCGAACCGAAAGCAGCGGCGGTGCGGTTGCCGCGCTCGCGGACGCGGCGCAAGTGCCCGTGAGCGTCCGGGCCGGCGACATCGTCGCGGGTTTGGGTTCGGCGGTGCGCGAGCGTGATGCGATCGCGCTCGTTATCGGCTCGCGTGATCTTCCCGAGGGCGCTTCTCCCGCCGGTCACATCGCGTTGGCCATCGTGGAGTCACTCGAGGGCACGATCGTGGTCGTCCCGCCGAATGCGGCGGATCGACCGCTGCGCCGCATTCTCGTCGCGGTTGAGGGGGATGGGGAGAGCGCCGGCCTCCGACGTCTGCTCGATCACCTGGGCGGTCGTCCGCATCCCGAGGTGATCGCGCTGCATGTCATCGAAAGCGCCGGCCTTCCTCCGTTCGCCGACAGCCCGGTGCTCGAGGCGGACGCGTTCGAGAACGAGCTGAGGATCCGAGTCGCGAGCGGCCTCCTCACGGATCCAGCTCTGGTCCGTTTCGAGATGCGGGTTGGCGACGCCCCCGGTTCCTTACGCGAGGCGACACGCGAACTCGATATTGATCTCGTCGTGCTGGCGTGGCATCGAGATCTCTCCGAGGGTCACGGTCGGCTCGTGAGAGAGATGCTCGAGCGAGGATCCATCCCCGTGGCGCTCTACGCTCTGCCCGGCGCTTCGAGCTCAGTCTGATCGAGCTTTCGAAACTCGGCGGACGTCGGGGTCGCATGCAGAAGTTCGCCTCGAACGAGTACCGACCAACCTTGATGGTGGACGGGATCTATTTCAAAGTCGTCGCTCCAGGGCTTCAGCGCGGTCAGCGACCGATCGCAATGTAGGGTGCGCGGCCCATCTTCGCCGGTTCGGAGGCCACCCGCGTGCGCAGACATCTTGTTGTTACGACCGCCGCCGTGATCGCGATCGCGGCGCTCTTGCCTGCGTGTTCGAGTAGCTCCTCGTCCAAGAGCTCCGCACCGGCAGGGTCGACCACGTCGGCTTCGTCGGCCACGACGTCGCCGGGGGGTTCGGCAACGGTGCTGACCTGCACGTCACTCGCCGGGACCCTGACGTTGTCGCCACCAGTGTCGCCGACGGTCAGCGTGGCCCACACTCTCATCGCAAAGGGCACGCTCTCGGGCTGCACGGGAACGCCGGGGATCACGAGCGGATTGCTCACGGTGCTCGCCAAGGAGACAGACAAGCTGAACTGCGGACAGCTCATCGCGTATTCGAAGCCTGGTACCGCGAGTGGGTCGGTCAAGTGGAACAACGGACAGACATCAACGGGAGCGAAGCTCGCCGTGACGTACGCGTCGGTGACGTCGAGCACGATCTCGGGCAAGTTCACAAGCGGGACGGTGTTCGTGGGCAAGACGACCAGCTCGACGACAGTGAACAGTCCGGATGGCGGCGGCTGTCTCACGCAAGGCGTGAGCCTGAGCACGGCAACTCTGTCGCTTGCGCCTGGTGCGAATTACACGATCAGCTAAGTCCTGGTCGCTCAGTTCATCGAGTAGGCAGCTCTCGGCGGTACTTCGCCAACTCGCCGAGTGCCGGCAGTGCCGGTTCGGTCAGTGGCCGAAGCCGGGCCGCTTGTCCTCACGTTTGGACTGCTTGTCGGCGCGTTTTTCCTTCAACGACTTACTCGGCTTCTTGGCGTTCGTCTTCTTCGGAGACTTGTCTCCCATCACGTCACCCCAATCGATCGGGCGTGGTGTCCGGACGGCCTTCGCCTGATGCGGCGCGCAACGCTCGGACCATTCGTTCGTGGTGCTTGACGCCGAGGCTTGTTGCATCGCGACCGCCTTGGCGGGTCGGCACATGCCAACCACGGAGGCGCGCACGTAGCGTTCGACCGTGCGCGGGCTCGTGGAAGATCACACGGCGACCTTATCCGCCGAGGCCGCGATCGGGTAGTGGCCTTACTCGAAGACGGAATTCCGCGGCCGTGTAGTCGAGGCGGCGGCGGTGATGACGAATGGCTGCGCGTATCCTGCCTCGGGTGGGAACCCGGCACGGTACGCGCAGCCGCCGTGATCCTCACTGATTGGCGGTAAGCGGGCGGTAAGGGCGGAGTGTGTTCGTTACCGGACCGCTCAGTCAGTCGGGCGTCGTGTCGACGATGAGAAGGCTGCAGGGACAGTGTGGGGGACCTTGTTCGGCACGCAGCCGAGCGCGTATGACGTCGGCGCGGTCGTGGTCGATGGCAGGGTCAGAAGAGGTTCCGCATGACACGTATGAGTGCGGCCCCGATGGTGAGGATCAGGATGATGCCTCCCGATCCGATCGCGATTCCGATTGCGAGGACGACGACGTCCTCGAGAATGATCGACAGTGCGACTGCGACGGCGCCCAGGGCGGGCAGCGTGTCCAGCCCCGAGAACGGGGGAGCCGTCGCAGCCGCGATCGCGAATCCCATGAGCACCAAGCCGAGCAGGCGGAGAAACCAACGCTGCGCGAACAGGCGCGCCCAGCGCGGCTTCGAGAACCTTTCGAACGTCCGGATCCGGCGGATCATGAACGGGACGGCCTTTCCCGTCGTGATCGCGCCGAGCTCGCGGCGCTGCCAGCGTTTCGGAAGCCAGATGGTGCGCCGGCCCAGCACCATCTGCGCGGCCAGGAGCACCGTGATCCCCTCGAACACGTGCGTGATGCCGCCGGTCGGAAGCGGCAGCGCGGGCACGAACATCAAGAACAGGATCGTGACCGCGAAGCTCTTCTCCCCGAACACGACACCGAGCGCGCCCAACGTCTTGGGCTCTTCGCTCTGGAGCCAGCCTTCGAGCTGGTCGCTGAAAGCTGTGTTGGTACTCATCGCATACGGATCACGCGGGGCTACGTCGCTTCCGCGACGAGGGCGGCTACCGGCGACTGCTGGAATGCGTCGATGAAGCTCTTGGTCGCGGCGTTGGATCCGCTGAGATCGAGCTGACCCTGGCAGAACGCGTCGCTGAGCGTCTGGTGCCCGAGGTAGGTCCGGTAGAGCGTCGAGAGTTCCGAGTGAACCGTGAGATCGACCTCGAATCCAGGGTCGCTGAGGCACAGCGACGCCTCGTCTTCGACAACGATCCAATATCGCTTGGGGTCGTCGCGGAAGTGCACGTAGATGACGAAGCGGGGCCCCGGAAGCGTGCCTGCGTCGAGTCGGCGGTGCAGCCACCACAGCAGGAGATCGGGGTCGAGCTCCTCGGGGTCGGGTTCGCCGAACGCCCATCTCGCGCCCCACTCGGCCAAGCCGAAGACGATCGGCTGCAGATCGCGGCCGGCCGGCGTGAGTTGGTAACTCCCGTTCGGGTCGTGCGCGATCACTCCGGCGCGTTCGAGATGATCGAGCCGCCGGCTCAACAGCGCTCGTGAGAGCCCCGGGTTGCCACGGACCAGTTCGTTGAACCTTGTCGTCCCCGTGAGCAGGTCGCGGATGATGTGGAGCGTCCAACGGTCGCCGAGCAGCTCGGCCGAGCGAGAGATCGGGCAGTACTGGCCGTATTTGTTCATGGCACCACCATGCCACGGTTCACTATTGGAACTAGTCACACGGACTCTGCCGGGTTTCGATGGTCGTGCAACCGCCGATCGTCCGAGATCAGCGCCGACAGAAAGGTGCCGCATGCGCGTCGCCAAGAACGACATACCGGTCAAGATCGACGTTCCGGGTGCCGTCGCGCGCCAAGCTGTCGGCTTCGGCGATACCTCCGGGTTGGGCTCGATGGGCGGCGAGTACTTCTCGCTCGGCGCGGGCACCGACATTGCTCCACTCTTGAAGGGGTTGGAGGGCGACGCCTGTCAGGCCCCGCATTGGGGCTACATGATCTCCGGTGCGGTCGTCATCTCCTACACCGACGGGACCGAGGAAACGTGTTCCGGCAGCGACCTCTTCTACTGGCCGCCGGGACACAGTGTCCGCGTCGTGGACGACGCGGAGGTCATCCTCTTCAGTCCGCAGATCGAGCACGCGCAGGTGATGGACCACATGCTCGCGCAGATGGCGGGTGCCTAGCTGCGCGAGCATTGCGCATGGCCCGCTCGACGTCGCTTCGTCACGTCGATGCGTCGGGCGTCGGGATCGGGTGGAGTCGGTTCGACACGCGTTGCGCGTTGGTGCTGGTGGTCTTGACGATCTTCCTGCATCCGGTTGCGCAGATGCTGAAACATCCTTACTGGTTGGACGAGGCGTGGGTCGCGGACCTCACGCGGGTCGACTGGCTGCGCGCCATGTCGTTGAGCTCGAGCACACCGGTCGGCTGGTTGGCTCTCGCGCGGTTGGTTCCCGGCACGTCGCTCGAACGAGCCCGACTCTTGACGCTTGGGTTCTCGATGGCGTCGAGCGCGGCCGCGTATATCCTCGTGCGGTCTCTCGCCTGGCCGTCGCAGAGGTCGGCCCGGCTCGCGGCGGTGGCAGTCGCAGTTGGCGTGTCTTGCGTGCCGATCGCACTCGTGCGCAACGATCTCAAGCAGTACACGGGCGATGCGTTCTTCGCACTCGTGTTGCTTGCGGTGGTTCGCTGGGTCGACCGGGATCGGCGACCGTCGGCGGTGATCTGGCTGGGCGTGGCCGCTCTCGTCGCCTATCCGTTCAGCACAACTTCCGCGTTCGTCGCGATCGCGTGCTTCGGCGGGTTGCTGATCTCCGCGGTATTCGCGCGAGATCGTGCGCGGGTCGTGGCGACTGCAGTCACGGGTGCTGTCGTCGCGCTCGGCCTCCTCGCGGTGTTCGCCGTGACGGTGTGGTCCCACATCAACGGCGCGCTGGAGAGTTACTGGCGGCGCGACTATCTAACCGGAGGAATTCTCCAAGGGCAACAGCAGACCTGGCATCGCCTTCAGCATTTGGAGCACGCGCTCGCGATGCCGGCTCTCGTTGCCATCGTCCTGTTCGTCGCCGGTACCGTCCAGCTCGCGCGTATGGGCGAGACGGCGCTCGCCGTCGCGTTGCCGTTGCTGTGGATCGAGATGTTCGTGGCGGCGTCACTGCGCCGCTATCCATTCCTTGACGAGCGCACCTTCCACTTCGTCCTCGTACCCAGCGTCGGCCTCGCGGCGGTCGGTGCCTTCGGCATCGTGCTCGAGATCTGGCGACGCGTGCCGATCGCCGGCTTCATGGTCGGAGTACTGGTAGCTGGACTCTTCGGTCTCGGTGTCCTTCCAGTCCGGCAGAGCCTTGCGTTCACGGACGAAGACACGCGGGCGCAGACCCAGTACGTCGCGAAGTCGATGAGCTCGAGCGACGTCGTGCTGGTCAACAGTTCGGCGAACTGGGGCTTCGCGTACTACTGGCCCCACGGGCGCGTGCGTACGCTTCGGAGCGCGGTCGTCGCGAACGGGTTCGTTGCCGAGGTCGCGGGCATCGACGCGGTGTACGCAAGTGACCGGACGCGCGCGGCGGTGCTCCGCGCTTTGCGCGTTGCTCTCGACCGCCAACACCGCACCGGACCCCGAAGTCGGATCTTCATCGTCCGCTCGCACGTCGACGGGTACGAGAACGACGCATGGACCCACGCCTTCTCGAGGCTTCACGTGCACCCGCTCTCGATCCCGGTTGGCCTCGAACCGTTGCTCCTCATCGCGCCGGGCGACCAGCACTTGCATCCGGCACCGCAACAGGTGGCGTAGCCTCCCGATCGTGCGCAGCTCCCGGACGCGGGGACGCAACCGGGTCCGCTGAGCAACCCGACGTGCACCTGGTAGCCGTGCTCGAGGCCACTGGCCGGCGTTGAACCGTCGTAGCGGATCGCGATCGGCAGGAAGTGAAACATCATGTTCGGGTACGCGCGTTCGTCGTTGCTGCGCGCGAAACCGCCGGGCTCGAAATGGTTCGTGGTGCCGGGCCCGCGCCGCGCGAGCCACTGCAGACCGATCCACGGGCGGCGCCACTTCGCGAGCATCGGCGCTAGCGAGACCGGTTGCGTGCAGCGGTGCTGGATGTACACCTCGAGGTGGTCTTGCATGTGCTCGCCGACGCCGGGGAGGTCGTGCACCACGTCAACGTCGAGCGCCGCGAGCTCGGTCGCGATGCCGACGCCCGAGAGCTGGAGGAGCTGCGGTGAATTGAACGCCCCGCCGCAGCAGAGCGTAATCCACGATGTGGCAAGGCACCACGATCCGGCAAGGCCGCGGCGTCGATGTGCGCAGTCCGTGTTTGTGGCATGCGGCCCCCGGGAGCGGGCAGTCTGGGCGCGTGCGGCGAATGCTGTGGGCCTCGATCGACGGGGTGACATGACAGGACTCATCCCGCTACTACTCGACACCGACATCGGGAGCGACATTGACGACGCAATCTGCCTCGCCTACCTGCTCGCGCACCCCCGCTGCGATCTTCGAGGCGTGACGACGGTTTCGGGTATGCCGCGAGTGCGTGCGGCACTCGCGGACGCCGTATGCCGAGCGGCAGGCCGGACCGACGTCGCGATCCACGCCGGCACCGAGCACGCGATCCTGGGCCCGACGCCACAACCCGAGGTGCCGCAGGCGGTGGTGCTCGACAGCTATGACCACTGCAACGCTGACGAGTTTGCGCCGAACACCGCCGTTACCTTCCTGCGCGACGCCATTGCCTCTGCACCAGGCGAGATCACGCTGCTGTCGATCGGGCCGATGACGAACATCGCGCTCCTGATCGTCACGTATCCGGAAGTTGTGCCGCTGCTCCGCTCCCTGATGATCATGGGCGGCGCGTACTCCATGCGGCCGTTCGCCGGTGGCGCTCAGGAGTGGAACGTGTGGTGCGACCCTGCTGCCGCCCGCGTGGTTTATCGCGCACCGATCTTGCAACACCGTTCCGTCGGGATCAACGCGAGCTCGCGCTGCACCATGCCGTCGACCGAGGTGCTGCACCGGTTCCGGTCGATCGGTGGCGGGCTCGGCGTCGTCGCGGCCGCGATCGATCAGGTGTGGGCGCAACAGGAGGAGTACGTGACCTTCCACGATCCACTGGCTGCGGTTTGCACTTTCGAGCCCGACGTGTGCACGTGGCGCGGTGGCCGTGTGTCGGTCGAGTTGGCGAGCAGGCGATTCCGCGGCGCCACCAGCTTCGATGCCGATCGGGATGGATCGCCGCATCAGGTCGCTGACCGCGTGGACGTCGACCGCTTCTTCGCTCAGCTCTTCTCGGTGTGGCCGTAAGGCTTGCGGTGGAGGAGTTGTCGTCGGTCGTTCTTCTCCAGCTCATTGGTGATCAGCCACCACGAGGCGAGTCCGTGTTCGCACCACGCGTCGGGTGCGACGATGCAATCGTCGGGACAACGGCACACGCCGTCGGCGATCCATTCGACGAGCGTGTCTTCGTCGGGAGGTGCCCAACCGCTGTTGACCTCGAACCATGCGAACGTGTTCCGGAGAGCGTCGCCGGCCGTTTCGATCATTGACGACAGTATGCCGCCGGAGCGAGCGTAAATTGCGTCCATGGCGGACCATGTTGTGACAATCCGACAGCCCAAGCGCGAGGTCGGAAACAGCGACGTCGTCTTCGAGATCTTTACTGATGACGGCGGAAAACTCGGGGAACTGCGCATCAGCAAAGGTGGCGTGCTGTGGTGGCCGAAGGGCGCCAAGACTCGAAAGATCGACTTGACCTGGGAGCAATTTCGCGACCGCATCGAGCGGCGAAGGCGCTGAATCCGGGGTTTGCCGCGACCTCGTGGGCGAATAGCTCTCGCTAGATCAGCGCGTCGCTGTCGACGCGATGTGAGCGAGGGCCGATAGATCAGCAGGTTCGCCCAACGCGACGACGACGTCGCCTTGCCGCAGGGAATCGTCGATCTCGTGCCACTTGTGGAGCTGTTGCTCGCGCCTGAGACCGAGGATGTGCACGCCGACATGTGCGGCCTCGAGTTGCTCGATGCGTTTCCCGACGAGCTCGGAGTTCTCGCCGACCTCGATCTCCTCGGTGCCGAGGCCCAGGAGCGGCAGGCTGTGGAGACTGAGAACGGTCGGCGAGAGCGCGGAAGCGGCGAGTGAGGCGCCGTAGGAGTCATAGGGAGATTGCGCGACGTCCGCGCCCGCGTTCTTGATGCGCGACAGCCACGTCGACTGGTTGACGCGCGAGACGATCCGCAACTCGGGCCGAACTGCACGGGCGGTGAGAACGACGACGAGGTTCAGCGAGTCTTGATCGGCCGCGGCCACAAGACCGACCGCCCGGTCGATGCCGGCTCGTCGTAGGTCATCCTCGTCAGTGGCGTCGCCGGCGACGTGGACGGCTCCGCTGGCGCTGATCTGAGCCTGCAGATTTGGATTGATGTCGAGCACCACACATTGGCGGCCCATCTGGTGGAGCGCTCGAACGACGGCATGGCCGACTCGACCGAATCCGACGACGATCACGTGATCGTTGAGTTGTGCCTGCATTCTTCGCGCTCTCCGCTCGTGGGCTCGCTGCGATGCTTCACCAGACGTGAAGAAGTTGGTGAGCACTGACGCGGCGTACACGAACGCGGCGAAGCCCGCGATGATGACGCCGATGGTGAAGAATCTGCCCGCGGTGTCGAGCGGCCTGACCTCGCCGTAGCCGATCGTGCCCAGCGTGATCACGGTCATGTACAGCGCGTCGACCCAGCCGTAGCCCTCGAGCACGACGTAGCCGACCGTTGCCGCAACTGCGAGAACCGCCACCGCGATCAGCGCGTTTCGGAGCCGGAACAGCACCCATGACAACAGTGGCTGATCGTCCGATGGCGGACGCGACCACCTCTGGCGAACCGCGTCGAAGGACCGCACGGACATTCCCCGGCACGCTAGACACCGAAGCGTCCATGCGCTACCGGCCCGCCAGGTGCTCGCTCGGGCGTGGTTCCCGTAGAATCGCTTCAGAACCCGTGAGCGTCGGCTCGCGTATCTTCGGGAGTGTGACCGGTGATGACGGAGCGACTGGTCGTGCTCGGCGGTCTCGACCTCGACGCACGACGTGAATTCATTGCGAGTGCGTCGGGTGTGATCGACAAGGCCAAAGGGCACATCAAGTTGGACTGTGCACAACTCGACGTGGCCGACGGACCCACTCTCGGGATGCTGGTCATGGTCGCGCGTTTCGCGCAACGGCGAGGAAAGCAGGTCGTGCTCGACATGCCCTCGGTGCGCGTCCGGCGCGACCTCGACGAAGCCGGCGTTACCAACTTGTTCGCCTGGCCGGTCTGAACGTCAGGAAGAAGGCGGCGATACCGCGGTGCCGGGTACCGGAGTGTCGGTTGCCGGGGTGCCCGGCGCCGGTGCCGGTGCGGGCGTGGGTTCTGCGGGAAGCCGCTCGGGTTTCGGCGCCGGGTCAATGAACGTCACGGCGCCGGGTTCGAGTGCGAGCACCACGATGTCGTACGACGCGGCCCCGTCGACTCGTGCGTGGAACCGGTACGTGGGGACGAGATCGACGTTGTTGTGCTTGCCGTCGTAGGCGTCCCAACGCGCGATGCCCAGCGACACGCCGGTGATGTGCACCGCGACGGCGGCGAGGGTCGGCGACGTCTCCCTCGTGGGCGCTCCTACCGCAGCAGTGTCCGAGAGAGCCCGCAACGGTTGCGGCCCCGTGTAGCGCGCCGTGCCGTTCCGCAGGTCGGCGAAGACCCGGGCCGTGGCGCGCAGCGGGTAGTTGCCGAGCGGTGCCGGCGTCGCCCACTGGCCGTTCAGGGATTCGATCCGGCGGTGCTCGCCGATCGTGACCGACCAGTCGACGCCGTCGACGCGCGCACCGTCGAGCGTCAGCGAGAACGTGACCGTCCGGGCAAACACCTCGGGCGGGCCCGACGGGCACGGCACCCCGACCGGGCACGCGACCGCGACTCCGCCGCTGTCGTTCACGTCGGCTGACCAGCTCTGTCCGGCGAGGACGCCGAGGCGGTCGAGCAGTTCGCGCGCGATCGTGCGAGCCTCGACTGCGCTCGGCACGTCGACCGGCGGCGCGGGTTGCGAAATGCCGGCGGACGGGGACGGAACCGGTGTGGTCGCACTGCCCGAGCCGCCGCTCGAGACACCGCCACCCGATGCACCACCCGACCCGCCGACGGCGCTCGGGACACCGAGCGAGTACGACACGTCGGTAGTTGCGTCGCTCTCGACGAAAGCGAGCGTCGCCTCGGTGCCGTGCACGACCTCCCACCCGGTGGGAGTGCGCGTCGGTGAGCCCTCGATACCCAAGGCGGTCGCGAATCGTTGCACGTCGGTCGAGCTGACAGGGAGAGCGTTCATCCGCCGGACCAGCGCCCTCGGGCCCAGGTCGGGGAGGGTCGCGTCGAGCTCGTAGGTCGTCGGCCGCACCGGGAAGATTGCCGATGCGCGGCCCTCCGCCGATGGTGTCCCCGCGCCCGTGGTCGCCAGCTCCAGCCGCTTCGGGGGAGAAGTCGTGCCCGTCGATGCGTGCACCGATTGCGCGGCCGACCCACACGCGCCGGCGACCAGTACGACCAGCGCAGCTGACGACATCCCACAGAAGCGTGTCCGGTTCATCGTTCCTCCACGACCACGATGCGGTCGACCTTCAGACGCCGGCCGGGTGCAACCAGGTTCCCGCCGACCGAATTGTGCCTTCTCCGCAGGACCGGCCTCGGTCGCATTCACGACGGATCTTGCGGGAATGTCCGGTTGTCGGGATCTGAGGCGATACCTACGGTCTCCTGCCGGTGGGACCGTTCGACTTTGGCGCCGAACGGCCGTCCATCAATCGCGCCTTGGGTCTCGCTCGCGAACCAACGGATTGTCTAGGTCGCGTCGATGTTCCGCCCATA